>Ga0315312_1000661_pt1 | contig 35370 bp, 34 predicted proteins | sample TDP7_MG_FD_203629 | JGI IMG/M metagenome (GOLD analysis project Ga0315312, IMG submission 203629) | Freshwater sediment microbial communities from Lake Towuti, South Sulawesi, Indonesia - TDP7 | ecosystem: Environmental > Aquatic > Freshwater > Lake > Sediment | place: Indonesia: South Sulawesi... | reverse complement strand
TCTCCGGATCGGATAGGGTTTAAGAATATCAAAAAAACGGAAGAGAAAGAAACCCACAATAATAGTTAGGGTTGTCTTGGGTAGCCAAAGCATGGTGATGAGGAATCCCATCATCTCATCGATAACGATTCTGCGATCATCCTCTTTTCCCCAGTACCTCTGGGCTTGCCCCGAAATCCAACTGGAAAGGAAGAAAAAGGTGAGAAGGGTAAGTTCATAAAGGGGAGAAGAGATCACAGAGAGAAAGTAGTAGATGGGAATGGTTAAGAGAGTTCCCATCGTCCCCGGAGCGATAGGAGAATACCCGACGCCAAAGCCGGTTGCCAGTAGAAGGAGAAAAAGGTTCATCTTTGTATTGCGGATTTCGGAGTGCGGATTTCGGAATATTTTTTTTTAAGCTTAGAAAGAAATCAAAGTGCTTTATTAAAAAATTCCGCATTCTGAAATCCGCATTCCGCAATTGGACCTCTTATCGCTTAAAGTCTGACCGTGACTCCCCTCTCCTTCAGGTATGTCTTGACCTGAGAAATGGTATATTCCCTGTAATGAAAGATGGAGGCTGCAAGGACTGCGTCCGCCTTTCCGAGGACGAGCCCTTCATAAAGATGTTCGAGTGTGCCTACACCTCCTGAAGCGATGACAGGAATACCCACCTGCTCTGAAATGGTACGGGTTAATTCAATGTCGTAGCCATCCTTTGTTCCATCCCGATCCATGCTCGTCAGCAGGATTTCTCCCGCGCCCATCTCCTCCATCCTCTTTGCCCAAAGAACTGCATCGATCCCTGTGGGGACTCTACCTCCATGGGTATAGACCTCCCAACCCTCTTCTTTCCTTTTCGCATCGATGGCGATGACAATACATTGGCTTCCGAAACGCTTCGAAGCCCTTTCCACAAATTGAGGATCCTTCACAGCAGCGGTGTTGATCGAGACCTTATCCGCTCCAGCTTTCAAAAGCTTTCGAATATCCTCCAAGGATCTGACCCCACCTCCCACGGTAAGGGGAATGAAGATCTTCTCTGCCGTTCTTCGAACAATATCGATGAGGATATCCCTCTCTTCATAGGAGGCAGTGATATCCAAAAAGGCAATCTCATCAGCACCTTGTTGGTCGTAGACCATTGCATTCTCAACCGGATCACCCGCATCTTTCAGGTCCACAAACTGAGTCCCTTTCACCACTCTTCCACTCTTCACATCGAGGCAGGGAATGATTCGTTTTGCAAGCACCTTAACTCCTCCTCGTAATAACTTTATCTAATCCTCCCAACCCCCCTTTAGTAAAGGGGGGATTTTGTAATGCGAATCGCTTCTTCCAAATCGATCTGTCCTGTATAGAGGGCACGGCCCACAATGACGCCAATGACACCATCGCGTTCTAATTCCCTCAGACGCTCAATCTCCTCAATTCGAGAAACCCCTCCTGAGGCAATGATCGGTATTGAGGTTGCATGAGCCAAAGCCTTTGTATCCTCGAAATTGAGACCTATCCCCATCCCGTCTCTCTCGACATCTGTAAAGATGATGGCTGAAAGGCCCATGCCTTCAAATTGCCTCGCGAGATCGATTGCTTCCAATATGGTCACATCTTTCCAACCCCGGATGACCACCTTTCCTCCTTTGGCATCGATACCGAGAATCACCCTTTCAGGGAAGCGGTGACAGGCCTCATCGATCAACCGACGATTCTGAAAGGCTGCTGTTCCGAGGATGACCCATCTCACTCCTAAAGAGAGATAATTTTCAATGGTCTCCAGATCCCTGATGCCACCACCCACTTCAACCGGAATGTTGATCGCCTTGGTGATCTCTTCAATCAGAGATCGGTGAAAAGGTCTTCCGATCACCGCTCCATTGAGATCGACCACATGAAGCCTCTCAGCTCCTTTTGACTCCCAATGCCTTGCCATTTCAACTGGATTTTCTGAATAGACCGACTCCTGATCCATCCTGCCCTGGGAGAGCCTCACGCATCTCCCCTCCTTAAGATCCAATGCAGGGATGACGATCATAATCAAAACCTCAATGAAAAATTGTCAATTTCCAATAAACCGTTGCTAAAGTCATTTTCCCTCAAGCTCCTGTGTCGTAGGCAATCTCTTCAACATCTCATCCATCCCCACGCTGGCCAGCTCCTCTGCAGCCAGCCAGGAGGCCTTTCTTCTGAAGAAAGATCCGATCTTAAGGAGATTCTCGCTCAGGGGCCTCTGGGTCTCGTCGAATCTCCCTCTCCAAACCTCAATCCCATCCCTCACCCGAAAGAGATGGATGTCGAAGGCCACAGAGGCAGGCTTCTCTGCGCCGATAGGAGAGCCAATCCTTTCCTCATAACGGAAAAGAAATCCAATGATGATGAAATCAACATTCAACTCCTTTCCCAACTGGATGGACGATGGGATGAGTTTCTCTTCGAAGTCCCTCCTCTCCCATTGGGAAAGGGCCTCTTCCATTTTTTCCATAGAAAGGAGTTGAAATGTCCTCATCGCATCCATCTTCTGGTGCAGGAGTCGAGTCAATCTATTCTGGGAGCCAAGTAGAATTTCACCTCTGCCATAGACCCTCTTACAGATTGGGCAGATCGCCCCCCTTCCTGGATCTTCTCCTCTTTCAATTAAGAAGGGAAGAATGGCTAACGCGGACTTTGTTCCTGCCCGAACCTCGCCGACCCGGGCAATGCCAAATCCTAACAGGAGAGATATTACAACAAGGGGCACGATCGCTCGGTAAAATCCCAATTTCAAAATCCGAAATCCCAAACCATTCCAAAATTCCAAATTCAACCCTTCGACGACTCCCCAGCCTGAAGGCTGGGGCTTGCTCAGGGTTGACCCTGAGCGGCGCTTTTCTACCCCGCCTTCAAAGGCGGGGCTTGGCGCCGTCGAACGGGTCAGATTTTCTAAAAATAAATCATTGTGCTTGGGATTTCGTGCTTTGTCATTGGATTCCTTAATGATCATTTCCTCTCCCATTAAAATGTGGATTTTTGCTGGAGATGAATTGGTCTCACTTTTTTCCCAATTTGATCGCCTTGAAGATGGAAGTCAAAGCAGCCTCTTTTTTGCCCTTTTCCAGAAGAAGCATCTCTACAACTTCTCGAACCGCTCCGTCCCCTCCATTCCTCTTGGTGACGTAGTGGGAAATCTTCTTTGCCTCCTCAACTCCATTGGCCACACAGATCGAAAAACCTACCCTCTCCAGGATTGGAATATCCAAGAGGTCATCTCCGACATAGGCGATCTCCTCATCTTTCAATCCATACTTTTTCAGGACCCCTTGATAGCTCTTCTCCTTATCAAGAAATCCCTGCTCAACTATGTCGATCTTAAGCTCCCTCGCTCTCTTCCTCACAGTGTCTGAATCTCTTCCGGTGAGGATTCCAACCCATAAGCCAGCTGCCTTAGCAAGAGCGATTCCCATTCCATCATGAGCGTGAAATTTCTTCATCTCCATCTTTCCCGGTCCCAGGATGATCCCCCCGTTGGTCATCACGCCGTCTACATCTAATAGCAGCATCTTGACCCGTTTGATCCTCTCTTTGAGGCTTTTCATTGAGGACCCTCCCATGCCCTAACCAGATCGTGAATGGCCTTCGCTTGGCGAAGTAAATCTTCAATCTCAGAGAGAGGAATCATGTTAGGGCCGTCACAGAGGGCTTGTTCGGGTGATGGATGCGCCTCGATAAAAAGCCCTTCGACCCCTGCTGCAACAGCAGCTTTCGCTAAGGGTGCTGCAAATTCTCTCTGTCCTCCTGAATGGTTCCCATGTCCCCCAGGCAATTGGATACTATGGGTCACATCAAAGATGATTGGGTATCCAAATGACCGCATGGCGGGTAGCCCTCGGAAGTCAACAATGAGATTATTGTATCCAAAAGAGGTACCCCGCTCTGTGATGAGGAGATTCTGATTCCCTGTAGAGATGAACTTTTCGATGATGGGCTTGACATCCCATGGAGATAAAAACGGCCCCTTCTTGATATTGACCGGTTTCCCCGTTTGAGAGGAAGAGTGGATCAAATCGGTCTGCCTGCATAAGAAGGCTGGAATCTGAAGGACGTCTAAAACCTGTGACGCAGCCTTTATCTCTTCCAAAGAGTGGATATCAGAGAGAATGGGCACTGAAAAGGTTTTCTTTACCTCCTTTAAAATCTTCAATCCCTTCTCCAAACCAGGTCCTCTAAAAGAGGAGAGGGAAGTCCGATTGGCCTTATCATAGGAACATTTAAAAATAAATGAAATGCCTAAGCCCATACATACCTTTTTCAATTTTTCAGCGGTTTCAAACGTGACCCTTTCATTTTCAATCACGCAAGGCCCTGCGATCAATACCAAGGGATTCCCTCTTCCGATTCGAATCTCTCCAACTCTCACTTCTTCCATGCATTACTCCTTTTGAAAATAGAATGGTAAGAGTGTTAGTGAATAGTGTTGGTGAAAACAAAAACTATCACCAGTCACTATCACCAATCACCATTAAATCGACCTCACAAAGTTCTCCAAGATCCTCAACCCTTTCTGTTGACTCTTCTCTGGGTGAAACTGTGTAGCAAAGATGTTCTCCTTCCGGATGCTTGAAACGAAAGGAATCCCATAGTTGGTGAAAGTGGACACCCACTGTCTCTCTTCTGGAACGACATAGTATGAATGGACAAAATAGAAGAAGTCACTGCTCACGATTCCTTGGAGCATGGGAACCTCTCTCTCTATTTCAACCGTATTCCAACCCATATGGGGAACCTTGTGGTCTGGATCGGGTTTGAACTTCATAACCTTCCCTTTGATCAGGTCCAATCCCTTATGGGAACCGAATTCCTCGCTTTCGGTGAAGAGGATTTGTAGTCCGAGACAGATGCCTAAGTAGGGCTTCCCTTGTTTAATGGATCGGAGCAGAAGTTCGATCAGCCCACATTTCTCTAAATTTACCATGCAATCTTTAAAGGCACCCACCCCCGGGAGGACAATTGCCGAAGCCCTCTGGATCTCCCTCTTCTTCTTAGTTACCTTGGCCTCGTAGCCAATCCTCTCAAAGCCCCTCTGGACATTTCTGAGGTTTCCCATCCCGTAGTCAACGATGACAATCCCTGAGTTCATCGTGCTTCGCTTCCGAATTCGGATTTCGGAGTGCGGAATGCGGAATTAAAGTCCAAAATCCTCACTAAAAAATTCCGCAATCCGAATTCCACATTCCGCATTAGAGGACGCCTTTGGTCGATGGGACGCGTGAGGATCGGTCGTCAAGAGAGACCGCTTCCCTCAGCGCCCTTCCAAATGCCTTGAAGACAGCCTCCACCATATGGTGGCTGTTCCTTCCGTAAAGGAGATTGACATGAAGCGTGATCCCACCGCGGTTGGAGAGGGCCCTGAAAAATTCCTCAACAAGCTCTGGGTCGAACGTCCCGATCTTCGACTTCCTCAACTTCATGTTAAATACCAGACAGGGTCTCATCGAGAGGTCCATAGCCACAGAGACCAACGTCTCATCCATGGGAATCATGGCCATTCCATACCTCTGGATTCCTTTGCCTTCTTCTATCGCCTTTCTGATCCCATCCCCCAGGCAGATGCCCACATCCTCCACCGTATGGTGAGCATCCACGCCAATATCGCCTTTTGCCTTGAGGGTAAGGTCAACGCCGCTGTGATATGTCAAGAGACTGAGCATGTGATCGAAGAAGGGTATGCCGGTATCGATCGAATGTCTTCCAGCCCCATCCAGATCAAGTTTCAGCAATACCTCTGTCTCCTTTGTCTTTCGCCTCACCTCTGCCTTTCGATGTCTCTTCATATCAATTCCTCACCCTTACCTGAACTGCCTGATAGTGGCCGTCCAATCCTTCCCACTCAGCAAATCTCTTCACATCCTTCTCAAACCGCTTCAAGCCACTTTGAGTGAAACTCATCAAGTTTATTCTCTTGAGAAAATCCTCTACGCCCAAAGGGGATGAGAATCGAGCCGTACCCGCTGTGGGGAGGATGTGGTTTGGCCCGGCCATATAATCTCCTATGGCCTCGGGGGTATAGGCGCCGAGAAAGACAGCACCTGCATGTTTCACACCCTTCACCACGGATCGGGCGTTCGAAAGAGAGAGTTCCAGATGCTCTGGCGCGATCCGATTTGCTAAATCGATGGCTTGATTCAGGTCTTTGACAACCAGAATGGCACCTCTCCGGTTGAGGCTTGCGTATGCGATCTTCTCTCGCCTCAGTGAGGAGAGTTGCATCCACAACTCCCTTCTCACCTCCTCCCCAAATATTTCAGAGGGGGTGATCAAAATGGCCAATGCCATCTCATCATGCTCAGCCTGGGAGATCAGGTCCGCAGCCACAAAGGAGACCGGAGTCTTCCCATCGGCGATGATCACAATCTCACTCGGCCCAGCCACCATGTCAACATCCACGGTTCCATAGACCAATCGCTTGGCCATGGCCACATATCGATTCCCCGGGCCCACAATCTTATCCACCTTGGGGATAGACGCTGTCCCATAGGCGAGGGCTGCAATGGCCTGAGCCCCTCCCACTCGATAGATCTTATCGACTCCAGCCAAATCGGCTGCAACAAGGATAGCCGGACTGATCCCCTCCTTTTGAGGAGGGGTGGTCATGAGGATCTTCTGAACCCCTGCTACCTTGGCAGGGATGGCGGCCATCAGGACAGTTGAAGGATAAGAGGCCTTTCCACCGGGGACATAGATGCCCACCCTCTCCAGAGGCCTGATCATCTGCCCAAGCCGGATACCATTTTCAGTTCCTGTCACGCATTGGACGAGTAATCTTTTGCTTACAGAGCGGTGAAACCTCCGAATGCGGCGAGCTGCCTTCTTCAACGTTCGTAAAAAATCGTGAGGAACGCTCTTGTATGCCCGATCTATCTCGTCTCTCCTCACTCGGAGTCTTTCCGCGGAAATCCGGAGGCCGTCAAAGCGCTGGCTATAGTGGACGAGTGCTTCATCTCCCTTCTGCCTCACCTTTTTTAGAATAGAATGGACCTCTTTTTCGAGGCGAGGGCCATCCTGAGCCATCCTTCTCTCTATCTTGGAGACGTATTGATCAAATCCTCCCTCTCCTGTCCTTAAGAGCCTCATTCCTCCCCCTCTTTCACCCTTTTGATATCAGCTCCGAGTTTAGCCAGTTTTTTGTCCAGCCCCTCATACCCCCGATCTAAGTGATAGACCCTCGAGACCTCTGTCACACCATCTGCAGCCAACCCTGCCAAAACAAGAGAAGCGCTGGCCCTGAGATCGGTCGCCATCACTTGGGCTCCGCTCAGGCCCTCCACGCCCTGGATGATCGCAGTATCCCCTTGGATCCGGATGTTGGCTCCCATTCTTCTCAACTCACTCACATGGATGAATCTATTTTCAAAGATGGTCTCCGTAATGACGCTCAACCCTTTGGCCAATGACATGAGGACCATGAACTGGGCTTGCATGTCTGTGGGAAATCCAGGATAGGGGTGGGTTTTCACATCGACACTTCGTATCCTCCGGTTTCCAATCACCCTGACCCCACCTTCTTCTGAATCGATCTCCATGCCTGACTCTCTTAACTTGCTCAGCACAGTCTCGATATGGTGAATCGGGCAGTTGAGGATTTTAATGTTCCCCCGTGTCAACCCGGCAGCCACCATCAGCGTCCCTGCTTCAATCCGGTCGGGGATGATTGTGTGCTCCACCGGCTGAAGCGATTCTACGCCTTCAATCCGAATCAAAGGGGTTCCTGCACCATTAATCTTTGCCCCCATTCTCATCAGGACATTGGCCAAATCCACCACCTCTGGCTCCATGGCCGCATTCTGCAACGTCGTCGTTCCTTTGGCCAATGTAGCAGCCATCATCAGATTCTCTGTTCCGGTCACCGTTGCAATGTCAAAGTTGATCTCTGCGCCTTTCAACCGATCGGCTTTGGCTTCGATATAGCCACGACGGAGTTCGATCTTCGCGCCCATCGCCTCAAGTCCCATAAGGTGGAGATTGATCGGCCGGGCGCCGATTGCACATCCTCCAGGTAAGGAGACCATTGCCCGCCTCATTCGAGCCAGTAAGGGTCCAAGGACCAAGATCGATGCCCTCATGGTCTTAACCAGATCATAGGGCGCTTCATGGTTTGAAAGGCCTGTCGCATCGATTCGGTAAGCCTCTCCTTCCTGCCACACCTTAACTCCCAGATTCTTGAGGACCTTCATAATGGTCTGGACATCCCTTAGGTTGGGAACATTGCGTAAGAGGTTGCTTCCCTCGCTAAGAAGGCTCGATACAAAGATGGGAAGGGTGGCATTCTTCGACCCACTCACCTCCACTTCTCCGATCAGCCTCTCCCCTCCTCTTATAACGATCTTATCCATCTTAAAACTCCAAATCCGAATATCGAAACTCGAAATAAATTTTACATGACTGATTTGTCACCCGCGAACAATGAAAATGCAGCTCATCTTCCCTCCCCCTTGATGGGGGAGGGGAGGGTTATTTTCTATGTAATTCCAAATCCGTAGGATTTCGTGCTTCGAATTTTTTTCTGTGCCTTCACTACCCGGTCTATACCCGATAGGTCCCGAATACACTGGGGTACCAAAAAGTCTCTCCCCTTCTCAATCAATTCAGAGACCTTCTCTCCCTGACCTTGCCCTACCTCCAAAAGTACCCATCCTCCCTTTTTCAGATAGAATGGGGCTTGTGAGATGATATTTCGGCAAACGGCCAACCCATCCTCCCCACCCTTCAGGGCCACGATCGGCTCATAATCCTTCACTTCCGTTGCTAATCCCTTGATCTCCGAGGGGGCAACGTAGGGAGGGTTGGAGAGGATCAGGTCAAAAGGCTCTTTCTCTCCCAAAAGACGAAATGGCTCAAAGAGATTGCCATTGACGAACTTGATCTGATGGAGGACGCCTGAAGATTCGGCATTCTCCTTCGCCAACATGAGTGCTTCTTTGGAGATATCGGTCGCCACAAGAAAGATATCCCTCACTTCTTTAGCTAAGGAGATGGCCACAGCGCCGCTTCCCGTTCCGATCTCCAAGACAGAAGGAGTTCTCTTGGAAGAAGTCTCTGAAAGGATCAAGAGGGTTTGCTCAACCAAAAGCTCCGTCTCCGGTCTCGGGATAAGGACACGGGCGTCCACTTTAAAATCGATCGACCAAAACTCCTGATGGCCTAAAATGTACTGAAGGGGCTCCCCTGAAATCCTTCTTCTGATCAACCTCTCCAATGTCTCCCTCTCCGACTTTCTGACTTGGCCATGGAGCCGGACATAGAGCCCTTCCCTGCTGAGGTTCAAACAGTGGGCGAGCAGGAGTTCTGCATTGAGTCGAGGATTCTCAATGCAGTGATCCTTTAAACAGTCTGTTGACCAATTCAGAATTTCCAAGACCGTCATCTTAGATCTGTACTCTCATAATTTGGGTTCAAGGATTCGAGGGTCCAAGGGTTGAAGTTTCTCTCTCTAAAACCTTTTTTAAATGAACCAAAATCTTAATCATTTCACTTGGCCACTTGAATCCTCGACCCCTTGAACCCTTTCCTTTATAAATTACCCTTTCAATGCCTCCGTTTGGTAATGGGTGGTCAAGGCATCGATGACATCATCTAACTCTCCCTCCAGGACTTCGTCCAGCCGGTAGAGAGTCAATCCGATCCGGTGGTCAGTGACTCTTCCTTGAGGGAAATTATAGGTTCGGATGCGTTCGCTTCGCTCTCCCGTTCCAACCTGGCTTCTCCGCTTCTCTGAAATTTCTGTTTGCTGTTCTTGCCTGGCCTTGTCCATCAACCTTGTCCGAAGGATCTTCAGGGCCTTTGCCTTATTTTTGTGCTGGGACTTCTCATCCTGGCAGGATACTACCATTCCGGTAGGGAGATGGGTCATCCGAACCGCAGAGTCTGTGGTATTCACGCTCTGGCCGCCCGGCCCAGAGGAACGGAAGATATCAATCCGAAGGTCATTCGGATCGATCTGAACGTCCACTTCTTCTGCCTCCGGAAGAATGGCAACGGTTACAGTGGAGGTATGAATTCGGCCCTGCGACTCTGTGGCTGGAACTCTCTGGACTCTGTGAACACCGCTCTCAAACTTCAGCCGGCTGTAAGCCCCCTTCCCTTCAATCAGAGCGACGATCTCTTTAAAGCCTCCAACCCCGGTGTAGTGGCGACTCAATACCTCCATCCGCCAGCTATGCTTCTCTGCAAACTTCGCATACATTCGAAAGAGGTCGGCAGCAAAAAGGCCCGCCTCATCTCCTCCAGTTCCCGCCCGGATCTCAAGCAAAATGTTCTTCTCGTCGTTGGAGTCTTTCGGAAGCAGAGCCATCTTCAGATCCCCTTCCACCCTTTCCTTCTCGTCCACCAATCGACCCAGTTCTTCCTTGGCTAATCCCTTGATCTCCTCGTCTTCCTCATTCAGGATGAGGTCTTGGCTCCCCTTGATCTCCATTTCTAACTTCTTAAGTCTCCGGTAAAGTTCGACCACCTTCCCCAATTCTGCGTACTCCTTGGCCACCTTCTGAAGCTCCTCTTGGTTGTTGATCACCTCAGGTTGGCCGAGAAGGTGGTGAAGTGTCTCATACCGACGTTCGACATCATCCAATTTTTCAAACATGTGTCTTCCCCTAGAAGAATTCCAAATATCAAAATCCAAATGTCAAATGAATGCCAAATAATCTTAATGCCAAAATCTCTTTTTTGACAAATTTACTATTTGAGCTTTAGATTTCTTTTGAACTTTGAGCTTTGACATTTGACATTGCTCTATTTTCTATCTCCCTCCAATTCTAATACTTCCTTGAGGGCCCGTAGGGCTACCTCGATTTGGGCCTCCGTGGGCTCACGAGCGGTCAGCCGTTGAAGCCAAAGCCCTGGCTTGATGAAATACTGAATGCCTCGGTGCTCCCTCTTTCCATCGGCAAATCGGATGATCTCATAAGAGACTCCCGCAATGAAAGGGATGAGGCCCACCCGAGAGGCGACCTTATATCCGAATGAAAGCTGATGAGGAATGAGAGCAAAGACCAGGATGCTCACCACCATAACGATGAGCAGGAAGCTCGTTCCACACCTGGGATGAAGGAAAGGGAAACCCTTCACCCGATCGATCATCAGCGCCTCACCCGCCTCAAAGGCAAAGATCGATTTGTGCTCTGCACCATGATATTGAAAAACGCGGCGGATCTCTTCAAAAAAGGAGATGGCCCAGAGGTATGCGAGGAAGATGATCAATCGTATCGTCCCATCGACCAGATTGAAGAGGAGCCCGCTTTCAGACACCACGGGAACGGCGAACCGCAGCCACCTCGTTAAGAAGAGAGGGACCAGGAAGAAGAGAAAGATCCCAAAGCAGAGGGCAATGGTAAAGGTAAGGCTCATGGCCCAAGGGCTCATCTCTTTCTCTCCTTCGGAGTCGGAGACGGCCTGATTCACCGAGAAGTTGAGCGCCTGAATCCCTAAGATGAGGGCCGAAAGCAACGCCAGTACTCCCCTGACCAAGGGCAGTTTAGACATGAGGGTCTTCTCGGAAAAGAAGGTCAACCCCTCCTGTTTTACCACGATCTCTCCATTCGGCCTCCGGACCGCCACTGCCATCGATCTGGGAGACCTCATCATCACCCCTTCGATAACCGCCTGCCCTCCCACTCGAAGAGATCTCTCTTTCTTTACAGAGATAGGAGCATCCGATAGAGAACTCCCCTGGTCGGGAACCTTTCTCACAAAGAACATAAAAATCCTCCAAACGAACTAATGCTGAATGCCTACTTCGACAAGGAGACAGCGCGGGACGGAAGGGGTGTGGTCCGGACTTTTACGCGCAGACCGGTCTCGTCGATCAAAGGAGATCGATCGGGAAAGGCCGTACGGAAAGGGTGAGATTGAATCAATCCTGCTTCTCACTCTTCTCACCATATTTCTTCTTAAACCGCTCGATCCTTCCAGCGGTATCCAGGAATTTCTGTCTCCCAGTGAAGAAAGGATGACAGTTGGAACAGATCTCTACATGGATCTCCTTCTGGGTGCTCTTCGTTTCGAAGCTTGTTCCACAGGCGCATTTGATCACGGTATCATAAATTTTGGGATGAATCTCCTTCTTCATCTTCAAGACCTCCATCTTCTATTTTACCCATTTCTCATGAATTTTCAACCTCTTTTAAAGTGATGGTGATTAGTGATAGTGTTTTTCATATACCATCACTATCACCAACACTAATACCACTATTGATTCATCGAATCGAGGAATTCCCGATTGTTCTTTGTGGCATGCATCTTCTCCAATAGAAATTCCATGCTCTCCACTGTGTTCATCGGCTGGAGCACCTTTCTCAACAGCCAGATGCGATTCAGATCTTGAGGGTCGAGGAGAAGCTCCTCTTTTCGGGTTCCGGAGCGCTGAATATCGATGGAGGGAAAGACCCTCCGATCCACTAAGCGCCGATCCAAGTGGATTTCCATATTTCCTGTCCCCTTGAACTCCTCGAAGATGACCTCATCCATCCGACTCCCTGTGTCGATGATAGCAGTGGCGATAACCGTAAGGCTTCCCCCTTCTTCGATGCTTCTTGCAGCACCAAAAAAACGCTTCGGCCGTTGCAGGGCATTCGCATCAATCCCTCCAGAGAGGACCTTGCCGCTCGGCGGAACCACAGTGTTATACGCCCTGGCAAGACGCGTGATGCTATCCAAGAGGATGACCACATCCTTTTGATGCTCAACCAGTCGTTTGGCCTTCTCGATCACCATCTCAGCCACTTGGACATGTCGTTGGGCTGGCTCATCGAAGGTGGAGCTGATCACCTCTCCATCGACAGACCGTTCCATATCCGTCACTTCCTCAGGCCGTTCATCGATAAGCAGCACGATCAGGGTGATCTCCTTATGGTTGGCAACAATGCTATGGGCGATATTCTGAAGAAGCATCGTCTTACCGGTTCTCGGCGCTGCAACGATGAGGCCCCGTTGCCCTTTTCCAATAGGCGTGAGAAGGTCCATGACCCGGGCAGAGTAGTTATTCGACCGGCCGTCAATCTCTAAAAGGATCCTCTCTTGAGGATAAAGGGGAGTCAGGTTGTCAAAGAGGATCTTGTCCCGGGCTACCTCCGGGTCTTCGTAGTTGACCATCTCCACCTTGAGCATGGCAAAGTACCGTTCATTATCCTTGGGCGGTCGGATTTGACCCGAGACGGTATCACCTGTCCGAAGATTGAACCTTCGAATCTGGGAAGGGGAGATGTAGATATCATCCGGCCCGGGCAGGTAGTTGTAATCCGGGGCTCTCAGAAAACCGAACCCATCGGGTAGGATTTCCAGCACCCCTTCTCCAAAGATCAGACCGTTCTTCTCGGTCTGGGCTTGGAGAATGGCAAAGATCAATTCCTGCTTCCGCATGCCGCTGGCACCTTCCACATTGAGCTCCTTGGCGATCTTCGTCAGTTCGTTGATCTTCAGCTTCTTCAAATCTTTGATATTCATAACCCTCTTTACCCTCCTATCCTTCCGCTAAGCGTTCAATCCTTTTTTTCCGAGCCTGAATGGCAATCCTCTTTAACTCCTGAAAGACCTCCTTCGCCCTCCTTCTCGTCTCTTCAAAGGATCCCTCATTTCGAATGACGAAGTCGGCCACTCTCAATTTCTCTTCCAAGGGAATCTGAGAGGCGAGGATCCTCTGGGCTTCTTCCTCACTCGCCCCATCCCGTTCTCTCAGCCTATCGATCTGTTGCTCTTCGGTCGAGGTGACGACAATCAATGCATCCATCTCTTTATAATCCCCTGTCTCGACGATCAGAGCGGCATCGATGACCACAATGGCATCTGGATCTTCTTGGCCGATCTCTTTCGCTCTTCGGCCCATCTCGGCTTTGATTCGAGGATGGAGAATCTGATTCAGAAGATTCCTCTGTTCAGGGCCGGAGAAGGCCTTCGCAGCCAACCTTTTCCGATGAATGGATCCATCCTCTTGAAGGATGTCTGTCCCAAATACCCTTTTCAACTCGCTCCAGCCGGGTGTGTGGGGTTGAACCAATTCCCTGGCAATCTGGTCTGCATCGATAAGGTAAGCACCCTCTTCTCTTAACACCTGGGAGACGGCCGTCTTTCCGCTCGCCACCCCTCCCGTCAAACCGATGATGAGCATCTTTGCTGAAGACTCCTAAATGTCGAGGCGGTGAACAAAGAGGGCGTTCTCCTCGATGAAGTGGCGCCTTTGTTCCACCTCGTCCCCCATTAAGATGCTAAAGGTCTCGTCGGCCTCAATGGCATCTTCCACCTTCACTTTGAGAAGGGTCCGAGTTTCTGGGTTCATCGTGGTCTCCCAGAGCTGTTCGGGATTCATCTCGCCCAATCCTTTATATCGTTGGATCGAAACCCCTTCCCTCCCCAATTGGTTCAGCGATTGCAGCAATCCCTGCTCCTGATCGATGGTCACCTTCCTTCCTTTCTCCACCAGGGTGTAGGGCGGGGGTGCCGTCTCTTTAATCTCTTGATAAACCTGAAAGAGATGGCGATACTCGACTGAGGCAATGAGATCCCAATCGACCTTGCTACGCTGTTCCCTTCCTCCGTCCGATTCTTGAACTTCGAACCCGTAGAGGTTGTGCTCTTCATCCCAGTAAAGATCGAAGATCTCGAAGCCACTCTTCCTCAATCGTTTCTGAAGATCGGCCACCTTTCCCTTCTCCTCAAAGGTCGATTTGCTCCGAACTCCATTCTCAAGGAGGAAGTTGAGGAGGGACCGAGGATACCCCTTCTTTTGGATCCTCTGAATCAACTCGTCATAGATGAATATCTTTTCCAAAAGGGAATTCATTTTCTTCTCAGTCAGTTTCTTTCCCGTTCGCTCCACAATCACTTCGCTCCTGGCAACCGCCCGGTTCATCAAATAGCGATTGAAGGCCTCTTCGTCCTTGATATAGATCTCGCTCTTCGCTTCGGCCACCTTGAAGAGAGGGGGCTGAGCGATGTAGAGGTGTCCCCTCTCGATCACCTCTGGCATATGGCGATAGAAGAAGGTGAGGAGCAAGGTTCGGATATGGGATCCATCCACATCGGCATCGGTCATGATGATAATGCGGTGGTAACGAAGCCGATGGATATCGTAGTCGTCTTTCCCAATGCCCGCGCCCAGAGCAGAGATGAGGAGACGGATCTCTTCACTGGCGAGCATCTTATCGAAGCGAGCCTTCTCCACGTTGAGGATCTTCCCTTTGATTGGAAGGATGGCTTGAATCGACCGGTCCCTCCCCTGTTTGGCCGACCCTCCTGCTGAATCACCTTCCACAATGAAGATCTCGCTCAGCCGGGGGTCTCTTTCCTGGCAATCGGCCAATTTCCCAGGAAGAAAGTCTCCTTCGAGGGGTCCCCTTCGGCGGCTCAGTTCCCGTGCCTTTCGCGCAGCTTCTCTTGCCCTTCCCGCATCGATCACTTTCGAGATGATCTTTCTGGCGACCGCGGGATTCTCTTCAAAGTAACTTCCCACTTTCTCATTGATCAGGGCCTCCACCAACCCCTTCACCTCGCTGTTGCCCAGCTTCGTCTTGGTCTGACCTTCAAATTGGGGTTCTGGAAGCTTGACGCTGATCACCGCGACGAGACCCTCTCGGACATCCTCTCCTGTCAGATTCTCCTTGATACCCTTAAGGAGATTGGTGTTGGTTGCATATTGATTGATGGTCCGCGTAAGGGCCGTTTTGAATCCGACGAGGTGTGTCCCGCCCTCTTGCGTATTGATGTTATTGGCGAAGGAGAAGAGGCTTTCGCTGTATCCGTCATTATACTGGAGCGCAATCTCCACATCGATCCCGTTCTTTACGGCTTGGACGTAGATGGGTTTGGCATGGAGACAATTTTTATTCTTGTTTAAGTATTCAATGAAGGAGATGATCCCTCCCTTGTAATAGAAGTCATGCCTTTTTCCAGACCGCTCATCCTCGATGCTGATGGACAGCCCCTTGTTTAAGAAGGCCAGTTCTCTCAAGCGCTGAGAGAGGAGGTCAAAACTGAAGGCGCTCGTTTCGAAGATGTCGCTGTCCGGCTTGAAACGGATTTGGGTTCCCGTATGTTTCGTTTTCCCAATCACCTCGAGTTTGGTCTTCACCTCACCTCGTTCGTAAATCTGATGGTAGACCTTTCCATCCCTACGTATTTCCAGATCAACAAACTGAGAGAGGGCATTGACCACCGAGAGACCCACGCCATGAACACCGCCAGCGATCTTGTAGCTTCGATTGTCGAATTTGCCTCCGGAGTGGAGTTTCGTCATGACCACTTCTACCGCAGGTCGCTTCTCTTTCTCATGCATATCCACGGGGATGCCTCTTCCGTCATCCCTTACCGTGACGCTATTATCGATGTGAATGATCACGTCGATGCGCTGGCAATATCCGCCCAATGCCTCGTCAATGCTGTTGTCCATCAACTCATGGACCAAATGGTGAAGCCCTTCAATCCCTGTATTGCCGATATACATAGAGGGTCGTTTCCGAACGCCCGCCAGTCCTTCGAGTATCTTAATCTGTTCCGCCGTATATTGTTCCACGGTTTCCTTCACTCCTTCACTCCTTGGTGAGTGATTCCGGGGTGGTGACGTTCTGGTCCTGATTCATGAACGCGATCTATTTAAATCCTCATTGGCATGATGATGCAGAATTGATCGGGGGGTTCTACGGAGGAAAGCGGCTTAATGATCCCTGGGCTTCCTTCATCTTTCAACTCCATCACAACCTGCTCCGTATCCATCACATTCAGGGCCTCCATTAAATATCTCGCGTTAAATCCGATCTCGATCGGAGGGCCTTCATAGACCACTTCCACCTCCTCCTTTGCGTCTCCGAAGTCTTGATGATAGGAGGAGAGCTCGACGGCATTTCTTTTGAGAGAGAATTTGATCCCCTCCACCCTCTCACTCGCCATGGTGGAGACTCGCCTCAAGCACGCATAGACCCGCTCTTTCTCCATCACCAACTTCTTATCATTCATCTTTGGGATCACCTGTTCATATTCTGGAAACTCGCCATCGATCAGCCGGATGACCATGAGGGATTTTCCAATTTTAAAAAAACCATGGGTTTGATCGAAATAGATCTCCATCTCCTCCTGCCCATCCCGATCGGCCATGATCTTTTTTATCTCTAAGACACCTTTCTTTGGAATGATAATACCCTTTTCGATGCCGCGGATGGTCTCACCTTCACGATCGATGAGGGAAAGACGGTGCCCATCCGTAGCGACCATCCTCAATAACTCCTTCGCTCCCTGTTTATTCCGGACAAAAAGCACTCCATTAAGATGATATCGGGACTCCTCATTTGAAGCAGCAAAGACGGTCTTTTCAATCATCTCTCTAAGGAGCGAGGTTGGAAGTTTTGAGAAATTTCCTTCTTGATAGGAAGGGAGAGATGGAAATTCATCTGGATCTAAGCCGGCGAGATTAAAGGTCGACTTTCCACATTGGAGGGTAATCCAATAATTCTCCTTCTTCTGGATATGAATGCTCTCCTCAGGAAGTTCTCTCACAATTTCGTACAATTTTTTTGCTGAAACCGAAGCCTTTCCTCTCGTATTAATGTTTCCAGCCAGTTCCTCCTGTATCCCCGTCTCTAAATCCGTTCCAACAACGTAAAGCAACTCCTTTTCACATTGGATGAGGATATGAGAAAGAATAGGAAGAGTCGTCTTTCTTCCGGCAACGCTCTGTATTAGGCTTAGTCCCTTTAAGAACTCCCTTTTCTCAATGTCAAAATTCATCATTTTCCCTCCTATGAATACTCTTTATATCTATAATATATCATCATCGTCTTCTTTGTGGAAATGGGGAAAAGGACCATAATGTCCAAAAATAGAAGGTATTTGGATGTTGAAATCTGCCATCAGCGATTGGGGAATCTTCTCTCTTTTTTAATTTAACCCTTTCCTTCACTTTCTTCTCATCATAGCTTCACAAGATTTCCACTTCATTTTCCCTTTAATGAACGAACTTCTGTTTACGACTTAATTCGACTATGCAAATTTTCAATCATTTCTTTGAAGGGCAGCTCCTTGGATATTCTTTCTTCCACTTTTTTTATGGAGTGAAGCACGGTGGAATGGTCTTTTCCTCCGAATTTTTCTCCAATCTCGAGTAAGGAGGCACGCGTCAGTTTACGACAGAGGTACATGGCAATCTGTCGGGGGATCACATAGCCTTTATATTTTCGTTTCACTTTGAAGTCCGAAATTTTTATATTAAAAAAGTTGGCCACCACTTTTTGAACCAAATCGATGGAGATGAATTCCTCCTTCGGTTTGATAATGTTTTTTAACACCTCTTTTGCGGTTTGGATATCGATGGGTATTTTGGTAAGGGAAGCGAAGGCACCGATGCGGATGAGGCATCCTTCCAACATTCGGATATTGGAATCAATCTGGGAAGCCAAGAAGAAGGCAACATCGGTGGGAAGCGAGATATTCTCAGTTTCTGCTTTCTTCCTTAAAATTGCGACCTTTGTTTCGATATCGGGTGGTTGAATGTCAGCGATCAATCCCCATTCAAAACGAGATCGAAGTCGTTCTTCAAAGTTGGGAATATCCTTTGGAAACTTATCACTCGTGACAACAATTTGCTTTCGCGCCTCATAAAGGGAATTGAACGTATGGAAGAATTCGGCCTGGGTCCTCTCTTTCCCGGAAATAAATTGGATGTCGTCGATGAGGAGGATGTCCATGCGTCTAAACTTATTTCTGAACTCATCCATCTTCTCATAACGGAGGCAATTGATCAATTCATTGGTAAACTCCTCGGAAGAGATATAGCAGATCTTCTTCACATTCGGCAGGATGCGATGTTGCACGATGTGGTTTCCAATGGCATGAAGGAGGTGGGTCTTTCCCAACCCCACCCCTCCATAGATAAAGAGGGGGTTATAATTCTTAGCTGGCAGATTGGCGACCGCCATACAGGCAGCATTGGCAAATTGATTGCTGGCACCCACTACGAAATTATCGAACGTATACTTCGGATTGAAGATGGGCTGGAAAGAGTGGACAGGCTGTGTTTCATGAGTTGGCAGGGGTGGATCCATGGCTTCTCTCTCATTCATTTTTTCACTTCTGATGCGGAATTGGAGGTGACAGGGCCTTTGAGTCAAGAGAGAGAGCGCCTCTTTGATATGGGGCGCATAGTGCTCACTGATCCACTCCTTGAAGAATCGGTTCGGGACCTCTAACTCCATAATCTCCCTGTCCATGGAGACGAAGTGGATTGGTTTGATCCAGATGTCGAAATTCTGCTGACCGACCCTTTCCTTTAAAGAATCGATCACCTTAGACCATATTTCTTCCATAGATTGGACCTGGATGGCTTGGGATGTTGGATAGAGGTAATTTACGGGATGGGGAAAAAGGATCCCAAAAATAAAAGCTCTTCATTTTCAATTACTTATAAATCTTTTTCCACAACGTTTCCACAATTGTGGAAAAACGAAACTTAAAAATAAGAGGGGAAAATATTTGAGGATGAACTCTTTCTGACTCCAAGACTAAAACATAAATCTATTTTTCAAAAAATTCAAGTCTTTTTTTCAAGACTCCAACAGCTACTCCTTCTCTGCCAATCTGGCGACAGCGACGACACGCTCCCCTTCGTCCAAGGTGATCAATCTTACTCCTTGAGTCGTCCTCCCTTGGGTCGGGATATCGACCGCCCGAAGCCGGATGATCTTCCCCTTGTCCGTGATGAGCATCAGCTCATCCTCATCGGTGACGGTCTTGATACCCACCACATCGCCCGTCTTTTGGGTCCTCTTCACGGTAAAGATGCCCGACCCTCCCCTATTCTGCATCCGATATTGAGAGGCCTGAGTCCGCTTTCCATAACCGCTGGCCGTGACCGTGAGGATCTGAGTATGAGGAGAGACCACTTCCATGCCCACGACCTCATCCTCTTTCGAGATCTTTATCCCCCTTATCCCCCGGGCCGTTCGACCCAATTCCCGGATCTGAGTTTCAGGAAAATGGATGGCCTTTCCCATTTTCGTACCGAGCAAGAGATGCTGTCGGCCGTCCGCCAGCTTTGTCGAGATGAGCTCATCCCCTTCGTCGAGGTGAATAGCGATGATCCCACCGGCTCGAGGATTGCTGTAGGCCTCAAGGGCCGTCTTTTTGATAACCCCTCGTTTCGTTAAAAAGGTGATGAATTTTCCTTTCGCAAAGTCTTTGAGAGGAAGAATGGTCGTGACCTTCTCCTGAGGGCCGAGGTTAAGGAGATTGACGATGGCTTTGCCTCGAGTGAGGCGGCCAGCCTGCGGGACTTCATGGACCTTCATCCAGTGGACCTTCCCCGCATCTGTGAAGAACAGGATGTAATCATGAGTGGAGGCGATGAAGACATCCTCGACAAAATCCTCCTCCTTGACATGAATCCCCACCTTTCCTTTCCCGCCACGATGCTGGCTCCGGTAAAGGCTGATGGGGCTCCTTTTAATATAACCCGTATGGGTGATCGTCACAACCATATCCTCTTCAGCGATGAGGTCTTCGATCCGAATCTCAGGGGCGACTTCCACAATCTCGGTCCGTCTCTCGTCTCCGTAAGCATCTCGGAGAGCCATGAGTTCCTCCTTGATGAGGTTGAGCATCAGCCGTTCGCTGGCAAGGAGGGCTTTCAACCGGTTGATCAACTTGATCGTCTCCTCATATTCCTCAACGATCTTTCGTTGCTCAAGGTTGGTGAGGCGTTGGAGCCTCATGTCCAAGATGGCCTGGGCCTGCTCTTCTGAAAGGGCGAATCGTTCGACCAAGCGATCTCTTGCTTCCTTGGGCGTCTTCGATGCTTTGATCGTGGCGATGACCGCATCAATCTGGTCGATAGCCTTCTTCAAACCTTCGAGGATATGCGCCCTGGCCTCGGCCTTCTTCAGATCGAAAAGGCACCTCCGGGTGACCAGCTCTTTTCGATGTTGGACGAAGAGCTGGAGCATCTCCCTAAGGGAGAGGAGCTTGGGCTGATTCTGATGGATGGCCAGGAGGATGATCCCAAAAGAGATTTGCATTTGGGTATGTTTATAGAGCTGGTTGAGGATGACCTCGGCCACTTCGTTACGCTTCAGTTCGATCAATACCCTCATCCCTTCACGGTCTGACTCGTCCCGGACATTGGCGATCCCCTCGATCACCTTCTCCTGCATCAGTTCAGCGACCCGCTCGATCAGTTTTGCCTTATTCGTTTGATAGGGAAGCTCCGTGATGACAATATATTCCCGTTCGCCTTTTCGGTCCCTCTCGATGATCGCCCTACCCCGCAGTTGGATGACACCCTTTCCGGTTTCATAAGCCGCCCGGATTCCCTCTTTGCCATAGATGAACCCACCTGTGGGGAAGTCAGGCCCGGGAAGATGAGCTATGAGTTCCTCAGTAGAGATGTCCGGGTTTTCGATCAAAGCGATGAGACCATTAATCGTTTCCACCAGATTATGGGGAGGGATATTGGTCGCCATTCCCACCGCAATCCCAGAGGATCCGTTGACCAGCAAGTTTGGGAATTTCGATGGCAGCACAGAGGGTTCTACGAGAGATTCGTCATAGTTTGGGAGAAAGTCAATCGTCTCCTTATCGATGTCCTCCAACAATTCCTTCGAAAGTTTCGCCATGCGGATCTCTGTGTATCGCATGGCCGCGGGAGGATCACCGTCGATGGAACCAAAGTTTCCCTGGCCGTCGATCAGGGGATATCGCAGAGAGAAATCCTGTGCCATTCTGACGATCGCATCGTAGACAGCCATATCGCCGTGCGGATGGTATTTACCAATGACGTCGCCGACGATTCTTGCAGACTTTTTGTAGGGCTTATCCCAGTCATTATTCAATTCATTCATGGCATAAAGGATCCGGCGATGGACCGGCTTAAGGCCATCCCTCACATCTGGGAGGGCCCGTCCGATGATGACGCTCATGGCGTAGTCCATATAGGACTTTTTCATTTCGTCTTCGATATTGACGGGTATGCTTTCTCGGGCGATCTCCATAGAGGCTCCTGAATAATTGATGGATTTCATTAAAAAAACTTAATATAAAAGCCTCTCATCTGTCAACACAATTTCAGGGCGATGCTTGACAAATATAGGAAAAATATGGTTTAAATAAATAGTTTACTTGTTTCAAAAAAGAAGCCCACTGAAAGGATAGGATTCAGTGAAGAGAACATATCAACCCAGCACTATCAAGCGGAGCAGGACTCACGGATTTTTGAAGAGGATGAGTACCAAAAGTGGTCGAAAGATATTAAAGCGAAGGAGGATAAAGGGTAGAAAGAGGTTGACTGTTTAAAGCCTTCTTCCTGAGGATCGAGGCCAACTGTGGGGCTGTATCGGTTTACAAAGAAGGAGAGGATCAACCATCCTCAGGATTTCAAGAGGGTGATGAGGTCAGGGAAGAGGCTTCAGTCCAAGAGTGTCATCCTCTTCATCCAGGAGAATAGATCGGGTTTTCATCGGTTAGGCATCGTGGTAAAAAAAGAGGTAGGCTCAGCCACCTATCGAAATCGAATTAAACGCTATTTTCGAGAATTCTTTCGCCTCCACAAACATCGGTTGAAAGGATCCTTAGATCTCATCATCCTGGCAAAAAGGGGATGTGCTCTAAGTCGATACAGAGAAGCAGAGGAGGAACTGAGAGGGCTCTTGATCGCATGAGCAGGATCGAATGGGTTTCAAGAAGAGGGGCAATCTTTCTGATTCGACTCTATCAGTATGCCTTCTCAATCTTTTTTGGCCCCTGCTGCCGTTTTAACCCCTCTTGCTCGTCCTACGCTTCCCTTTCAATACAGCGTTTCGGAGTCATGGGAGGAACCTGGCTTGCCTTGAAGAGGCTCATCAAATGCCATCCCTTCCATCCTGGAGGGTACGATCCAGTTCCTGAAGGCTCCCCAATCCATTCTTCAAAGGATTTAAATTCTTAGGAAGGAGACGTGAGGCAAGGGAGATATGGAAAGAAGAGCTATCCTTGCGATAATATTAACATTTTTAGTCATTTTCATATGGGGAATGATCCAGTCAAAATTTTTCCCGCCAGAACCAAGCAAAGAGGTAAGAAAGGAACAGGTTGCCCCTTCGGAGAGGAAGATTGATGTAAAAGAGGCAAAACTCCTTCCCCCCAAAGAAGATAAATCCCTTCCCAAAAAGGCCCATCCCCGAAAGGAGGTCTCTGTTGAGACACAAAACTACTGGGCTACCTTCACCTCCGATGAGGCAGAATTGAGACATTTCAAACTCAAAAGGTATGAAGACAGGGTGGAAGAGTCTGCCCTGTCTATAAAATTGATCCAGTTCGTTCAGGAACTCTTTAGCAAGAAAGAGGAGCCCAAAAAACCTGTTCCCCTCGATTTGGTAAATACCAATGAGGAAGAGGGGCTTCCCTTAGGACTTACCTTGATTGGTTTCCTACCGTCTCCTTCTGATGGGAATTGGGAAGTGGAGGCTGTCTATGGATATATTAAAGATCGACATCGCTTACTCAGCACCGGTGAAAAGGGCGAGATCACTTTTATTAAGAATTTAGAGAATGGGTTGAAGGTATTCAAACGGTATGGATTTACGTCAGAAAAGAACACCATTGACTTAGAGGTGGAGGTTCAGAACACCTCCTCTCAGGAAATCCCTATCCAATTGGGACTGCAGTGGATTGGAAGGGTTGAACTGGAGAAGTTGGCGGATGATGGGAACAAAGATTATGGTTTGAAGTATGTCTTTTTGAAAGATCAAAAAGTGGAGCGAAAGGAGTTCGGAGGGGCAAGCTCCTCGGGCTGCACTCCAGGCTGCGGAGCCCCAACGAGGAGAATCGAACCTTTTGACTCGTCAAATCAGGGTGATATTCGATGGTACGCCTTAGAAGGAGAGTATTTTGCGGCCTTGCTGATCCCACCGGCCACAGAAAGGAATGTCACTTTAACGGTGAAAGGGGATGAGAAGAATCTTCTCAGAGCCAATGTGGCGACGTCTCCACTTTCTATCCCGCCAAAGCAGGGGGTTAAGATTCCGTACCGAGTCTACATCGGACCAAAAGAGGTTGACCGCTTGAGGGAGTTGGGTGTCGGCGCAGAACAGCTAATCGATTTTGGCTTTTTTACGATCGTTGCCAGACCGCTCCTCTGGTTTCTCAAGCTCACCCACTCGGTCACAAGAAATTTTGGGATCGATATCATCATCCTCAGCATTCTCATCAAGATCATCTTTCTGCCTCTGACGCAGATCAGCTTCAAATCGATGAAAGAGATGCAGAAGGTTCAGCCGGAGATGGCCCGGCTTAAGGAGACTTATAAGAACGATAAGGCGAGGCTCCAACAGGAGATCATGTTGCTCTACAAGAGGCGAAAGATCAACCCCATGAGCGGCTGCCTTCCCATGCTGATCCAGATCCCTGTCTTTATCGCCCTTTACAATGCCCTTCAAAATGCCATCGAGATGAGGCATGCCCCGTTCTTTCTGTGGATCAGGGATCTCTCCGCCAAAGACCCGATTTACATCACTCCCCTCATCATGGGAGCGACCATGGTCATTCAGCAAAAGATGACGCCCACGGCAGCCGATCCAACGCAAGCCAAGTTATTTATGTTGATGCCGATTATGTTCACTTTTCTCTTTCTCAATTTTCCATCTGGTTTGGTCTTGTATTGGTTGATCAATAACGTCTTATCCATTGCCCATCAATACTACCTGAACAAGAGGGGGTGAGGTTCGAACCTTGGAAGAAGGGGTTGAGATTGCCAAGCAGCTCATGACGGGATTGCTGGAACACATGAAGATAGACACGGCGGTAGAGGGATTTTCAAAAGAAGGGGATATTTACCTCGAGGTCAAGGGCGACAAGGAAGGGATTCTCATTGGAAGGCATGGCCGTACCCTGGAATCCGTTCAGTTTCTCATTAACCGAATGGTCAATAAACGGCTGAAGGAGCCGGTGAGGGTCGTTCTGGATATCAATGACTATCGTAAGAGGAGGGAAGAAACTCTAAGAAGGTTGGCTGTTCGATTGGGAGAGAAAGCCAAGACGAGGGGTCGTCCTCTAACGATCGGCCCTTTCAATGCCCATGACCGTAGGATCATTCACATTGCTCTCAAGGAAGATCCCTCACTTAGGACTGAAAGTTTTGGGGAAGGGGAGACCAAGCGGATCAAAATCATCCCCACGAAGAAAGAGGCGGGAAGAGCCTGACCCCTTGAATAGGAACTCCGTATCTTACACCAAAAGAGCTATCAGCCAAGAAGCAGACACGATTGCAGCCATTTCTACTCCTTTTGGGGAGAGTGGGATAGGGATCGTGCGTATCAGCGGCCCCTTAGCCGAACCCATTGCCCAAACATTATTTAAGCCCAAGAAAGACGAATCCGATCTCATTTCCCACCGTTTCCGCTATGGGGAGATCGTCAACCCTCCACACGGCAATCCCATTGATGAAGTCCTTCTTGTCTTGATGAAGGCTCCAAAGACGTACACGCGAGAGGATATCGTGGAGATCCACTGTCACGGAGGATATTTAATCCTCCAGAAGGTACTGGAGCTGGTTTTAAAGCAAGGGGCAAGGCTGGCTCATCCTGGGGAATTTACAAAGAGGGCTTTCCTCAATGGTCGCATCGATCTGACTCAGGCGGAGGCTGTCATCGATCTGATCAGGGCGAAGACGACGGCCAGCCTCGAAATCTCCAACCAGCAACTGAGGGGTGTGCTCTATCGAGAGATGGCTTCTGTCAAGGAGGTTCTCCTTCATTACTTAGCCCTGATCGAGGCCCACATCGATTTTCCGGAGGAGGAGATTGAACCCATTTCCTTAGGGAAGATGAAACAAGATCTTACTGAGATGATTCAGAAATTAGAGGAATGGGTTGCGTCCTATGAGGAGGGAAGGGTTTTTCGTGAGGGGATCTCCTGTGCCATCGTCGGAAAGACCAATGTGGGTAAATCGAGTCTTCTCAACGTCCTACTGAGAGAGGAGAGGGCTATCGTGACGCCGGTTCCGGGGACGACGAGGGATGTGATAGAAGAGCTTCTCAATATTGAAGGGATTCCAGTAAGATTGATGGATACTGCAGGATTGAGAAAGACCATGGACTCTGTCGAACTGGAAGGGGTGAGGAGGACGAAGGAGCGAGTCGAAGATGCCGATTTTGTCCTCTTGGTCCTCGACGGAAGTCGACCCCTCGACACAGATGATTTAGGGATCTTTGAAGAGATTAAGGGAAAGAAGAAGGTTCTGGCGATTAATAAGAACGATCTTCCATTAGAGATCTCCTTGGAGGATTTGAGGAGCCGGGTTCAGGAAGATCCCATCATATCGATTTCCGCTCTGAAAAATGATGGGATCGAGGATTTGAAGGAGGCCATCTACGCCTCTTTGATTCATCGAAATGTGCGATCGTCGCCAGAACTTCTCATCGTGGCCAATATCCGGCATAAGACAGCCCTTGCTCAGGCCAAGGAGAACCTTTCCAATGCCTCAAGGGCTTTGGAAGAGGGGACCTCTCTTGAATTCATCGCCTTCGAAGTTCATTCTGCATTGGAGGCCCTCAGCGAGATGGTGGGAGAGACGGCCACGGAAGAGGTATTGAATCGTATCTTCGAACAGTTCTGCATTGGGAAGTAATCCCTTCTTACTCCTCCCTTTGTCAAAGGGAGGCCGGGAGGGATTTTTAATGTTTCACGTGAAACATCCTCCTCTCCCTATAATTAAAATGTTTTTCTTCATTTTGGTCCAAAGAATCGCTCAAATTAGGTTTAAGTTAAAACCTGAGATGAAATTGCGCGCTACCCCAGGAGGGATAGATGGGCATCACTTTTTTGATTCGGGGGCTCATCATCGGCTTTTCCATTGCAGCCCCTGTCGGACCCATCGGTGTCTTGGTCATACGCCGTACATTGGCTGAAGGCCGGATATCTGGGTTCGTCTCAGGCGTTGGTGCTGCCACAGCGGATGCCATTTATGGCTGTATCGCTGCATTCGGACTCACCACCATTTCAAAGATGTTGGTAAGTGAGCAGGCCTGGTTTCGCCTTGTCGGCGGTCTCTTTCTATGTTATCTGGGAATCAGAACCTTCCTGGCTAGGCCCGCCGAACGACCAGCCTCTGCTAAAGGAAATGGCCTCATCGGTGCTTATGCTTCAACCCTCCTTTTGACCCTTACAAATCCGATGACCATCCTCTCTTTTGTGGCCGTCTTTGCTGGGTTTGGGGTTGCAAGTTCAAGCAGTAGTTATCTCGATCCAGGACTATTGGTCTTAGGGGTTTTCGTCGGTTCAGGAGTCTGGTGGCTCGTGCTAAGTGGTGGGGTCAGCCTCTCTCGGAAAGGACTCAACCTTCGTAGGATGCGGTGGGTCAACAGGGTGTCGGGCCTCATCCTTATTGGATTTGGCCTGATCGCCCTCTGGAGCGTGAAAGGAAAGATCCTTTAAAGTTGTTTCACGTGAAACATTTGAGCCTGATCTCTATCCCTTTCTCCTCCCTTTAGTAAAGGGAGGTTGGGAGGGATTTTAAGCTTCCCGGAAAGTCCCATTGGTAGGGCGGGGTAAATAATATGAAAAAGATACCAAAATTTAAGACTGACGAAGAGGCGGCAGGGTTCTGGGAGACTCATAGTTTTGAAGACTATCATAGAGATACTAAGGAGGCTGAGATCAGGTTCGTTAAAAGGCCTAAGAAGACGATTGCGATAAGACTTGATCCTGATGATATTAAATCGGTCGAAAGAATCGCAGAACGTAAGGGGTTGAGCTATACGTCCCTTCTCAGGATGTGGATTAAAGAGTGCTTGGCGGAAGAAACAAGAGATACTGCTTAAAATCATAATTCCGACTCAGATATTTCACGTGAAACATAGTTCTCCACATATCCTTCTCATCAATCCTTGGATTACTGATTTTGCAGCGTACAATCTATGGGTGAGACCCCTCGGCCTCCTTTATATTGCCAGTCTTTTAAGGGAAAATGGGTTTCAGGTCACCTTGATCGACTGCCTCGACTTATATAGCAAAACAAAAAAGTATGGGGACGGGAAATTTTTTAAGACGAAGATTGATAAACCCCTTCCTCTAAAATCCATCCCAAGAAATTACAGCCAGTATGGAATTCCTGAAGAAATGCTGTTGAAAAGATTCTCATTCATTGAAGAAAAGCCAGACCTTATAGGTATCACCTCAGGGATGAGTTATTGGTATCCAGGAGTATTTAAAGTAATTGAAATAACAAAGAAATTCTTTCAAGATGTCCCTATAATTCTGGGTGGAATTTATGTGGCTCTCTGTTATGAACATGCAAAAAAGCATTCAGGAGCAGATATTGTGTTCAAAGGTGGAAATGAATTAGAAGCAGTCAAATTGATTTCAGAATTAACGAATTTTAAACTCCGGACTCTTAACTCCCTGCCTGTCCGGCAGGCAGGCGAACTCCGAACTAATGACTTGCCATATCCCGCTTTTGACCTCTACCCTCATGTCGATTATGCCTGCATCTCTACCTCAACGGGATGTCCGTATCGGTGTACCTATTGTGCCACTCCAGTTTTAACGAAAGGATTCATAAGAAAGGATCCGCTCAAGGTTGTCGAGGAGATTGAATACTGGACAATCCATCACCCTGTTCAAAATATTGCTTTTTATGATGATGCGCTTCTGATAGACCCCTCAAAGCATATCGTTCCAATTTTGAAAGAGGTGATAAGAAGAGGCATCCAGTGCAATTTCCACACCCCAAATGGCCTCCACATTAGAGAAATAGGCGAGGAGGTTGCAGAGCTTCTCTATCGAAGTGGGTTTAAGACGATCCGTCTCGGCTTCGAGACATCAAATGAGGCGATGCAATCTGAGACGGGAGGCAAGGTGGATAATCAGGAATTTAAAAGGGCTGTCAGAAATTTGAGGAAAGCGGGTTATTCGGGCGAAGAGATTGGGGTCTATGTTATGGCGGGATTGCCAGGTCAGAGGGTAGGGGAGGTTGAGGAGAGCGTAGCCTACGTAAGGGGGACAGGCGCAAAGCCCATTCTCGTAGAATATTCACCGATTCCTCATACGCCGCTCTTCGGAAAGGCGAAGCAGATGTCTTCCTTCGACCTGGAAAATGAGCCCTTATTTCACAATAACTCCATACTCCCTTGCCAGTGGGACGGGTTTTCGATGGCAGATTATAGGAGAGTGAAGGAGGGGTTAAGAAGAGGGTAATAGCATGAAACCATTTGAAATAATAAGAGATATTTTCATCGTAGGAGGGCCGGAGATCACGGATGGACGGGATGGATGTATCTATTTGATAAATTTAGGAGAATTGATATTAATCGATTCAGGAGCTGGGTGGAGCGTCGACAAAATTATTAAAAATATCGAAGAGTTAGGATTTGATCCCCAGAGGCTGAAGACGATTCTTCTAACCCATTGCCATATTGACCATATTGGAGGTGTCCCGGAAATAAAGAAGAGATTTGGGACAAAGATCTATATCCATAAACTGGATGCTTCTCCCTTGGAAAACGGAGATCCAATTTTGACCGCCGCCAGTTGGTATCAGACCACATTTCCACCAACGCCTGTGGATGTGAAGTTTAATTCTCCGGAAGAGATATTAAAAATTGGAGAGGAGAAGATCGTCTGCCTTCATACGCCAGGCCATACGCCTGGTTCCATATGTATCTATCTCGACCGAGACGGGAAAAGAGTTCTCTTTGCTCAGGATCTTCATGGGCCCCTCCTTGAGGAGTTTGGATCGAATCTCAAAGATTGGGATCATTCAACCAAGAAGCTTCTCGATCTTGATGCCGATATCCTCTGCGAGGGCCACTTTGGAATTTATAAAACAAAAAAAGAAGTGAGAGATTATATTCTCTCTTATCGCCGCCAATATGGAATAGAATGATATGATATAAAAATCCCCCCTTTTATAAAGGGGGGATTGAGAAGGATTATTAAATTAATCCTAATTCCTCCCCTCGCAAGATCTTTTAAGTCTCTTCCCTGTCATTCCGAGTGAAGCCCTGCATCGCATGGTTATACAGAGTGATGCGAAGAATCTAAAAAATTCTTGACATTCATCCTATCTTGGATTTATAAATACATAAATGAATTTAAAAATCATTGGAGGTAATTAAGATGAACAATTCATTCAATTCAAAGATGGTTTCAAAAATCATCGGAACTCCATTGAGGGTAATTGATTACTGGGACCGAACAAACTTCATTAAACCTTCCATTAATGAAGCATCTGGGTACGGTTCGATGAGGTTATACTCCTTTACGGATCTCATCCAGTTTAAGGTAGCAAAATTTTTAAGAGACCAGGGTTTATCGTTACAGAAGATACGAAAGAGTCTTAATTATCTGAGAAGGCACCTTCCGGAGATTGAAAAACCCTTAGCCAAGTTGAGATTCTTGACGGATGGAGAGACGATCTTTGTTCTCACAAATAAGGACAGAGAGATTATCGATACTTTGAAAAAAGGACAGTATGTCTTTGCCATTGCGATTGGGGAATTGATAAATGATCTGAAAGGGAAGACTTCCAAAATGACAATGGACAGGGCCTATATGGTTAATGTCTCAAAAAGGAGGTTCGAGGTCATTCTTCATCCGGATCTTGAAGATGGTGGTTACTGGGTTGAATGTCCAGAACTTCCTGGCTGTTCTTCTCAGGGGGACAGCGTTGAAGAAGCTTTGGATATGATCAAGGATGCCATTAAGGGTCACCTCGAAGTCCAGGAGGAATTAAAGAAAGAAGCAGCTCAAAAAAGGAGAGCTGCCTAAATGGCGACTCTTCATAATCTAAAACCTGAGAGGGTAATTAAAGCCTTTGAAAGAGCAGGGTGGATTAATAAAGGATAAAGAGGAAGCCATGTGAAACTTACCAAACCTGGAAACCCGAATATACTTTCAATTCCAGTCCACAAAGGGAAGCCAATAAAAATTGGCCTTCTAAAAGATCAAATAAGGAAATCAGGTTTAACGGAGGGAGAATTTCTAAAATTACTTTGAGGTTCGGAAGAGGTCAAATATGGAGAAACTTACTGAAGACCAAATAAAGCGCCAGGATTTTGTGGACAATCAGATCTATGACCTCGTGAAACGACTCAATCCTTCAAGAAGTGAGATAGAATTGGACATTGAAATGGTTGCTGACATTAGAGATACAATCCAACATTTGCCAAATCTTCTAATATTTCAAAAAATAATTTACAATTCGGAACGTTTTGATAAAATATAGATACCAAAGACCAAACCTCCACAGATTTCTGATAAGCTGAAAGAGAGGAAGAGTTTTATGAATCCTATGATTCAAAGTAAAATTACCGAGTTGGCTAATTTATGTAACAGATACCACGTCCGGCGCTTAATCCTTTTTGGTTCGGCTACGAGTGATCACTTCGAGCCAACCTCAAGCGACTTGGATTTACTTGTGGAATTTAAACCGATGTTACCCGTCCAGCACGCTGATAACTATTTTGGCCTCATGGAAGATCTGCAACGGCTTTTCGGAGTGCAGGTGGATTTGGTTGAACCCGGTCCCATCCGAAATCCCTACTTTCGTCAGGCTATTGAACAGACACAAGTGGTGATATATGAAGCCGCTTGAAATACGCAAGTATCTATTCGATATCCTCCAAGCCTGCGATCTACTCAAACAGTTTACTGCTGGGAAAACCTTTAATGACTACACCGCCGACCCCATGCTCCGCTCCGCCGTCGAGCGTCAATTCGAAATCATTGGCGAAGCGTTGAACCAGGTACTTCAATTAGACCCGAGCCTCGAGGCTCGGATTAGCAGCACCCGCCGGATCATCGCATTCCGTAATCGCCTAATACATGGCTACGCTTCTATTGCCAGTGAAGTTGTTTGGGGGGTGCTTGAAGCCAACCTGGCAACTCTCCACCAAAGGTAGAAATCCTTCTCAAAGAAGAGAATGAACAGGCATAGTCACTGCTAGCGATTTAACATTCTCCGAAATAGAAACTTTATACATTTTTATAAGACAAGAGGGTAAATATGCAGAATTTGACCGATGAACAACTAAAACGACAAGACTTTGTTGATAACGGTATTTTCGATTTGGTGAAACGACTTACCCCTCCAACAAAGGAGATAAAATGGGATATTGAAATGATTGGTGACATTAGAGATACAATCCAACATTGGCTTGTTGATCGATATAAAATTACCGATGAAATGGAATTTTATCCCTGATGAAAATCGAAGTTATTTATCCAGAGGGCTCCTTACACCCAATATGTTTTTTTTCGCCACATGGGTATAGATCATGGTGGTCTGAAGATTATGGTGACCGAGTAATTCCTGGACGGTTCTAATATCGTACCCGTTTTCCAAAAGATGGGTGGCAAAGCTATGTCTCAGCGTATGCACCGATGCCTGTTTCGTAATCCCTGTTTTCCCCACGGCAACTTTGAAGGCCTTCTGCAGTAAGGCGGGATGGACATGGTGCCTTCTGACAATATTGCTTCTCGGATCAATCGAGAGAGATTTCGATGGAAAAAGCCAGAACCAGCCCCATTCTTTACCAGCATTCAGATATTTCTTTTCCAGGGCCCCTGGAAGCCACACACCTGCTATCCCTTCTCTCCTGTCCTGATCATAAACCGATCTTATTTCTGATAAGTGTCTTATGAGGTCATCTTTAAGGGCCTCCGGTAGAACGGTTCTCCGATCCTTATCTCCCTTCCCTGATCTGACAATGAGTATGTTCTGTTCGATGTCAATATCTTTGACCCTCAACTGCAGGCATTCTTGCAGCCTAAGGCCACCCCCATAAATCAGCATGGCCATCAGTTTCAAAGTCCCCGACAATTGATCGAAGATACTCTGGATTTCTCTATCGGTAAGAACAACCGGAAGGTGTCTCCTTTGTTTAGCCCGCACCGCACTTAATTCCTGATCTATATTCTTATCCAAAACATGGCGGTAGAGGAAGACTATCGCATTGAGGGCTTGGTTCTGCGTGGAAGGGGAAACCTTCTTCTCAACAGCTAAGTGGCTCAAAAAGTCCTGGAGATCTCTTCCCTCAAGCCGATCAGGCTGCTTCTCGCCAACAAAAGCCCTGAAACTACGCAACCAGATGAGATAGGTCTTTTCTGTGCTGAGGGATCTATGCCGAAGCCTCAGGGCATCACGCATCTTCTCTTCAAGAAGCCCCCAGGTTTCCTTATGGGAGGAAGTCTCGCCCATCATTGGTGTAATATTCTTTGAAAGAAAATAGTCGTACAATCTCAATGCGGTGTCAGCCTGTTTCACCTGCCAGTCCTCGTGTCGTTTCGCCATGTCCGACAGGAACTGCTTCTTCTGTTCACTACTTAAACGGTTGGACAGGGGTTCGTTTAGAAAACCATAACAATCTGAGACCCACTTCAGATAGAAGGGAACATATTGAGTTTTTACCGTCCCGTTTTTGGTCAGAAACGCTTCATAGGCCCTCAGCATAATAAACTCCTAAATTATAAAGCTTCGGTATAATAATTATTTTTGAAGTATTATACCGAAAAAATACTCTCAATTCAATGGTTTTGAGGCAAAAATGGCTTGACACTTTCCTTTTCTATATATATAATCTTTTCTACCATAGAATACACTTAAAAAATAATGTTAGCGTGAAAGGAGGACTAAACCTATGGGATGCGACGTCTGCTCTAAAGAAATTCTACGGGATACTGGTTACATGTTATCAACGACCCAGGCGATCACCAATCCCCGCTACTGGGAGTATTTCTTCCGTCACTATTACACCCAACAGGTAGAATATCTCGGCAGGAACGGGGAGAAGCTGGGCTCGTACGTGTTTGGTAGGGCCGCTGACAATACCGGCTGGGCACTATGTGAATCATGCATTCAGATGTATTCAATCAACAAGTCCAAGGCTCACGAGTATTTCAAGACTTGGAAACAGACAGGAAGACTACCTTCTGATTTCGGTACCGCGGACTTTGGTCTGTCGTTTGATGCCGCCAAGAAGGGATGGAAGTCAGTATTCGGCACTGAACCGAGGTTAGATGCAAAGGATCCTGCCTTGCCTTTTGCAGCCTCGATACACGCCGTACAGCAAGTTAGGGAAATTAAAGCTAAGAAAGGATGGAAGTTTTGGAAGCGTTGAGAGTTTAAGAGTTACCGCTAACAAGTCAATCAAGGCGACGGGTAATAGTCCGTCGCTATTTGCGGAGGCTGTGACCCGCGCCTTATTTTTATCGTTAGAACTGAAAAAGGAGGAAATTATGATTTCTTTCCGCTTCAGGATAAACGATTCATTTCGTAGATACTCAACCCACCCTATTACAGTACCAAAAACACAAGTTGAATATAAAAAAATAGAACAGGAAGGATTCAGCCGTGGGGATTTAACCATAATTTTCCCCAAAGGGGAAAGAATCCGTGGTCACATGTATTCAGGGGTTGCTGGTTTTGGGCCGTACTATCAAATTCGTTTTTATCCCAATCAACATTTACCAGAATACCTCGCAACCGGAACTAGAATCATGGTTTTGTTGCATAAGGACGGAAACCACTGTTATGCCATTATGGAATTCAGAGATTAGGTTCTAACAAGTCAATCAAGGCGACGGGGAATAGCCCCGTCGCCTTTTAGCGGAGGTCAGTGCCCCCGCGCCTTATTTCTATCGTTAGGCTTAAAAAGGAGACAGATAAAGTGGAAGACATAAGTGATAAATTTGCGGGGATCGCTGTATGGTTCATTGCCTGCTTTGCAATCACTATCTTCTTGGATGCTATCTTTGGCATGCCTCCCGAACGACCCTTTGTCGATTATGGGTGGATTTGGATCTTGAAACCAATCGTTTGGTCTATACTACTTATGTGGGCCACAATGGGTAAATATAAAAAACATTCAGATGAGGCCATGGGAAGAAAAGCATTGGAAGAAATATCGAAAATGAAGAATGAGGCGATTGATAAGATGGCCAAATCTATGCTTGTCTCTTATGCAATTGGAAAAGAAATAATGTTTAAAAGTAAGGGACTACCTGAGGACGAAGTATTTAAGGGGCTTTTGGAAGATATTAAGGTGATATGCAAGAAAGAAAATGTACCCGACGAGTGGAGTATTGAGGTGACAGAGGCTTTTAAACGCAAGGTAGAGGAGTACCGATCAATGGATGAAAAACATTCAACCGAAATGATCAAATTAATTATGAAGGAGTTACAGAGTGCGAGAGGAAAGGTTTCCGAAGAAAGTAGGTAGGATGGGACGCAGTTTTGATTATTATTTTTATGAAAGAACCGAAAATGATCAGTGCCTAACAAAACAATCCAGCCGATCGCTTACAGCTCCGGCTGATTTTGTCGTTCGGCGGGGACAAAACAAAAATGCTGTCCCCGCCGAACGCTCGGCGCTGAGCTTCGCTCATCGCGCCTTGTATCGGCGCCAAGACAGAAAAAAA
>Ga0315312_1000660_pt1 | contig 35606 bp, 29 predicted proteins | sample TDP7_MG_FD_203629 | JGI IMG/M metagenome (GOLD analysis project Ga0315312, IMG submission 203629) | Freshwater sediment microbial communities from Lake Towuti, South Sulawesi, Indonesia - TDP7 | ecosystem: Environmental > Aquatic > Freshwater > Lake > Sediment | place: Indonesia: South Sulawesi... | reverse complement strand
TTTCCACTTCCTTGGAAATTCTTTCATCCATGGCTGGACATCATACTGTAGAACCTTTTCCTGCTACCCAATATCATGAATGCACAGAAGAAGCAGAAGGGGAATCTGATGTCGAAGAAGTCTTGTGGAGGAAGAGTTGAAGGGAAGGTTGCAATAGTTGTAGGGGCCTCACGCGGGATCGGAGAAGGAATTGCCAGAGACTTCGCTAAGGAAGGCGCTCGAGTAGTCATTGTTTGCAGTAAAACCATCGAGCAAGCGCAGATAATAGCTGAAGATATTAATCAGAAATATGGAGCGGGAAAGGCAATCGTGATACAAGCAGATTCAACTGATGAAGAGGCAGTGAAGATGATGGTTGAGAAAACCCTTGAGGTCTTCGGCAGTATTGATATCTTGGTTTATAGTGCAGGAGTCAACAAACCAGGAGGCGTCAAGACCTATTCTTTGGAGGACTTTGAATTTATTACAAGAGTTAACTATCTTGGGTATTTCCTTTGTGCTAAACACGTAGCCCGCGTAATGGCTGAGCAACACAAACATGATCCCTCACGTCTCATGGATATTATACAAATAAATTCGAAATCCGGTCTCCAAGGAAGCAACAAGAACGCTGCTTACGCTGGGAGCAAGTTTGGCGGAATAGGTTTGACACAGAGCTTGGCTCTTGAGCTTTTGGAGGATGGGATCAAAGTCAACGCCATATGCCCAGGCAACTATTTCGATTCTACGCTTTGGTCCGATCCAAAGAACGGCATGCTTGTCCAGTATCTGAAGTCTGGTAAAGTTCCTGGAGCCAAAAACGTGGAAGACGTGAGAAGATATTACGAGTCTAAGATTCCGATGGGCAGAGGATGCACCATAGATGAGATTATGCATGCTATCTACTACGTGATAGAACAAACAGGAGAAACTGGACAAGCCATTCTCGTGTCAGGCGGTCAAGTGATGCGGTGAAGAAACTTACTGAATAGACTCGACGATGCGTGTCAACGCGGTTGCTAGCCTTTTGCCTCCATTACTAGAACCCAGCCTTGGATTATTTGAGGTTTAGGCGGTTGCCACTCGCCTTCGTTATTAGGGGTCGCTATTCCCACGTCATATTCTTTCCCTTTTCTAGGATCAAAGTAAAACGCACGGTAGGCAACCCCTTGTTCAATCCCCTTCACCCTCAGGAAATGAACAGGTACGGGAATGTAGATGATCCGTACTTGCCTTGGGATTCCAGACGCATATGGCTTAAAATAGTCTTCTTTGCTCCAATGCGGCTCAACCAATTCTGGACATGGCTCAAATCGCCACCATGGATAACGCTGTAGGAGGTTCCTCCCGAGGCTCACTTGTCTAGAACCTGGTAACTGGTAAGCTTCACTCCACGGGGTATCACCCCACGACTGACCGTGTGGCGAAGGACCGAAGGGCTTTGTTCTGCTGTTGACCTGCCAGATTCCGTTTGCGCCATAGGTATGACCAGCAGCTCCGCTTAGAATGCTTGCCCAAAACATCAATCGCTGAATGTTTTCCCAGCTTGCGCCCATTATTCCTTCGTAGCACACTTCGCCGACGAGCACAGGCATCTTCGGCGATCTGCCTATGCAATCCACAACATTATTCACAGTGTTAGGGAAGCTATGGAAATCGCTGTGGCCGGTCTGAAGCATGTCTATGTCGATGACAGATGGATCATCAACCATGTTGCGTGCGGAATCGGTTGGATGGATCGTGATCAGATGGTGGTATGGGTCCTGCGAGCGCAGGTAACGAGCTACTCTAGTCCAGCCAGAACGGGCCTTAGCTACATACTTTTCCCGTTTCTTCTTGTCATCCCAGCATGGAGAAAGGTAATAGGGCATCACTGCTTCTCCTGCAACGCACCAGACAACGGGGTAGGCTCCGTAACGGGCCACTAGGTTGCGCCAATGCTTTTTCATCGTTTCCTCTCCAGCGAATTCTATGAAGTATCCCCAAGAACCGACGATGCACGGAACCAGGCCGCTTTGCACAAGCCAGTCGATCCTTCGGTCCGCCATATCGAAATAGGCAGGGTTTATCCGGAGGTAGTTTCCCTTCCAAGGGAAGCCAGCCTCATTGGCGCCTCTCGGATCAAAAGGAGGCATGTCGGGATAGAGCCCAGCTACTATCTGAACCACGCTGAAACCCTTTCTGGCTCTGTCTTCTGTCAACGATTTGAAATCTTCAGGCCATCTGAGACGTTTGGTAAGCCCCATCCACCATGTATCACCAAGCCAGAAGAATGGCTTCCCATCGACATGCTCTAAATGTCTTCTGTCTTGGCTAATGCGAAGTGGGCCATGCTTAAATAGATGGTTCTTTCCCGTGTAAGCAGCAATCTCTACAATTCCCTTCTGACAGTGGAGACTGGGGTTGGACTCGTCGGAACAAACAGTGCTGAAGTGATGTTCGCCAATCTTGTGCGAGGAATAACGAAGACGCCAAGTGTTGCCGCCAGCCCAGAATGCAGGAACATCTCCTTCTTCGCCATCTGGATCCGTGAAGATTGCTGAGACTGTCACTTCGTTGAAAGGGTCGTCATACTTCCTTTCCGATGCAAAGGTCCATTCCACCGGGCAGTTTTGTTCTGAGCGTTTGGGTTGATCAGACTCCATAATCTGTGCTTCCTCCTAGTCATCACTGTATGAAGAAGCAATTTATGCATAAAGAACTGTTGGTCTCTCAGGAGGCATAGGGGAGAAAGGAAGAGGATCGATGGGTCCTGAGAAGGACGTTCATCTGTTATATCCAGTCGTTGATTCTTGTCTAGAGGAGGGCGCCATCTCGTTGATCCACTAACGTGATCTCTCCGGTTCGCAGGAGCGACGGAGCGGCCAGCTCGCTCTTGCTCTAGCAGAACTTCTCATCTCTTCTTGGATGCGATGAACTTCAGCAATTCCTCTCTAAGAATGGGGGACATTCCTCTTAGATTGTACCTGTGTTCTGGAGTCCAACGCATCGGCTTCCCTTCCATCAAATCGAGAGGTTTGAGGAGAACTCTGAGATCTATGTTCGGCTTTGCTAGTATCGATACTTGATAGCTGGTAACGTGCCCACTTGCGTACTGAATGACAAACTCCCAGATTCTTCCACCATCAGATTCCTTGGAAGAGTATTTCGACATGCCTATTGCACTGTATATCGCCCTCGAGTAACCTTTGACGAGATCCTCCAAGAAATCGTCAAAGGCCAGCATTTCCTCCTGCTGCAATTTCATAGGCACCACCAAACTCACTTCTCCACGCTTCATTTCTATCATGTCTTCCATCCTTTTGCTAAGTCTGCCGCTGGGAACCGCAGACTTGACAGCCAGCCCAGGGGGCAATAGATATCCGATCAACGAGGCCATTATGGCTACGGAGAACGATATGGCGAAGGGCCATCCGCCTATCATGTTCTCTTGAACTATGGATGGCAGCGCAAATCCGGTTACCTGGGCAAACGCATAGCCGAACACATAACTGAATATGCCTCCGATTGTGCCGAGGACTAGTCCTTCCGAAAGAATGATGAGTCTGATTCTTGTTGGGCTTGCCCCCATGGTGAACATCGTGTGGATTTCTGACTTTCTTTCCGAGATTGTGCTCAAAGCATTTATGACGAGAAGCAGGGCCGTAATGGCTATGGGAACGACGTGGATCCGCCAGTCACCCCAAAGAGTAACTGCCGGTTCTCCCGAGTAAAGTGCCATGATGGAACCGTTTGAGATAACATGCACTAAGTAGCTGGACACAAAACTTGCGGCTTCGGTCTCCCAGAAGTCAAACCCCATAGGCAAGATTTCATCAGCGATGAGGGTCATATTCTGCGTATACTGTTTTTTTGTGGCTATTGAGATCTTATAGATCCTCAATTCATCGAGAGAGAAATCATCTATCGAGCCGAAAATAAGTGATCCACCTGTTATCTCCTTGGTCACTGGATCAGCGATCTGGAACAGGAATGGACTGCCGTCAAGATCCTTTAAGTCTTCAATCACCCTGTGCTCCTCGAATACTCCTTTGACCGTGAATTCTCTGTCGTCGAGGAGCACTGTTGATCCAGCTGTGAGGTTGTGCCTGGATGCGATGTTTGAGCCGATCAAGACCGTGTTTCTATCTCCCGGTTCAGAGAATGATTCGCCCAGCAATTCAGATGCGTCAAGGTATTCCCTCATGAAGTCAAGATCAGCCACCACTAAGTTGAATATGCTGAGATTGCCTGTAGTCGAGCCTTCCAACGTTTGGAGACGGACAGTTCTGAAGGCGTAGATGTTCATTGAGTCGGCCCAATCCCTCGAAAACAATGATATCTCATGCACCTGAAAGGGCTCATAATTTACCGTCCGCGTAGTCTCTTTGCTCATCAGTGATGGTTTTGTTGTCATTGTTATCTGCTTGTAAACTACTAGACCGCTGTCCACCCTTGGAGAAAGACTGGAAACTGGAACATAATGAGTTGGCTCTGCCGAAATGAAGGTCAATAAACATATGGCTGATGCCGACACAACTATTATTGTCGACAAAGCAAGCGCGGTCTTGATTTTCCTCCTCCTTAGATTCTTCATACTCATTCCGAAAACCTGCGAAGCCAGATTCCTTAGGTTGGTGAACATGGACACAACTATCATGGCAACCACGATCACGATCTGGGCAAACTGAAGGAGAAATGAAAGAAAGAAAGGCGTGGTCACCTTCTGGACAAGAAAACCAAAATTGAAAATCAGGAGTTTGAATCCCGGCTGTGTGGAAATGAAAAGAGCAAACGTTAGCGGAAGCGTTACAGCGAAGAGGATGTTCGCCACCAATCTCTTCTCGGTTAACATATGTGAAAGAGCAAAAGAGAAGAATGTGAGCACAACAGCAAGCGTCGGTGTCCAGCCAAATGCACCGGAATAGGTATTCATGGTTTCCAAGTACGTGTCTCGATATAGGTTCCTAGCAGTGACGAGGTTATTCATGGCGCTATCCGTGTCTTGCTCCTCGAAATTCTGGGCAGCAAGTTCGAACAAGTCGGAAACTTGTCCCAGCTTCCTGTAAAGGCTGGTGAGTTTGAACCCGTAAGGTTCAAGCGCGTCAAGCATTACTTTCAAGCTGTTCGCTTGAACCTGTGAAATAGACCTTATGAATGGAGGCGTAAGGTCGATGAACTCTCTCACGCCTGGTTCCAGTGAGATGTGCGTCGTCAAGGGGAGTTCGAGATATGACAAAGACAGATTGGCAATCAACGGTCCCTGAGAAGGAACAATTGCCAAGTTCATGCCCCTGTACTCAACGAAATTATAGAAAAGTGGATCGACCTGAAGACGGTAGTCGAATCTCATCATCCCATTCATAGGATTCCCCATCAGCCAACTAACGGGGTTGAATATTCCCAGTATTCGTCCCTCGCTCAGGAAAAACCTCATCTCCAAAGTCAGAGCTGAGTCATTGTACTTTGCGAGAAAGTTGACTTTATCAAAAGCATATGCTGACATGTTGAGGGCTGTAACTTGGGGGTTTATGGCGCTCCATCTACCGTCCGCAATTGCCAACTCCTCGTCCGCAACAATCTTCTCTAAAACCCAAACTCCAGAAAGGAATATGGATGAGAGAGATGCAGGCAAGGTTTGGAGGGTGTTAGGAGGAATATCCACTGTCGCGACTCCGCTCTTTCCCGTGACGGCAGACATATGCAAGGTTTCATTGCGTCTTGTCGCGAGACTCAGGTTGAAAGACAGTCCTCCGATAGGTTTCTCAGTCTGCCAATCATAGAACTCAATCCTAAGTCTCTTCTCTGTTGGTTCAGGGCTACGGGTACCGAAGAGAGAGAAAAGAGTATATGTGACCGAAAAGAGAGTAACCGCAACTACAATAATGAAGAGCCTTTTTCTTCTGCTTGTCAGCATGACAAGTCATCGGGCAACTAACATGGGACCTCTCAAATATAAGAATAACTGGCAAGGCTTGACAGAGATGCTTGACTGGTGACTTTCCGGTCCTTTAAACTTCTATTCTGGCAAAAATCGTTCGTTCTATTGAACTCAAATGATGAACTGCAATGGTGAAAGGACCAAAATATTTAGCCATTTGCGCACCCTATCTCTCAACGGAATTGTGGCGCTATCTCAGTCTGCGGTTATGCGCATTTATTCATCGTGGCGTTGGACGACCAGTGATTTTCGAGTGAACAAAAACCAAACATCACCGGTCACGTAACACATCTCTAACAAAGAGATTGGTCTTATCACCGGATCGTTTCCGCCCTATTTCGCCGGGTTACACCTGTGTGAGTGGGGCCGGGGAATAGGTTTAGAGCTTGGTTCAAATTCTTGAATTTTCATATTTCATAGAAGCGGACGTGGGTTCGAATATTTCCCAGGCTGCCAATGCATATTTATTATCGTTGAACGGTATGTAATCAATTATTCAATAGGGAAAAGTGAAATCCTCATGGAAAATAGACTACTGCAGAAACTGTTAGACAAATCGATGACAAGAGCAGAACTTCTACATAAGGTTAAACAGAACGGTGATCTAGTTCCCATAGTACTCAGCGGCGCTTTCTCATCAAAAGCGGCAGTTAGATACGGTTGTGCCAAGGTACTATTGGATCTGAGTGAAGAGTATCCGGAAAGGTTGTACCCATACATGGATTCCTTCATAGATCTTTTGGATACTAAGTATGGAATCATCACGTGGAATGCTATGACCATTATTGCGAATCTGACCAAGGTTGACAAGAATAGAAAGTTCGATGCGATTTTTGACAAATATTACAGCTTTCTGAATGATGAATATATGGTTACTGTGGCGAATGTTGTTGGCAATTCCGGCAAGATTGCATTAGCGAAACCTAGTCTTATTCCGAAGATAACGAATGAACTCTTGAAGGTTGAGAACATCTCTACGACTCCTCATTTGACAGAAGAATGCAAAAAGGTTATTGCTGAGAAAGCTATTAGATCTTTCAACTTGTTTTCTGACTATATCAAGCAAAACGAAAAAGTAATCTCTTTTGTCGAAAGACATCTTAATAGTCCAAGAATAACTCTGAGAAAAGAAGCGGAGAATTTCCTAAAGAAAGGGAGCTAGCCGAGTTCTCTTAGTCACACACCATTGTTGCGTTGCTTGAGCTCTTCCATGATGGCATCGTTCCAGGCTTAATCAGGAGACTCTGCAAATCTGGAAAGACAACAAACTACCATAGATCTTCCCTCAAATCTTCTCAAACAAACCCAAAAGCAACCCTCAAACAGGAAAACTGGACAACTCAAACGAATATGGTTATCTGTTCCGAGCTTCCTTGTAGAACTGGCGAGATGAGGAAGTTCCTAGACATCCTAAAGCCTTAGAACCCCCATTCACACTTGCCTCATATCACAGAAAACGTTAGATCTGAACCATATATGTCATCTCTCCCGGGCTACTACTTTGAACCTCGCCTAAGCGCTTAAAATTGTCTTGGCGCAGGGGAAGGGATTTGAACCCTTGAGGCTCCGAAGAGCCACTGGATCTCGAGTCCAGCGCATTTCCGCTCTATCACCCCTTGTCATGCCTCTTGGGAAGCTGGTGGAAAATGCCGCGCTGGAGTCGGGTGAGTTCGTCCTGTTCCCGTTTCCCACCTTGTCCAACCTACAGTTCATTACGAGCCTTCCTGAATTCTGGATACTTATATTAGCTTCAAGCCGATATTCTTCAATCTTTCAAAATGTTTATCCTTTGTTTTGAGGTTCATACTCCTGGACATAGCTGCAGCGGCTATGAGCAGATCAGCGTCTGGCACTGCAATCCCTTCATCCCTGAGTTTCTGGTAGAGGCTGCAATAGGTTTCTATGGCTTTGTTGTCTAGAGATACCGTTGTGAAGCTTTCTTCGAGCAGTTCTTTAACCTTGGCTCTCTTCGCGGCCTCGATTCCTCTTAGCACCTCTATGAGGGTTACAGTTGAGATCGCTCCCACCTCGTGTCTTCTCTCTCGCAGTAACTCCACAACTACTCCCGTATCGAGCATGTTCATCGAAGGGAGAACTCCTCTCTGAACGCTTTGCTTGTTTCCACTATGGTTTTGAGATCTTCTTCTGTCAGTGTTTCTGACAACTCCCTGAATGCTTTCATGCTCCTTAGCCTCTTGGCCTCAGTGTACAAGTCTAGGAGGAACTTCCCCCATTCATCTCCGCCTTTAGCCTTCTCTAGAGCCTTCTTCACTTCAACGGGAACGGAGATTGTCGCGTATTTCATCGTGATATCGCCATACAACTATGTGACAACGTAGTTACTCTTAAACCTTCTGTCATGGTTTCTAAATACACGTCTCACGCTATTCCCGTATGCTGGCGTTTGGGAATAGGTTTACGTCTAAGGCAAGTTCTCGGTTTCGGCAAGAGCAAAAAATAGGAGCCATTCAACCAAGCTCTATTCATGTGGGAAGTCTTATGCAATCAGATGTAAGAAATCGTAAGGCCGGCGTGCTTACCTCGGCCTTACTTGTGCTATTACTCTAGATCCCCTTTCCGGGCGACAGGTTAGATCAAGGAGATCCTTTATTTCGCCTGTAACCGTATCTCCGACGCGACCAAACCATCCGCCTGTGCTTTAAGCACAATCTCACCAACTTGCCCAGTGCTGCGGACAACAGCGATCAAGCGCCCCTGGAACGCCTTGCGCTGGCTGCCTACATACAATTCCTCAGAAATCGGGTTCGCCGTCCCTACAGCTATCAGTTCACCGGCTCCCGCAATTCCAAACGAGACTTCGGGTTCAGCATGTTTGACCACGTTTCCATCACGATCCACGACTTCAACCGTGATATAGGCCAGGTCGCCAGATTCAGCGTGGATGACCGGGCGGTCCGGCGTCAGACGCAGGCTTGCCGACTTGGAAGCGGTCTTGAGGATGGTTCTCCCAGTTTCCTTGCCATTCGAATATCCAATTGCCTCAATCGTGCTAGGTTGGTAGGTTACTTCAAAGACTGCCTTGTTCTGGCTGGCCACGCCAGCCGGCTTGCGGCCTACGGAGACGCCGTTGATCAGCAGTTCCACCTCGTCGTCGGCGGAATAAACATCCACCTGCGTTGGCTTGCCTTCCCAGCCGGGGAAGGTCCAGCTGTCGATGACAGGTTCCCAGCCCCACGGTTTGAAGCTGATCTTCTTGCCACAGTGCTGCGGGTCGAGGACGCCGATCCACGGCGCCGTGCGCACGCCCCACAGGATATCGCGGTAATAGGACTGCGGGCGCTTGAAGCCGCAGATGTCAAAGTCGCCGCAGTCAGCTAGGTGATATGGGTATGGCGCAGCAAAGGGCATGGTACCATCATACGTCACCTGCCCAATGCCCGCTTCGCCCAAGTAGTCGATTGCAGTCCAGACAAAGTCGCCGATCACGTACGGCAGGCGGCGGGTGGCATCCCAGAAGAGGTAGGCCTGGTGGGGAAAAGTTTCGGTGCCGGCGATGACCCGCCCTGGGAATTTCTTGCCATCCGTTTCGTAACGTTTGAACAGATAGTTGTATCCCGCAACATCCAGTGACCGGAAGAAAGGCTCGGTGAGGGTGCCATACAGGTCCTTCTGTGGGTCCGGCTCTTCCCCAGTAAGGAGATCAAATATTTTCTCAAAGCCGAACTGAGCCAGCAGAGGCAAAATCGCCTCAAAGATTGCCGGTGCTGAAGCGGTGAGCAGCCAGGTATTGTCCAGCGAGCGGATGTAATCCGCCTGCTTCTTCGCCCAGGCATAGCCGTCCGACGCTCCGGTGCGTTCGAACACCTCGTTGCCGATCGACCACATGATGATTGAAGGGTGGTTGCGGTCGCGTTTCACCATCGATTCGGTATCGCGCTGCCACCAGTCTTCAAAATAGAGATGGTAGTCGTTCGGGCTCTTACCCATCCGCCAGCAGTCAAAGGATTCATTAATCACCAGCATCCCAAGCCGGTCGCAGGCATCCAGGAAGGCTGGGGCAGGCGGGTTATGCGCACAGCGGACGGCGTTGAACCCGGCCGATTTCATCAGCTCTACTTTGCGTTCTTCGGCGCGGTCATAGCTGGCCGCACCGAGCAGCCCGTTGTCGTGGTGCACGCAGCCGCCCTTCAGCTTAATCGGCACGCCGTTGAGGCGGAAGCCGTTCTGCGCGTCTACGGCGATCGAGCGGATGCCGAAGGTGGTTCTCTCCGTATCAACAGCGCTGCCATTCACAAGCACTTCGCTGACGAGGATGTACAGGTTAGGTTCGTCCACCGACCATAGCTCTGCATTCGTCACCGTAAGCGTTTGTTGGACGGTGGCAACGCCATGAGCCGTAGCAGGCACAGGGGTATCAACCTGGGCCACCGTCGCGCCGCTAGCGTCTAGGATGGTTGAGCGCAGCACCACGCCGGTGACAGCGCCGGTCGTGCTTTCAACTTCCGTTGCTACGGACACCGTCGAAGCAGCCGGGTCAACGCGTGGGGTGGTCACAAACACGCCCCAAGGTTTGATATGCACGCTTCCGCCTCTGCGTAGCCATACGTGGCGGTAGATCCCCGTGCCGGAGTACCAGCGCGAGTTGGGCTGCGCGCTGTTGTTGGCAACCACGGTTACTTCATTTTCTGCGCCGAAGTTCAGGTAGGGAGTGAGATCCACCACGAAGCTAGTGTAGCCATAGGGATGAAAGGTCACCAGGTTGTGGTTGACGGAAACTTCGGCGTTCATGTAAACGCCCTCAAACTCTAACTGCACGCTCTGACCGCGCCAGTCTTCAGGGACGAAGAACTTCTTCCGGTAATTTACCACGCCGCCCCAGGCATAACCACCGCCGCTTCCAGAAGGGTTGCTGGCGCTGCGCGGTTTCAAGATCGAGGCATCATGCGGCAGGTTGACCGGTTGCCATTGGGCATACAGCATCGCCGCCAATCCTTGCATCTCGTGAAATTCCCAACCTGTATCGAACACCTGCTTGTTCATAGGCCTAACCCAGAACCGATACTAAAGGCAAAAGAAAATATAAGCATTGTTCAGAAATAGAGACCAGATGCAAAACAAAGGTGAAACTTGAGCAAACCTTTCGCAAAAATGAGCCTATAATCCGCCTAAAAGGCTCAACTTCCTTGGCGCCGGGGAAGGGATTTGAACCCCTGAGGCTCCGAAGAGCCACTGGATCTCGAGTCCAGCGCATTTCCGCTCTGCCACCCCTTGTTGGACTATCGGCAGTCCGGCAACGGGTCTTCTATCCCCGGCTTTGATCCAGATTCAAAAGCTTCTTTCACTCTAAAAAGGTTTTGCTGATCTAGGTGGGGGCGTTCGGCTTTTGCTGACCAAAACGTATTTCTTCTTGAGTTAACCTACTATTGTCCTAGTCAGCGCAGGAGTGGAAGCATGCCCTATTGTCCCGAATGTGGGGGCGAGATGCGTTACACAAGCCTTACGAAACGTTACAGTTGCAGAAGCTGCGGGTTGACTCTTACTTATCAAGAGCTCATAGAGATGCGTGATAGGCAGAAGGACCGCGAAGAACCGAAGGAAGAGGAAAGGAAAAGAGCTCGCAAAGAATACCTCGAATGGTGGCTCTCCAAGAAGAAGTAATATTGGAGACTTCAAGTTTCCCAGTTCCCTTAGGTTCTTCCGGCTATCAGAGGTCCTGCCGTAAGCTATTCTTCTCTTTGCAGTATCTTCCAACGGGACAATCTGTGCATCTCTGTTTCTTGCAGTATCCCAGCCCTACTCGCACAAGGGCTGACTCATAGGGCTCTATCTGGTCAATGTCTATCCTCTGGGCAACCTCTACAGCGATGGTGGACGGCTTTGGCTGGGCATTCCTCCAGATTCCTCTCAGCTCCCTCAGGAAGATGTTGACGCCTATTGGGCCAACGCCTTTAAACTCTTGGAGACGCCTTTCCAGATCCCTTGGACTGTCGGATATCACGTGCAACGACTCAAGGTTGCCGTACTTCTCCCTAAGCTCTTTCATGATCCCTAGCAGGTTTGAGGCTGTGGAGAAGTCGTATCTCACATACCCTCCTGAATCGAGCACCTGGACCAAGCGATTCCACCCAGCTGCCAGTATCTTCTCCGGCGTGGTCAGTCCTTCTGTCTCGAATTGTCGGTACGTCTTCTTCGCGACCTCGGCTGAGATTCTTTTCGCGAACAATATCGACGCCAAAAACCATTTGAAACGCTCTTCGGGCTCAAGCAGATTCAGCCCCAATTCGGCTGAATAGGTTGGCAACTGTGAAAGCTCCTTTTCAACGCCCAAGAGTATCCCCACGTGAAATGTCTACTCCGCGCGGGAATTAATAGTTTCCTCGATGGCCCGTAGCCCCTTGCCGTCTGACCTCCCTTCATAGACTCACTATGAGTTACCCATAGACTCCTATATGGGGAGCGGGAAGACTTGGGATCGGCCTTTAGGTATATCGTGTTTCTGGGGTCAGTATTCCTAAGGGGTTATATTCATAAGAGAGGTATCCGTAAAGGGGCTGTCAGAATGACCAGATCGGATTGGTGAACGGTCTTGAATACCTACGTGGAGGTCATCTGCGTTGGGAACGAGCTTCTCATAGGGAAGACGCTGAACACCAATGCGCAATGGCTTGCGAAGAGGATCACAACTCTGGGGTTGAACGTTCGGAGGATAACGGTTGTCGGAGACGACGTGGATGAGATAGCGGCTGCCGTAAAGGAGGCCGTTCAGCGTAGACCCAGCTTCGTAATCACGACCGGCGGGTTGGGCCCGACATTCGACGACAAGACCCTAGGAGGAGTCGCCTTAGCCGTGGGACGAGAACTTGAAGAGAATAATGAAGCCCTAGAGATGGTAAAGAAGACCTATCAACGCTACATCGCGGAGGAACGGATAGAGAAGTTCGAGATAACTCCGCCTAGAGCTAAGATGGCCAAGCTTCCGAAGGGCGCTAAACCGTTACCAAACACTGTCGGAACGGCGCCAGGAGTCTTGGTGGAGCATGAAGGCGTAAGATTAGCGATGCTTCCGGGCGTTCCCCGCGAGATGATGGCGATCTTCGACGAGTCACTTGCGCCTCTCCTGCACGAGATCGCGGGCGACTTGACCTTTTACGAGGCAAGCCTAGGAGTTGAGCGAATGCCTGAATCTGACCTTGCTCCGATGATTGATCAAGTCATGCACGATAACCCGTACACCTACATAAAGTCGCATCCGCAAGCAAGTGAGAAGGTCCCGCATATTGAGCTTCATTTCTCAACAACCTCGAAAGATTCCGCCACCGCTCGCCAAAGGATTGGACGAGCGATCATCCAGATCTCAGAGATGATTAAGGAGAAAGGCGGCAAAGTTCAACCAATGGGGACGTGACCGAAAACTTCTAAAGGAAAAGATGCTGAAGATTCTCTGGGTTGCGATGAGGCTTCGGCGCAAGCCCGGAGTCGATGATGATTGAGGATCGGACCACCCAAAGAAATACGCGATAATAACCACAGCTGACGGGGAGATATAGAAGTGTTCGCTGCGTTCATAATCGGGACGGCGGGTTCAGGCAAGTCACTTCTGACCTCTGCTTTCGTTGAAAGGATGAAAGAAGAGAAGCAGAATATCGCTGCGCTGAATCTGGATCCCGGCGTCTCGACTTTGCCCTATGTGCCGGAGATAGACATTCGCGACTATGTAACTATCGACTCGGTCATGGAAAGGTATAACCTTGGACCCAACGGCGCGCTCATTATGGCGGCTGACCTCATTGCTGGCGAGGCTGAAGGGCTGAGTGAGGAGATTGAAGACTTGAACCCTGACATTCTGATCGTCGATACGCCCGGGCAGATGGAGCTTTTCGCCTTCAGGGCTAGTGGACCCTATATTGCCCAATCAATCAGCAGTGAGCCTAAGGCAATTGTCTACCTTTTTGACTCTGTCTTCTCGTCGAATCCGCTCAACTATGTCTCAAACATGTTCCTTTCAGCCGCGGTCCACACTCGTTTTCTTCTTCCCCAGATACATGTTCTTTCAAAGAGCGACCTGCTTCCCGAGGCGGACCTGGAGCTTGTCCTAGAATGGTCGGAGGATTCCGAGGCTTTGGAGACTGCGATAGACGAAAGGTTGGAAGGTACGAAACGCCTGCTTGGGCAGAGGATGACTGAAGCCATCCACCAGCTTGACCTAAATTTCCCCATGGTACCCGTCTCAGCGAAGACCAACGAGGGGCTCATCGACCTGAACGCCATGCTGGAACGAGTCTTCACCGGCGGAGAGAAATTCACCTGCTAGAGCTACAAGAATCCAGAGTTGAGCATCCCCAGCCCTATCCAAACCTTCCATATCCTGATGTGTTGACCTAGAAAGACATTTCCTATAGGGGGTCTAGAATTTACCCCTCAGAGACAGCTATACTTGCATAGGAACATTGTTCTTGGGTTACAAGGTTGCGGAAACCGAAATATCCATAATCTCTATATTATTGTCCAAGCAGCCGCCAAGGCTCCATACTCAGCTTCTTTGGGCTTGTCAGCGCTGGCTATGATTACGACATCATCATCTTCTGGGTTCAGAATGCAGGCTATCTGGTTGAAGGCTTTTGGATATTCCTTTGCGAGGTCTAGGCTGACTGTCGGAAGTATCAGCTTCTTGTCCTTGAAGACAAGTGTCGTAGCTCCTGCTGCTCCAGCCCTCACCGCTGCGTCGCGTTGTTCTAAGCCTTTTTTGACTTTTTCGCCTCGACCTTTGACCAGAATGGCTACATTGTACGGGGCGAAGGTCAACTCGTTCTTCTCTAGGCTGACTTTTCGGGGCATTCGAGCCTTGATGTTGGTCCAGGTTTCTTCGCCTTTCTTTGTGAGTGAGCATCCGCTTTTCGAGGTGGAGACCAGCCCTGCCTCGGTCAACCGGACTATCAGTGTCCTTGTCGCCCCTTCGCCTAGACTGAGCCTCATGGAAAGAGCTCCGCGGCCCAAATAACCCGCCTCGGCAATGATCTCGAAAGCTTTTACTATGTCGAAGATTGTGAATGACGGGCTTGGGCCAGGAGCCTTCTCAAGCACCATGCGTTCCAAGAGGCTTTTGATCGACATACCCTTTTCTGCCAGATACCTAATGGAACGGGCATATTTTACATTTGCCCAGCGGCAAGACAGTAAACCTAAAATAATGAGGGAAGTCTTTATCTTTCGAGAAAGCTGCATGACGCTCAGGGCCCGTAGCTCAGCAAGGATAGAGCACCGGGCTTTTAACCCGGGGGTCGTGGGTTCAATTCCCGCCGGGCCCGCCAGCTTCCTATGAAGCTTTTCTCCTCATCAGAAGTGGAGAGTAGAAACCAGCGCACCACTTTTGATTAGCTCTGCCTTCTTGCTTCAACAAAGACATTGGGGGTCTTGATGTCTTCCAGAACCAAAAGATAATAGTCTGGTCGGTCACAGTCTTCTTCAGTTCGGGGATTCTCGTATGATCTGTGAGTACTGTAGATTGATTCATTCGATTGACGCACAGTATCCTCTGCGAGAGGCCAGTAAAGACTTGGACAGTGACTTCCCTAGATGCGACTGGCACTGGAGATACGTGTGCAGTGCCTGTGGGAAATCTACCCACTTTAACGGGATAGCGTGGTGCGAATCTTCTGGGAAGTTCGTGTGCCTAAGATGCGCCCGAACCCAAGGAAAGAGACACAGGCTTCTGAAAGGACAGTACCTGATCTGGGACACATACTACGCCATAGAATGCCTCTATTGCGGCAGACTGCACCCGGCTCTAGATAGACTGGGATTCCAAGGAGAGCACCCTTGGCAATTGCATCCGGAAATGTTGGAAGAAAGAAGAGGCTTAAGTGAAGAGGCGGACACCAGTAAGTATGGAGTGGTCCGGCGATTCTTTCCAGAGGATTACATCGTAACTGACACCATGGTCGGGGAGGCTTGGGACGGAGTTGCGGATCTCTGGTTTGGCGCGTACAACGAGTATGGGGACATGAGCAGACAATACGTGATCGATCCTGCCTTGCTCAAGATATTAGGCAAGGTTAAGGGAAAAACGGTATTGGATGCAGGTTGCGGGAATGGGTATCTCTGCAGGCTACTATCAAAAAAAGGAGCAGAAATGGTTGGCGTAGATGTATCCAGAAAATCCATCGAGATAGCTCAGGCTTTTGAAAAGAAAGAGCCTTTGGGCATAGAGTATCACGTGGGAAGCATATGCAACCTTTCTATGTGTGCTGATGCCGCATTCGATGCCGTTGTCTCCAACCTTGTTCTTCAGGACCTTCAGGACCTCGACGGAGCATTGAGGGAGCTCCATCGTGTATTAAAGCCTGGAGGGAAGCTTGTTTTCTCTATCATGCATCCATGCTTCTCAAGTCCCCCTGTACACGGATGGGTCAGAAAACCTGTGGACAGTCACAGAAGCGAAGACTGGTTGTACTGGAAGGTTGACCATTACTTTGATCGAAGCATAGAAGAATGGACATACTTCGATTTCCCACCCACATATAGTTTTCATAGAACACTATCAGACTACGTGAATACTCTCCTAAGGAGTGGCTTTGCGTTAACTGCTTTTGCAGAACCTGTACCTACAGGAAAGGATGTGAGGGAGCACTACCGGGATCTGAACGATGGTGAACGGATACCTTGGTTCCTCGTCATTGGCGTGACCAAACCAAAATCCGGCAACAGTCAATGACCTCCAGCTTTTGCAGAAATCGCAAATCCAAACCAATGTTGTCATCTACCCGGGCCCGCCATATCAGAACCCACTGTTCCAATACCCTAGGCGCTGCCGTTGTGTATTGTTCCGCCTTTCACGCCTTTTCTAGGTTTCTCTGGCGTTGTTTTTAGAGAAGGAGACGGATAAGCTCAGTACTCTATGCCTTTCTGAGCATTGCGCTAAGCACAACTGCATTATTGTGCTCTTCGTCTCTTGCAGAATAGAGAAGCGTAACAATCCCTTTTTCTTTTTCTATCTGTTTGATTCTATGGAGCAATTCTCTCTTGTTTCCCAACTCTTCTTCGTATTTCCTTTCAAATGCTTCCCATTTTCTTTGGTCGTGGGCAAACCATTTTCGCAACTGGGAACTGGGCGCAATATCTCTTAGCCACATATCAGCTTTGGCTTTATCTTTCGATATTCCTCTTGGCCACAGTCTGTCGACAAGAATTCTGATTCCATCGTCGCTTGTTGGCCGATCATAGACTCTTTTTATCTTTATCACTTCATCCACCACGACCAGCTATGTTAGAAGGCATCTTTTTAGTTCTTTCTAAAGATCTTGAAGTTGCCTTTGCGTAGACAATCTAAGCTCGAATCTTGTCTCCATACAGTTCAATAGTTGCGCCTGAAGCCTTGAGTGTCTTCAGCGCGAAGTTCACAGCGACCTGGGAACCGTCTGAAAGTGGAAGTTTATGTCAACTTGAATTATGCCAGCAAAGTCTGCCTTAACTGGTTGAACGGACATCAGTAGTAAGAACACTGTCAATAAGACTGACGACGCTTCAAACTATTTGCTCCTCACTCTCCCTTCCTTTCAAGGAAGTAGAGTATTAGAAGAAAGAAGCTGGCGAAAATCATGGCGTAGAAAAGGTCGCGAGCCCACCACCATGGAACTTTGTATCCGAAAGGCAAAGTGAACTGGTCGAAGCCCCAGCTTCTATGTACCTCTATCATTTCAAGTTGCCAAAGCCCTGCTACGAGAAGCATTCCGCTTAGGAAAGGAAGGCATCGATGAATCTTCGCTTTGACGCTCAAAGTACACCAATCTCGGTACAACCTTCATATCGTTTGTTAAATCGGTTGTGAACCGGGGGTACGTTCCAGAAGATGCTAAGTCAATTGTGAACTGGGGGTACATCCTGGAAAACTGCAGACCAGTCTTGTTCTGAAATTTTAGGCCAGGATTTAGGGTTGTGCCCAAGGCATAGACCTTGGATAGGCACCTGTGGGTGTCCTTACCATTCGAAGTCGTCTTGAGCGATTCTTTGCCAGCAACCTCGGCATATGGGGATCTTCTTGTCTCCGTATAGAATGTAAAGCTGTATGTCTGGGCTTTGGCAACTACTGTTCCAAGGGTTCTGGCAATATTCTAGGCTGTTCCCTACGTCCATATGTTCGTCGGTACTAATATTCACTCGGAACTCTACTTTCCGAGCATTCTGTCTAGCAACCAAAGCTCTATCGTTTGAGCGGTATGGTTTCTCGTGCTAAATGGGTTATGAACTGGAAATCCATGTCCGACATCTGCTGGGAAGAACTGACTACCTAGCAACCTTGACTAACTGAGGCTTACCTTCTGCTATAAAGTCCTACGATCTGTCCCTGGGCGAGTATGTGTCCCGCCATGGCTTTTTCGACATCCTTCTTTCTCGAGTTTGAACTGAGGTTCAGAGTTGTGTCCAAGGCGTAGACCTTGAAGAAGTATCTATGTGTGCCCGAAGGCGGACAGGGCCCTCCATATGAACGTCTCCCGAAATCATTGAACCCCTCAATCCCCGGGACACTTTTCTCCTCTATCTTCTGTCCTGGAAGGATGTTCCAGACGATCCAGTGATCCCAAGTCCCCCTTGGAGCATCTGGGTCATCAACTATCAAGACAATACTCTTCGTCCCTTCAGGTATGCCCTCAATACTTATTGGAGGATTCACATCGTTGCCATCGCATGTGTACTCTCTTGGGATAAGCCCATTATTCGTGAATGCAGGACTTGTAACCCTCAGATCTTTCATCGCTATCGCCAATCATACATTTCTAGGCAAGCCATATTAATTGATTGCTCCTGTTTTGGAGCCGGGCAACTCCTAAGAAGCACTGCGCCAGAGAGATGGGCGATGACTGCCTAACCAGAAGTGGACCAGGAGCAAGTGATTTTTCTCCTTTTCAAAAACCCAGCCTCTTGAGCATTGCCGCGTTGCTTTCGCTGTGTATCAAACACTAAGAAGCAGATGTACCCTACCGGCCGATAATCACTTAAGCCTTCAGGGTCTGGCTTCTCATCTCATTATCTGTCCGCCTGCGACGACGATCGCCTGCCCAGTCTCGTACTGCTGCTCAATCAGGTAATAGACAGCTCGCAGGATATCCTCCACCGTGCATCCCCTGCCCATCGGCACTTTGGACTCATAGTAACGCCTCACATCCTCAATAGTCTTGGCTCCGGCAACCTTTCCGACTTTCAGATACTGAACGAAAAGCCCCCTCTCAGGGTCGGACCACAAAGGACTATCAAGAACATTGCCGGGACAGACAGCGTTGACTTTGATGCCGTCCTCCCAGAGCTCCAGGGCAAAGCTCTGAGTAAGCCCTATCCCGCCAAACTTGCTGCCTGCATAGGCGAAGTTCCGCTCGCTTCCCTGTAGGCCTGACTTCGAGTTTATCTGGATTATGTCCATAATTCTCGAGGGATCGCGCTTGTGCTGTTCCGCCATCACCCGCGCAACATGTTTGACGCAGAGGAAATATCCGGTATAGTTGACTCTAGTTACATATTCGAAGTCCTCTAGGCTAAGGGTCTTGACACTGCCAGACCTGACAACGCCGGGAGCATAGACCAGGATATCAATCCCGCCGAAGACATTGACTGTTTTCTTGACCATCCTTTCTACCCCCGCTTCGTCGGCTGCGTCAGCCTGTGTGGCTATGGCTGTTCCGCGCCTATGCTTCTTGTTGAGCTCCTCTGCTATCTTTCTAGCTGCCTCTATAGTTCTGCTGCAGACAATTGCGACATGGGCGCCTTCTTTGGCAAAGTCTCTGGCTATGCCCTCGCCGATGCCGCTCGATCCTCCTACAACTATTGCGGTCTTCCCTGCGACACGTCCATTGGGTCTGGCCTTGGCCTTCACGTTAACCCCCGCTTAATGTAAAGAAGATCGAAAGCTAAAAAAACCTTGCCCCTCACTGCGCACTGAAGCTACAGCTTCTCTTCATAGTGACGTGTAGACCTTTTCTAGGAAGTCTTTAGCTTCCTTCAACTGGTCCAATCCCTTTTGGGTCAATCCATAGTACTTCTTTCTCCCTTTCGTATAGGACCTCACGTACCCGTCCCTCTCAAGGATGTACAGCACTCTATATCCCGTCACTTTCCCAGCCCAGAAACCGAACTCCCTATTGACTGCTTTCCTCAGCTCGTACGCATACTCGTCCCTTTCTTGGAGGAGCTTGAACAGGAATATCCACAAGTTCTCCTTCAGAACTTTCTCCTTGAGCCTTTCCACAGGTTCCTTTACCATGGTTGTAGCTGTTCTATGGCAGTATAAAGGCTTAAATATTTTATGGTATGATAAAACAATCATGCATAAGATAAGAGTCGGCGTCGTGGGAGTCGGCAATTGCTTCGCTGGTCTCGTTCAAGGGATAGAGTTCTACAAGAGAAACAAGAATGAAAGGACTGGCATTATGCACGAGAGGATCGGCGGGTATGGCGTGGAAGACATAGAGTTCGTAAGCGCCTTCGACGTCGGCAAGGGAAAGGTGGGTAAGCTCCTTAGCAAGGCGATCTACGCAGACCCGAATTACGTCAAATGGGTCGACTCTGTCTCCTCTTGCGGCGATACTGTGGTCAAAGAAGCTCCAATCCTCGACGGCGTCGGAGTCTATGTTGCCAGCATGATCAAACCTATCAAGCAGACGAAGGAGGTAGGAGAACTGAAGAAAGAGGCTATGGAAGAGATGGAAAAAACAGACACAAGAGTCCTACTCAACTATCTGCCTGTTGGGAGTCAGAAGGCAACCGAGTTTTGGGCAGAAATTGCACTGGAAACAAGTTGTGCCTTCATAAACTGCATTCCAGTTTTCATCGCGTCGGACAAGAATTGGGAGAAAAGGTTCGAGGAGAAAGGCATTCCGGTGATAGGCGACGACATCAAGGCTGTGATAGGTTCAACAATAACACACAGAACTTTAGCTAAGCTCTGCGTCGACAGAGGGGCAGCAATAGACAGGACCTACCAGATCAACGTAGGCGGAAACACAGACTTCGCAAACATGCTAGAAAGGGAGAGGTTGAAAAGCAAGAAAATCTCCAAGACAGAGGCTGTTCAGAGTCTCATCCCAGAAGGGTTGAAGCTGGCAGAGAAAGACATCTACATTGGACCGAGCGATTTCATCCCCTTCCTAGGGAATACCAAGCTGGCGTTCATAAGGATCGAAGGGAGAATGTACGCAAACATCCCCTTCAACATGGAAGTAAGGCTGGAAGTCAACGACAAGGCGAACTCCGGTGGCATATCTGTTGACGCGATAAGATGTGCTCAACTAGCCTTGGACAAAGGCATCGGGGGCAACCTAGTCTACGCGTCTGCCTACTACATGAAGCACCCACTGGTCCAGATGGGTGACGAAGAAGCGAGAAAGAAGCTAGACGAGTGGATCGATGAAGTTTCTCGTTAGGATCTCACAGCGCGCAATTCCCCTTCTCGCGCTCACCATAAAGGTTATGGGGAACCCTCCAAGTCATAATGAAAGCTTGGGACACCGAGGTGAAAGCCCAACGAAACCTACACGAGAGGAATCCGAAGAGCTGATCAACTGCCTCAAAAAGATGCTTAAGATAAGATACTTCGAAGAGAAGATTATGGATCTCCTGAGCCGAGACGTGGTAAAGGGAGCCTCCCACCTTTACGTTGGCGAAGAAGCCGTTGCAGTTGGTGCAGTTTCTGTCATACGGAAAGACGATTACGTCACAAGCACGCACCGAGGCCATGGACACTGCATAGCAAAGGGCGGAGACCCTAAGCTAATGCTCGCGGAGCTTTGTGGCAGAGCTACGGGTTACTGTAAGGGCAGAGGAGGGTCGATGCACATTGCGGATGTCAGCGCCGGAAACCTGGGCGCCACAGGAATCGTCGGGTCAAACATCCCTGTCGCAACAGGAGCGGGACTGTCAGTAAAGCTGAGGGGAACCGACCAGGTTGTTCTCTGCTTCTTTGGCGACGGCGCGGCAAACACAGGAGCATTCCACGAGTCTGTCAATATGGCCGCCATCTGGAAGCTTCCGGTCATCTATGTCTGTGAGAACAACCTATACGGCATGTCTGTCGCCGTGAGCAGGGCTTTTCCTTTTGAGGATATTGCAGAGAGGGCTAAGGGCTACAATATTCCGGGCGTCATCGCGGATGGGATGGACGTTCTCAACGTGAAGAAGGTTGTCGGAGAAGCTGTGGAAAGAGCACGGAGAGGAGAGGGCCCAACTCTCGTGGAATGCAAGACTTACAGGTATTACGGCCATTCTCGCAGCGACCCCAGAGTCTATAGGACGAGGGACGAGGAGAAAGCGTGGAAAGCCAGAGACCCCGTAGAAGAGTTTGAAAGGAGACTGGTTGAATGGGGTGTTCTTAGCCTCGAAAGTATTAGGGAGATAGAGGAAGCCACGGCAAGAGAGATAGAGGAAGCCGAGAAGTTTGCGCTTAGCAGTCCCTATCCGTCGGTCGAGTCTCTTTATGATGGCCTCTATACGGACCTATATGTAGACCCGGTCTCATCGGTAAGAGACCTTTCGACAGCAAAGAAGACTGGCCTCAAGGTGCGGAAGATACGATACGTTCAGGCGTTGAACGAAGCTCTACGTGAAGAGATGCGCAGAGACAGAAACGTCTTCCTCATGGGTGAAGACATTGCCGTTTATGGAGGGGCTTACGGCGTCACGAAAGGGCTCCATGAAGAGTTCGGAGTAGAACGGGTGAGAGACACACCTATCTCTGAGGCCGCGATTGCGGGTGCAGCTGCTGGAGCTGCTATGACTGGCATGCGGCCTGTCGCCGAGCTAATGTACATAGACTTTTCGACGATTGCCACAGATCAGATTATCAACATAGCCGCAAAGAACCGGTACATGTTTGGAGGAAAATCGACGGTGCCGGTTGTCTATCGGACTCAGGGAGGTGCGGGTAGGGGGATAGCTGAACATCACTCCCAGAGCCTGGAAGCCTGGTATGAGCATGTTCCAGGTATGCTTGTTGTGATGCCTTCGACGCCTTTTGACGCAAAGGGACTGCTGAAGACCTGCATAAGGGATGACAACCCGATTATGTCTATTGAGCATAAGATGCTCTACGGAACAGAAGGCGAAGTGCCCGAAGGAGAGTACACAGTTCCCCTAGGTGTTGCAGATGTGAAAAGGGAAGGAACAGATGTCACAATTGTTGCCTACTCGAGGACGGTTCTCCTAGCCCTAGAAGCCGCCGAAGAACTTGCCAAGGAAGGCGTAAGCGCTGAAGTCATAGACCCGCGCACTCTGAAGCCGCTCGACACTGACACGATAGTCAACTCTGTCAAGAAGACGAGTAGGGCTGTTGTTGTGCATGAGGGATACAGAACCTGCGGCGTGGGGGCAGAGATAGCTGCCCAGATCATGGAGAAAGCCTTCGACTACCTAGATGCGCCAGTCTTAAGAGTTGCTGGCGAAGATGTGCCGATCCCGATGAGCCCTGTGCTCGAAGAAGCTGCCATACCAAGCAAAGAAAAGATTGCGAACGCTGTCAGGAAGATACTGTAGAATAGGCAAGCAAGAGCGCAGACAAGCGCTAGGGGCTATCAACAGGGAAGATGAAAAGGTCTTTCACTGGAACACAGGGATCACGTTCTCTGCGAAGATTCTTAGGGCTTTAACGTCCGTGCGGTCTTCGAATGAGAGGAGGAAGTCTTGGACGCCAGCTTCAGCCATCTCTCCCAATCCCCTAATGGTCTTGTTGATGGTCTGCTTCTTGGTTGTGATGCTAGCGAATCCGTGCCAGCTCCTCCTTACCCCAGCCGGATCGCGGCCTAACATTCTGCAGTAGTTGTCCAAGATCGCCATCCTTTCTCTGTAGGACTCGGCTGTTCCATCGAGGACGTTGAAGTTGTCCGCAAACTCAGCTGCCAGCCTAACTATGCGGCTTTTCCCCGATATCGAACCAATCCATATGGGCGGATGAGGCTTCTGGACAGGCTTAGGCCAGCAGGGAGGCTCCTTGATCTTATAGTACCTTCCCCTGAACTGTGGCTTTTTCTCTGTCCACATACTGATGATAATCTGGAGCGCTTCTCGAAGCCGGGCGATTCGTTCTCTATCAGGCGGATATTCTATTCCGTAGGTTTCATGCTCGTTGGGCAGGTCGCCGGCCCCAATGCCAAAGTCGAGACGGCCGTTGCTGATTACATCGACGGTCGTTGACATCTTGGCGAGGAGAGCCGGATGCCGGAACGTGTTTGATGTTACAAGGGTTCCCAGGCGAATCTTCCTTGTGCTAACGGCTAGGGCGGGAAGCAGCGTCCAGCAGTCAAGGTAAGGATGGGCATGCTGCTCCGGGGGCAGCCAGCCTTCGTACATGTGGTCGTTGAGCCATACAGAGTCGTAGCCAAGTTTCTCACACTCCAATGCAACATCCCTCACCTCGGGATAAGTTGCTACGGCTGAAGGCAAGGCGACGCCGAACGTGTATCTCACTATAGACACCTGGCAAGTTGTATGCTTTTTGTCAGCTTAAAACTTTTTCAGTGGCAAGAAAATTCCACCTGCACTCGAAAGATTAATAAACGCTGGAAAACGACTAGAGAAGCCAGACCTATGTCTGGTTGGATGAGATGCCCTATGTCAACGAGTAGGCTGAAACTTGCTATAGTCGGATGCGGCGGGATGGCGGGAGAGCACCTGCGAGCCTACGGTTCGATCAAGAGAAAGGAAAGCGAGAAGTTCGAGTTTGCAGCCATGTGCGATCCTGTAGTCGAATCTGCGAAGCGATTCGCGGAGCAAGCAACGGTCATTCAAGGCTTTAAGCCACGGGTCTACACGAAGGTGGAAGACATGCTTGCCGAAGAAGAGCTTGATGCGGCTGACATATGCACCCCCCACTCAGACCATCATGTGTCAGGCGTTACATGCTTGAACGCAGGTGTGAACGTGATGATTGAGAAGCCGATCGGAGTCACAATCAAGGCGAGCAAAGCCATTGTCGACGCCGGGAGGAAGAATGGGAAGATAGTTGCCACTGCCGAGAATATCCGCAGGGGATTAAGTCAGCGAACCTCCTACTGGCTCATAAACGAGGCGAAGCTCATTGGCGCGCCGCGCCTCTTCTACTCCCAACATGCGAGCTGGCAGGACCCCTCAACCGAGAGAGACTGGCATTGGAGGATAGACAAATGGATGGGCGGAGGCGGCATGGTGATGGACAGTGGTGCTCACTTCTGCGATACCATACGATACCTTTACGGGGACCCTGACACCGTCTATGCGAAGGTTCAGCAGCTCGAGAAATGGCCGCACAGAAAAGGAAACGCAATAGTCATGGACAGCCGGGAGGACACATGGGTTGCCACGATCACATTCAAGAGCGGAGTTGTCGGCGTCTGGAGCTGGACCATTGCAGCTCCCGGGCACACCTACACCAATACGGTTCACTATGGCAGCAAGGGTTGCATCCTCGACCGGGGCGACGTGTTCCACGGACCCTTCGGCAACGCTGAGGTAATCATCCAAGACGGGCCGAAAAGAGTCGTTACACCAATGTCCGAGATGCAGCGGCAGTTCCTAAGCCAGCTGGACGAAGCCGAGAAGAACGCTATGTTCCCTCACAGGTTCACAGACGGAGTGGTAATCGAATGCTACGACTTCTTGGACGCTGTAGAAAAGAAGAGAAAGCCCGAAGTCGACGGCGAAACCGGGATGAAAGCCAAAGCCATATGCGAAGCCATATACGAGTCAGCGTACATAGGCCAAGCTGTCCGGTACGACGATGTTCTTAGCGGAAAGGTTGAAGAATACCAGAAACCCATCAACGAACACTGGGGTCTATAGGCACAACCCGCTACAGTCAGGAAGAGCAATACTCTTTTTCTACTTGATGACTTTGCGGTCCGTGAGATATTGGGAATTGGCACATGTTTTCGGTTTCCAAGATGGTCAGTGCTTGCTTTGCCGAACTATTGGAGGAAATTCCTCAGGGAGCCGATCTGGTTCGACGCGTCTGCAGTTAGCCTTGCTTAGCCTTCGAAGCCTGTTACCTGCAGTTCAGTCAGCATCTTTCCTAGGCTTGTGACAGGCCTTCCTTCCACATCGCTGATCGTTTGCTTGGAAGGAGGATTCGTCAAATAGGTTGGTATCCTCGCTGAGATTCTTTCCTGGTAGGTCGGCACCATTTCATTCTGGTAGAAGATCCCGATCGGAATCTTGTCTCCCCACTCTTGAGCCTTTGTCAGAGCGGCTATATGCTTGGTGAAGGCTTCCTCAGGCTTGCGCACGACGCCGTCGTAGCCGGTTTCTTCAAGTCTGTACACTCTTGGCACAGGCTTCCCCGTCTTTGGGTCAGGTCGATCTTCGCCTCCGTACCATTCCTTTGTGTTTATGTCATTGTAAGTTGGGCAGGGCTGCTGGACGATGATCACTGCGAGGCCATTGTGTTTTATGCCGGCTTTTATCATCTCCTTCAGGTGGCGAGTGTCGAAGGCGTAGCCTCTGGCTATGAATGTATGTCCAGCTGCCAAAGCGGTGGCTATTGGGTTGATGCCTTCGTTGATATTTGGTTTGGGGAGAGCCTTCGTCCTCAACCCAAGCCTAAGCGTAGGCGAAGCCTGTCCCTTGGTCAGTCCGTAGACGCCGTTGTCGTGGATCAGTACCGTCATGTCCACATTTCTTCTGCCAGCGTTAACGAAGTGTCCCGCCCCGATCCCCAATCCGTCGCCATCTCCCATAACGGCCAACACCTCAAGATCTGGGTTGGCCAGCTTTGCTCCTATGGCGAATGGCAACGTTCTCCCGTGAAGCGTTTCAACCCCGTAGGTGTTCACTAGATGTGGAAGCTTGGAATGGCAACCGACCCCAGAAAAGATTGCCACTTTGGAGGGAGGTAGTTGGAGATCCGTCAAAGCCATATGTAAGGCTGAGAGTATGCCAAAGTTTCCGCAGCCTGGGCACCAGTCGCCAAAAACCGGAGTTCTGTAGTCAGAAAGCTTAAGCGCCATGGCTCAACACCTGCCTCTTGGGGGCTTTGTCCTGTATGATCGACTTGACGGCTTCGTAAACTTCGTCAACATACATCGGTCTTCCGCTCCATTTCAGTACACAGTAGTCCATTATGATGCCTGTCTGCTCCCTTATTATGCCCGCCAACTGGGCTGAATAGTTGCCTTCTATGATGATTTTCTTCTTCGCCCTGCCCAAGACTTCAGCGATATACTCTCTAGGTAACGGGTGGGGCATACGCACCTGGATGAAGTTGATCTTGTAACCCTCTTGCCGAAGTCTCTCCATGGCTTCTACGATCGCGCCTTTCGGCGAACCCCAGCTCACAATAGTAGACGAAGCGTCAAGGTCTCCAAAGAAGTTGACCCTCTCCTCGATAGGAATCTCTTTGTCGGCTGTTTCCAGTTTCTTCATCCGCTTCTCCAGCATGCGGGTCCGGTCGATCGGCTCCTCACTTATGTGTCCTAGTTCGCTGTGCTCATAGCCCGTGCACCAGAAGACCGCGCCTGAAGTTCCCAACGGTAGCCTAGGTGAGAGCCCTGACTCTGTGAACTTGAAGCGCCTGTATTCCTGGCTTTTGACATCGGCTTCGCTCAGGAGTTGTCCCCGTTCGATCCTGACTCTGTCTGGGTTAAACAATGCGTAGCTCTTGTTGCTGTTTGCAAGGGCTTTGTCGATCAGCTGTATGGCGGGCATCTGGTAACGCTCTGCATAGTTGAAGACTCGCGCCGCGTCATAGAAGCATTCTTCAATATCGCCTGAGCACAACACGATTCTCGGAAATTCCCCGTGAGATGCATGGATCACGAAGCGAAGGTCTGACTGCCCATGCCGAGTGGGCAGCCCCGTGCTGGGCGCACCTCGCTGGTAATAAGTGACCACAACAGGGACCTCGTTGTTTCCAGCCCAGCCTAAACCCTCCACCATGAGAGAGAAGCCTGGCCCAGATGTACTTGTAGCCGCCCGTGTGCCAGTGAGAGCCGCGCCTGAAGCCATGTTGATGGCCGCGATCTCGTCTTCGGTCTGCATAACGATGATCGAACCTTCTGTCTGTTGAGAAGTGGTTTCGAGCAGCTGATTCTCCTCTAGGTATTCACTCTCATCCGCGGCAGGAGTTATCGGGTAATAGGTTTGCATCCGGCAACCACCCAGAAGCTTGCCTAGGGCGACCGCCTGAGTCCCTTGGACGAATATCCTTTTCTCGTCCGTTTGGAAAGTGTTCAACTTGTGGCTGAAGCCGTCAAACTTCGATTTTGTGTAGTCGTAAGCCATGCCCAAAGCCAGAAAGTTCATGTCGATGATTCTCTGTCTGCCGCTGAAGATGGCTGCTATCGCCCGCTCTACCATCTGCTTAGGATAGTCTGCAAGCGCAAAAGAGACGCCTAAGGCTAGGACATTGAGCATACGGGTCAGCCTGCTGAGCTTCTCCTCACCAATCTTCTGAGCCACAGACCTGAGCAACTCGGTGTAAGGCACAGGGTAAACGCTCACTTTCTTCCTTTCAGCTTCCCTCAAAAGATCGCCAACTGTCTGCGGCTTAGTGCCTTCTTCTATCAGTCTTTTGTTGAACTCTGTCCAGAAAGGCGGCGGCAATGTCAGGATGTCGGAGATTCGTGTTCCGAGGGCCTCGGCGTCACAGATCACGCCTCCGCTCTGCGCCACCTCCCAAATGTGCCTGACTACCGTCTCAGCGTCAAAGGCGCAGAGCATATCAACCCGCTCAACGTCAGCCCTAACTTCCCTAGCCGAGACTCTGATCTGGAAGTAGCTATGCAACCCTTTTATGTTGGAGTGATACTCCCGCTTTCCGTAAACGTGCAATCCTCCGTAGCAGCAAGCTCGCCCAAATATGTTGGCTGCAGAGTCAACGCCACTGCCCTGCGGTCCACCAGCCATCCAAACAAAATCATCTCTGGTCATCTTGGTCACCACTCTCTATGGAGCCTCGCCTGACGAGGCTTAGCCACCAGTAACAGCGTCTCTACCGCAACAACAGGTGCAGAAGCCTTTTTCCCCGCAGTATGGGCATCGGCAATCGCATTCGTCGACCGGATTGCCACATCTTTCACAGACTGCCTCCTCTGACAAAACTGCTTTCCTCTCCGTGTCTTCTGCCTCCAAGATGGATTTCGACACGATACATCTGTCCCATCATTCAGATCCCATATAAACTTTCGCTCTCCGGTCGGAAATCGGCTCATCTTGCTTTGGAAGAGAGATGCTATCACGCATTAAGAGGATTATGCTGGAAACGGTTCTGACTTCCGCCGGTCTGCAGGATTCTTTGCCCAATCTTGGATCCCTAGCTGGAAGATTCGATGTGAGTAAACTTAATATGCTTGCCATTCTACTTCTGGAACTTGGTGAATCAATTTGCCTATAGATCCGGATTTCCAGAAGAAGCGACAAGTTGTCGATCAACATAATGGTCACAATGTTTGGGGGCCAGTTGAACCTCCCGAGAAACTCGGGATACATGGGACGAGTGTAGGCGTTGATTGGGATGTCTGCGAAGGAGACGGCATCTGCATAGAAGTCTGCCCTGTGAGCCTTTTCGACTGGGCGGACACCCCTGGGCATCCGACTTCTGAGAAGAAGTCTGACCCAGCCAGAGAACCCGACTGCATACAGTGCCTTGCTTGTGAGGCTCAGTGTCCCGTCCAAGCCATAAAGATCACCACCTAGAAGCGGCAAGTCACTCCAAAGCGCACCCGCATTCTTGAACTGTTCGTCATAAATTGACCGCACTACACGTCTCAGCTTGAATGACCTAGGGAGCGATCATTCAATATGAAACGGCTCATCACTATCCTAGGCTTTGCAGGCAGCCTGAGGAAAAAATCCTACAACAAGGCGTTGCTGCGCGCGGCTGAGGAACTACTGCCTGAAGATGCAAGGCTCGAGATATTCGACCTTGATGGAATACCGGTCTTCAATCAAGACTTGGAATACCAGATGCCGGAAAGGGTCAAGGAGTTCAAGAAGAAGATCGAAGGAGCCGACGCCATACTTATCGCCACACCAGAGTACAACTCCTCAGTCCCAGGGGTTCTGAAGAACGCGATTGACTGGGCTTCCAGACCTCCAGCAAACAACTCCTTTGAAGACAAGCCAGTCGCAATAATGGGAGCATCGTTGGGCAGAACTGGCACTGCGAGAGCACAGTATCATCTGCGGCAGGTCTGTGTCAATGTCAATATGCATCCGCTTAATAGGCCGGAGGTCTTCGTGACTTTCGCGGATACCAAATTCGACAAGAAAGGCAAGCTGAGAGACGAAGACACAAGAGACATATTGCGCCAGATGCTTGAGAATCTGGTCAGTTGGACAAGAAGACTGAAGGGAAAGGACACCGTCTAAAGGATGACCGCTTGGTTCTCGTCCCGGTACACAGACGACATGCTCGGTCGTTCGAAGTGCTACGAGACCAGAGCGCGCTTTGCCCTCTCTGGTTTTATGGGTTGTTGCCCTAGGAAAACAATCAACGAACTAGCCCACCACCGCCTTCTCCAGATGCTCGACCAGATCGATGTACTTCCGATGATTTCTTTCTCCTATTCTTTCCCTTTCGACCTTTTCGAATCTTTGGACCAGTTCCGCTCGGTCTGAATATTTCAGAACGCCGTCGGCAAGAGGATACAACACGTTGTCTTCCTTCCAGATATGCTGAGATAGAAGCCGTCCGTAGCTTCGAGCATATTCGACTATAGCTTCTTTGGCTCCTGCATCACTCTTCTTGTACCTTTCGACAGCCTCTTCCAGAGCCTTCGCAATGCTTCTTCCTTGCTCGTGTTCGGTGCGCATAACGTGGGTTGGTCCATTTTTCGGTATCCCTCTCTGCTCGACTAGGGGAAACAAGGTTTCTTCCTCCTTTCCGTGGTGGCATCGGTCGGCGAAAACACGGATGAAATCTACGGCTTTCTCGTAGAGCTCAACTGGAACCTCTCCGCCTTTCAGCACTTTTTCATTGGCGAGATCCAGCACGCGTAGCATTCGCTCTATCACACGGTGCTCCTCCTTCAACAGCTCGGTCGGCGACTTGACGTCTCGGTTCATGGGCATCATCGATGCTTATGTGAGATAGACGTTCATTTAAGTATAACTATGTTATGCTCGGGCGGACCGCCCAGATGAGAACTGCTCCGGATGAATAGAGACATTCAACATTAGGCACTTTTGAACAAAACGCAGAAATACGGCTAGGCGAATACTGCAGATACTGGTTTTAGAGGGGCTATATTCGTTCATGATATTCAAATGGCAAAGAGTTGCTCTCACTCTGTCAATCATCGCACTAGCAGCAATTATCGCAGTCTTCTCTCTCTCAGCTCCGTATAGCAATGCACTTGGGTTGATCGTCAGACTGTCTGCCTTATATGGCTACTTAATGCTGAGTATTGCCGCTATTATGACCTCTTTCGTGAGGGAGGTCACGAAGATCCTCGGCCGCCCATTCATCAAGCTACATCATGTTTTTGCGGTATTGGGCATCATCCTCATAACGGTTCACCCTGTCGCGTACGCGCTTGAAACCATGGATATGACGGTTTTTCTGCCCAGTTTCGAGTCCTGGTATCTTTTCTGGTCGTACGCAGGAAAACCTGCCCTCCTCATCCTCTATGTCGCGGTGGTGGCTGCACTGCTGCGCAGGAGAATATACAAATACTGGCGTTTGCTTCATGGTCTCATGAATATTGTGCTTCTTCTGGGAATAGTTCACGCAAATCTCGTCGGAACGGATCTCAGGACTACAGCTATCAACGCTGTCTTCAACATGCTCTTCGCGGCTTCAATTATGGCGTTTATTCTCAGGCGTCCAAAGCAATATCGAACCAGAATGATGCGCAGACACTAGAACCATTTGGTCTGCTTGACGTATCCTTCATGTAGGATGGGCGTTCTTACCTTTTCGCCGTGACATTGCATCGGCCTCATCACTATGTTTTTATGAACGCTTCTGCTAAGGGCTCAGTATGAGCAAGAATGTACTCATTGTTGGCGGAGGTTACGGGGGAACTGAGGTCATAAGGCAGATGTTGCTGAGAGGGGTGCGAAACGTTGAAGTTGAACTAGTCTCCAAGAAAGAACACTTCGAGAACACGATAGGCTGCACCGAGATCATCAGTGAGAAGACGAAGCCTCAGGAACTGACATACGACCTCAAGGAACTATCGACCTACTGGGGATTTGAACTGACAGTGGGTGAGGCAGGCAGAATTGACCTTCAAAGCAAGACTGTTACCGTTGGAAGAAAGGAGAAAGAATATGACATCTTGGTTGTGGCAACAGGTTCTGAACCCAATCTCTACAATATCAAAGGGGCAGAGCTGGCTCATGCCGCTTACCATCTAACAGATTTCATCGACCTAGATAGGAAGCTAAAGCAGCTTCCAGGTACCCCGAAAGTTGCTGTGGTGGGAGCTGGATTCGTAGGCCTCGAGTGTGCTGCTGAAATATTGGACCTTTACAAGACCATGGGGCGAAAGGTGGGGATGTTGGTGGTTGAGAGAATGGATTCAATACTTCCAGCCTACAACAATGTTTCAGCCCGAAGGATTGCTTACGAGCACTTCATTTCACGGGGTGTCAGCTTCAAGCTTGGCAACGGCGTGAAAGAAGTTGAGGAGGGAAGGCTGATTCTTGAAGATGGAAGCTCCGTCGAAGCTGATCTTGCGATCTGGGCAGCTGGAGTAAAGGGGTGTATAGCTCCACCTCAGGTGCGAGCAGAGAACCTATACAGGGGATGCGTCGACGTTGATAGCAGACTGCTGATCAAGGGAACAGAAGATGCCTTTGCGATCGGGGACGTGGCCCATGTGGGAATCAACGAAAGGGAAGCTACAAAAATGGCTGCAGAGGCGCTAGAACAAGCCAAAACCGCAGCCAAGAACATAGGCATGATCGCCGGCGGCCAGAAGCCGAAGGTCTCGTACGCCGTAAACTATGCAACAGACTATCCGGTTGCCCTGATGTCGATGGGTGAGGGGAAAGCGATGCTTATATTGGGACCAGAGTACGTGAGCACAGGGACCACGGAATACCTCCTCAAGAAGAGGATAGATTTCCAAGAGATGATGGATAGATTTCCCCGATGAAGAAGCCAAACGACCTCTAAGCTCTCCTTACTCATGAAAGTGGGTTGGCGCCCTGGCCGGGATTTGAACCCGGGTCGGGCGGGCGACAGCCGCCTATACTAGGCCGGACTATACTACCAGGGCTGTCGGAGGCTGAGGCTCTGGGTTCCATAGAATTGACGTCCTACTTAAGTTTATCCTGCAACCGGAGAAGCTGCAGGGACTAGACACCGTAAGAGGCCCTCATTCTTAGGTGAATAAGCGCTAAGCCAGATCTGAGAGGTATGAGCGCAAACGTTTCGAAGCGAACTATCATGCATGATAGGTCAAGAGGGTTCGGCCAAAAACCCGGTCCCAAAACAGACGAAGATAACGTTTATTAGTGTGGTCTGTTGTTTAGTCATTGCTTTCGCGAAAAGGGAGGGCAGCATTGAAGCCCTTTCGAGCTGGACGAATGTCCAGCTCGTCGGAGGAATGCTCCTGAGGATATTCATATATTGCTGTGAGAATGATTCGACCCTTCGAGGGGGAGCTTTATCGGTTTGATCAACTCTGAGGACACGTTCTTGATACAGAAAGCCTTCTTTGAAGAGAAGGGTCTCGTAAGGCAGCATCTCGATTCCTACAACGAATTTGTGGAACGCGGACTCCAAGAGGTTATCGACGAGGTTGGGGAGATCGAGATTGAAGTCCCAGAAGGCCCCTACAAGATAAAGTTTGGCAAGATATTCATCGTGCGTGAAATCGAAAACGATGTCATCTACGGACCCTACATCACCGAGGTCGACGGGACCCGCCACGAAATCTACCCAATGGAGACGAGACTGCGAAACCTGACCTACGCTATGCCGCTATCCGTGGAAATGAGCCCTGTGGTTGACGACAAGGAACTTGAAAAGGAGCTCGTGTACATAGGCGACCTCCCCGCAATGCTGAAATCAAAGTACTGCCTCCTCTCCGAGCTTTCTGAGGAAGAGCTCATCCGGCAGGGGGAAGACCCGCTAGACCCCGGAGGATACTTCATCGTCAACGGCTCTGAACGCGTCATCGTCGCAATAGAAGACTTAGCCCCCAACCGGATACTCGTAGACATCGACACCAGAGGAGTAAACCCAGTCTACCAAGCAAAGGTATTTTCAACGACTGTCGGTTTCAGAGCAAGAATAGAACTGCGGATGAAGGCAAATGGGTCGCTCTACATCTCCGTGCCAGGAGTTCCTTCGGAGATTCCCTTTGTAGTCTTGATGAGAGCCCTGGGTCTCGAGTCTGATAAGGAGATTGCTGAGGCTGTTTCGCTAGACAAGAACGTGCATGGCGAACTTGAAACATCATTCGAGATGGCTGGCGATGTAGGTACCGTCGAAGACGCGCTGCTGTTCATTGGAAACCGTGTGGCTCATGGGCAGGTTAAGAGCTATCGCCTCCAGAAGACTGAGACAATTCTTGACAGAAACTTCCTGCCGCATGTCGGCAGAACCACAGACAAGAGGGTTGACAAAGCCTACTTCCTAGGAGAGATGGCTTGTCGAGTCATAGAGTTGAAGCAGGGAAGACGCAAACCAGACGACAAGGATCACTTCAAGAACAAAAGGCTGAAGCTTGCTGGACCTTTGCTTGCAGACCTCTTCCGAGTAGCCTTCAGAAACCTCTGCCGCGACATCAAATACCAGCTCGAAAGGATGGGCATCAAAAAACGGATGATAAGCGTCTCAATCGCTGTCAGGCCTGGTATAATCTCGGATAAACTCCAGCATTCCCTTGCCACAGGCAACTGGGGGAGAGGACGCGTAGGCATAACGCAGCTCCTTGACAGAACGAACATGATGTCGGCACACAGCCACCTAAGGAGGCTTCAGTCACCACTAAGCCGAAGCCAACCCAACTTCGAGGCCAGAGACCTACATGCCACCCACTGGGGGAGGCTCTGCCCTAATGAGACACCGGAAGGTGCCAACTGCGGTCTGGTGAAAAACCTAGCCCTTTCCGCTACGATATCTGTGGGTCTGGACCTCGAAAAGGTGAAGCAAAGCCTCTACAGAAGGGGCGTTATCCCGTCATCAGAGGCGAGCGAAGCCTTGCGGATTTCAGGGGCAAAGGTCTTTGTGGACGGCTGCCCGATCGGACACCACGATTCACCGGAAGAGTTTGTTAAGGAACTAAGGGAGGATAGAAGGACGGGGGAGATATCACCAGAGATCAACGTCGCCTACTGCTCCAAAGTTCACGGCATGAACGAGGAGATCTACATAAACTGCGACGAAGGACGAGTACGCCGCGGGCTCATAATAATCGAGAATGGCATTTCAGACCTGAAGCAAGAACATGTCGAGAAGATACGTTCAAAAGAATGGTCTTGGGAAGACCTCGTCAAACGAGGGATCATCGAGTACCTGGACGCAGAAGAAGAGGAAAACGCTCTGATCGCTTTAAGCCCAGAAGATGTTACCCCGGAGCATACTCACCTCGAGATCACTCCGTACTCAATCCTCGGAACTTGTGCTTCTCTGATACCTTATGCCGAACATAACCAGTCTCCACGCAACTCCTACGAGTCCGCTATGTCAAAACAGGCATTGGGGGTCTACGCCGCAAACTTCCCGCTCAGAGTAGATTCGCGTTCCCATATTCTCCATTATCCTCAAACTCCATTGGTTCAGACGAGACCGATGGATGTGATAGGCTATAACCTGCGTCCATCCGGGCAGAATTGCCTAGTA
>Ga0315312_1000659_pt1 | contig 35658 bp, 58 predicted proteins | sample TDP7_MG_FD_203629 | JGI IMG/M metagenome (GOLD analysis project Ga0315312, IMG submission 203629) | Freshwater sediment microbial communities from Lake Towuti, South Sulawesi, Indonesia - TDP7 | ecosystem: Environmental > Aquatic > Freshwater > Lake > Sediment | place: Indonesia: South Sulawesi... | reverse complement strand
CGCGCCCGCGCTGAGTCTTTCAAGACTTCCCTGTGGAGTTCCGAGGGCTGGTAGTTCCTTGTGCCAGAATTGTGTCAGGACTCGGCCGCCCCAGCAATGCCTAAGGACGATCCACAGACGAGTACAAGACGAAGCTACCAGGTCGTTTCACCTATCTAGCGTCGCATAGACGAGAAAACGAAAAGCGATATACAGGAGCCTGCATTAACGGTGCCGCCTTGAGTTGAAAGCGTTGGCTGGAAGAATAAACCTCGAGCGTTCTCACGCGACGGGACTGCTCGTTGCAAGTGCGATATTCATAGTGCTAGGCGCATACGGACTCGTATTTTCTGCGCTCTACGACCTAGGGCTCATCCCTCTCATAGCGCTGAGTTTGGCTTCGATCGTAACCGGACTCGGGCTGCTTTTTGGGCGCCGGTTTGCCCTGTGGCTCTCGCTACTGATATTTCCTCTTGGAATCGTCGAGGCACTGGCTACGCTTTCTTACTCGGTGAGAATGTCAGGCTGGTATCCGAGCGATGTCATTGGAGTGTTCAATGCGTCACTCATTCTGTACGCGATCGGTTTCGTCGTTTCGCTTGTCCTCGTTATTGACAAACGAGGTCAACTCAAATAGCGCAGACTCAGATCCTGAATCGAAGCTGTAGGATCGTCTTCACGAAGTCGAGGATATCTCTCCTTGTCAGCTTGGACTTTCCCAGCTGACGCTCATAGAAGGTAATGGGTACCTCTTCGATCCGGAACTCACCCCGTGCACATCGGTGGAGCATCTCGACTTGGAAGGCGTACGCTTTGGTGCCGGCATCCATGTAGCCGATCTTTGTGAGAACTTCCCTCGTAAAGGCTCTGTACCCGCTTGTTGCATCTTTGACGTGCAAGCCTAGAATCGTGCGAGCGAGAAAGTTCGCACCCCAGCTCACAATCTTTCTCTTTGTCGACCAGCCGACAATACTGCCTCCCTCGACGTAGCGTGATCCAAGCCCCACACCGCCGGAGAGTTGAGCAGCTCGGAGAATCGAGGGAAGATGAATTGGGTCGTGCGAGAGGTCGGCATCCATCTCGACGACTATCCCGGTCTCTCTGTCAAATAGTGCTTGGCGGAATGCATCTTTGTAGGCGCTACCGATCCCCAGTTTTCCCACTCTGTGAATGACTTGGATATTCGGATGTTCCTTCGATAAAGCCTCAGCCACATCTCCTGTGCCGTCTGGGCTTGCGTCATCGACAATCAGCACCCAGCCATCAATTTCGTTGTCCCGAAAGACACGAAGCAGTGAGGGGATCAGCTTTGGAATGTTCTCGCGCTCGTTATAAGTCGGTACAGCGACGCAGACTCTCGGCATTCCGCTCATCTTTAGGGATTCACCCTCGGCCGCACCGCATCTCCTCGCTTCGGTGTTCTGTAGAAGTATGTGGCCCTGTTAAGAAAACCATTGAGCACAGCTCTAAGGCTCGTCAAGAAAATCCCCACAGAGAGAGCACCCAAATAGATCAAGTCCACGACACGCTTTACTCTACGCGACCATTCGGCCGTAGATCTGTACACGGCAACAGCAAACATGGCAAGGGGCGCGGTATAGATCAGTCCGGACGTCAACACGGTGAATGCGGCCAAAGCATTGTGCCGGAACCCGTTTAGTATGAACTCGAGTGGGAACACGAGACAGTACAGAACGGCGAGGAGGACACCGATTGCGATAAGCGGGGAAGCGACGTAGCCTGTCAGGTAGACCAGGGCCTCTGCCTTCTGGATGAGCGACATCCGTCTCGTCGCAACTAGGCTTGGAAGGTGCTTCTTCAGACAGCCTGCGAAACCGCTAGCCCATCTGAATTGCTGCTGCCTAAGTATCTGGAATGAGGTTGGAGCTTCCCCCGGGCACGCGACAGACGCGTCATACACGTACCGCCAACCACTCAATCGCAGACGGATCGATAGGTCAAGATCCTCAGCAAGCGTCTGAGAATTCCATCCACCTACGCTCATGATCGCTGTCCTTCGGAATACGCCGCCGCCACCGCTGAAGTGAGTCAGAAGATCGGCAGAAAATCGAGCCCCTTGATCGACGAAAGCATATGCGTCCATCCCGAGAGATAGCGCACGAGCGACCCACGAGTTCCCGTTATGTGCGTAAGCTGGACGCGCCTGCGCAAACGCCAGAGTGTCTCCAGAGTACAGATATGGTATCATACGCCGAAGGAAATCCGAGGGGGGAACTTGGTCTGCGTCGAAGATCGCGAGAAACTCGCTCTTACTTCTTTCCAGCGCCCTCTGCAGGGCACCAGCCTTGAACCCTTCGCGTCCCTCTCGGTGAATGACCGTGACGAGTCCCGGATACCTCCCCTGGTAGGATAGGAGTAGCTCCGTCGTTCCGTCGTTTGAATCGTCGACCACGATTATCTCCAGCTTATCGTGAGGATAGTCAATCGAGACAAGTGAATCAAGCAAGCGTGACACTACCAACTTCTCGTTGTAGACAGGCACATGCACCGAAACAGACGGCCAAACACTCGGAGGTGAGACAGCTGGACACTTCTTTTTGTGAAACGCCAACAGTACCAGTGCCCAGACGTGGAACGCGTAGATTGCTAGGAGCCCGGAGACGATGACTGAAAGAACTAGAATGATCTGCTGTAGGGGGCCAAGCCGCTCAAACGCAAAGAGCAACAGAAGGTTCCACCAATGTTCGGCTGAGACATGTGACCGGTCAAGATTCTACATAAGATTTCCGAGAAGACGCCGACAAGTTCAGCGCTGATCCCATATCGCATGCAAACGTACTGTTCACACCTATGCAGAAATAGAGCTGGAACAGGTGTATCGATACCTGCATCCCGTCCGAAGGCCCTCTGTGAGCATCAGAAGTCGTTGACAAAAAGGTTACCACTTTGTCGTCGAAATCATCTTCCACTCAATGTGGTTCTTTCCTCGTGCAACATCGACGCGTGCGCCGACATATGCAACTAGATCCAACAGTAGGACCGGCCAGATTTCTAGTATGAGCCTCGGTTTGAGGCGAAGCTCGTGGACCACGCAGCTTAATACCAGACGAGGCTTCCTTGAGATGACACCCTCCATTGATGAAGCGTACAATCCGAACATCCTTCTGATTTGCATGTGACCGTAGTAGATGCGACGCCGTTGTGCTAGGTAATCCGGAACGCTTTCTGGCAATCTAATCAATACCTTGACTTTTTGACTAGGCAAAACAGGATACCCCCTCTTGTGAACGCACAGATCGATGTATGTCTCGGCGTTGACGATCCGATCTGGCACATGAGCCAAAAGGTCCCTTCTGGTGCAAACAAACTCGCTGTTCGAGTACGTCTGGTCAGACAGCGATCCAAATTCGAGCAGACATCGGAGAAGAACTCTTCTGATGAAAGCCAAGCCGCGCGGGATCCATCCGTTGTTCTCGTTACCTATGACCGGCCAGGCTCCGACAAGACCAGCACTTCGCTCCTCAAGCTCTGCTGCCAGCTCACGAAACGTGTTGTCGTAGGGTCTTGTGTCCGCTTCTATCAGGACGAGGTAGTCAGTCGCGCATCTTTCGAGAATCCTGTTGATCGCAGAACCTACCCCTCGTCGTTCGCGCTCAATTACAAGTTCTAATCTCTTATCATTAGCGGCAAAACTCTGGACTATTGGAATGGTCAGGTCAGTACAACCCGAACATACTACGACTACTCTCGTCGTCTCAGATAGTCCCTGCCTGTCTAGTACACTTCTGAGGACATAGGGAATGCTCGTCTGTTCGTTGTGAGCGTAGATACCAACTGTCAGACAATTGTCACTGCGAGGCTCGACTACCACGACGCTCACCTAAGTCCCGACGCAATCTAGAACCCGTAGGCTGATCTCACGTATTCTCGCACAATGGCGAGACTTGAGTACGCCAGTGGCGACGCAAATAGGCGCAGAGCGCTTTCGCCGGATGCAGGGAAAACGACTTTCTTTTCGACACTTGCGCCAACTTGTTCCAGTGTCAGGACCTCGACGTTTAGCTCCCTGAGAACAGAGACCTTTTTCTTGTCGCGTGCTTCCAAAAATCGATAGATTTGCCAGAGTCGATTGTCGATCTCTGACAAGACCTCGCGCTTGACAGAGGCAAGTGTGTTCCTAGCGAGCACGATGGCCCAGACAGAGATCCCAAATGCAATCATGCCGTAGGCGATCGCCGCAAAAACTGCAAGGTCCATGTTGATTGAACGTGTTCCAAGAACAAGAACTGCGAAGAAGGGCAACCAGACAAAGATAAAGATACCAGCAACTCCTAGTAACCAGGAAATGCTCCAAACCGAATCAACCACAGGCTTCATTCTCCAGTGATCTAACGTCGCGAATCTGATGGGAAAGTCATGAGATACCTGCCGAAGAAAGAGTGTGCTGACAAGGGCCAACCAGATCGCCGTAGTCGAAACGGCCCGAATAAGAGCCCAGTGCAACAGTTGGCTTGCTAGAAGCAAGGGGGCAGATGTCAACGGAATGCCCAGTGCAAAGCCATTGTGGTAAGGAAGCTCAGTCAGCCGCCAATGCGCTCCTGGAAGAGTGAAAACAAGAAAGTGTGAGACGCTCACTGCATACGTTGATAAACCGACGATCGTCGCGACCCTTCCGAATGCCTTCCCTTCGAAATAGGCGAAGAGCCCCTTTCTTCTTTCTTCTGTCATTCTTGTCTTGTCCGAGACCTCGGAAAGCCAATCCTCAAGATGCCTCATTAGGGTGCAGTGCCGGGCGGTCAGGTAGATCACTAACCAGAGTATCACGAAGAAGACTGGCAGAGACAGATCATGCAGAATCGTCGCCGATCCTCCCGCCAAGACTCCAACGGCTACATAACCCATTATCAGGCCAAGACTGAGAACGAACGACGAACGTCCTACGCGAGGCTCGATCTTCTCGACTATGCGCTCCACCCAGCACAGCGCCAATGACTACGCCACGGGCAATTTCAGGTAGACTATGCCTACAGTATTAGCTCTTTGCACCCCTCCCTTTCCAGAAGCACAGCGGGCAAGTCACAAGGGGCGGTCTTCCTCGGGCACTCGCCTCTACGAGCTGGAATCCGCACCTGCTGCATCTCTGATCGAGGAGCGTCAAGGTTCCGAGCTGTGGAAGCGGAAGCGTGAAGCTACACACCCCTTCCCATTTTCCAATACACCCAATGAACCTTTTACCACTCTTTCGGCTTCTGACAACATGCAGTCTGCGACCGCATTTCGGGCATGCAACCGACAGTGCAAGCTCTGTAATTCGTGCCTGCTTGATCGTGGAACTGAGCTGTTCACCGATCTCTTGCTCGTGCGCCTTCAACTCATCTATGATAGGTCTCAAGTGCCGGATTGCTTCGTCCACTACACGTTGCTTCTCTTCTTTTCCGAGTTCGATCGTGTCCATCATCGCCTCGAGTTCATGAGTAAACGCAACATCGAGAACTCTCGGACAGTACTTCTCGAGAACGCTGACTATCTGAATCCCGAGCGGAGTGGCCTCGATTCTGTCCCCTTTGATGTATGCTCTTCGTAAGAGGGTTTCGATTATCTCAGCCCGTGTGACCTTTGTTCCTATCTCGTTTGTTTCCATCTCGCGAAGTAGGCTGCCTGGGTTGTATCTCGGCGACGGCTGAGAGAACTTCTCAACGGCTTTCACCGACAAGAACTTCACTCGGGTTCCCTTGCTGACAGGAGGAATAGTCACGTCCTCAAATCTTGCGTACGGTTTGTAGAAATCGATCCAGCCTGCGGCAGTGATGCGGGAACCTCTCAAGTAGAACCTGAGGCCGTTCACGGTAATTGTGGCTTTGATGGTTTCTCGGGTTGCGGGCTGCCCGAAGGTTGCCATGAACCGCTTGACAATGAGATCGTATACCTTGAATTCCCTAGGCTCCAGGGATCGTTTCGGAAGGGCGCCTGTCGGATATACTGCTGGATGCGCCGGATCCACCTTCTTGCCATCGCTCGGGTGAAGGACCCGTACGTCCAGCAAGGCGGCTGCTTGCCGTTCGTAGCTCGGGTTCTTCCTCAGACGCTGTACTACTTCTCGATAGTCAATCGAGGGGGGTAACTTCTGGCTCGACGTCCTCGGATACGAGATCAGAGCATCGAGGTACAGACGCTCAGCAACACCCAAGCTCTGACGCGGCGCCATTCCAAAGTGCCTGTACGCCTCAGCTTGGAGCGAAGAGAGATCAAAGGGAAACGGAGGTACAACCATGCTGGTCTTTGACTCGACATCTTCAACCGAGCCTTCTCTGCCGTCTGAGACTGTTGCAACCTTTTCCGGCTCCGCTTCAATGTCGAACTTCTCCACTTCAAATTCCGCATGCAAGGTTTCCCCATCGATCTCAACAGTAGCTTGGATCTCCCAACGCGGAACCGGCACGAATGTCTCGATCTCTTGTTCGCGTTCAACAACGAATCTCAGAGTCGGCCCTTGGACGCGCCCGGTGCTTAGAGTCGCGTATCTACCGCTTGATTTTCTCGCTGACTCCGTCAAAGCACGGGATAGATTGATTCCGTACAACCAGTCAACTTCGTGGCGACACAGACCTGCGTTCACGAGTGGAAAATCAAGCTGTGGAAGCATATGCTCGTAGGCGTGTCGTAGTTCTTCCGGGCTAAGAGTACTGAATTTCATTCGTTTGGCAGCGGCGTCGGCTCCCGCGCGCGCGTGCTTCAAAATCATATATCCAATGAGTGAACCTTCTACGTCAAAATCGCAGGCATTCACGAAGGCGTCGGCTTCCTTGGCCATCTCGGCGATGGCGTTCAGCCATCTCCGCTGCCTTTCACGTCCGTGTTCAACTAGGTGGATTGGTTTCCAAACATACTCCCAGACGGGATATTGCTTTCGCTGGGAGATCCCAGCTTGGTCAACCTTGTAGAGGTGACCCAGCGCTGAACATACGAGGATCCTTTCGGCTGTTCGTTTCACTTCGTAGACCGGAACTCCCTTGAAGCTGAACTTCCTGGGCTCCCCCACGTATTGGAGCGCTTCGGCAACGTGGAGTGCGGCGTCCGGCTTCTCGGTGATGATGAGCGTCGTCATTGCGAATCCTTCTCCAAAAGGAAGCTGGCTACCTCGCGAGCTCTCTGTCCCGTCTCAGGAAGCTGCAAGAGTCGTTCGAGGAACGCTCTCTTGGTCACTTCACTGGTGTAGGCCACTTGCCACTTGCCGAAAGCCGCCTCCAACTGCACGTATGCTCGATGGTGTGCCTTGCAGAACTGCAACCCTTCAACTGTTATGTCGCTGCAAACTCGGCAAATGCATTGCATATGCGGGCGTCACTGAACCATCTTGAGACCTTACCAAGAACCACACGTACTAGGACTTCATAGGTTTGCGGCTTCATCGCGGCGTCTCAGTCGTAGCGAACACTCGTCTAGTCGGACGACACCTCTTGAAGTAGCATACCTTCGATGCTGATCGGCGAAAGCTTCACAGCCAGATCGTACGCCTCGTCGACGCGGGAGTCCCTTTCTGCGAAGATCTCTATGACTTTCTGTCCCTTTGAGACCTTGTGCCCTTCCTTTCCATGCAGGACTATCCCCGCTCCCTTTTCGATTGGCGCTCCTGCGGCGCGGGCGATTTGATTCATTGCAGCATTGGAGACGCGCGTTATGTATCCGTCACACGGGGCAACTATTTCCGCTTTGCATTTGCCCACTGGTATTTCGGCGGACCGAACCTTGCCGTCTCCTCCTTGAGCGTCAATTATCTCACTCATCTTCTCCAAGGCTTTGCCTGAAGCAAGGATTTGACTCGCAAGCGCTTGGCCTTCACCACGAGCCGCCTTGCCGCCCAGCTCGAGCAACATGCCCGCAAGCGCGGTTGACTTCTCAACTAGGCTGGTGGGACCCTTGCCCTCAAGTGCCTGCAAAGCTTCGCGAGCTTCGAGCGCAGGTCCTATGGCGTATCCGACTGGCTGACCGCCATAGGTGATCCCGCACCTAACCTTGATTCCGAGCTTGTCGCCCATGTTGATGAACTTGAATGAGAGCCTTCTCCCCTCATCTGAGGATGAGATCTTTGCCTCGTGACCAACCGGCAGATCGAGAACCATGAAATCCGCGCCCACCGCCAGTTTCTTCGCCATTATGCTCGCGATCATTTGCGGCTCCGGATCGATCTGCAAGGGATGCTCAACGCTGATGAAGATGTCATCCGCAGGCGCGAGGTGCAGACTTCCTCCCCACACGATTGCTCCACCTGTTTTCAGCGCCACTTTCTTCAGCTCAGCTGCAGAGAACTCAACAGGAGCGAGAACGCTCATCGTGTCTGCGGTCCCGGAAGGACTAGTGATTGCGCGGCTGCTCGTCTTCGGAATCAGCAGGCCAGCGGAAGCGACGGTCGGAACGATGAGAAGGCTGACTTTGTTCCCTGGCACGCCTCCGACCGAATGCTTGTCATACACGGGCTTCTCAAAGTCTATCTTCTCTCCGGTATCCGCCATCGCTTTTGTGAGCCACACTTGTTCCTCATCCGTCATGCCGTGGAATTGCTGGGCCATCAGGAACCCAGCCATCTCTACATCTGTGAGTGCGCCCTTGACTGCGTCCTGAACTATCGGGTAAATCTCATCCTTTGACAGGTTCTGCCCTAGTATCTTTTTGCGAATGAAGTAGGTCGAGCTTGGAGCGGGCAAGAGAGTGACTTCAATGGCGTCGCCCTCTCTGACGCTGAGCTCGGGAGTGAGATCATTCGTGAGTCCGATCTCTCCAGTGCGCACTATTGTCGCGGTGGTATCGACGGTTGCGGTCGCGTTCTTGTCGCCTCGTCTCAAGTTGACGCGGTCATGTGCGCGGATATCCACGCGCTCGCAGTCCTTTTGGTTCAACAATATGGTATGATGACCGGTCAGGATGTCGATTGTCCGACAGACGAACTGTGGCATTTGCGGATCGGAGGACTACTTGACCGGTCGTTTCATAAAGCTAGTTCCTGTACAAGCGAGCTATCATGTCCGTCTGATCCGGCGCTGAGTGTAGCCCACCAACCCTGAGACTGCGACCAGTGCTGCAGCCGCGGCGTTCTGGGATATCGCGAGCTTTGTCAGAGCATCTAAAGCCATCGCAGGCTGAGCGAAGTTCAGCAGCCCCTGAAGGGAGCCAGCAAGTTGCGGGATACTTCTACTTACGGACGCCATCTGTATCCAGAAAACGCTCGCGCCGATGACATAGGGTCCGTAAAGTACAGCGCTGAAGAAGAAAACCGCGAGTCCGGCGGCTCTAAGGATGCGAATAGTCTCAAGATGAGCCTGTTCCCGCGCTGCTGCGACGCGCATTGTGCCCGCCATGTTGCTCCAAGCTGCGGTCGCTACGATCAACACTCCCATGAATGTCAGGCTGACAAGTGGGATGGAGAGCGCGACGCTTCCGACCTGTAGCGCGTACCACTTCACCTCAAGACCGTGAGAGATGACGTAATCCAAGAATAGGTAGTCCATCGCAGCCACGGTTGCGACGAAAGCAACCAAAGAGAGCCAAGTCCGAGCGTTTCTCACTTTAGACAAGTTCCCATTCCTTCGATCCTCATCTCGCTCCTCTGGCTGTGAGATGTCCGCAGTTAGCGGAAGGATTGCGCTAAAAAGCGTTTCTTGCATTGATTCATTCGGATCGAGGTCGTGACGTTTCATCCATTGTCTTTGTATCAAACCTTTATGATCTGCCAGGCTCATAGAAGTTCACCGTTCGGGAGCGCGTAGCATGTCGAGACAGATCATCGGACGAGGGACCTGGCTCGACCTAGTCGCGCAAAGAGTCATTGAGAGAGAGGATCAGCTGGCTAGAAAGCCAGCCGTCATTCGCACCGAGAGCGGACTGGGCGCATCCGGAATCCCGCACGTGGGAAGCCTGAGCGACGGCGTCAGATCATACAGCATCAAGCTCGCCATTGAATCGCTGGGCAGGAAAGCTGAGTACATAGCTTTCTCGGACGACCTCGACGGTTTAAGAAAGGTTCCGTCAGGCATGCCAGCGTCGCTTGCGACGTACTTGGGCTATCCCGTAACATCCATACCCGACCCGTTCAACTGTCACGAAAGCTACGGCGACCACATGAGCTCGCTCCTGCGCGACGCCCTAGACAAGTGCGGGATTGAGTACACGTTCGTCTCAGCTAAGAAGGCATACGGCGAAGGACTCTTCAATGAACAGATCATGAAGATCCTTGAGAACGCCGACAAGGTCGCCAAGATCATAAAGGAGGAACTGGGGCAGGAAAAGTATACCGAAGTTCTTCCGTATTTCCCGATATGCGGGGGCTGCGGAAGAATCTACACTACCCGCGCGTACAAGTATCTTCCGGAAGAACACAAGGTCCTCTACGCGTGTGAAGGGCAGGTTGAGATACGCGGGCAGGAGCTTGAAGGGTGCGGATTCAGAGGTGAGGCGGATGTCCTCGACGGCCTCGGCAAGCTTAGCTGGAAGAGCGAGTTTGCAGCCAGGTGGCAGGCACTCGGAATCAACTTCGAGGCCTACGGTAAGGACATACTGGATTCCGTGCGAGTGAACGATCGCATCTGCCAAGACGTGTTGGGGTACGCTACACCATATCATGTAAGGTACGAGATGTTCCTCGACAAGACGGGTAGGAAGATCTCGAAATCAACCGGCAACATCTTCACACCTCAAGTATGGTTAAGGTACGCGTCGCCAGAGTCCCTGATCTTGCTCATGCTCAAGCGGATTGTGGGCGCAAGAACGCTCTCCGTCGATGACATCCCCACCTACATGTTGGAGCTTGACAATCTCGAGGACATCTACTTCGGAAAGAAGCTGATCGAAGACAAGCACGAACTCGCGGAGCTGAAAGGCCTCTACGAGTACGTCTGGCGTTTGAAACCCCCTCAGCGACCGGAAACTCACGTTCCCTACAACCTGCTAGTCTATCTTACCAAGGTTGCTCCCAAAGGCAAGGAGAAAGAGTACATCCTCGCGAAGCTCGAGGAGTACAGCTGCCTACACGGAGAAGAAGCAGTTGGCATTGACGCACGGCTGGAGTACGCGCGAAACTGGGCTGAAGATTTCGCGGAGATACCAGAGCACATACCCACCCTCTCCGGTGCAGAGGCTCACGCGGTCCGTGAGCTTACCTCAGTCATAAGAGGACAGGCATCCGTGGACGCTCTCCAGAACTCCATATTCGAGGTCGCTAAGAAGCACGGTGTCGACCCGCCGGAATTCTTCAAGATCCTATACGGCATACTACTCGGATCTCCTAAAGGTCCGAGGCTTGGCCCGTACATCGAAGCAATGGGCCGCGAGAACGTTGCCGACGCCTTGGAACGGGCGCTGACATTCACGAGCACAAGTCAACTCAAACAGGCTTCAACGTCTCCTCAATCATAAGAGAATGGAACAGACCAACAGCCATGCGTGCAAGAGCGCTTTGCGATGCATGATTGATTGGGTAACGCCCGACGCCGAGCAGTCCGAAAACCACATAGCCTCAGAACTGTAACTACGAAGACCTAGCGCCTGAGGTGCGACAGATTCCCTGCTTCGGGTTGCTCGGGCCCGTAGTCTAGCACGGATAATGACGTTGAGCGGAGGCGTAACCTCCTCGCGGAAGCCTGCGGATGACTGTGGGCGGAAAGCCAGAGGTCGTGGGTTCAAATCCCACCGGGCCCGCCATACTTCTTGGGCGAGTCCTCAGAATCGGCCTTTCCACGGCTTTTATAGCAACCAGAGAGGAGGTTCGAGGGCGCATGAGATGGCACACAAGACACTCCCAAAAGACCCTCAAGTCCGCCGACGGTACGATAACATGAGCCGCGGATCGGAGCTGACTGCTCAAGTGCACCTTCGCCGACTCAGCCTATTCTGCAAGAGATGGCACTCACACACACCTAGCCTGCAGACTACTGGGCCGAACCATAGGCGCGATACTCCAGCTAACCGGCGAAACTCATCTTTGCCCATCAGAATTCATCCCTGAATCATTTGCATTCCAAGCCCTGGAACAGATTGAAGTAGGCGAAGCATTCGCAGAGGACCCTGACGAGTTCCGTTCCGCCAGAAGCCCTGTAGTAGTTGACCTGAACGACTCCCGCATCGTCTACACGATGCATGATACCAGAAGACAAAACCAGAATGATCGAAGAAAGAGATATGAGTGCATTTTCCCAAAAACTAGATAATCCTCAAATTTCCGAGTACTTTTGGCCGCCCAGAGGGCGTTCTCTTGAAAATTTACCTATTGCCAACGTTGTTCAGCCGTTCTTGCATGTAAGGCGCGTTTTCTTTTCGTAACCAGCACTACAAGCATACCGATGCATAGGCCCATGAATATCGATTCCACCGGAAATCCTGGGATGGCTGGAGCGATTTCTGTCCCAGTTGTTGTCGCGTCCTTTGCCGTGTCGGTTGTATTGGTCGTAATGGAGTATGTCGTGAGCTCGGTTTGGTTTGTCTCGGCGGCGGTTTGGGTTGTCTCGATGGTGGTGGTCGGGCTTCTCTGCGTAAGGTAGGCTACAACGGTTCGATCCACGTACATATACACATCGATTGAGGCTTCCCCTCGAATCACGCCGACTCCTTGGACATCCCAAGTCGAGTTGGAGTCCCAGATGTAGCCCTCAGGATACGGCTCCATGACCTTCATCGTCACATGCAAGTCTTTATCGACCGTGATGGAGAAGGGAGTTAGGAAAGCGTTGGTTCTCCAGGAGCCGTCTAAGCAGTAATTGACCTCAACGGTGGCACCTAGATCAGATTCGGGTACCCTGTCAGGCCAGTGGTAGCCCACCGGGTAAGCCTTGACGCTGAGTTCCACATACCTACGTCCTCCACGAGGAGGCGCACGGGGCACCCCTGGGCCCCCAGGATCAATGATCTCACCATTCGCGATGCCATCGCCGTCACCAGTGCCTCCATCCGTCAGCGTGAGCGTCAGCGTGTTGCCTGCTAGCGAGTCCGGTGTAAGGATGATGAATGCGCCTCCGTTTACCTTAACCCAGACTGTATTCTGCGGGAGCGGGCCGGGCATAATCATCGTCAGAGTTGTCGTTCCGCCAACAGGGCAGCCGACAATCTCTATGTTGAAAAAAGCGTACGGAAAGCTATAGGGCGAAGGAAGAGGACTTACGCCCGAAGTCGGCACCGCTGAGAGGCTGCTGAACCCTCCGCAACTCGTTATGAAGGTCGCTGTTCCACCAGTAGCGGTAGTGACGGTCATGGTGTCCGGAAGCGTCATAGTAACGTAAGTTGTGTAAGTTGTGGCTGAAACATCGTAACTTGTGATCGTGACCGTCGAAACACTTTCATCCGTAATCGTCGAGGTTGAAGTGATCGATGATGTGGTGGCAATGATTGTGGTGTCAGATGTTGTGGTTGTTGCAAAGGTGCCTGATTCGGTGGTTGTGTAAGTAGTCGTCCCGCTCGTGGTGGAAGTCAGTCTGGTAGTTGTAGGACTGGTCGCTGTAAAGGTTGTAGTTCCCGACGTGGAAGTTATTGTGGACCTATCGCTCGTCGTGGTCGTAGCTGCTGTAGAAAACAGGGTGGTCGTGTACGTGGCGGTTCCGCTAGTCAGTGTAGTGGTAAACGTGCCCAACTCAGTTACTGCGAAAGTGGTGGTCTCGCTTGTCGAGGTCGTGACAAAAGTTGTACTGGCCGAAGTCGTCGTGAACGTGCTGGTGCCCGAAGTAGATGTTGTGGTTTCCCCTGTGCTCGTCGTCGTAACCGTGGAAAATGGCGTCGTAGTATAGCTAGTCGTTCCGCCAGTTGTTGTAGTCGTCACCGTGCTAGATTCGGTGCTGGTGTAAATGGCAATGCCACTTGTGGAAGTCGAGAGGAAGGAATTGCTCGGAGAAGTTGTAGTGAAAGTTGTGGTGCCGGACGTGGATGTAATCGTTAAGGTCCCGCTCGTGGTTATTGTGGTTGCTGTTGAAAGCAGAGTGGTAGTGTAGGTGCTTGACCCTGAAGTTGTACTCGTTGTGGCCGTAGAGTTGAGTGTGGTTGTGAAGGTTGTGGTTCCGCTGGTTGTTGTCGTGGTGAGTGTGCTCGACTCCGTAGTAGTGTACGTGGACGTACCGCTAGTCGTCGCTGAGAGAAAAGTTGTTGTCGGAGAAGTAGTCGTGAAGGTTGTAGTGCCTGATGTCGATGTGGTTGTTAAGGTTCCACTAGTTGTTGTGGTCGTCGCAGTCGAGTGAAGCGTTGTCGTAAAGGTAGTTGTCAGCGAGGTCGTGCTAGTTGTAGCAGTGGAATACAGAGTGGTCGTGAAGGTCGTTGATCCGCTGGTTGTTGTCGTGGTGGCCGTTGAATCAAGAGTGGTCGTATAGCTTGTAGTTCCGCTTGTAGTTGTGGTGGTAAATGTGCTAGATTCCGTAGTAGTGTACGAGGTTGTGCCACTGGTTGTTGTTGTGAGGTAACTTGTCGTCGGAGAAGTTGTGGTGAAGGTAGTTGTTCCTGAAGTGGATGTGGTTGTGTCAGTCGTAGTTCCACTCGTCGTAGTTGTCGTTGCAGTTGAAAGGAGCGTGGTAGTGTAGGTGGTTGACCCTGAAGTTGTACTCGTTGTGGCCGTAGAGTAGAGCGTAGTCGTGAAAGTTGTAGAATCACTTGTTGTTGTAGTAGTGGCAGTTGAATATTGGGTGGTGGTATAAGTTGTCGTTCCACTCGTAGTCGTCGTGGTGAGGGTACTGGAGTCCGTAGTCGTGTAGGTAGTTGTTCCTGAGGTAGTCGTTGTTGGATAGGTTGTGGTGGGAGAAGCTGTTGTAAAGGTAGTCGTGTCTGAAGTACTAGTCGTTGTGAGCGTGCCACTAGTCGTGGTTGTAGTAGCATTGCTGTAGAGCGTAGTGGTGAAGGTGGTCGTACCGCTGCTACTTGTCGTGGTGAAGGTGCCCGATTCAGTCGTAGTAAATGTGGTTGCGTCGCTTGTTGAAATACTGACGAATGTTGTCGTGTCAGAGGTCGTGGTGAACGTTGTTGTGCCTGAAGTGGAAGTGGTGGTACCGCTCGTCGTCGTAGTTGTGGCAGTCAAGTAAAGTGTGGTAGTAAATGTGGTTGTGTCACTAGTGGAAGTGGTGGTTACTGTGATCGATTCGGTTGCGGTATAGGTTGTGGTGCCGCTGGTTAAACTGGTTTCATACGTTGTTGTTGGCGATGTGGTAGTAAACGTCGCAGTGCCTGAAGTTGATGTGCTCGTCAGTGTGCCACTGGTCGCAGTCGTCGTCGCAGTCGAGTGAAGCGTTGTCGTAAAGGTGGTTGTCGGTGAAGTCGTGCTAGTTGTAGCAGTGGAATACAGAGTGGTCGTGAGGGTGCTTGATTCGCTAGTCGTTGTGGTGGTGGCTGTCAAGTACAACGTGGTCGTATAGGTCGTTGTTTCGCTAGTACTCGTGGTGCTGAGTGTGCTGGATTCCGTGGTTGTATACGTGGCTGTTCCGCTAGTTGTTGTTGACAGGAATGTGGTTGTCGGGGAAGTAGTCGTGAAAGTGGTCGTTCCTGAAGTGGATGTGGTTGTGTCGGTCGTAGTTCCACTCGTGGTTGTTGTGGTTGCTGTTGAAAGGAGCGTGGTAGTGTAGGTGGTTGACCCTGAAGTTGTACTCGTTGTGGCCGTAGAGTAGGGTGTGGTTGTGAAGGTTGTGGTTCCGCTGGTCGTTGTGGTGGTGGCTGTCGAATCCAGAGTGGTCGTAAAAGTCGTCGTGTCACTTGTGGTTGTGGTTGTTAGAGTACTCGATTGTGTGGTGGCGTACGTTGTTGTGCCGCTAGTTGTTGTTGATAGGAATGTGGTTGTCGGAGAAGTCGTAGTGAACGTAGTCGTACCAGATGTGCTTGTCGTTGTAGAAGTCCCACTAGTCGTGGTTGTAGCAGCGGTGCTGTAGAGCGTTGTCGTGAAAGTTGTTGTGCCGCTACTGCTCGTCGTGGTGAAGGTGCCCGATTCGGTGGTGGTGAATGTGATCGTATCACTTGTTGAGGAAGTAATGAATGTGGTTGTATCAGAGGTCGTAGTAAACGTCGTAGTGCCAGAAGTAGATGTCGTAGCGCCACTCGTAGTTGCAGTTGTAGCCGTAGAATAGAGAGTCATCGTATAAGTGGTTGTTCCAGTGGTTGATGTAGTCGTTACCGTATCCGATTCAGTAGTAATGTAGATGGTCGTGCCGCTGGTTGAACTGGTTTCATACGTTGTTGTTGGCGATGTGGTAGTAAACGTCGTAGTGCCGGAGGTTGAAGCCGTTGTCACTGTGTCACTAGTCGTTGTTGTCGTCGCAGTCGAATGCAGAGTGGTTGTGTAGGTGGTAGATCCCGAAGTGCTTGACGTTGTGGCTGTAGAATACAAGGTCGTGGAATAGGTGGTGGTGTCACTGGTTGTTGTGGTGGTGGCTGTCGAATCCAGAGTGGTCGTAAAAGTCGTCGTGTCACTTGTGGTTGTGGTCGTAAGCGTGCTTGACTGCGTAGTAGTGTATGTGCTCGTACCGCTAGTCGTTGTTTCGAGATAGGTTGTGGTGGGAGAATTGGTTGTGAAGGTTGTCGTTCCTGAAGTGGATGTGGATGTGATCGTCGTACTTCCACTGGTCGTGGTTGTTGTGGCCGTCGAATACAGAGTGGTTGTGTAGGTGGTAGATTCTGAAGTGGTTGTAGTTGTGGCTGTAGAATACAAGGTCGTGGTATAAGTGGTCGTGTCACTAGTCGTTGTGGTAGTTGCCGTCGAATCCAGAGTGGTAGTATACGTTGAGGTCCCACTGGTAGTCGTCGTGGTGAAGGTACTCGACTCCGTCGTGGCGTACGTGGTCGTCCCGCTCGTCGTCGTTGATAGGAACGTCGTTGTCGGAGAAGTCGTAGTGAACGTAGTCGTGCCAGAAGTCGATGTTGTCGTTAACGTGTCCGAAGTGCTCGATGTAGTTGCAGTTGAAAAGAATGTTTCAGTTATCGTTGAAGTGCCGCTGGTGCTCGTACTCGTTAGCGTGCTAGAGAGCGTGCTAGTAATCGTGGCCGTACCTGAGGTGCTTGAAGTCGTGGCGGTGGTGGTAGGCGTAGTCGTAGTAAAGGTCGTCGTATCAGAAGTTGAAGTTGTTGTGAATGTCCCTGAATTAGTGGTTGTGTAGGTTGTTGTGTCCGATGTAGACGTGTCTGTAGTGGTCGTTGCAACCGTGGTCGTAATGGTTGCTGTGTCTGATGTGGACGTGGTGGTTAGAGTAGATGATAGCGTGTCGGTGATGGTTGTTGTGTCGCTAGTGGTTGTCGTTGTCGCCGTAGAGTAGAGTGTGGTCGTGAAGGTTGTGGTGTCGCTAGTCGTCGTAGTTGTGGCTGATGAGTAGAGAGTGTTGGTATAGGTTGTGGTTCCGCTAGTACTCGTAGTCGCGAATGTGCTAGATTCCGTGGCGGTGTACGTTGTTGTGCCGCTAGTCGTAGTTGTCAAGTAGCTCGTAGTTGGGCTGGTCGTGGTGAATGTAGTGGTGCCTGATGTTGATGTAGTCGTTAAAGTGCCGGATTCTGTAACCGTAAATGTGGTGGTTCCAGAAGTTGTTGTAGTCGTAGTGGTTTGAGTGGGCGTAGTTGTCGTAAACGTAGTGGTTCCTGAAATAGATGTTTCAGTTGTGGTTCCGCTGATCGTTGTCGTGGTTAACGTACCTGATTCGGTGGCCGTGAACGTTGTCGTTCCGCTTGTAGAGGATGTAGTGAGAGTTGTTGTCGGCGTGGTTGTCGTGAAAGTTGTCGTACCCGAAGTGTCCGTTGTGGTCGTGGTTGTTGTGACCGTCGTTGTGACCGTCGTTGTCTCAGACGTAGATGTGCTTGTCTCCGTTGTGTAGTCCGTGCTCGTTATCGTCGTAGTTCCGCTTGTGCTCGTGGTAGTGAACGTGCCCGATTCAGTAGTGGTAATTGTCGAAATACCAGACGTTGTGGCATAGGTCGTGGTTGAAGTTGAAGTTGTACCGACGTAACCGTAGCTTGTCCAAAGAAGAGTGACTAGGGTAACTGCCCCCGCACCCGCTCCAGCAGTCGCACAAGTGGTTGATAACTTGTAGGTTGTGATTGTTTGTGTGTCGGTTCTCGTTGTGCTAAATGGAACTGTCCAAGTCCAAGTGGCAGTGGTTCCAGTATTAGTTGTGAATTCGATGGTGATCGTTGACTTTCTAGTAGTTGACGCTGTAGTTCCCGTAGTCAAGCTAGTGGATGCCGTTGTTGTTGAAGAATACCATGTGGCCGTCGTTATGGACGTCTCAAGGTTGAGCTGTGTTGTGGTTGTTGTCAGCGTCGGAGATGTAGTCGTAGATGTGGTTGTGTCAGAAGTGCTAGTAGTCGTGGTCGTTGATGTGTCGCTTGTCGTGGTCAGCGTGGTTGTTTCAGAAGTTGAGGTCGTGGTTGTTATCGGCGTAATTACCGTCGTGATCGTGGTTGTGCCAGACGTTGAGGTTGTAGTATCCGTTGAGAATTCGGAACTCGTAATGGTTGTTGTACCTGAAGTTGAGGAAGTGATGTAGGTTGTCGTAGGGGATGTGGTTGTGAATGTGGTTGTTCCAGACGTAGATGTTATCGTAGTTGTTTCGCTAGTAGATGAAGTCGTAACTGTGCTTGATTCTATACTTGTAATTGTCGTTGTGTCCGATGTACTTGTTGATAAGAAAGTCGTAGTTGGGCCTGTTGTCGTAATAGTTGTAGTGCCGGAGGTCGTAGTGGTCGTGAATGCTTCTGACTCAGTCACGGTGAATGTCGCTGTGCCGCTAGTGGATGTAGTGGTAAAGGTCGTGGTGTCCGAGGTTGTTGTGATCGTTGTGGTTTCAGAGGTAGAGGTCGTAAGCTCACTCGTTGTGGGCGTTGTTGTAGTGAAAGTGGTCGTACCAGAAGTATTCGTTGTGAGTTCAGATGTGGCTGGAGTAGTTGTAGTAAACGTGGTTGTGCCCGAAGTTGAAGTGCTCGTGGTTGTTTGAGTCGGGCTAGTCGTTGTGATCGTTGTCGTGCCTGAAGTGCTCGTAGTGGTCGTGGTAGGCGTAGTAGTGATCGTCTGAGTGGTTGTGTCCGAAGTCGAAGTGACCGTAGTTGTCTCAGTGGGGCTGGTCGCTGTAATTGTTGTTGTTCCTGAAGTTGTTTCGGTAGTGGCTGTGCTGAATGAAGTTTCCGTAATAGTTGTAGTTCCTGATGTTGAAGTGGTCGTAGTCGTCTGAGTAGGACTGATGGTAGTAATCGTGGTCGTCTCTGAAGTCGAGGTTGTGGTTTCCGTTGATGTAGGTGTAGTTGTTGTAAATGTGGTCGTGCCTGAAGTAGACGTAATAGTTGTAGTGCCGGAGGTCGTAGTGGTCGTGAAAGTTCCCGATTCCGTAACCGTGAAGGTCGTTGTTCCACTACTGGATGTGATCGTAAAGGTCGTGGTGTCCGAGGTTGTTGTGATCGTGCTGGTTCCAGATGTAGAGGTTGTAAGATCGGTTGCGGTAGGCGTTGTTGTGGTGAAAGTTGTCGTCCCAGAAGTGCTCGTTGTGAGTTCAGATGTCGCTGGAGTAGTTGTAGTGAACGTGGTTGTGCCCGAAGTCGAAGTGGTCAGCTGAGAAGTTGTGGGCGTGGTCGTGGTGAAGGTGATCGTGCCCGATGTCGAACTGATTGTAATCGTTGTCGTTCCAGAGGTCGTTGTTGTGGTGAAGCTCCCTGATTCAGTGACAGTGAATGTGGTTGTTCCGCTGATAGATGTGGCAACGAAGGTCGTCGTGTCGGAGGTTGTGGTGATCGTGCTGGTTCCAGAAGTAGAGGTTGTAAGATCAGTTGCGGTAGGCGTTGTAGTAGTGAATGTGGTCGTACCAGAAGTGCTCGTCGTTATCTGAGTCGTCGTCGCCGTCGTAGTTGTGAAAGTTGTGGTGCCACTGGTGCTTGTTGTTAGCTGACTTGTCGTTGGAGTGGTGGTCATAAAAGTCGTAGTACCAGATGTCGAAGTTTCAGTGGTGGTCCCGCTAGTAGTCGTCGTAGTGAATGTGCCCGATTCGGTTACCGTGAACGTCGTCGTGCCGCTAGAGGACGTGGTCGTAAAGGTTGTGGTGTCGGAGGTTGTGGTGATCGTGCTGGTTCCAGACGTAGAAGTCGTAAGCTGCGAAGTGGTAGGCGTCGTAGTCGTGAATGTGGTTGTACCAGAGGTGCTTGTTGTTAGCTGACTTGTCGTTGGAGTGGTGGTCATAAAAGTCGTAGTACCAGATGTCGAAGTTTCAGTGGTCGTTCCGCTAGTAGTCGTCGTAGCGAAGGTTCCCGATTCCGTAACCGTGAAGGTCGTTGTTCCACTGCTGGATGTGGTCGTAAAGGTCGTGGTGTCCGAGGTTGTTGTGATTATACTGGTTCCAGAAGTGCTAGTGGTAAGCTGACTGGTTGTAGGTGTTGTGGTCGTGAAGGTGGTTGTACCAGAAGTGCTCGTTGTGAGTTGAGACGTAGTCGGAGTGGTAGTTGTAAAAGTCGTAGTTCCACTGGTGCTTGTAGTAACCTCTGTGGTCGTAGGCGTAGTCGTAGTGAAGGAGGTCGTCCCTGAAGTTGACGTAATTGTGGTGGTTCCGCTTGTGGTTGTAGTCGTGAACGTGTCTGACTCAGTCACGGTAAACGTTGTCGTACCGCTAGTGGAATTGGTGACGAACGTAGTTGTCGGTGTAGTGGTCGTGAACGTAGTCGTGCCCGACGTGGACGTGGTGAGCTGAGAGGTTGTAGCGGTAGTCGTAGTGAAGGTGGTCGTTCCTGATGTGCTAGTCGTTGTTCCACTTGTGGTGGTCGTGGTGAATGTACCCGACTCTGTGGTAGTATGGGTGGTCGTCCCGCTGGTTAAAGTCGTAACATAACTCGTTGTAGGACTAGTTGTTGTGAACGTCGTGGTGCTAGAGGATGATGTGGTTGCTTGCGTCGTGGTAGGCGTGGTCGTCGTGAAGGTGGTCGTACCAGAAGCTGTTGTCGATGTTGTGGTTCCGCTTGTAGTTGTAGTTGTGAACGTGCCAAAGTCCGTCACGGTAAAGGTCGTTGTTCCACTGCTGGATGTGGTCGTAAAGGTCGTGGTGTCCGAGGTTGTTGTGATCGTGCTGGTTCCAGATGTAGAGGTTGTAAGATCAGTTGTTGTAGGTGTTGTAGTCGTGAACGTGGTCGTACCAGACGTACTTGTCGTTATCTGACTTGTCGTTGCGCTGATGGTTGTAAAAGTCGTTGTGCCCGAAGTTGACGTGGTTAACTCAGAAGTTGTGGGTGTGACCGTAGTGAAGGTGGTTGTATCAGAGGTCGAGGTGATCGTTTCAGTCGTGGTTCCGCTAGTAGTCGTCGTAGCAAAAGTCCCCGACTCTGTTACCGTGAATGTTGTTGTACCACTAGTCGACGTGGTGACGAAAGTTGTGGTATCTGAAGTTGTAGTGATCGTTGTGGTTCCAGAGGTAGAGGTCGTGAGCTGACTCGTTGTAGGTGTTGTAGTCGTGAACGTGGTCGTACCAGACGTACTTGTCGTTACCTGCGAAGTGGTAGGTGTTGTAGTGGTGAAGGTTGTAGTGCCGCTTGTGCTTGTGGTGGCTTGAGTTGTAGTGGGCGTGGTCGTAGTAAACGTCGTAGTACCGGATGTCGAAGTTTCCGTTGTTGTCCCGCTTGTGGTTGTAGTTGTAAAGGTGCCCGATTCAGTTACCGCAAAGGTTGTCGTGCCACTGGTGGAACTGGTAATGAATGTTGTTGTGGGCGTGGTTGTCGTGAATGTCGTTGTGCCGGATGTGGAAGTTGTGAGTTGAGAGGTTGTAGGAGTAGTTGTAGTAAATGTAGTCGTTCCAGATGTGATGGTGGTTGTTCCACTAGTTGTGGTCGTGGCGAATGTGCCCGATTCCGTAGTAGTGTAGGTTGTTGTGCCGCTGGTTGAAGTCGTAGCAAAGGTGGTTGTGGGGCTAGTCGTCGTGAATGCAGTCGCTCCAGATGATGATGTAGTCACCTCAGTAGTAGTAGGCGTGGTCGTTGTGAAACTGGTGGTTCCAGATGTTGTTGAGGACGTTGTAGTGCCGCTGGTTGACGTGGTCGTGAAGGTTCCCGATTCTGTAACTGTGAACGTTGTGGTTCCGCTGGTCGATGTCGTCGCAAAGGTTGTGGTGTCTGAGGTTGTAGTGATCGTTGTAGTTCCAGAAGTCGAAGTAGTGATCTGAGTTGTGGTAGGCGTCGTTGTCGCGAAAGTCGTCGTATCAGAAGTGCTTGTCGTTATCTGAGTTGTCGTTGGAGTAGTGGTCGTAAAAGTGGTGGTATCTGAAGTTGATGTAGTTAACTCAGAAGTTGTGGGCGTGGTTGTGGTAAAGGCGATTGTACCAGAAGTCAATGTGATTGTAATCGTTGTCGTCCCAGACGTAGTTGTTGTGACGAAGGTCCCTGACTCAGTTAGCGTGAACGTTGTGGTTCCGCTGGTCGATGTCGTCGCAAAGGTTGTGGTGTCTGAGGTTGTAGTGATCGTTGTAGTTCCAGAAGTCGAACTTGTAAACTGAGTCGTTATGGGGGTTGTTGTCGTAAAGGTGGTCGTGCCTGACGTGCTTGTTGTTATCTGAGATGCCGTTGCAGTAGTGGTCGTAAAAGTGGTAGTGCCACTGGTACTTGTCGTTACCTGCGACGTAGTTGGAGTGGTAGTTGTGAAGGTTGTCGTATCAGAAGTTGAAGTTATCGTCGTAGTTCCGGTTGTAGTCGTAGTTGTGAACGTGCCCGATTCAGTAACCGTGAATGTTGTTGTACCACTTGTGGACGTAGTCGTGAAGGTTGTGGTGTCTGAGGTTGTAGTGATCGTTGTAGTTCCAGAAGTCGAACTTGCAAGCTGAGTCGTTGTGGGCGTCGTTGTGGTGAAAGTGGTCGTACCAGAGGTACTTGTTGTGAGTTGAGATGCGGCTGGAGTGGTAGTTGTGAAGGTTGTCGTATCAGAAGTTGAAGTTATCGTCGTAGTTCCGGTTGTAGTCGTAGTTGTGAACGTGCCCGACTCGGTGCTTGTGAAGGTGGTAGTCCCACTCGTACTCGTCGTCGTAAACGTGGTCGTCGGACTTGTGGTCGCAAAAGTGGTTGTGCCCGATGTGGAAGTGGTAAGCTGAGAAGTCGTAGGGGTGGTTGTAGTAAAGGTTGTTGTGCCTGATGTACTACTGGTCGTCCCACTCGTGCTTGTTGTGGTAAAGGTTCCAGACTGCGTAATGGTGTAAGTAATGGTGCCGCTCGTTGAAGTTGTTGTAAAGGTAGCTGTTGGACTCGCTGTTGTGAGACTTGTAGTCCCTGAAGTTGAAGTGGTGATCTGGCTGGTGATGGGCGTAGTAGTCGTAAATGTGATCGTTCCAAGTGTGGAAGTTGTTGTGGCTGTTCCACTTGTGCTCGTCGTCGCAAAAGTTCCTGATTCCGTAGTCGTGAATGCGCTAGATCCGCTGGTGCTGTCAGTCAGATAGGTCGTGGTGGGAGATGTAGTTGTGAAAGTGGTCGTACCTGAAGTAGATGCTGTTGTTATTGTTGTGAGGCTTGTCGTGGTTGAAGTGATCGTGGTCATGCTGGCTGTCGTTGTTACTGTGATAGTAGTTGTCGACGTGGTGGTTGTAGTAACAAGGTAACTTGTACTCGTTGTCAGTGTCACATCAAGTGGTCCGACGTTTAATCCAGGAACCGGGTGAACAGAATCCGACGGCGAGGTGGAAACGTGAGCTGGCAGGAGCGATCCTGGTAAAGCGGAGACCTGCGGAAGAACGTGATCCAGTACGAATGCGTAGCCTTGTGGTCCTATTCCAGCCGTCAAGACGAGTAGAAGTAGGGTGCCAAGTAACTGCTGTCGCTTAGGCTTCAGCTTAACCCTTGGTAGGCGTGGCAGTCCAAGCTCGAACTCTAACGAGATACGAGCTGAGACTGGCACATTCCTCTACCCACGTTATGGCATAGGGCGAACTGGAAAGAACCAGATGAACGAGGCGACGCTGTAGATGACGCCTATGATCATGATCAGCTTCCCAACCTTCGCAAATCTGGGCGGTAGATTCGAGCACACCATAGCGAGGCCACACGCGACGTACGGCAATGCCCATATCATGTAATAGTTGAAGCCTAGACGTTCCCATAGGAGCCGCGAGATAACCCACGGCAGGAAGTTCACCAGAAGCCCCGCCAAGACGAACGCTATCTGGGGATGCTTTGTGGGCTGACGTCTCCACAACCACACGAGTCCAGCTATGACGGGTATGAAACTGTACCATAGGAACAGGTTCGGCTGCGCCAGATACCAGATTGGGATGTAGTGTTTCGATTCGGCTCCCGCTGAGACGGCGACATCGACTCGGAAGTATGTCGGCGCGTCCCAGGGCGCTGTGGGCAGTATCCAGTTCCACGGGTAAGTCCAAGGCTGCGTGGAGGTAGGTATCACCATTCCCGTCGGTCCGTGATAATGCCAAATGAAGAGAACATGCTGGACGGGATTCCAAACCATCTCCTTGCTGGTAAGTTGTACGGTCTTAATGATTGTCGTAACTGGAACCAGCCCCGTCGTGTTCCCAGTTGTGCTCGGGCCTAGGACGATGTTCTGGCTCACCATGTTAGTGACAGACATGCCGCTATACACCTGAAACTGTAGATCGTACCACCAGAGCAACGAACCGAAGACGACTAACGCAATCAAGGTGTAGCGGAGACCTAACTTCAGCATGGGTTTCACTGTACGCCAATTCTTAGTTAGGTGGTAAACTCCCAGCGCCGCGAAGTAGAAGATGCTCATCTCGCGGGCGAGAAACCCCAAGCCCATGCTTGCAGCAGACCAGTTGTAACGCTTCCTAAAGTAGAGTTCCAACGCCAGAAGACCGAAGAGGAAGCTGGGCATGTCGATGAGGAGCGCCCCGCCGTGGATGAAGAAGATCGTATCGAAGCCGAGAATCATCGTGCCCGCAAGCGCCCACCTTTCACCTGAAAACCGTCTTGCGATGAGATAGAAGAGGTAGAGCACAGCGACCTGCATTACAACCTGCGGGAAACGCCAACCGAACCAGTTGTTACCGAGCAACCATATACCTATCGCCCCAACCATCTTCGGCAAAGGAGGATGCTCCGCATTCGCGCCCTGCCACTCCAGCGTTTTAAGACTCGCTGGAATATAGTGCGCCTCGTCGAATATCATTGATCCGTCGGACGGGAATGCGATTTGGAGCATGTGTGCGGCGAAGTAGAGGAGGAGGAAGTGTCCGATGTTGAATTGTCGAGCGATGTCTACGATGCGGCTCCAGATTGCAGTTAAATCGATCTCGAACTTGATTCTCATTCTTCTATCACCTTTCTCAATGCGGCTAACGTGAAAGATACATCCTCTGTTGTGACTGTTCCCATCGTTCCGATTCTGATGACTTGTTCCTTAAGCGGACCGAGCCCCGCTGCTATGCTGACTCCACAAGACAATACTTTTTTTACGATTTGGGAAGCACTCGTCCTTGTGCCAGAAATGTCCACAGCGGTACAGACATTCGAGCAATAGTCCAAAGGCACATACGGCTTCAAGTTCATTCCAGCAAGCCCGTCTCGCAGGAGATGGGCGCATTCTCGATGACGTTTGATGCGAGCTTCGAGGCCCTCTTTCCCAATTAGTCTTAGAGACTCCCGCAACGCAAAGAATAGTGGAAGGGCAGGTGTGAATGGGGTTTCATGTCTCTCAGAGCATTCGGAGTACCTCTGTAGGTCGAAGTAGAATCCTGAGTGACCCTTACTTGTGATTGCATCCCAACCCTCCTCACTTATCGCTACCAAAGATAGCCCTGGCGGACTGCATAGGCACTTCTGGGTTCCCCCAACGCAGGCCCCAACATTCCAATCGTCAAAGCAAAGATCTTCTCCTGCAATCGCGGATTCGCCATCGACTACCAAGAACGCATCGAACCTCGCACATAGATCCGCTAGTTCCTCTAGATCCGCCCTTGAACCAGTGGAAGTCTCTACGTATGCAACTGCGACTGCCCTGATCTGCTTCTCTCTTTTCAGAGCTTGTTCCACTAGGTCCAGCACGATGCCAGCATTCCACTTCAGGTCAAGTCGGATGGCATGAATCCCGAAGGCTTCAATCAGATCCGCGAGTCCTTCGCTGAAGTATCCGTTCACAACGACCAATGCTTTGTCGGTTGGCTTGAGAATGTTGGTCACTATGGCTTCTATGCCACCCGTGCCTGAGCTTGTCAGTACGTACACGCTTCTTTTGGTTTTGAGCAGCCCTCGTAGGTTTACTTGAATCTCATCGAAGATTTCATGGAACTCATCGGATCGGTGGTAGATGCCGGAATCGAGCATAGACCTCATCACCGATTCTGGAACAGATGTCGGTCCCGGCAGCATAGAAATCAATCCTTTTACCTCCTAACCAAAGTCCTTCACAACTTCGTTAGCGAAGAGCTTTAGAGGGCTTAGCTCACTAGAGTCCGAGACGTAAACGACAAAATGCGAGACACCTAGTTCGCTGTAAGCCTTGAGTTGATCCAGGCACTCCGACGGTGTCCCAACGACGACGGTTTTTCCAAGTTTCCCCTGTGCTCTCTTGAACATCGTCTTAACAGTCCGAGAAGGATCACGGATAGCCTCTGAAACATAGTAGTGGAGAGCTCCTTGTTCGCCTCTTTCGCGTGAAAGAAATCTACCGAACCGTTCTTTAACCTCTGACTCATCACTTCCGATTACAACTGTTGCATGTAGTGAGACGCGAATCTCGTTGAATCTACGGCCAACGCGGTTACAGTGTTCTCGGAGGACCACGAGCTTTTGTTTCAGCTCTTCTGGGCTACCTTGAAAGTTCCAGATGTCGGCGTGTTTGGCGACCACCCGCAGAAGCAACCTCTCTCCAATTCCACCGACGAGAATTGGGGGATGGGGCTGGTGAATTGGCTTCGGATAGCAACTCGCATTCCTACAGGTGTAGTATTTTCCCGAGAAGTCCGCTTTCTCGGAGGTCCACATCTTCTTTATTAGCGTGAGGCTTTCGTCAAGACGACGAATCCTTTCGGCGGCTGAGGGAAAATCGTAACCGTATGCGGTGTACTCTTCCTTGAGCCATCCTGCCCCGATTCCGAAGTCTAGCCTGCCATTGCTGATATTGTCTAACGTGGACGACATCTTCGCCAGAAGCGCCGGGTTCCTATAGGAGTTGCATGTGACGAGAGATCCTATTCTAATGTTCGTCGTCTTAGAGGCTAGGGCGGCCATTGTTGTCCAACATTCAAAGCACGGTTGTCGTTGCGGAACTGGGACGGCATGTAAATGGTCATATAGGAAGATTGAGTCGAACTTCAGATTCTCAGCCGTGAGAGCGACTTTGCTTATCGTTTCGTACTGGGCGCTGGCTGGCAGATGAGATAGGTCGCTCCTCCACCCTTGAGGAAGCTGGACTCCGAAACTTGCTCTCATGGCTGCCCGCCTTGTCTTCCCAAGACTTCGTCGTATTCCTCTTTCATTCTTACCAACTTCTCTTTCTCTCCATTCATGATTAGAACGGGTGGACGCGGATGCATGAATTGGGTTGATCGTGTCAGATTGTATGCTCCCGCATCAAGCACCGCAACCAAGTCTCCTACCTCCAGAGCTGGAAGGTCCTGTCTCAGAGCGATTATATCGTTTCGATAGAGCAACGGCCCTGCGATGTTCATCTTCTGAGGTGGACTTTCAGATTTCCTATTCACCAAGACTATCCTTCTGCGCTCCAGGTATCCACCAAAGAGCAGGTTAGTACCGCCGTCAACTACTACCCACGAGCCATGCTTACTCTTCTTCACTAGCACTACTCTCAGCAGCAGTGATCCAGCGTCACCGACAAGATAGCGCCCAGGCTCGAAACAGAAAGTGGGAAACTCTACTCCAAATTCCTTCATGGCCCGCGTAATTTCGCTATGAAGTCTATGTGCAACTTCTTCAATATCGTCGGGACGACGACTTTGAGTCCTTCCAAGCCCAAGTTTGGTTGTTACCGCCTCGATGAAGACCCTGGAAATTGGAACATCTTCGAGAGTGCCAGTTCTGAACCCACCACCAAAATTGAATTTCTCGAATCTAACACCATATTGCTTCTTCACTCGTGCAGCAAAGCGGACCGCTGCCCTAGTGCCCCAGTAGTATGGATGAATCATTAGGGATGTCAGACGCACGTTCTCGAAATTCTTGATGGTCTTGCAAACATCCTCAGCCTCGTCAAGAGAGAGACCAAAACGAGATGTAGGATAATCTAGTACCCACTCTGGGTCCGCGAGTCTTGCTACGAGTCCACGCCTCCCAAGATCAAGGTTAAGTCTGAGTCCTACGTCCTGTTTCTTGCCAGCAAGCCCTGCGAACCTGTCGATCATCTTCAGCTCATCAAGTGACTCAATGTTGATGAGTCCGATGCCTTTCTCGATAGCCATTCTGAGATCTTCGCTTCTCTTGTACAGACCGTCGAAGATCGCTTGCTCAAGTGGAAAGCCCGCCAAAGTTGCGACGTGCATATCGAGTCCAGAGCTGATCTCTGCGTTGGCTCCACCCTCTGCAAGAATGGTGCAGATGGCTGGAAGATTATTCGTCTTGATCGAATAGTAAACGACCACATTGCCGAACGCGGCGGAGACCGCATGTGCAAAATTTCTGTAGTTGCTGACTGTTCTTTGCCTATCGAAGATGAAGAGCGGTGTCCCATACCTCTCGGCTAGGTCCGCGAGGCGAGGCGTCTCCACTAGCTATCACCCTTCCTAACCACAAACACATTCTCGGCTTTGAAAAAGCGTAGAACCGAGGAACGGTTCTCCATTACAATTGAAACTCGAACAATCAACTCTACCAGCGCCCTCAGAGGAGACCGGACGAGGCGGAAGACTCCGCCGACAGTAGGAGCTAGCAAGATGGAATCATGTCTTTCAACATTCCAGCCGCTTGCTCTGAAAAGCCGCTGGCACTCCCATAGTGACAGAGGCCACCACATTCTCTTGGAAAAACGGCTTAGGAAAAGCCTGAAGATGAGTGCATAGAGCCACAGACAGAGGACGTTATCAAAGGTAATGAGAGCTCTTCCCTCGCGTCTCAAGGTTCTATGCAATTCTCTGAGAGCACGCAGCGACTCGTATGTGGGCATGTGGTCTAATGTTGATGGGCTATACATGGAGTCGAATGTGCCGTCACGAAATGGAAGGAATCTAAGATCCGCGACTAGGAATGAGGCCCGAAGTTTCTTGGACGAATCCCTGTATCTGAGGTGAGCGGTGTGGACTACTTGCTGTGAGAAGTCTAAACCGCAACAGAACCGATTAGATTTGAGAATCGCTTCTATGAAGTCGTCGCATCCTATTGCTTCATTCCATAGATCCGTCTTCAGTACGGTTCCATCTTCATTATTGACTCCCCACTCCGCTGCCTTCTGGATCAGCAGTTCTCGTCGGCACTTGAGGTCGTTCGCGGCAGCCTTCGCATTTCCAACTCCACGGCTGATGATGCTAGAATCCCAAAGACAGGAATCTTTGTCGTTCATCAAGGTCATCTTCTCTCTTGATCCAGTACGCTTTCCAACAGGTCGATGTGAGTGTCCCAGTCGAATGTTGAGGCCCAAACCTTGGCCATTCGCGACATGCTCTTCCATCTTTGTTGGTCGGCCAAGATGGTCTGAAGTTTAGAAGAGAAATCGCTTATATCGTAAGGAACCGCGTGATAGCCGGTCTCACCATCGAGAACGGTCTCCTTGACACCGGCATCCCCCCAAACTACGGCTGGCGTCCCGTAACTTTGAGCCTCCAAAGGACCCAGACCGAAAGGTTCCTCAACGCTTGTTTGGACGTAAGCCGACGACTGAGCATACAGTCTAAACAATTCTTCATCGTCAATGAAACCTGTAAACTTTACATGCTTTTCTACGCCAAGTCTCCTTGCAGCCTCTCTCAAATTCCTAGTATGAGAGGTTTCTTCCCCGACTACGAAGAAGGTGGGTTTCTTTTCAACATCCAACGCCTTCAGAACCTGAAAAGCCAGATCGATGCGCTTCCAGGGATAATGCCTACTCGCCGTAATGATTCCGGATCGAACCGATGAATAGCAAGCAGGGGAAAAATTGATGCCGGGATAGCATACTTCTCCGCTCAATCCGTACTCGTCTTCGAATCGAGACCGTGTCCAAGCACTATTGAAGATTAGTCGGCTTGCATATCTATGGCAAATGTAATCGAGTCTGTGCGCGACCGACCTACCGAAGATACCTAACAACCCATCGAGTAGCAAGAAGTCTCCCGTCGTAGCCCAACCACCAGCAACTTCAGGACGCTTGTGAATGAATGTGGTAAGTTGATGAAGATAACCGACGTAAGGAATTCCTAGCAGTCTGTTTATTCTGTAACCAATCCATATACTGGGCTGTGAGTGACATAGCAGAATGTCGCAGTCAGCAAGTTTGCGCACTCCGAAAGGCAGAGTTGCTGATGCAATCATCGCCAATCCTTCTCGAAAAGGAAGCGGAAACGGACATTTTGGCACGAATCTTTCGGGATTGACTTCTTTGAGGAGATCTGGGAAGCACTTGTCCCAACGAGTTATCGGACTGTAGATCTGAACTTTATGTCCGCGTTCACGTAAGCGCTTCGCTTGTTCAAGTACGACCCGCTCGCCGCCGCCGCTATAGAAGAAGCCCATGTGAACTATGTTGATTCGCAAGCAACTAGGCTTCCTTTCTCAATTTCTCGATTAACAAACCCTTCTTGACTACCCGCACGATCACTTCTTCGCCCGGACTGAGCGTAAACCCCTCGTCCGTGACTACTCGTTTTGGTATCGTCACTTCGATTACGACGCCCGTCTTTGTGCGGTGTTCGCGGATACGACTATAATCGTGGGTCGGCAAACTCGCCACTAACAGTTAGTACCAGTTACTGTCAGTCCGGAAACGCTTCGCACGTGGATATTATGATTTCCATTCTGGGCAGTATTGCTCATTTAGAGCAATGGATAACTAGAAGCGTTTGCTTATAAACCTCGGTTTGGGGCGGCGTTTTCTTGGTATGGGTGTGGCTGAGTGGCTGATATTCTTCGCTGGGCGGAGTGGTTCTCTGATCGTGATTGGCTGCTAGGGATTGGAGACGCATCAACGAGGGTCTTGTGAAGCGTGGCGAGATCCTGCTCGACCTACGTATCCTTGACAGGTGGGATTCCGAGCTGGAGAGGATGAATTCGGGGAAGGAGAGTGGGCGATAGGTTTACCCGGAGATCTTCGTCAGGCTTCTGAGCTACATGCGCGTGCTCTTCCACCTGCCGTACAGGCAGACAGAAGGCTTCTTGAAGGCGTTGAGAAAGTTCGACTCAAGGATCCAAGGTCCTGACATTTCAACGATCGATAGGCGAGTGAATAGGTTGGATGTGAAGCTGGATGAGGAGGGTTATGGCGACGATCTGATCATAGCGGTGGATGCGTCAGGGATCAAGGTCTCGAATCGAGGCGACTGGGTAAGGCGCAAATGGAAGGTGCGACGCGGGTATCTCAAGATTCACAACGCTGTTGACGTGAAACGGAAGAAGATTCTGGCATTGAAGGTGACTGATGAAAAGTTGAGTGACGGACGCGTGCTTCAACCGCTGGTTGAAGAAGCTTCCAAGAAGACTAAGATCACCGAGACGGTGGCTGACGGCGCATACGACACGAAAAGCAACTTCCGCTACCTCGACGGTAAGGGCATAAAGCCAGCCATCAAGGTGCGGAGGAACTCATCCAACAAGGCGGGAGGATGCATGCCCCGAAAGCTTGTAGCCCAAGAATACCTGCAAGATCCGGAAGCCTGGAAACGCAAGCATGGCTACGGGCAACGCTGGATGGTTGAGTCCGCGTTCTCATCCTTGAAGCGAACCTTCGGAGAATACGTCTCAGCCAAAACGATGCGAAACATGACGAACGAGATTATGCTCAAAGCCTCACTATACAACCTCTTCATAGGACTAACCACAAACCCGTAACGCGAGACGAAACGGATAGGTCACCAGAGAGAGACCCTGTCAAGAACCAGTCACGCAACACAGCACATTCCTGCATTTTGCCAGACTCTGGCGTGGTGTTCCTGAACGACATTGCGTGAATCAGAGCCCAAGTCTTTGAGAAATCGCGGAGAGACGCCGAGGACTGCTCGAAAATTCTAAAACATTGTCAAAACCTCGGAAGGACCACAGTACGCGAGGTTGTTGAAATTCGCGAAAGAGGTGAAGGCTCAACAGCGACTTTGCCAGTGTTGAAGAACGACGGAGAGGTTCTGTGGAGCTATCTTGACCAAATAAATGAGACCAAGCAGTGCCCGAGAAGCGCCTTACTACATCTCGCTCAGAGGAACGAAGAAAACTTGGGGAAATGGCTTTACCACCTGATTCACGAAGACGGTTTAGTTAGAGAGGAGTGGAGAGACAGCAGACTCTACGTCTTCAAGACGGATAGAGGCGAGGTATGGCATTGAGTTATGAAGCGCCGCCGGGAGACCGTGTCAGGGATTATTCGCTACACAGGGAATAAAATGAGGCCCGCACATCGTCGTCATAAGCCGCCCGCTCCGCCGACCGAGAACCCGCCCAAGGACCAATCGGCGCTGACGGCACTATGGCATTGTGAAGTTTTCGCTGATCTTCTTTGGTTTGGGATTTGAGACTTTGGTTAGGCTGATAGATCTTCTCTCTTGAGGCGATTCGAAACGATCTGTTGAATCTTCATGTCGTTATTTCGGTCGCAATAGATGACTTCAGATTCGCCAGTTCTCTTCTTGGATAGAGCGCGTAGGTCGATGAGATCTTTCAGGTCAGCCTCTATCTCGCTGGCTGCCCTTCCGATCCTTCTTGCCAGACCATCGATCCTATCGGTGAGTCCGGGGTTATTGTGAAACAGCGCTAGAAGGTCCGCCTTGACATCAGACGAAAGCAATCTGTCAATCATTTCTGTCTCTCCTTTCATCTTGGGTTGCCAGCCAGAGGGTCATAGCCGGCGGTATGCGGATAGCATATAAGCCTTCTCGTAAGGGACACTATTGCTCATTTAGAGCAATGCCCTGCTCTTCAGGAAAGGCTCATGAGCAAGCGCCCGTTTTCTCATTTTGAGCAGCAGTCGTCGGTAGAGTCCGTTCTATGGGTTTTCATTACTGACTTGGAACTAGGAGAGAGAACTTGTCGCCTGGGAAAAGGGGGCGGAGCAGAGCTCGATTAACTCCGCTACAGGATGACATACTTCTTTGCTTGAAAGAAGAGCCGAGGCGTCTGGCGGATCTGAGGAAGCGTATCGATGCAAGGGACACAAGCGTCCTCCATGCAATAAAGCAGCTCGAGTCTGAGAGACTCGTGCGTAAGGATGCGGTTACACACGCGTGCTCGCTGACAAGCATCGGCCGCGTCTACGCTATCATGCTTGATCAGCTACTGAGGGCGTCAAACGTTCTGAGCGAGATGGAAGATTTCTGGCTTAGCCACGACATATCAGGCATACCTGAACATCTGCTCATGGGAATCTCGGCCTTGGACAACGCCAGAGTTGTGAGGGCAACACCCTCCAACTTGGGTGCGATTCACGGGAGATATCTTGAACTGTTGAAGGGCTCAAGGAAGGTTGATGGTGTGAGCCCCATCTTTCATCCGGACTTCGCCGCGACCATGGCGGAGATATTGGGTGAAGGCGCTCAGGTTAGGCTCATAGTCACCAAAGAGGTGCTCGATAGGATAAGGGAGCAGGTCAGGCTGAGGGATCTAGCTAGATATGCGAAGCGAATCATCATCAACCGTAACTTGGAGATGTTTGTCCGGGAGGGTCTGAAGATTGCTTTGACTGTTACTGAGAACTTTCTGTCACTCGGCCTATTTACGCTCGACGGCGCCTACGACTACGGCGTCGATGTGATGGGTAGTCACCCTCAGACCTTGGAGTGGGGGCAGAGGTTGTTTGAATACTACCGAGGGAATAGTGAGAGAATCAAGTTTTCGTCCGTTTTCTAGCTTGTTTGGCAGCATATCGTTCCTGCTGGTTTCGAGTTCTGTACTCGTATCTCTGACCAGTTCTATGGTGCTCCTCCTGTCATTTATTGTGCAAGGAGTGAAAGTCGACACGCCACTGTTGGTAGCCGCCTTCGCACTGACATTCGCAGTGTATAATCTTGACAGAGTCATCAATCAGAAGGAGGATCTGATAAACGATCCTAACAGGTCGAGGCTCTTCATGGGGAGGGAGAGGATGTGGGCGGGACTTGCGGTGGCTTCTCTTGCCTCATCCGTGGTTGTGGGGGCTAGAGAGGGCCTGGGCGTCCTGGTCACCCTGCTCTCACCGTTGGGAGTTTACGCGGCTTACACCGTCGGCCTACCCTTCGCGCCTAGGCTCAAGCAGATTCCGGTCGTGAAGAATGTGGTGCTGGTAGGAACTTGGGCACTAGTGCCTACTCTCCTGCCAAGTCTACGCGCGGTTGGACCCGCTGGGGAGAAGGGCACGCTCCTGTCGCTTCTGATCTTCTACTTCATTTTCACCAAGATAATGATCAATTCGATCTTGTTTGACTTGAGGGATGTCAAGGGGGATAACGCATCGGGTGTCAGAACCCTACCCGTAATGCTGGGCGTGCCCCGTGTCCGCGGACTCCTCCTACTGCTTAACACAACCCTCATCGTCTGGACTGCGGTATGCTGGCTTCTAGGTTCTTTCACACGGTACCTTCCAATCCTTGCCGCCAGCATAGTCTACGGTTTCTGGTATATCCACTTCTTCACCAAGGGCAACCAAGAACGCATACTGGTAGACCTGCTTGTAGACGGTGAATGGGTCCCCTTGACCTTGGCGACCACACTGGTGTACGTGTTAACCTGAATGCTTGACCGACCTGTCTTCTTCTTGTCCTTTAGGCATCGGTGGCCGCGTGCAAGACGGACCGGACTCTCAGAAGTGAAGCCAAATCTGAGAGCTCAGCCAAGCTCTTCGGTCTTCTAGTCTGGCTACTCGTCCGGCCATGTGAACTTCAACTCATTCTCAGTGCTAGTATCGTGGCGGGCCCGGTTAGGTGACATTTCACGTTTTGAACCAACGAAATCCCTTCCATTCGACCAATCTTACAGCCGTAGGTCCTGTTATCGTATCCACCCACCATTCTCACTACAGCAATGGGACAGAGACCTGCAAGCCCTTGGACATATATGTGATTCATACCGCTAGTTGGTGACCGTTATAGGAATGAGTGGGGAGACGCTCTGGACGAGGGCGTACGGCGATGAATACTGGGCAGATGTGACGTCCCCGCTCTTCTTCTCTCTTCTCGGCGGAGTACTTCCTTTCCAAGATGGAACGCTCCGATTCACTCGATCTGACCGAAACAAACTGATCGACGCTGTCGCGGGAAATGCCTCGCTCACACTAGGCTAGGCAGGTCTTCGAGATCGAAGAAGACCGCCTAGAGAGAGCACAGTCGCGTGCCTTCCGTTCACATTGAGAGGGACGGCCTGACTTTATTGTAAGGGTGAGAACGAGCTCTGTTGACATTCTTCCCTGGCCAGCGGGCAGCTTGTTCGTGTTCGAAACACTAAGGCTCTATATACACGTGAAATGCTGACACAGGCCGGGATCTGTGATGCCAGTTTCTGAACTCTCTCCACGAGATTTGCGGGTAGAATGTGAGCCGCTCGAGTGCCATACGAGCGGCGAGCTCGCGCCTCTAGAAGGCGTCATTGGACAGGACCGCGCTCTTCGGGCGCTGAATCTTGGGCTCGGAATAGGGGAAAAAGGATTCAACGTATATGTCGCAGGCCCCTCCGGCACAGGCAAGACCACAGCCGTGCGAAACTTCCTTGAAGCAA
>Ga0315312_1000658_pt1 | contig 35698 bp, 41 predicted proteins | sample TDP7_MG_FD_203629 | JGI IMG/M metagenome (GOLD analysis project Ga0315312, IMG submission 203629) | Freshwater sediment microbial communities from Lake Towuti, South Sulawesi, Indonesia - TDP7 | ecosystem: Environmental > Aquatic > Freshwater > Lake > Sediment | place: Indonesia: South Sulawesi... | reverse complement strand
ACCCGGAAAAATCGTGGACATACTTTATTCCGGAAGCATTGGACGCGTCAGGGTACAATTGGCTAATGGCGATCAGATTGTCGCAAAAAAGGCCTTAAGCCTTCAGAGGCCTACATTCAGCGTTGGCGACAACATAACGGTGAACGTCTCACCAAAAAACATTTTAGTATATCCCTATCCCAAGGAAGGCCTAGACAAGGAATTGGCCCTGGAATGACCGACGATCGAAGGATTTCTGTCATTGTGCAGATTGTCGCATCGTTGTCCAGAAGGGCTGTGTAAGCGGATCTCAGTCGAATAGTCAATCTGTGGAAATGGGGAAACCTTATTAGAAAGGATTCGGATCATATAAAAATCATCATTCGTGGGGCCCTCTTACAATGGAACGATGGTTTGAGAAGAGGCGGAAGAACAAGGTTTTGGACATAGCTTATAGGCAGATAACCCTAGCTCTTGACACGGTGAGTGATCTCGAGAGAGCTGTCACAGCGGTCTCAAGCGGAGACGAAAAGGAAGCAAGGAGAACGATAGAAAGGTTATTCGAGATCGAAGAAGAGATCGACAACCTTAGGAGAACAGTCTTCGAGGAACTAACAAGGGGAAGCCTTCCGCCCAAGGATCGGGAAGACACGATGCACCTCGTCAAACGGCTTGATGTGATGGCCGATCACGTGAAGGATTCAGGACGGAACGTCCTGGTAGTGATGGGTTCAGAGATTCCTAAGGAGCTCTGGGAAGCCTATTCGGTCATGTCTTCGCTAATTGTGAACTGCGCTGCAACGCTGCGTCAAAGCTTGAAACTACTGGGTGAAGACCCATCCCAATCCAGGATTGTCTCCTTCAAAGTGGAGGAGGAAGAGAACAAAGTCGACCGCAAATACCTTGAAATAAAGTCTCTCCTCATAAAGTACGGCGAAGAAGTGAACCCCTCCCTTTTGATCATGCTGAAAGACCTAGCCGAATCGATGGAGCAGGTAGCGGACAGCTGCGCGGATACAGCGGATTACGTAAGGGTTCTAACCGTCTCATAGATTGAGGAGAGAAGAGCTATTTTCTAGCCGCAGCCTCCTCGACCGCAACAACGCCTGGAAGCTTCTCGCCCATCAGAAACTCTATGAGAGCGCCTCCAGCGGTGCTGACGTATCCCATTTTCTCGTATAATCCGAGTTCTTCTACGGCTGCTACGGTGTGGCCTCCACCTACTAGGGAGAAAGCCCTGGAAGCCGCTATCGCGTTGAATATTTCTTTCGTCCCCTTTAGGAATTCCGCTTTCTCGTAGACGCCGACTGGCCCGCTTACCACTATCGATTTCGCCCGCCTTATTGTCCGGCCGTATTCCCTGATCGTTTTTGCACCAATATCGAAGATCGGGTTCTCAGTGGGAAGATCATCCACCGATATCTCCTTCCTCTTACCGTTAACTTCTATAGCCAAGTCGATTGGCACTTTGACCCCGTCCGGATACGTGTCCATAAGTTCCCTTATGCCTGGAACCAGGTTTAAGACCTGTTGCTTCTCCAGGAGTTCGGTATTTGGTTTTCCGAGGTCGTATCCCTTAGCCGCTAGGAATAGGTGCCCGGTGATCCCTCCTGTCAGAACATAGTCCGCAATTCTATTGCTTAAGACGTACTTCGATATCTTCAGGGAGTCGTCGGCTTTCGCTCCACCCAGGATAAATACGCACGGTTTCTCTGGTTTCTCTAGGACCCTGCTTAAGGCTTTGAGTTCCCTCTCCATTATTCTTCCAGCAACGCTCGGCAGGACTGCTGTGAATCCTACTATGGAGATATGGGCCCGATGAGCAGCCGAGAAGGCATCATTGACGAATACGTTAGCCAATGGTGCTAGCTTCTTCACCAAATCGGTTTTCGCATGGTCCGCAGGCGTTCCTTTTTTCTGTTCATCCGGGAACGTTCGAACGTTTTCCAACACGAGAACCTCGCCGCTCTTCAACTTCTTGATCGCTTCTTGGGCTTTGTTACCGATTAGGTCGTCAACGTACTCCACTGGCTTGCCCAGTATCTCGCCCAACATCTCGGCGTGTTGCTTCATAGGAATGAAGTCTGGATCGCCGGGTCTACCCTGATGGGCTAAGATAACTATTTTGGCTCCTTTCTCTGAGAGCTCCTTGATTGTTGCCTGCGCATGTGCTCGAATCCTCGTATCGTCAAGGATCTTCTTCGTATCCGGATCGATTGGCGAGTTGAAATCCACCCTAACTAACGTGGTCTTCCCTTTAAAATCGACGTCGTCCATCGTTAAGAACTTCAATATTCACCCACCTACTCTTGACGGAAAAAGGGATTTCAGGGGGTTGACTTCGCTGTCTAGAAGCCTGCCTTCTTGCCGATGAGCTCGATTAGCTCAACCAACCTGCAAGAGAAGCCCCACTCGTTGTCGTACCAAGCAAGGACCTTAACTAGGTTGCCGTTGACAACCATGGTCGACAAGCCGTCTACGAACCCGGACTCTTCGGTGTGGTTGAAGTCTTGTGACACTAGGGGTTCCTCAGTATAGGCAAGTATCCCTTTAAGCTCACTGTCTGCAGCTTTCCGGAAGGCGGCGTTCACTTCCTCCTTAGTGACATTCCTTTCCATAACCGCTGTGAGATCAACTACGGAGACGTTTGGCACTGGAACCCTCAGGGCGATTCCATCCATCCTTCCTTTAAGCTCCGGCAACACTAGGGTTGCCGCTATCGCCGCCCCCGTAGTTGTAGGTATGATGTTTATCGCACCAGCCCTAGCTCGGCGCAAGTCTCTGTGAACCAGATCCTGAATCCTCTGGTCATTTGTGTACGCATGCGATGTGGTCATGAGGCCGGCTTTTAAGCCGAAGTTCTCGTGCAAGACCTTGGCCACGGGCGCCACGCAGTTGGTTGTGCATGACGCGTTGGATAGTATGTTGTGTTTCTCATGGTCATACTCATCGTCGTTGACGCCTAAAACAATAGTTATGTCAGGGTTTTTGGCAGGGGCTGAGATCAAGACTTTTTTGGCTCCAGCCTGCAAGTGTTTTGCAGCGGCTTCTCTATCTGTGAACAAGCCCGTGGACTCCACTGCTAAGTAAATGTTCAAGTCTTTCCAAGGCAGCAGAGCCGGGTCCTTCTGCGTTAAGACTTGTACCTTTTTTCCATCCACGATCATAACATTTGCTTCGACCGTGACGTCAAATGGAAATCGGCCGTGTACCGAGTCGTACCTCAGGAGATGCGCCAAAGTCTTGGCATCAGCTACGTCGTTGACAGCGGCAAAGTCGATGTTGGCCTTCTTTTCGAGCCCAGCCCTGAACAGGAGTCGTCCTATCCTCCCAAAACCGTTTATGGCAACTTTAATCGCCATTATTATAGCCACCTTGAGAATTAATCATTAACATTTGGTAAAAAAGGTTTTCGCCCATTTAGGTTTGAATCTTCTAAAGTCCCTTCTCCTTGATTCCGTCGCAGTGCAAATGTTAAATGCTTCAGTTGACATTCTAACCATGGAATTGGGATGAGGCGAATGCAATGTTGAGGATAAACCTTGACAAGTTGGTCAAGATCTCAGTAGTAGGTGAAGTTTCGAATCCGCTTTTCAGGACACCTTACAGAATCTCTGCTGATGGAGCTCCCGTGGTCTTGCCGGGTGTAGGTGGAATAACCTATAACATACGTGTCGGAGACCCTGCGGTTGGGTGGGAAGCTGACCATGTTGAACCCGGGGTCAGCATGAAGAACAAGGAGAGCGATGACACGAACATGGGTTTGAACCTCCTTGCATGCGTCGGAAATGAATCCGTTGTCGCTTCTGGCGATGCTAAGGGATCGAAAGGGGTCGTTACTGGAAAGCATGGGGGAATCGAGCACGTTCTCGTCGATTTTCCAGTTGAGACTATGGAGAAGATGTTGATCGGCGACAAGATACTGATCAAAGCATTCGGAGTAGGGCTGAAACTGCTTGATTTCCCCGACGTGAAAGCAATGAACTTGGATCCGAGATTTCTTGAGGCGATAGATCCGAAACCCTTAGGCGACACGCTTGAGGTTCCAGTAACGCATGTCGTCCCAGCGGAGATAATGGGAAGCGGACTAGGGTCAAACCAGACGTATTCAGGAGACTACGACATACAACTTTTCGATGAGAGCATCAAACAGCAGTATGGCTTAGAGGATTTGAGGCTTGGCGATCTTGTCGCGATCCAAGATGCGGATCATTCTTATGGAAGGATCTATCGGAAAGGAGCCGTCTCAGTCGGCATAATCGTGCATAGCGACTGCGTAACCTCCGGACACGGCCCAGGAGTAACGACGCTCTTCACATCAAGTAAAGGCAAGATCGCGCCGAAAACAAGCTCAGATGCCAATATAGCCAAGATACTCAAGATAAGAGATGACTCAGAGAAAGGTTGATGATATTCAGATCATTTTACTTTGCCCGTCTCCCGATCGGGCTCTTGTCTATCTAGTCAAGAGATAGGCCGAGGATGCTTCCTTGTGGCATATCATACCATGCGATACAGACTTAAGTATTGGCTACGGACAAGCACATGATTAATCATTGTCGGGGATACGAGTACGAAGAGGCAAATGAGATTACTGTTCATTGGCGTATGCGCTATTGGTCTACTCTTTGTCGCCACTATCACCAGGTTCAATCCTTTTCCAAAAGATAGACAGGACCTTGCCGTGAGACATCTTAAGGATCATTTTAACGAGACTGTTGGACTAGTCTATGAAAGCGAGGATGAGGGCACTGAGACTATAGGTGGACTCAACTACAGTCACAATCGGATCTACTGGATCTATTCAGATAACCTGCTAGCAACATGGGTCCTCAAACCATACGAGCCTGGAATCAGTAACAGGATTAACCAGACCATCCAATCATACAATATCCCACAGAGCAGATTCTTCGAGGTTCTCTTCGGCGAACCGATTCCCACGAATATCTCGACAGCCGTGCAGTTGGTTCTTAGGCAAGATCCCGACAGAGTCATCATGGCCGAGTTCCACAACTCATCGATACCGCTACTCTGGGAACAATACTGTGACACGCTAATCTATCAGTCTCTGAACCTGCATCTCAGGGGGAACAGGACAGGAGCAGAATACTATTTCTTCAAAGCATACAAGATGTGGGATGGAAAGGGAATCTTCGACTTGGCCACCAAGGAAAAGGGGGAGTATGCTAACTTCAAACTTGCCTTAATCCTATACGCAAGCAAGGTCCTCAACCTGACTATTGGAAACTATACTAGGATTGAGGAGAAGTTATGGAGTATGCAGCAGGCAAATGGGGGAATAACGAGCCTATCAGATCTCAACGGAAATCCAGTAGGCTCAGCCAACACAGAGACCACATCAATGACGCTTCTATCTTACAATGATGAACTAGTCTCAAAGATGAGATCACTATTTGGGACCTGTCGGCTCTAAGAATCAACCGTTTTTTGTGTCTTAATGGCCCGTGACTTCAGATAGATACTCCTCCGTCTCTTGCGCTCTTAAGCAATTCTTCCCTTACACTTTTTGGAGATTCACTCCTCATAATAAATAACATAACAAAGACTTTCGGTAATTCCTTACTCGAAATGCCTCTCCGGCTGAGATTAGCTACAATCGGAAGCATTAGGTCCAAAACTGTTTTGCCCGCGCTGAGCAGATGAAATCAAAGCTTTCGCTGCTTCTAGACACCGTCTATAGTTCTCGTCAGCTGTGTAGGGCGGAACGAAGACAGTGGCAAGCTTCAGTGTCTCGGCGCCTGTGTTCTTGAATTGGTGCTTCTCGCCTTTGCGGACCCAGAGAATGACATCACCTTGGACCTCATGGGAACGGCCATCGCATAGAGCGACGCCTCTGCCTGAGACGACGTAGATTAGTTCGGGTCTGTCGTGAACGTGATTGTCTGTCTGTCCTCCGGGATCGATTAGGGCGAAGCTGAAGGTCAGCTCGTTCACGCCATGTCGGTCAGGAGCGAAAAGAACCTTGACAGTGCGGGAATACGGGGCGGGAATCTTGACCCCCTCTTCTTCCCAAGCGTTAATGATCTCCAAACGTCGTCACCTGCTGAATCAGTTGCGCATCATGCTCTCTGCTTCTTGCTCTTAAAAAAAGTTTTTCATGACCCAGAATTTTGTTCCAAAAACCAAAATATTTCTTTGTTTGCTCGCATTCTACAACTCACATATCGCACAAAACAGACCAGATTCATTTTCCTCGTAATCTTCGAAATCTTGTTACGCAAAGGAAGATAACTGGGGATTTCTCCGTCTTGCTTGCCAAACCGATGGATAACTCTCGGAGAAGGCTTTCCCGCTTTAGGCGAAACTCTAAGAGCCGAAGACATCTTAGTACACTGCTAGGAACGGAATCTTTCAGACTCAAGATCCGCAACTTCACGGTGACCCAAGCTATTATCTTGACATTCTTTCTCCAAGACGCTTTGCGATTAGAAACCACGTGATAACAGTCTTCACTAGCCTTCACAATAATGAAGCCATCAGTAATGGTAGAGGCGTTTACATAGCAAGACAACTCGTGTTCGGCAAGATTGAGGGACAGAATAGAAATCTTGACAGATACATCGGAACTATGACAAACTATAAATAGTAGAAATGCTCCACAGTTAAATGGTGTATCCTAAGCCCAAAGGGTACATCCTTTGCGGTGAAAAACTGCATTACATATTTACTCTTACTAAAGCCTCGGTCGAAATATGCGGGGAATATCGTGTCCAAGTTCTTTTATGCGACTTAAGAAGTGTTCGTCATTCTTGCTGAAAGGAGATACGAAGTCTTGATTTGGATCCCAATGTATCACATCCTCATCTCGAAAATATTTTACACACCCCTTTGTCCTTATGGCTTCAGCTAGAACCCCATTGTAAAACACACCCCATTCAAAGATTGGCTTCATTTCTGCTCTTTCTTTTTCAGGTCTCCATATAATATAGTAGATAGGTCTTTTGATGCACTCAGTAAGATTGATATCAAGGTTTACAACTGGTGCAGTGTGATGTTGGTCTTCTCCCTTTCCACCCAAATTATGGAACCTTAGTTTGGACTCCAAAGGAGGTATGTGATCTACTATGGGAGATAGCAAAGACCTACCGTTCACATTGCCATACTGAAACAATTCAATTAGTCTCAAAATAACGTCTGCAGTTGCGACAAGAGGGTTACATTCTCCCCCGCTATAAAATACTTGAAGTTGAACATTTGAAGTCTTTAGGACGCGCCAAGCTGGTGTGATCTTGGACTCAAAATGATCAATTTGGAATACAAGATCGGTTTCATATGGGTATTTCACAAGATACTTCCACGCACAGACATGCGGAAACGCGTTTTGAAAGCGTTCTATAAAAACAATAGGCAACATTCTTTGCCCCGCAGATTCACCGAAACATGAGACGTAAGGCTGGTTGTAGTAGGCGCAATATACGTCAATTCTCTCAATGGAGGGTTCGAGTTGACTGAGAAGGTAAGATATCATATCGGGGGTTGTTTGAGGGTTTTGGCTGGCAAAATGATATGCCTTGTAGATCGGCTTCTTTCGTTGTATGCGGAATTTTGCGAGAGTATTTGAGAGAGATTGTTCGTAATGAGACCTGAATTTGTCTTCATCTTGAGTCTTGACGGAGGCGCCCATCATTGCTTTCAAGACGAGTTCGTAACCTTTTGAACCGCTGTCGGTTGGTCGAAAAATAGATGGGGCTATTCCCTCCGGTATGGAGGGAAGTTCCGTAATGGGTCTGTTCAGTATAGATGAGTCGAACCCAACTATAGGCATATCAAATCATATGAGATCTAAACTATTTTAGTTTAGTGGTTGTAAAGTCGAGTTTCTAATGTGACACGCTTTATTCTGTCAGGGGATGCTTAATTGTGAGCTTGGTGATGTGTAGAGGCTTTCTCTATGCTCGCCTAATTTGTCTTTCGTATGCGTTTTTTGTGTTTTTGTGCGTAGAGAGAGTATGCATGTAAGTGGGGGAGTAGGAGAGAGAACGTTAAGGAAGGAAGGAGATAAAACTTAATTCCCTATTCTGGCCATTTCTATTTGGCGATTGGATTGGGTATGAGAAGTGCCAAAGAGAAGCCAATGACCAAGAAGGAAAGAGAGGAGAAAAGAAGGAAACGCAAGGAGAAACGTTTAAAGAAAACTGGCGCATAAAAGTCTGTGGATTTCGCCATGAGAACACTGACAGAGCCATCGTTACACTAGTTCAAACGGAGAGAAATGTATGAAAGCGTTAAGAAAAAAGAACATCAAAAAGAAAAAGAAACACCTCGAGAAAGTCGGAACATAGAGAGAAAGAACAACCAGTAATCTGCCTCAAAAACCGAGGCTGAAAATGACTGGTCTAGGGTCTCGGTTCGGAGCTAAAATCTTATAACGCAACATCGAAATAGAGAACAAGACCCTACCGAGGAAACTAGCCATGGTTGCCCAATTCCTAGAGGACGATTCTTACTATCCGCCACCCGAATCTAGAGGCGGCTGGCGATGGATCAAGAAGCCCGAAGAAGCCCGCACAGTAGTCGGTATGGATCCCGAAAAGCTCAATCTGATTCGGCAAGTGCATGAGTTTCTTTACGGCGGCGACTCCTGGTCCGTCGTCATCATTCGAAATGGCTATCTCGTGAAGGAGTTCTACACCTTCAACGTCTTGATCCCAACCCGGTTTGACATCTGGTCTGGGACAAAGTCGTTCACAGGAACGGCGTGGGGCCTCCTCCTAGACGACAGTCGACGTGGCAGGCTTCCCCATAGTGAACAGGTCGTTGTGGACAGTCCAGCTTACGCGTATATTCCCGAGGGCTATCCGCTCACGGACCCTCGAAAGGAACGCATCACCATAAGGCATCTTCTAACGATGACCTCTGGCATCCCAGGCGAGAAGACAGGCATCCATGGAAATCCAACAGCAACCGAAAACGGACCATTCGAACACGCGCTTGGACGATGCCCAAACAGATATGGCAAGTGGGCAGACAAGCTCTCGGCAGAGCCTGGCACGAGCTGGGACTACAGTGATCCAGCCATCGCTCATCTCTCGCTCGCCTTCTGGAACATTATGAAACGGGAAATGAACGATTACCTCAAAGAACGCGTCTTCGACCCAATCGGCATAGAGAACCTCAGCTGGGACGTACAGGGCGGAAGCGGATCCATTGGACCGCACACGAACGCACACACTGGGATACATGTCTCTGCCCGAGAACTGGCGCGTTTCGGCTATCTCATGTTACGCCGAGGTGTCTGGAACGGAAAGCAACTTATACCCGAATGGTGGATAGACTTAGCCACGAAGACTTCACAAGACTCCAATCCGAGCTACGGCTACACTTGGTGGGTAAACACGAGAGGCACCTGTTGGCCAAAGATTCCGCGAGATGCGTTTGCCTTGTCCGGTTACAGATCAAACAGATGCTATGTCATACCGTCTCTTGACCTAGTGGTTGCACGAATTGGTTCAGGTCCCGCAAGCTGGGACGAAGAGGAATTCATTGAAGGAGTCGTTTCCGCAATCATTCCTGAACCATGAAAATCTTATACGATCTTGCATGGAACGTTAACGATCGAAGGAGGAGCAAATATGCAGAACGAACTGTTCATCTGCACCAAAGATGTCAAGTATGTGGTAGATAAGACTCATGGGAGGCACTCGACGCTCATAGTTACAGAGAAAGATATGGGTGCGAAAGGCTTCATCCTGGGAGTTCACTCTATGGATCCGGCAGGGTTCGCCCCAGAGCATTTCCACGAAAAGGAGCAGGAAGCTATGTACTTCTTCTCAGGTGAGGGAATCGCCACAATCGACGGGAAGGAATACGTCATCAAACCGGACTCAGTGATGCTGGCTCCGCCCAAAGTAAGACATAGCATAAGGAATACGGGCAATGAGCCGCTCAGATTCCTTTTTGTCTATTGTCCTCCTCTACCTGAGCATATCAGCCGAGAAGAATACTTCAAACGAGCCAAAGACAAACTAGAACATGCGCCTTAGAAGAAATATTCAACAAGGCGGTTTCACGAGAGACAAACAGTCATGAAAGCCGTTGTCAAGTATGCATATGGCCCGGGAAACGTCGCAGTCATGGATATGCCTGAACCCGTTCCGGGACCAGAGGAAGTGAAGATCGAGGTCAAGGCAGCTGGGATATGCGGCACAGACATCCACATATACCGTGGCGAAAGGACATTAGCCCTGAATCCACCCGTGATCATCGGACACGAGTTCACTGGAGTCGTCGCCGAAGTCGGCTCATCCGTGACAGACTGGAAACCGGGCGACAGAGTTACGAGCGAGACCTCCGCATACATCTGCGGCAAATGCATTTGGTGCCGCACTGGGAACTACAACATCTGCCCTGAGAGACGCGTCATCGGATACTGGTTCAATGGAGCCTTCGCAAAATACTGCGTCGTACCCAGCCAGATCGTTCACCGTCTCCCCGGGAATCTGGATTTCGTCCCGGGTGCTCTAGCACAGCCCTTAGCCGCATGCGTAAACGCCGTTACGGAGAAGACCTCAATCTCACCGGGAGACATCGTCATCATCACTGGACCCGGCGCAATCGGCCTATTAAGTCTGCAATTAGCTAAGGCTGCAGGAGCCTCAATCATCATATGTGGCACGGGATCAGACATCAAAAGGCTTGATCTTGGGCGGAAGCTCGGCGCCGACATTACAGTCAACATCCGAGACGAAGATCCCTATGAGGTTGTATCCAAATTCACAGATGGAGCTGGCGCCGATGTGTTTATCGAATGCTCCGGTTCCCCCGATGCTGTTCGCATGGGATTCGAACTTTTGCGCCGCGGCGGACGGTATACACAGATAGGTTTGGCTGGCCGTGCTTTCGACATCGATTTTGACACGGTGGCTTACAAGGAGATGACAATCCGCGGAAGCATCGGACAAAAGTGGACGTCATGGAATAGAGCACTGAAGCTTCTCGAATCCGGCTTGGTTAAAGCCGAACCGCTCGTCTCAGATGTCTTACCGCTAACCGAATGGGAAACGGGTTTCATGAAGATGGAAACGAAAGAAAGCGTAAAGGTAATTCTGACCCCTATCGATTAGGCGTGCCAATTGCGAACGCTTAGCGCTCAAGCTCTTGATAGGGCGCGGATCGAGGAAATAGAAAAAAGGAGGGGTGTGTTAGAGTTCTACTTCGCCAATTTCGCTCAGGTCTGCTAGGTTGTTCATCTTTATCTTCTTGGCTGATATCGTGTAGAGCACATCCTCGATGTAGAGGCTTCTCTGCACCATGTAGTCCGAAGAGAAGTAGAAGCCGCTCTTCATGTACTCATCTAAGTCCTCTATATGAGTGATTCTTCCTCTCAGCTCAAGTCCGTCTTCGGATATGTCGAACACATACAGCCCTTGCCACACATAGTCGCCGTACGCGTTGGAAGGAACACCGCCAGGATACTGCTCCTCGTTTATCTTGGCCTCTAAGACAGGTATTGCCAACAGATTCTTCTCCTTGTCGAACAGCAGAGCCTTGTGATCCCACAGAATCGGCGAATCGGTTCCTCGGTCACCTATCTCATACTTATCTATCTCTATGGGGTTCTCGACGTCGCTGACGTCGAAGAATGAGATTTTGACTCCTTGGTACCATGCAAAGTCGCCTTCTTCGGCTTCTATGGTTTCTTTGCCGATGCCGATTACTCGGTTCTCATCGTACGGATGCAGGTAGTCTGAGTACCCCGTGATCTTCAGTTTGCCCAAGATCTCAGGGTTGGCTGGATCGCTCAGATCGATCACGAAGAACGGGTCAATCTTCTTGAACGTGACCAAGTAGCCTCTTTCGCCCATGAATCTTGCTGAGTATATGGTTTCTCCAGGCGCGATATCCTCGATCTTGCCTGTGACGTTCAAGTCCATGTTAAGGATATACACGTTGTTTCTCGAGGCTGGTTCTTCACCATTCCGCCAAGTGTGAGTTGTGGTCGCTATCCTGAAATACCCGTCATACTCATCCATTGAGAACTGGTTCAGGACGAATCCTGGAACAACCCCGCTCGTCTCGTACTTTATCTCGCCGTCTGTGATCTGGATTCTGTGGATCTCAGTCGTCTCCATCTGTTGAGATTCTTCGTTGAATACCGGCATCTTCGGAATCGTCACGTAAATGTTTTCTCTTGATACATAGACGGCGCTTGTGGCCCCGACGAGGAAGACCTCATGTTTCGGCGCTTCATCAGTCATAATGTCAACCGAGAGGACTGTTGTGAAAGCATAGAAGTAGTCCGAAACGTTCGCATAGTACACGTCCGAAGCTTCCACCTTCTCTGCGTGATCACCGTCCTTGATCACGGGCAGGGGCACTACGCCTTCGATGACAGTCGCAGGCTGGTTCACTATCGCGTAAACGTAGTTCCCGATCATCCTCGAGGTGAAGTAGCCACCGTTCACAGTTATCTCTCTTGCCAAGACGGGGTTCTCTCTGTCTTCGATGTTGAAGATCCGCACATGGACCTTGACCTCTCCGAAGCCGGGGTAGATTATCGCTTTCTCAGACTCGCCTTCACGGGGTTCAATCCAATATCCGTAGTCCTCTTGGAAGACGACGAGCCTATCGCCGTTGACAAACACTCCCGTTACGGTTCCATTGAAAGTGATCTTGGACAGAACTTCGGCATCTTCAGGCGGGTACGCCCTGACTATAATCAGAGTATTGCCAGACACCAAGTAGATGTATTCACCGTCGGACTTCACTATGTCCGCTTCGTCAACCCCCTCAACCTGAATGTTTGTCCGTGAAAATTGAACAGAGGAGCTTTCGGCAAGCGCAACTACGAAGCCTTTTGAACTCGCATCGTAATACCAATTTCCAGTCGAACCGGTCTGATTTAGGAAGTCTCTCAACTCTTCATACGATGAGAATCTAAGAAGCGTCTGATTGGAGCCTAAGCCGCCCGGCTCCAGCATTCTTGGCAGGCCAATGATAGTGAAGAGTGTCAGACCCAAGATTATTCCTAGCGCAAGCCCTGACGATCCGTGAAATAGAAGTCGCCGCCCAATCTTAGGAAACCTAAACCCCTTCGCTCCAAAGATCCATTGCATTTTTCTCACCTCAGATTCGTTTCTTTCACGATTTTCTACGTGCTATAATGGCGAGGGGCTTCTCTTAATGCTAAGCGTTAGAACGCTTGTTCTAACCTATTGAACGGCTACGCACTTGAGCGTTTCCGAGGGTGCACATCCGTACTCAAGCCTTTATGTTGGTTGTAAGCCTCGTAGAAGAACGCCGCCGAACTAGACAGGGACAGAATCAGCACCATGACGTCGCGGAGATCCCACTTGAAAGGCCAGACGAACACGTACACGACGAAGAGGCCCAGTATGAACGCTCCATAGAACATCATTCTAGATATCAAGCGTCCTCTGAGGAGGACGAAGTTCCTTAATACATCTATCTTGGCTTTCTCCTCCGCAATGTATCTGCCGTCAGCTGTCTGAGTTATGAGCTTGGCTTCCACGAGATTGTTAATGTGATACTGCGCTAGACTGGGGCTGGAAAGCCTCAGTCCTCTCCACACATCCCTAACTCCAACGGGCTCGTTTGACGTCAAGATGTAGAGGTAGACCTCCCAGATGACACCTGAAAGGTATTTACCGGCTTTCGTTGCCTCCCCCGCAAAAGCCAACATCCTATGACTTCCCTAACAATATGAGCTATTGAGCTTGCGATATTCTGCTTTTTGACGATTCTACGCAAACCGCAGATCGGTATTTCTCTTATGGGTGTAGCCGCCACTTAATACTAAGCCTTAGAACGACCTGTTCTATTCTTTAGAACACAGAACCATTTTCCTAGAGAGGGTTGGAATAAGGATTACTTTGGTACGAGCCAGTTCTAAGTGTTAGATATACGAGTGGACCCTTCTCCCTAGGCAGCTGGGAAATCCTGGGTGTCAGGTTGTTGAGAATCTCCAAAGGATTCAAGTTTGTCGCTTCCTTTCTTTCGTCGGCTCTTGGGATGAATCTGGAGATCTCTTCCACGATCAGGTTTTCGGCTATCTGTTCAGTCATGCAGATCTCTCCGCGATCTATGAGTTTTCTGATCACCGCATCCTTCAGTTCCGTCGAGCGGTTCATCTTCGTAAAAATCTTCATGGACTTGTTTGCTTGTTCGAGGCGAAATTCCGGGATCTTCGGCTTTCTGTGGAGGATCCTTACGCGTTCTCTCCATTTCTCCAACCAGCAATCCAACCATAGGTTTAAGAAAGCACTAAGTTCGTCAGAGTTCTCTTCGATGTATCCTTCGAGCATGCTTGGTATAGAATAAGAGTCTTCGATGTTCCACTTAGCCCCAAACCAGTTGATCAAGTCTTTGTATACAAAGGAGACAATCTCATAGTCCAAGCCATGGGGATGGAACTGGGGTATCCGTGCATCAAGCTCTCGCGACAGGATGGAGAAGATCTTTCCCCTGGAAGCTAAGACAGGTTATCGCCCCGCGCCTTCTCTACCATAGGATTGAACTCTTGGCATTTAAACCTTAACCAAAAAAGGGACATGCTGTCTGGAGCCGATTTCCAATCTTGTCCTTGCCGGTACTTCTCCTAAGATATGGAGGAAGGGGGTAGACTTCGAGCCTATAGCTATAGGCTAACGGAAATCGTCAAACTGGGGAGTAAAACGCAGCCCACCTACGTACCTGCTGGGTCTTCCTCTCGATAACTGAAAGCCCTGTACCGAAGGATGTTAGGGAGAAACTGGCTGAGTGGAAGAAGACTGAATCTAAGAGTCGCAGACGTCCTGGACAGGTCAATCAAAACCAGCCTCGCACTCATGGTAGTGACTGTGCATATTCCTTCATTAGATGGTTGGGAGGAAGATTTTAAGACTAAGAGGAAGAGAAGATGAAAACCTGTTACCAATGCGGTGGGCCCATCTCAAAGAAATCTGTTGACTTGGAATTGGAAGGGGTCATCATAAAAGAACTCTTCGTGGACGTCTGTGATAAATGTGGAGAAAGGTATTTCGACGCAAGAACGGCAACATTCATTCACGAGATTACAAGCTTCATTAAAGATAGAAAACTGGAGTTAACCCCTTCAGCGAGATAAGACGTTTTGTTTTTGAAATATGGACTTCTAGTCTCCACGGAATTAAGATTTGGGCAATAACTTGGCAGTGACTGCCATATCTAGTTCATTCCGAGTGCTTAAACCGCTCATAAACGATGGAAGAAACAGGAAAGTGTAAGGATTTTTTCGTTTGTTCTAAGGAAATATATTTTACTGGTAGATCAATATGGGGGATCCCATTCCCGGACCGTGAAATTCATGGAGTGCTCCCGAGAATTTAGACCCAGACCAGACCTCAGCTAAGTTCACAGAATTTCCACTTCTCTTCCAAGATTTGCCGATTCGTAAGCCGCGCTTATAACCTGCATAACCTTTAGACCGTCTTCTCCAGGAGTTTTCGGGACTCTGTCTTCTAAGCAGGCTAGTGCAAAGTCGTTTATCAGCATTTCCATCTGATTCGTCCAAGATCTTTTCCTTTCTAGGTCGATTGTGAGCGCGATGTGCTCACTATTCTGTTTCGTGTAGTAGGTGAATGGGTGGAGTCTCAGCCCGCCCTTTGACCCTAGGATGATCACGTTTTCGCCGCTCTCTAGATTAGTTGCCCAAGATGTTTCGAATGTGATGTTTGTGTCGTTGGCGAACCTTACGAAAAGGGATGCATGTTCCTCTACGTCGAACTTTGTTTCCAGTTCCGGTAGGTCCTCTATGCCTCGGTAGGTCATAGCGCTTACGGTGCAGGGCTGGGGGCTTCCCAAGAGATAAAGCATCACGTCTATGTCGTAACATCCAATATCGATAAGTGAGCCGCCTCCAGCCTTGGACGAGTCTATGAACCATTTAGAATCAACTAGGATGTCGATTCCGGGGCGTCCCCTTCGTCGGAAGACGCTGAACCTTGCATAGTAGACTTTTCCGAGCTTACCTTCTGAGATGTATTGTCTGGCCATCTCGACAGCCGGATCGAACCTGCTGCGGCCGCTGGCGATTCCCAACTTCACGCCGACCTGTTTACATGCGTCAACCATCTTCCGAGCTTCGGAGGCGTTCATAGCCATAGGCTTCTCACAGAGCACATGTTTTCCAGCAGCCGCAGCGTCGCACGTAATTTGGGCGTGGTTGAAAGGCGGCGTACAAATGATCGCCGCCTCAACTTCTTTGAGGGCTAGAAGATCGTTGTAGTCAGTTAGGCATTTCCTTACCTTAAACTTCTTGGCTGTTGATTTTAGTTCTGGTTCGTTAATGTCAGATATCGCTGCAACTTTAACGTTTCTCACGTTTGAACACGCTTGCAGGTGAGCCTTCCCAATCGTCCCGACGCCTATGACGCCTAGATTCAAAACCGGTTTCATATTCCTGACCCCTAAGATAACCAAGTTCATAGTTAAATCGAAGGTCCTTATATAACATGAGGTTTGACCCTGGTTACGCGTCATACGGGGAGAGGCGAGCTGAAATGAAGCTACTCGTCGACCATCGAGAGAGGCAACTGGTGAAGCTGCTTGAGGGAGTTTGTGAGGAGATTACTTTCTCGCAACTGCCCATAGGCGATTACATCGTGATCTCTGATTACGGTGCTGTGGTGGTTGAGAGGAAAACTGTCAATGATTTCTTGTCTTCTGTTAGGTCCAATAGGTTATGGGATCAGCTCCTTAGGATGATGCAGACTGACGAAGTATTGGGACATTCTGTAAAACGGAGAATACTCGTGGTACACGGAAACTTTGAAGACTACTTTGAGTCAATCGACTTCGGGTCTGAACGTGGTCTCTTGGTGCATTGGTCTCAGCTCATGGGAGCCTACTTAGAGATAGTTTACGCTTATGACACGCCGATTATCCATGCTGAGAGCGATATGGCTTTCAAATCCTTCATGAAGATACTGGCTAAGAGAGAATCTTCCGGATTGAACGACAAATGTCCCGATGCGAGGTGGTATGAGAAGCCTGTGAAAGCCAATCTGCCGGTAAAGGATAGAAAGAAGTATGTTCTCTCATCACTTCCTTACATTGGAGACCGGTTAGCTGAGAATCTGCTGATGCATTTCAGCACAATCTCCAGGGTAGCATGCGCTTCGGTAGAGGATCTTCAGACCGTCCCGAAGATTGGGAGGAAGAGAGCAGAGCTGATCTACGCGATTTTCCATTCTTGAAGAACTCTCTTTCCCAGGATTTATTATTCTTCAGCAAGGGGAGGATGTCTCATCTAAGAATTTGCTCCCAGTCTACGTTTTCTTCAAAGAGTTTCTTTGCTGTCTCGATTCGGGTTTTGTCTCTGGGTTTGATCTTCCCCACGGTTCTCTGGATCATCTGCAGAGTCGTGTAGGTGTCATGTGGCACCAGGATGACTGGAACATTCAAATCGTCTGCGCGGGGAAGTATCTTCACGCTGGGATAGAGGTTTCCCGTTAGGATCAAGGCTGAAACCCCTGTTTCCAAAGCTGCGAAGATAACATCGGTTCGGTCACCTCCGGTGATGACAAGTTCGTCTACAGCCTTTCGGAAGTATCTGACGGCGCTCTCCATCGTCATGGCTCCTACGAGAAATGTCTGGATCATCTTGTCCATGCCTTCTTTGCCCGCTAGGATCTTTCCGCCGATAGTTTCATAGACCTCTCGGACCGTCAAAGAGCTTAACACCTTGTCCTCTGGAACAACGCCGAGAACGTTGAGTCCGTCGTTTTCAAGGAACGACCTAATCACATGCTCAACCTTACCTATCTTGTCTGCTGGAACACGGTTCAAAACAGCCGCGAAAGGTGAAACCCCCCACTTGAGACAGTAGTCTCTAGCTTGGAGGAGCTCGTCAACGACGAAGTCATCCCTAGCCCTCGCCACCAGCAAGATCTTAGCGTGGAAATCAACGGCCAGTTTCGGCACGGGACAACCCAGAAATGATCCAACCCATAAACTAGGAGGCCCCTCAATCAGCATAACTTCCATGTTTCCGGAAGCTTTTCCATACGACGAGGTGATCTTCTCATTGCATTTGGAGATTTCTGTGCTGTCGAAACCTTCTAGAAACTCGCCTTTTCCCAGAACGATGGGGCAGATAAGCTCAGTTTCGTAATCAAGCCCTAGCACTTCTTTCATGGTTTCAACATCTTCGTCAACAACTTCCCCTGTCGGGCTTAATGTAGATCCTAATCCGATGGGCTTGAAGTATCCAACCTCTTTTCCCAAGTCTCTGGCTTTCAAGGCCAAGGATATCGTTATTGCGCTTTTTCCAGCCAATTCCTCCGTCGAGGCTACGTAGATTGCTTGTTTGGGCAATTTTTCTCCTCTCAAATGATTATTTACTTACTGATTGTCATTCTTATATCTACTGTACTGTAGCCGTTTCCTTCCCCATACACGCGTAACGGGTTAATCTCCATCTCAACAATCTCCTTGAAGCGGGTCATGGTCTGTGAAACCCTTAGAATTACGTCTACGACTGAATTGATATCGGAAGGCGGCTCGCCTCTAACACCCCTAAGCAACGCGTACGCCTTGGTCTCCTCAACCATTTCTCTGGCTTCAGATTTGGTTACAGGGCATAAGCGATACGAAACATCTCTTAGGAAGTTAACGTAGATCCCTCCCAAGCCGAACATCATCAATGGACCAAACTGGGGGTCTCTAACAGCGCCTACGATTACCTCTTTACCAAGAGGAACCATCTGCTGTATCAGGATACCTAGGATTCTGGCTTCGGGCATAGCCATGCGTATCTTTCTCAGAATCAACTCATAGTTTCGCTCAACTTCTTTCCGAATATTGACGTTGAGAATGACGCCGCCTAAATCCGTTTTGTGCAATATATCAGGCGAGACAATCTTCATAACCACTGGATACCCAATAGTTTGGGCAATTTCCGCCGCTTCTTTTCTGTTCCTTGCCACCATCGCGTGCGGCAGCCGAATCCTACAAGCCTTAGCTACCTTAATCGACTCTTCGATTGTAAGGTTGACCCTTCCGTCTTTTCGAGCCTCAGCTAATACCTCCTTTATCTCCTCATCGTCCGCTTCCAAGATCTTAGATACGTCTACCCAGGGCGAACCTAGGATTAGGCTATAGTCGTACATCGCCCCGAAAACATAGGCAACGCTTTCAGGGAAGACATAGTTCGGAATGTTGTTCTTCAGCAATGTCTTGATCGGATAGGAATCGTCATCTAGACCCATGAAAACTGCCAGAAGGGGCTTATCCGGAAACCTCTTCTTAGCCTCAACGACGATGTCAGCAACCTTGTCAGCCGGCGTCATAGCCTGCGGGGTCAAAATGACTATGACTCCGTCCACTTTTCCGCTTTGAAGAGCCACCTCCAAAGCAAACCCGTAACGATTCTCATCAGCATCTCCGAGAAGATCCACGGGGTTGTGAATACTTGCATGGGGCGGCAAAGCGTTTCTGAGTTTCTCCATAAGCTCAAACTCTAGAGCTGGCAGGCCTAGATTCATCTTCTCGCAGGCATCAGCAGCCAGAATTCCGGGTCCACCACCATTCGTGATGACCAGAACATTTTTTCCCTTGGGAATGGGCTGTGCGCCAAAAGCTAAGACCAAATGGAAGAGCTCTTCCAGCGTACTAGCCCTCAAGATGTTTACTTTCTTGAACGCTGCTGAGAAGGCTATATCTGATCCTGCTAGCGAACCTGTATGAGACGACACCGCCCTAATGCCTACATCGGTTGTGCCAGCTTTCAAGGCAATGACGGGTTTTTTCCTAGTTACCTCCTCAGCTACGTTTATGAACCGTTCTCCATTCTTCACGCCTTCAATGTAAAGCCCGATGACCCTAGTCATCTCATCTTCAGCTAGAGCCTCAACAAAGTCGGCAGCCTCTAGGTCCGCTTCGTTTCCTAGACTAATGAAGCTTGCAAAGCCTATATCGTTCTGGAAAGCCCAGTTGAGAATCGTGCTTCCAAGGGCCCCGCTTTGCGAGATGAAGGAAATGCTTCCAGGCAACGGATTAGCCGCGGCGAAAGAGGCATTCATAAAGTTTCCAGCATTTACAATCCCTAGGCAGTTTGGACCCTGCATACGCATGTTATACTTTCTACATATAGCGACAAGTTCTCTCTCAAGCTGGGTTCCATCCCCGCCAGTCTCGCTGAAACCAGCCGAGATAACTGTGACCCCCCTAACCCCGCTCATCCCGCATTCTTCGGCCACGATTGGAACGATTTGGGCTGGAACCGCGATCACCGCTAGGTCTACGTTGCCCGGAACTTCCCGGACGCTTCCATAACACTTTCGCCCGAGTATCTCGGCAGCTTTTGGATTAATTGGGTATAAGCGACCTTGAAAACCTGAATCTACAAGGTTTCTAAGGATTCTATGCCCGACTTTCTCAGTTTCTCTGCTGGCTCCTATAACAGCGATCGACTTTGGATTGAGGAACGCCTCAAGCTTCATATCTCTGCCCCGTGTGAAAATGCGCTCTTTCTGTCAGTAACTAAACGGCAATAAATAAGGTTGCTCTATTTGATAAATGTGAGAATGCGTATTCGAACATAGTGTAAGGGAAACGCCGTGACCGGCTTGGAGTCTTCACGTCTAAGAAACTACGAAGACAAGAAGATGGGTTTGAAGGAGGCTCTTGGCCTCATAAAGACGGGAGACCATATCTTCATCGGTTCAGCTTGTGGAGAGCCTCAATACCTCGTGAAAGGCCTCGTTGAGAAGGCCGATCACCTTGCTGATAACGAGATATTGCACGTACACACGTTGGGTGTTGCTCCTTATACAAAGCCAATCTATTCCGATAGGTTCCGCCTCAATGCGTTCTTTGTCGGGATTAATACTCGCGAGGCGGTTGCTGAAGGAAGGGCTGATTACACTCCCATCTTTCTCTCCGATCTTCCCCATGCCATATCCGAAGGGTTGGTCCTTATCGACGTCGCCCTCATACAAGTGACGCCCCCGGACGAACATGGCTTCTGCAGCCTAGGTGTCTCGGTGGAGATCACAAAGACCGCCTCTGAGAAATCCAAACTTGTGATTGCGCAGGTTAACCGTCAGATGCCGCGCGTCTTGGGAGACAGCTTCATTCACATCAACGATGTGGATGTGATAGTCGAGTATGATGAACCGATTCTGGAGGCCCCTCGTTCAGATCCAGACATAATTTCGGAAAGGATCGCGAGGTATGTGTCGGATCTGGTTGAGGACGAGTCAACTCTTCAGATCGGAATAGGAAGCGTTACGGACGCGGTCCTTAACGCCTTAAGAGACAAGAAGGATCTAGGCGTACACACAGAGCTACTAACAGAGGGCGTGGTAGACTTGGTTGAAGAAGGAGCGATCACATGCGCAAAGAAGAACATAAACCGCGGCAAGATAATAGCCTCATTCGCTATGGGAACCCGACACCTCTACGACTTCATAGATAACAATCCCATGGTGGAGTTCTACGAATCAGACTACGTCAACAATCCCTTTGTGATCAGCCAACATGAAAAGATGGTTGCGATAAACCAGGCACTTGAAGTTGACCTGACAGGCCAAGTCTGCTCGGATTCGCTCGGATACCGCTTCTACAGCGGTCTAGGAGGTCAGGCAGACTTCATGAAAGGAACGAGACTCTCCGAGGGAGGGAAAGCCATAACGGTGATTCCTTCAACCGCTCAAGAGTAGAAGGTCTCACGGATTCGAGGTCTCCTTAGTGAAGGAGCTGGAGTGGTCCTGACTAGAGGCGACGTGGATTATGTGGTCACAGAGTATGGAGTAGCTTCGTTATGGGGAAAGAGTATAAAGGAGAGGTCTTTGTCCCTCATCAACATCGCGCATCCAGAATCCAGAAATGACCTTTTGGAATGGGCCAAACAGCGCCATTATGTCCCTCCCGAAGTAATGCCCTTCCCCGAGATCGAGTACCCAGAAGAACTCAAAACCTATGTGACTCTCAGAGACGGGGCGCAGGTTCTTCTACGTCCGATCAAGCCTTCGGATGTTACGATGAAGCAGCACCTCTTCTATTCCTTATCAAAGGATACTCTCGCCAAAAGGTATCTGGGTTCCTTGAGAGCTATGCCATTGAGGCGCGTATGGCCCTACGTCACCGTAGACTATGAGAACGAGATGAGCATCGTCGGAACCTTGATGGAAGAAGAAAGAGAAAGCATCATAGCGATCGGCAGCTACGTACGAATCCCCCACACAACGATGGCTGAGGTCTCTTTCGTGGTGAGGGACGACTGGCAGAACCTGGGCTTAGGAACTCTTCTCCTCAATCAACTCATGGAGATAGCGAAGAAGAAAGGGTTGAGGGGTTTCACCGCGTGGGTCCTAACCAGCAACGCCAGAATGATGCATATTTTCAAAAAATATGGATGTTCAGTCAAATATCGGGTTGAAGGAGACTTTTACCACATCACAATGGAATTCAAGGAATAGGCGGTCACACCTCGAAAACGGGAATTCTCTCCGAATCCAACGGTAGGTCGAATTGACTGCTGCCGATGTATGGGAAGACCTCGACTTACATTTGACGCTTGGGATTTTTTGCGAAGAAATCTTCAAAGCGTTAATATTGAAACAAGCGCAGAGAAAATTCCTCGTTGGCTAAGCCTTCAAAAAAAGGTGGTTCAGGTCTAGGTTCACCAGCAATCCTATAGAGATTCAGGAATCTTTAGGCTGCACAAACTTGCTGATGTATGTTTGGGCATCGGATAAGTATAAGTTTGTTTCTTATGGGTTTAAGTTAAGGGGGATTGCTGTGCTAGTAGACTATCATATCCACACATCAATGTCTGGAGATGCAAAAGGCAAACCCACAGAATACGTAGAGACTGCACGAAGCAAACAGTTGGTTGAAATTGGCGTTTCTGACCACTATCATCCAGAAGAACCTGAATACTCAATGGGCTATGAAAAGTTGGCTGAATACATAGAAACAATCAGATCGCTAAAGAAGAAGACTGATCTCCCATTGAAGCTCGGGATCGAAATAGATTTCATCCCAGGTTCGGAGAGCAAAATTCAAAAAGTGGTGAAACTGAACTCGTTTGACTACGTTATCGGCTCTGTACACTTCATAAACAACTGGGGTTTTGATGATCCCAAGAATATCTCGGAGTATCAGAAGTGGAACATTACTGAACTCTATGAAACCTACTTCGGTCTAGTGCAGCAATGTGCAAGATCAAGGCTTTTCGACATAATAGGACACTTGGACCTAGTTAAGAAATTCGGATACAAACCTAGAACACATGTGAGCGAGGTTTTTGTGAACACCGTTGAAGTTCTAAGAGAGAGCAAAGTATGCGTTGAGGTCAACACAAGCGGATTGAGGGCACCTTGCAGAGAGATCTACCCCAGCAAAGCATTTCTTGGGATGTGCTTTGACAATGGTATTCCACTAACGCTTGGTTCTGACGCTCATACACCCGACGACGTAGGAAAGAATTTTAGCGAGGCCTTAGAGCTGATTGGAGAAGTCGGATACGAGAGAATTGCGAGGTTTACTCAACGAAAACTAGAACTAGTAGAAATATAGTTGAGATCTTTTCTTTGGAGGAAACATAAGACTTAATTTTGCCTCCTAAGATTTCAGCCATTCACTTAAACCACAATATCGGTCAAGGCGCCTCGGGGGCAGCAATGAAAGAAGTCAACCCCGTTCTATCAAAGCCTGAGGACGATTCCTCTTGAACACGCAAATCTCTGCGCCTTCGCACTTCAATTTGCTTTAAGTGGAGCCTAAGCGTTTCATTCAAACCTCGTTTTTGAGACCATAGATACGGAAGAAGCGACAGACTTACAGGCTGCTTCTTTGATGAGACAGTCCATACGTTTAGAGGTTAACTAGCAAACCTGTTGGAATGGTCATCTCTTGTATCCCAGTTTTCTTAGTAGCTCCTTACGCCACTTGACACCTTTCTCGTCTTCAATGCCTCTGGGCTTCAAGCCGTCAACAACTCCTAGAATCCCTCGGCCTTGCTCAGTCTCTGCAACGATAACTTCGAGAGGGTTAGCCGTTGCTGCATATATCGTGCAAACCTCGGGTACATTCTTCACAGCGTTAAGCACGTTTATCGGATAAGCATTGCGCATGAAGACCAGAAATGAGTGGCCGCAACCCAGTTTGAGCATGTTCTCGGCAGCTGCCTTTTCAAGTTCGTCATCTGTCCCTTCAACGCGGACGAGGCATTCTCCGCTGCTTTCACAGAAGGCGAGTCCGAACTCTATGCCCGGCACCGAGTTGACCATGGCTTCGAATACGTCTTCCAAAGTCTTTATGAAGTGAGCAACTCCGAGAATAACACTGCAGTCTTTTGGCATATCGATCTTTACCAACTCTACCTCCAAATACACCACCTCCAGAATGTCTATGTTTTCATCGAACGGATTTATAGATTCTTCTCGACACTCACCGCAATGCCTTCTTCAACCAATATTGGGCTTCACGCATAATCGCCAAACTTTCTCACAGCCTCATCGAAGGCGATTATGTTCTCTAATGGGATTTGGGAAGATCGATGTCGTAAGCGGGACAGACTATGAAGCCTCCGTAGCGGCCAACAGTCTCGATGCGGACCTTAACCTCCTCTTCTATGTCTTTTGGCCTGCCCCACGCCCACAGAGTTTGGGTCCCCACCGTCCCCCAAATGGCTAGCCTATCACCGTAATCCTCTTTCACCTTTGCCGGGTCTATCACATCGGGCTGCACTGGGTTAAGGGCATCAACTCCTATCTCGATGAGATCTGGGATAATGGGTTCGAAGTATCCGTCGCTGTGGTAAAGAATGAAGATGTCTGGTTTCGCCTGCCTGGCAGACTGTATGACCTTCTTCATCTGGGGCTTAAGAAACTCGCGCCACATTGCAGGGCTGATAATCACGGATGTTCGAGAGCCGACGTCATCGTCGAGACAAAGGATATCCACGCCAGCTCGGGCTAAGACGACAGCATTATGAATAAGCATGGCCGTAATCTGGTCGAAAAGATAGTTTGCTAGCTCCCCATTACGCCTCAAATCCAGCAAGAGCTGTCGAAAACCCCTAAGTCGCCAAGCGGTTTCGAAGATCTCGCCGCCGAGATGGGGCGGCATACCCATCACTGCTAAGCCTTTATGTTGATAGTCACGAACTTTCCCCGAGAGTCCGCGGTAACGGGATGGATCAGTTATTTTGGGAATTAACGATACGGCTAGATCCTCTATGGTTCGGACTGCTGCTAGAGGCTCTGTTCCCTGTAGATGCGGATGATAGCTCCACTCTGAGTAAGTGCGCAGATTGGGCAGCTCGCCCATGTGGATGTGCTTTGGGAGACCTTGCAAGTAGCTGAGGAACCCTTCTCCTTCCGCAAGGGCTTAAAACTCACGTAGCGAATATCCGTTTTGAAATAATCATCTGGATCATATTCGCGAATTTGTGGCAGACTCGTGGGAAAAAACCCCAACGCCTTAGGACAACGATCAGGTTGACCTCTGCCGAGAGCAGTTATCATCCTCACTCGCGACGACACAATAAGAAACCCACCTAATAAGCAGAAGACCTTGAAGGATCAGAACGACATAAGCCTTCATGAGCTATGGGCCGAATCAGAATGGAAATCGCGGAAACCGAACCCGCAACTAGACTAAACTCTTCGTTCAACTTCTAGGCATGCGTCTGCTTTTGGTGTTATTTCGCTAGTTGCCTTCGCCATTAAGGCATATGTGTCCACTACTACCGCTCTAAGCGCTTCTCCCAATCCTTTTCGTCCTCGTCCGCTTCCTTCTCGACCTCGTTGACGGTAGTCAAACCACTTGCACATGCGTGAAATCTCTCCCAGGTGGTGTCCTTCAACAGAGCAATGGCTTCTTCTTTAATAGAAACCTCTATGATGTCTCTTTCCTTGACCGCTTCTTTCCCTAACCTCCTTTGGAATAACTATTGTGCCCCTAGAACCAATGACGGATAAAGGCATGTCCGCTATTTCAACACTCGGGTGATTATATAGGTATTCGCATAAACTGTAAGCTTTTTCGAGAGGCTTCTCTACCTTACAGCTCGCATACAGTCTTGATGTGACATAGAAAACTTCGCTTAATGAAGAAGGAGATATGATGGCTGTAGGTTCGCCCCTCATAAGAGAATCGAAGATTAAACTAGCCTGACCGTTCAACCTCCCTGAAACATTGGCATATTCGGCGACAACGCCTGAGTCTAGAACGATGAGGCTCAATTCTCAACGCCTAAAGCAGCTAAAAGCTCAGATAGCTTTCCCTCATTAACTCTCTTAGCTTCACTCAAAGCTTCTTTAACGGCTTCAGCGCTCCCTTTCACGAAGAGCTCCTTTGGGAGCTCAGTGGTAGGTACTAGCGTTATCTTCTTTGCCTCGATCGAGTTCTTCAGTATATCCCCGTTTTTGAGCCCTAACCGCTCACGGATACTTTTAGGTATAACAATCTGTCCTCTTGACGAAAGCTTTACAATGCTCATATAGCCACCAGAATATTATGTAAGAAACAAATAAGATTTGAGTCTTACCGACCCTCACCTCAAATACGCTCTAGAAGCTTTTTCGCTTCAGTTGATGACCTGGAGTCCTGAGCTAGGTTCAGGGCTTCGTTTAAATCCTTCAATTTTCGATGCTGCTAAGATACACGTTGAGAGTTTCACTATATTTGCAATTTTGGAAGTCTTGATATTCCTTCTATTCTATCGAAGTCCTCGTCGAACGAGTATATCTCCTTTATGTTGTTCAGCCTCATAATATCGACAGCTAAGGCATCGTTGGGGTCGAGCTCCAAATCGTCTCCAAGCTCGGTTGCAGCGAAGTACGTCTCTCTGCTCACTCCGTATATTCTTACGTTATCCAGCATAAACAGTCCAAGAACAATGCGGGTTAGTCGTTCTAATGGAATGCCGTGTTTAAGAATATTTACTACTTCAGATAAATGCACAACCGTTATTGCCACCTCTTCTTTCCCTTGGGATACATCGCTGATTATTTTCTTTGCCTCCTCCTTCATCTGTTTCTCTTTTTGGCCAAGCTGCCTTTTCGGTCTGTAGTAAGTGTAAATGAACACGTTCGCATCTAAGAGCCTCATATGCCCGCCTCGTAAAATTTCTTCTCGAACTCTTTCCATGATCCAATGGCCTCGACGCCTAGATCAACCTTATCGAAGGCTTCGGTTAGATCAACACGACGTTTCGGAATTATCTTCAAGTATCCTTTCCTCTTCACGATGTACAGTTCCCGACTCTCCCCGATCTCAGATTCTCGCCAATCCGCGGGCAAAATAAGACGACCTTGAGAATCCACCTTCTTAATTTCGACTTCCGTTTCCAATTTTTTCACCATAAAATATTTTTTTTACCATAATTTAAGTTTTTCCTCCATCCATCCCGTAATCTGCTACCCAGACTTATAGAACAGTTATTAAGCTACATAGAGTTTGCATGCCTTAAGCTTTGGACAACTGACAAGATTACGGTTGTTCGCTGGCTGAATTTTACAGAATAACATAAAGCCTCAGACAAACGAGTTCCTGCTACCTCGCCTTCCCAACAAATCTTATTAGAGCCCGGGTTCAAAGCTTCGTTTAAGTTCTTGAATTTTTAAATATGGAGCTTATGTTTAAGAGCTGCACACTCTGATACTTAATCTCATAGTGTACTTATGTCAAGGTAACATATATGATTTTGGGTTTTTCCGTAAATTCTTCTAAATGTTAGTGAAGTTATTGTATAGGAGTGAATCATAGAGCTAGAAAGGAGTTTCTAGGATGGCGATATGCTTTTATTGCTTGGGCGAGCACGCAACAAGCCAATGTGTTAGTAAAGCAACTGAGAGGATTACATCAGGCCAAAAAGCCGCTGCTAAAACTACGTCCGATGCTATCCAAGAACTAGGATATTGCGCACTAAAGCAAATGAGAGAAGTAGGATATGATCTGCTCGGTGGGTTAGAGGGCATCCGAGAAGCTATTGAAGGCTTACATGACTTCCTGAGCTGGGCTCATTCAGAAATTATATGGCGAATGGAGAAGCAGATTGAGCTTCTGACAGGCATTCACGATATGCTCAAGAACCCTAGGGCAACTCAAGCTGATGAACTTTATAAGATGGGTGTAGGTAGCTTCAGAAGGCGTAGATTACCTGATGCCTTAAAGTTGCTTCAAGAAGCTCGTGAACTCAATCCAGGCGATTATCGTGTTCTTATCACTCTGGGGCACACATATGTATGGATGGATGAGCAGTCTGAAGCATTGGAATGTTTTCAAGCTGCTGCAGACTATGCGCGAACCAATGCCTATAAGAGCTATGCGCTTCTTCTGTCAGCAAGGGCCCTTCGTTGCCTTGGGCAGATAGATGAGGCTATTAAGGCAGTAAAACAGGCATCAGATATCTTGCCGTCATATTCACCTGCTCACTACGAGCTTGCTAGCTGTATATCAGAGAGGTTAAAAGGACCAACCATTGCAAAATAATTTATGTACACAAGGGGATGATCGGCAACATGGCTATGGAACCACAGGTGAAACAACTTCTTGTTTCATTGAGCAAAGCCATAAAGGGAGATAGGCGTTTCTTTCTGACAGCCAAGACTGATCCCGTCTTTGATTCTGTTAGGACTAACGTCGATGGCTTATTGGATCAACTAACTCGGGAAGCAAAGATTCAAGCTGAAAAGGAAATAGCCTCTGCTCAATCAGTTCTTAATGAAGTAGAGGATTGGCATGCACATGAGGCAGCCTTTTTAGAGTATAATTCAGCTCTAAACACTATGGCTAAGGCAAAAGAAAACTTTCAAACAATAGCTATTTTGGTTACCTTGATGCTCAGTCGCTCGCAGAAGAGGCTAAAAAGGAGGCCAAAAGTGCTGTTGATGCCCATAAAGCTCATATGAAAGAAGTTATCGATAAACTCAAGAGGCAAGTTGCTCAACTTTGGGAAAGTGGACGAGACTTTGATAAATATGAAGTAAAACGGTACGCCCCAGCAGAATTAGAAGCCTCATTAAAGCATGGAAGAAAAGCCTGGAAGTACGCTGTTGAAACTTATGCCAGCTATAGCAGGGCTAAATCTTCTTTGAAAGAATGCATGAGGCTGGGTTATACTGCAATTGAAAAGGCTATGGAGGCCCCGAAAAAGCACGAGTTCACGTTATTGGGTACGGCTCTTGCTTTCCTGTTTTCCTGGGCACTATTAGCGCTCTGGTTCTATATGATTCTTTTTAGTCAAAAACCGCCCCTAGCTTATTGGGCTATGTTGGGTTTTTTGTCACCAGTTCCTATATGCGTTTCTTTTAAGATATGGGATTGGGATAAAAGAGAACCAGGAACAGACTTTCTTTCTGAATGGCTCTGTGGCATAATTCTCGGCCCATTAGTGGGACTTGCAAGCATCTATTATATTTTTTAATACCCTCGGAATAGAAGAGGTATTGAAGACAGGTACAAAAGGCATCTAGGGCTGCTTTTAGAGAAATACACTCCCGTTTGCTGAGTTCGTGAGGTTTGAGTTATAGTCTATGTTCCAGGTATTCCATTAATGAGAAATAAAAGGTGGGCTTGAGGTAAAGAAACCGAGAAAGCCCAAAAATATCCCAAAAACAAACCCTTTTTTGCATATTTTATATGGTGCGGGGGTGGGATTTGAACTCTACCATGGCTGGTGGTGTCTCCCGTAAATCCCCTCTTTTTATTGTTTTTCTGCAAATAGTGGCAGATTTATAGTTCGATTTTAGGGTTTCAATACTATTTTATGGGAGACGTAGAGAGATGAATGCGTCGTGTGAAATGAGTTGATAGGGTTTAAATATGCATTTCAGTATTTTGTATACGGTGAGCCTGTTGAAGAACATAACTATAAGAGTTGAGGAAGAGATATTTAGAGATATCGAAGAGTTAACAGCTCTTGAGAAGTCGGATAAGTCTACTGTAGCGAGGAAGCTTTTGGCAAGAGGCCTACAAGATCTGAAGAGGGAGAGAGCCGTTGAGCTTTATAGGAGTGGCAAGTGTACTTTGTGGAGGGCGGCTCAGATAGCAGGCGTATCACTTCGAGAGATGATCGATATAGCTAAGGCTGAGAAGATACCTGTACACATTTCAGTTGATGATGTAGATGAAGCGTGGAGAAGAGCTTCTGAGGAGCAGTAAACGCACATATGTTCTCGATGCTACGCCAGTCATCCACTTTTCCAAGATAGGCAGGTTAAACCTGATTTTGGACATATGCAACGCTTTCGTAACTAAAGAAGTTTACAACGAGACCGTGGTTAGAGGGGAAAACTTTCCCGAGTCTGTTGCTATTAAGGAATCCGTAGAAAGTGGAAGCCTGAAGGTTTACGAAGTTAAAACGGAGAACCGCGTTAAAGCCCTCCTCAAATATCCGGAGATTCACAAAGGTGAAGCCGAAACCATCGTTGCCGCTGAGGAGCTTGGAGGAACAGCGATCATGGACGACAAAGAAGCGAGGGTAATAGCTAAAATCTACAACGTTAATACCGCATCCGGCTGCCTATTCCTACTCTTCCGATTGTTCAAATTAAGGAAGATGGATGCAAACGAAGCTAAGAGTGTGCTTGAGGGACTCATAAATTCAGGCCTACGCTTGGATCCAGAAACCCTCCTCGAAGCATACAGAAAAATAGAGCAAAGAGATATGTAACGGGGCATACCGCAACATTCCCTTCGGATTACACCGATAGTTTTTCAGCACTGTGGCAACTCCCTCTTTTTCTATTTTTGCCTAAATAGTGTTTTGCAGCACGATCCATGCGATACGTGTTGAGTTTGATTTTTCATGGTCACTCAATTATATAGACATCATGTTTTTCAGAAAGCGAAAATAGAAAAGTTTATGGAGGTCCGTTCTTAGTGGGGGGGTGGGATTTGAACATTAATTTACTGGTAAATTTCATTCTCCTTCCAAAAGTTTGAAGAATTCTTCTCTTGTTAAACCTGCCTCTGCTATGATTTCAGTGAGTAAACCCCTTTTAATTTCTCTGTGTTTCGGAATGGGTACAACATACTCGTTCTTTGCAAGGATTAAGTAGCTTCCTTTCTGTCTTATTACTCTGAACCCAGCCTTAACCAGAACTTTAACCACTTCACGCCAAGAGAGTAGAGGGAGCTTCAACGATTATTTCAACCTTTTCTCCTTTAGCCCTCTTTCCTAGGAGTTCAGCTTTGACTTCCAAATAACCTTCTATGGCTTCCTTAATGTTTCTCAAGGCATCTTCCCTCGTCTCACCTTGGCTGGCGACTGGGAGCTCTACACACTTAACTATGAACCCGCCTTCCTCAGCAACCTCCAAAACAACCGTAAAACTGCGGATAACCAACAACACTGCCCTACGATAATGTCCCAACTAAATAGTTAAACCTATCGGGTAAACATTTTAAAATAACTCGTCAAGCACGGTTTCTACTGCGTTCTTTGTATATGATGGTACAGAGGTCGAGATTTGAACCCACGAATCTACAATTAAATTTCTTTTAGGTTTAACGTGCTTTAACTGGGCTTTTCGATTTTTAGTTTGCTAGTATTATTTCTCTGGATATTAGCCATTTTGGTTGATTTGTCTCCTCGTATACGTATATTGGTGGCGCCCAAAGTCTTTGGGCTAGTTCGTAGTATGCTATTGTTGCTGGTTTTGTAGCTGATGTGCAGTCTTTAGAAGTTGAGAAGACTGAAAGCTGCGACACAACTAAATTTTTCTTTGCGACGCAGATCAGTGGGAATTCGGTGACTTTTAGAAGATAAGTAGACTGAAATGAAAAGATGTTGATGATATCCCCCTTTCATTCCTTCTGCATCAACTACTTCTGAAGATTATAGTTGACATGCTGAGATGGCATATCTGCATGATCAAGTCTTTCCCTTCTTATCTAGATGGATCTCTAGAGGCATAAATGTTTATAGCCACAGATACCATCTTTTTAGGGATAATCCCTAAGTTAATTCTTCAGGAAAATAACCCAAGGGCTGCAAAGGACTCTCCGTGAACCCTTTCCCTAGAAGTTTGTTCTGGAGGGGTACAAATCGGTTGGAAAGCCTCGTTTTTGATGTGACCGGTTACGTGGCCTACGTGGTTTTAGATCTTTCCCTCTTTCTTTAAGGCTTCGATTCGGGCTTGAATCTCTTCTATTGTGAGTTTTTCCGTGGCTTTTCTCAATTCGACAACGGAGTCTCCGTAGTTCTTCCTGATTTCACTGATGAACTCTATCGCCCTTCTCGCTCCAAGCTCCTTAACTAGGGCTTCGAACGGTACTTCAACGGTGGCTATCCTCGAAGTTGTTATTTCCTCTTCCTCCATCTTCCCATAAGTAGTTGATTGGATTTCTCACTTTTAACGTATACCCTTTCTCAGTGGCAAGTCTCTCAATGCACATAGTCTTATTTAATATTTCGTCGTCGCATGTCAAAAGAAATGTAGCTTCACCTAGGCAGGCAGCCGATACGCGCAAAGCATCTAAAGAACTGATGTTACATTCAGAGGAGAACTCGAGGGCTAGGACGATGATCCGTCCGCTACTAGATACTTTTACCGAACCTAGGGTTCTCTCGAAGCCTCTTACGTCTTTCCTCTTCAAGGGGTCCAAAATCTGCTCAATCTCAAACTTCACATAATCAGAGGTCACTATCTGGATCTTTCCACTATGCGCGATGTCAACAATTTCAAAAAGGCCTTAGATTCCTCCCGTATGCGCCTATCACTCTGATTGTCGCGCGGCCTACAGTAAACATTTGTATCCAAGTAAATTCGTTCAACCATTTTAATTCAGCTCAGTGAAACATTTAGACCCGAACTATACTACACAGCAGATCTAATAAACAACGCAAAAAGGAGAGGAACCGACGAAAAAAGATGCGACGACGCAGTAGCCAGACTATACAGAACAGTAGAACTAATCGCCCAATACAAACTAAGAAAAACTATCACATCATAACATCCAACCAAAAACAACCATCAGAATACCCCTAGAGAAAAGCTACGAACTACTCGAAGAGAAAGGCGACGAACTAGGAACAAAATATAGAGAAGACAAAAAACTGAAGGACCTACTCTCAAAGAGAAACCGATCAATACTGGCACACAACATAAAACCACTAGACCAGAAAACCCACAAAGAACTATACGAAAAGACAATAGAGTACGCGTCAACAATCATAAAAATTTCAGCCAACACCTAGAAGACTCAACATTCATAGAATGGGAAGAGTAAGCAACGAACCTTCTCACAAGTCACAGCTAATACAAAAAACACATTTGGATCCAAATAGAGGGGGTAGAAGACGTTGCACACACAAACACACAAAAAAAGCTAAACCAGCTCGATGCTTATGAAGACTTCCTCAGGAACCTTGACCCTCATGATCCGTCTCATTATTCTCTCTTCTGCATCAATGTCTATCAACCGCTTATGAATACGCATCTCCCACTTATCCCAAGTAGCTGTACCTTCCCCGCACGGCGTCTTCCGAACAGGCACACGCAGCCTCTTTGTGGGAAGCGGTTTAGGTCCCACTATCTTGACGCCGGACTTCTCTGAAATTGTCTTTAGTTCTTTGCACACTTCTTCGAGCTTTCTGTAGTCTGTACTTGTCAACCTTATTCTGGCTTTTCTAACCATCCCAATCACGCTAGATTAAGGGTCTTATCCCCTCACATAGTTATAAATACATTTCGGTTGACTGGTGATTTGGCGAAGACAGCTCACAGCGACTGCGGCGATCCATCTGGCCATTTCATGTTTACAGCTTAGCGAAACTAGAATAGCCTTTCCCTATTGAGGCCCTTCGCCTGCCATGAATATCTTCTCACAGTTTTGGAGGCGCCATAACCACAAGCTGAGCATCTTTTTTCCTTGACATTGTATGATCGTCTTCCGCATCTTCTGCATCGTATGTGAAGAGTCTTTCCCCTTCGCTTTCCAAAGGACGGAGTTCCCTTCCCCATGCTTTCACCTCGGGGGCGGGGAGATCACGACAACATTGTCCCCCCTGACTATTATCAGTCCCAACTTCTTTATATCGTCAGCATCTGTCAGGTCCTCTGCTTCATCGAGAACGAGGTTAAGGTGCTGGTCGAATCCTTGCAGTCTTCCTCGCAAACTTTTTCCACCCCTCAGTCTAATCAAAACGGTCTTTCCAAGACCGTTCTCCAGAATCTGCATCGCCAATTTTGGCATCCCCCTATTCCGAATCTTCCAATTACTCTTAAGGAGGAATAGAAATTTATATGTCTTGCGTCGAAATCTAGATCTATGCGTAATTCCTTAAAGCGGCACCCGCTCAAAGAAAGCGAAATAAAACGGGCTATAGACGAGTTTCGACATAGGCTTAATGTCGATCTCGAAGATTTGTTCGGGTCTAAGCCTCGAATCGAATTGGTTGAGACGCAAGAGATTAAGATCTTTATCCATAACAAGGTACCATTTTCAGCGGAAATTGGGGATAACCTTTTTCCCACACTATTGTTCGAAGAAACGCTTCCTTTGCTTCCGAGAATCGTGATTGACATGGGTGCGATACCGCATGTCTGCAACGGGGCTGACATTATGGCTCCAGGTGTAGTTAGAATTGATGGAGAATTCGGTGAGAATGCCTTCGTATTGGTTGTAGACGAGCGGCATGGAAAGCCCTTAGCAATAGGCAAGGCCTTACATGATTCAAAAATCATGAAGGCGACTAAACGGGGAAAGGTCGTGAAAAATATGCATTACGTAGGAGACGAAGTTTGGAACCTGACTAGAAGGCTTGTCCCTTAAGGACGAAAAGGTTAAGACCTATGAGCTCGATAAATAATTATGAAAGGTGTCATGTTTGCAGAATACTAACTTAGGCAGGACGGTTGAGAAGATACTGGGTAAAATCAAGAAAGAAAAGAGAGAGATGGTCTCTGAAGAGGTACCTTCAGGCATGATCACGCCTTCCAGCTCAACCCCTTCAATCACATCACAGAAGGTCTACCTGAAGGCTTTCCCTTTAAAGTCCATTCAAGATGTTGAGCTTATTAAGAAGGAAGTTAACTCCGGCAACATCATCATCGCAAGGGTCAGTCCGTTAGCAAAAAAGAGTGTAGACGACGTCAAACTTGCCGTGAGCGAGTTATGCGAGTTTGCCGAATCGATAGGTGGCGACATAGCCCGTCTAGGTGAAGAGCGTATCGTAATAACTCCTTCATCTATCAAGATATGGCGGGAAAAAGCTGGTACGTTCGAGACCGATTCTACCGTAGCCTAATCGATTCTAAAACGTTCGGCACCCTTACATTGGTTCTATACCTTTTGAGAAAGACCTCTTCTATGCTTCTGCACTTCTCTTTTTCCCCGTGCAACACAATTAGATTCTCAAGACTTGGTGAAACCTTTCGAATGTAACTTATTAACTGTTTTCTGTCTGAATGTCCAGAGAACCCTTCAATAGCCTCAACGTTCAAATCGATTTTGATAACCTCAATCTTTCCATCGCTATTCATGACTGGGACTTCCGTGATGCCCTTCTGTACTCGACGTCCCAAAGTTCCATCAATCTGATAACTTACGAATATTATGGTGTTGCGTTTGTCAGGGGCTAGGCGCCTGAAGTAGTCTACGATAGGTCCCCCCTCAAGCATACCTGACGTAGCAATGATGATGCATTCTTCACCACTTATGATGTCCTCTCTGGCACTTGGATGTTCCACCATAGTAAAGTAGTCGGACTGGAACGGGTTGATTCCTTCATGCAAGATGCTATCCCTCACCTCCCTCG
>Ga0315312_1000657_pt1 | contig 35712 bp, 32 predicted proteins | sample TDP7_MG_FD_203629 | JGI IMG/M metagenome (GOLD analysis project Ga0315312, IMG submission 203629) | Freshwater sediment microbial communities from Lake Towuti, South Sulawesi, Indonesia - TDP7 | ecosystem: Environmental > Aquatic > Freshwater > Lake > Sediment | place: Indonesia: South Sulawesi... | reverse complement strand
CACCCCCTGTATCCCCCTCTCCTTTTAAGGAGAGGGGGAAGAGGTTTTAGAGAGGGGGCGAAGCCCCCTCTCTTACTCTACTCCCCCTTCCCTTGTAAGGGAAGGGGGCAGGGGGATAGGTTGCTAATCATTGCTACACCTTCACCATAACCGGAAGAATCATGGGGTGGCGTTTGGTCTGCTCATAGTAAAATTTATTCAACACGTCCCTGACTTTACTATAAATAAAGCCCCAATCAGACGGGCGGACACCACTACGGTCTAAGGCTCGAGCTACCAGGTCACGACTCTCCTCTATCATATCCTTAGTCTCCCCGGGCTCAACAAAGCCCCGTGATACAATATCGGGGCGCCCCACCAGTTTGCCAGTTTGTCGGTTAACTGTAATAATCACCATCACTACCCCATCCCGGGATAGCATCCTCCGGTCACGAAGGACAACACTGCCAATATCACCTACACTCAGACCGTCAACATAAACATTGCCCGAGCTGACCTTGCCTGTTATCCTGCCCCCCTGCGGGCCAAGCTCGAGGACATCGCCGTCTTCTAGCAGGAAGGTATTTCCCTCAGGGATACCCAGAGACTGAGCTAACTTAGCATGCAGACTCAGGTGACGATATTCACCGTGGATAGGCATAAAGAACCTTGGCTTGACCAGATTTAGTAGTAGTTTTAGCTCTTCCTGGCTACCGTGCCCATGGACGTGAACCTGCGCCACCTTATCATAGAAGACCTGAGCCCCCTGCTTGAAAAGGCTATCCACCGTCCGGTTAATTAGCGCTTCGTTACCTGGGACCGGGGTTGCTGAAAGAACCACAGTATCACCCCGAATGATATGAACCTGGCGATGGTCACGATTGGCGATTCTAACCAGGGCTGAGGTTGGTTCTCCCTGGCTCCCGGTAGTGATAAAGACAACCCGATTGTGAGGCATGCCCTTAAGTTCATCAAGCCGAGCCAGTATGCCATCAGGCGCCTTTAGATAGCCAAGCTCAAGGGTCATACGCACAATATCGCTCATACTCCGCCCGATAATAAAGACACGGCGCTGGTGCTTGGCTGCTGAATCAATAACCTGCTGGATGCGAGAGACCAGCGATGAGAAGGTGGTCACAATCACCCTCCCCGGTGCCTCAGCCATGACCCGGTCCAGGGTCTCGCCGACCACCCTCTCTGAGGGGGTGTAACCGGGGAGCTCAGCATAGGTGGAGTCTGAGAGCAGAAGCAATACCCCCTGTGTCCCGAGTTGAGACAGCCGGGAAAGGTCAGTCGGTTTACCCCAAACCGGAGTATAATCAAGCTTAAAATCTCCACTATGAACAATAGTGCCAATCGGCGTATGTATGATTAGACCTGCCGAGTCGGGTATACTATGGCAAACAGGGAAGAATTCAACCCTGAATCTTCCCAGCGTGACCTGATTGCCGAACGATATAACCTTTAGCTTAGCCCCTGATAGTGCCTTTCTTTCCTTAAGCTTTACTGAGCTGAGTCCTTGGGTAAGCCTGGTGGCATAAACTGGCACATTAAGCTGGGGCAGGAGATAGGGCAAAGCACCAACATGGTCCTCATGACCATGGGTGATGACGATGCCCCTTATCTTCTCCCGCCTTTCCAGCAAATAGCTGATGTCAGGGATTACCAGGTCAATACCCAGCATCTCCTCCCCGGGGAACATGAGCCCGGCATCAATGATGATGATGTCGTTTTCATATTCCATCACCATCATATTCTTGCCAATCTCAGATAGTCCCCCGAGGGGAATTATTCTTAATCTTGGTTTAGTCATAATTTTCACCTAGAACATAGTTAACTGTTGTGGTTGTTTTTCCTCTTCTTTAATAGTTTCTGCCTGAGCAAGGAGGGAGGGGATTTTAAGCATATCCTCTTCTATTGCCTGGCGCAGGCTGGCTTGGTGGAGCGCCGCTGCCGGGTGGTACATGGCGTAGTAGATAGTATCACCCTGCTTTTGAGCCGTGCCGTGAATCTTGCTTATGCTCTTGCCGGGGAAGAACATCGCCATAGAGTAACGCCCCAAGGTGACAATCATCTTGGGGTGGATGAGCTCAATCTGGCGCTCCAGCCACTGGCGGCAATTCTGGATTTCCGTAGGTAGGGGGTCGCGGTTTGCCGTGGGGCGGCACTTAATCACATTGGCGATATAGACCTGCTCCCGCCTAAGGCCGATGGAAGCCAGTAATTCATCCAGGAATTTCCCTGCTGGTCCGACGAAGGGGCGCCCGAGCTGGTCTTCATGCCATCCCGGTGCCTCACCGATAAACATTATCCTGGCGTCCTCCGCCCCCTCACCAGGCACCACCCTATTTCGATATTTGGCTATTTCACACTGCTGACAAAGCGCAATCTCTTGATAGAGCTCGCTCAGAACTGACATATTAACTTGCCTTTTGATTATGATAACATTTTAAGGGGTCATTTAGCAACCTTGTTGACACTAAAAGAGCGCAGTTGTAGACTTGAGCAGAAGGAGAGAGATGGACTTTCTAGGCAAGATTGACCCGGAGATTAGCCGTGCCCTTTCTCTGGAGGCAAAGCGGCAAAAAGAAACGATAAACCTCATTGCCTCGGAGAACTATGCCAGCAGGGCGGTGCTTGAGGCCGAGGGTTCGTTTCTGATCAACAAGTATGCCGAGGGTTACCCTGAGCATCGCTACTATGGGGGCTGCGAAAATGTGGATATGGTGGAAGAGCTGGCTAGCCGGCGGGCAAGGGAGCTCTTCCACGCCGGGCATGCCAATGTCCAGCCCCATAGCGGGGCTCAGGCTAATATGGCAGCCTACTTCGCCCTGCTGGAGTATGGTGACACGGTCATGGGCATGAGCCTGGCTCACGGTGGTCACCTCACTCACGGTGATAAGGTAAGCTTCTCCGGTAAGTCCTATAATTTCATCCTTTATGGGGTTAGCCGGGAAACAGAAAGGATTGACTATCTGGAGGTAGAGAGGCTGGCCAAAAAGCACAAGCCAAAGCTGATTGTGGCTGGAGCCAGTGCCTACCCTAGGATTATTGATTTTGAGCGTTTTCGCCATATCGCTGACCAGGTGGGAGCCAGGCTTATGGTTGATATCGCTCACATCGCTGGTCTGGTGGCGGCAGGTCTTCACCCCACCCCCATCCCCTACGCCGAGGTAGTAACGGCAACCACGCATAAGACACTGCGCGGTCCGCGAAGCGGCTTCATCCTTTCTCGTAAGGAGCTGGCATCGGCAGTAGATGAGGCTGTCTTCCCCAGGATGCAGGGGGGACCGATGATGCACGCTATTGCCGCTAAGGCGGTATGTTTTCACGAGGCGATGCAACCCAGCTTTACTGATTATCAGCGCTCAACCCTTGATAACGCCCAGGCTTTAGCTACTGAACTCCAGCGACTGGGTCTGCGCTTAATCTCGGGTGGGACTGATAACCACCTCATTTTAGTCGACCTCACCAGTGCCGGTATCACCGGCAAAGAAGCCGAGGAGTGTTTGGGGGCGGTGGGCATTGTGATTAATCGTAATACTATCCCCTTTGACCCCCAGCCGCCCCGAGTGACCAGTGGCATCAGGCTGGGCACACCGGCCGTGACCAGTCGGGGCTTCACCGTTGCGGAGATGAAGCGTATCGCCGCGCTGATTATAAAGGTAATCACCAATATCGGCGACGCTAATATTCAGAAGCAGGCAAGGGATGAGGTTAGCCAGATTTGCGCTCGCTTTCCCGTGCCGGGTATTGATGACTGATATTGTTTGGTAACCCACCCCCTTTATCCCCCTCCCTTAGATAAGGGAGGGGGAATAGTTTTTTTAAAAGAGGGGCGGAAGCCCCTCTTAGACTCCCCCAATAGCCCTTTGGGAAAAGATTTAACTGGTGCTATAATATTTTTGGGGAAGTAGAAGTAGTGTGAGCACTGTTAACCCAATAAAACCTCCTTTAGACAATCTATTTGAACGGCTTAACGATTTATATGGATTGCTCAGCCTTCTTAAGAGTCAGCTCGATAACCTTCGCAACCTACTTAATGAAATTGTAGAGAAAAGAAACCTCAATCTATCTGACATATCTGAAGAAACATCTTTGGTTATACGAGATCTAACTGAGCAACCTAAAAATGGATGGCCAATTTACTACCCTTCTGGTCAATTCGTTTCACGCGGCGAAGCGTATATCCGAATTAGTGATGTTTTAGTGAATCGAGAGTCTGCTTGGACAATCTCACAAGGATACGAAGCCTTCGAAACATTTATTAAAGATGTTACCACTTTGTTTTTATATAAAGACAGCCAATACGCAGATATTGAGTTCTGGGGAAAACTTATTAGGCAAAGCCGTAAGAAAAATGTTGAAATTCTGAAACTTCTTGGAGAAGTTGCACCTGAACTCAAAAAATTTGAACAGAAAAACAACAGGAATATAGATCTGACTAAATGGTACAAAGTGGTCAGTGAGGTTAGACACGCTTCAGTACACTCAAATATGCTGATTAAGCATAAGGCGATGTCTTCTTGGTCGGGAAGTGATAAAAAACTTCTAGCCGGCCTATTTCAGGGGAGATATACAGATGATGGTTATTTGCTAGAGCCTACTATAAAAAATGCAAGGTGCAATTTGACTCTATTTGCTGAGTACGCGTTTTTAATCTTCAAATGTCTTTCCAAATTGAAGAATTATAATTGGGAAATTCTTCAAAACTAACTGACAGGCTTTCTATTTCTTCCCCCTCTCCTTTGAAGGAGAGGGGGTTAGGGGGTGAGGTAGATAGATAATAGTGCTATAATGTAAAAAAGGCTCTATTCTAACGGGAGGCAACGATTGATGGACGAGCTGAAGGTATTTACCGGTAATGCCCACCCTGCTCTTGCCCAGGAGGTGGCGAAATATCTGAAAACGCCTTTGGGCAAGTGTGAGGTCTTTGAGTTCAAAAACGAGAATATCTTTGTTCGCATTCTGGAGAATGTCCGCCAGAGGGATGTCTTTGTTATTCAGCCTCTGTGCTCGCCAGTCAATAAGAATCTGGTTGAATTGCTTATTATGCTTGATGCCTTAAAGAGGGCATCGGCGGGGCAGATTACGGCTGTCGTCCCCTACTACGCTTATGGTCGTTCTGATAAGAAAGACCAGCCCCGGGTTCCAATAACCGCCAGACTCGTTGCTGACCTGCTCACCGTGGCTGGTGCCAACCGACTGCTCACCGTTGATTTACATGCCGCCCAGATTCAGGGCTTTTTTAACATCCCGGTTGACGAACTGACCGCTCTTTATATACTGAGTAACTACTTTAAAGACAGGAAATTTAACGACTTGGTGGTGGTTGCCACCGACATCGGCATCTCCAAGCGGGCACGGGATATGGCAACCAAGCTTAATGTGCCCCTTGCCATTATGGAAAAGAGGCGGCTAGGTAATGTTGACCGGGCGGAAACCCTTAATGTCATCGGTGAGGTGAAGAATAGGGTGGCTCTCACCATAGATGACGAGATAGATACCGCCGGCTCTCTGGTGGGCGTGGTCTCAGCCCTAGAGAAGCGGGGGGTGAAGGAGGTTTATGCCTGCTGCACCCACCCCATATTCTCCGGAGAGGCTATTCAGAAGATAGCTGCTTGCCCAGTGAAAGAGGTGGTGGTTACTGATACCGTCCCTGTCACCGGCAAGAAGAAGCTGGATAAGATTACCGTCTTACCCATCGCCCCGTTACTTGGTGAAGCCATACGCCGCATCCATACCGGACAATCTATTGGAGCTATGTTTGAGCAAGGGTGAGCTATGTTTAAGTGGTTGGGCAGTCTTACTGACTCCAACGAGAAAGAGTTGAGGCGGCTCCAGCCAGTAGTAGACCAGATAAATGGGCTTGAGCCTGAATTTGAAAAACTCACTGATGCCGGGCTTCGTGCCAAGACTGACGAATTCAAGGCTAAACTCAAGGACGGCAGTTCGCTTGACGAGCTCCTTCCCGAAGCCTTTGCCGCCGTTCGTGAGGCAGCCAAGCGAACTATCGGTCAGCGCCACTTTGATGTCCAGCTAATGGGGGGGATTGTCCTCCATCAGGGCAAGATTGCCGAGATGAAGACTGGCGAGGGCAAGACCCTGGTGGCTACCCTCCCCCTCTACCTTAATGCTCTTACCGGTCAGGGCTGCCATCTGGCTACGGTTAATGACTATCTGGCTCGGCGAGACCCCTACTGGATGGGGCCTATCTACCACGCCCTGGGGGTAAGCGTTGCCAGCATTTATCCCCAGACGCCGGATGAGCAATCCCCCGCCCGCCTCTATGACCCCGCCTACGATTCAGGTAAGGAAAACGACCGCTGGCGGCACTTCCGCCCCATCTCACGCAAGGAGGCTTATCATGCAGATATCACCTATGGCACCAGTAGTGAGTTCGGCTTTGACTATCTGCGAGACAACATGGTCTTGGACCTGTCCCAGTGTGTCCAGCGCCCCTTAAATTATGCCATCGTTGATGAGGTGGACTATCTTTTAATTGACGAGGCCAGAACCCCGCTTATTATCAGTGGAATGGCTGAGTATGCGGGAGACATGTATAAGGCCGTTGACGATGTTGTTGGTCGCATGAAGATGAAGGTACTAGCCCACGAGCCAGTTACTCCTCAAGAGAAGGAGGAGGAAGCTGTGCTGGAGGAGCAATACGATTATATTGCCTATGAGAAGAGTCGCCACATTAAAGAGACGCCACGTGGACTGGAAAAGCTGGCAAGGGCTTTCGGTATGAAGGGCGAAGACCTCTTTTCTGATAAAGAAACAAGAGGCTTGACCTCTGAGGAGGCGAAGAGACGCAACGATATTCTTCACATATCTCATCAGTCGATGCTTGCTCATGCTCTCTACAAGAGGGATAAGGAGTACGTCGTCACGGATGACGGGGAGGTTATTATCGTTGACGAGTTCACCGGCAGGCTGATGTATGGGCGGCGTTATTCAGAGGGGTTGCACCAGGCGATAGAAGCCAAGGAGCGGGTAAAGGTTCAACAGGAAAGTAGAACCTACGCTACCATTACCATCCAGAACTACTTCCGCATGTATCAGAAGCTGGCGGGCATGACCGGCACCGCCGTCACCGAGGCTGAGGAGTTTCATAAGATATACAAGCTTGAGGTAACAGTTATCCCTACTCATAAACCCATGATTCGTCAGGACTTCCCCGACCAGATTTACAAGGATGAAGAAGCCAAGTTCAGGGCGGTGGTGCGTGAGATTGAGCAGCTTCATAAAGAGGGGCGACCGGTGCTCATCGGCACGGTATCTATTGAGGCTTCAGAGCGCCTGAGCGACAAGCTGACCAAGAGGGGCATCCCCCATGAGGTGCTTAATGCCAAGCAGCACGAGAGGGAGGCTTATATCGTTGCCCAGGCAGGGCAGCCGGGGGCAGTAACCGTCGCCACCAATATGGCGGGGCGGGGCGTTGATATTATCCTTGGGGGAAATCCTGAAGGGCAGAACGAGGCTGAGTGGCAGGAAAAGCATAATAAGGTAATAGCCCTTGGTGGGCTTCATGTTATTGGCACCGAGCGCCACGAGGCGAGGCGAATTGATAACCAGTTAAGGGGCAGGTCCGGGCGTCAGGGTGACCCGGGAAGCTCTCGCTTTTATGTCTCCCTGGAGGACGATGTTGTCCGTCGCTTCGGTGGTGACCGTGTTAAGAGCTTTATGGAGTGGGTGGGGATGGATGAGGATACCCCAATTGAGAATAAGCTGGTCAACCGGGCTATTGAAAATTCCCAGGTCAAGGTTGAAGGTTACCACTTTGATATTCGCAAGCACCTGGTGGAGTATGATGACGTGGTTAATAAGCACCGCGAGCTTATCTATGGCGAGCGGAGGAAGCTCTTGGAGGGCGCTGACCTCAAGGCGAATATCCTGTCTATGGTCAAGGATGAGCTCCGGGATATAGTCGCCACTTACACTACTGGTGAGTACGGCGATGGCTGGGATGTAAACGGCCTCGTCGGAGAGGTTTCCACCATCCTCCCCCTTTCCCCAGCCCTTAATGCCGCTGCCCTCGCCCAGATGAGGCCGAAAGAGATTGAGGAGAAGCTCATTGCGCAGGCGGAGGCTTTTTATGAACAGAGGGAGAAAGAATTAGGCGCGGACAATATGAGGGTAGTGGAGAGGCTGGTGATGCTTCGCACCATAGACAGCCTCTGGGTGGAGCACCTGACGGCGATGGAGCATATGCGCCAGGGGATAGGGCTGATGGCGGTCGGTCAGCGCGACCCTCTTGTTGCCTACAAGACAGAGGGGCATAACATGTTTCAGAACCTTTTGGCGGCGATTCAGCATGATGTAGCTCACACCATTTTTCATGTGAGCCTTGTCAAAAAGGAATCCCCCCAGAGACCCCCCACCCCGGCTCCGGTGGGGGGAAGGCAAAGGGTTGGGGGCAAAAAGATAGGCAGAAACGACCCCTGCCCCTGCGGCTCAGGGAAGAAGTATAAGCACTGCTGCGGGAGGTGAGAGATGTTTCAAGTACAGTCGGAAGTAAACACTGCAATAAACAACAGGATATATTTTAGGACGGTAGGAATAACTATCTACAATGATGATTTTTTGCATACCAAAGTGGTGGAGGATGGCAGTATTGACTTAATTATCACCTCACCTCCGTATAATGTGGGCGTTAGGTATAATTCACATGATGACAAAATGCCCTACAAGGACTATTTAAACTTTTCAAAGGAATGGCTTGGCAAATGCTATCATTTGCTAAAAGACGATGGCAGATTTTGCTTGAACATACCACTCGACAAGAACAAAGGTGGACAGCAAAGTGTTTGTGCTGACTTAACAACAATTGCCAAACAAATTGGCTGGAAATACCACTCTACAATAATTTGGAATGAACAGAATATATCAAGACGAACTGCCTGGGGTTCATGGCTCAGCGCTTCTGCGCCTTTTGTTATTGCGCCAGTCGAGGTGATAGTGGTTCTTTACAAAAAACGGTGGAAAAAGGAAAGTGGCAGTAAAATATCAGATATTAATAAGGCCGAGTTCCAAAAGTGGACGAATGGAGTATGGGATTTTAGCGGGGAGAGTAAAAGAAGAGTGGGACACCCCGCTCCATTCCCCGTGGAATTGCCCAAGAGGTGCATAAAGCTATTTAGCTTTGTCGGGGATACTGTACTTGACCCCTTCCTTGGGAGCGGAAGCACGTTAGTTGCCTGCTCGGAGACAAGGCGAAAAGGGATTGGTATTGAAATCGACCAAGGTTACTGCGAAATTGCCAAGCAAAGGGTGATAAAAGAGGGGAAGGTATACCAGTCTAGGCTGGAAAACATATAAGGGAGAGACGCCATGCCTGAAAAATCTATAAAACAGTTAGTCTTAGAATATTTTAAGATGCACCCAAACGAAGATTTGACCCACGGCCCTGTCGTTGATTGGGTTGAGAAGGAATATATTAGGCTAGGTGGGACGAAGCCTAGAGACCCATGGAGAGACATCCGAAAACTACATCAGGAAGGCTTACTAATAAAAGTTGGTAAGGGAATATATAGATATGAGCCCAGTCGCGTTCAGGAAGTAGAATTGTTTGACTTCCCTCCTGAGGTAAAAGAGGAGATATTTAGAAGGGATAATTATAAATGCGTGGTCTGTGGAAGAGGTAGAAAAGACGGGGTTGAGATATGCGCCGACCATATAAAACCTAAAGACTTGGGTGGAACTAATACGGTAGATAATGGACAAACTTTGTGCACCGAACATAATCTGCTAAAAAGGAATTTCTCTCAAACAGAAGCAGGCAAGAGATTCATCATAAAGATTTATAAAAGTGCTGTGGCTAGTGGTGACCAGAGAATGATTAGATTTTGCAAGGAACTGTTTGACGTTTACGATAAAGAAGGCATAAATAGCCATATACCAAGACCGAATAGTAATTAAGGCGAATAGATAAAAAAGAGGAGAAAATTATAGGAGGATATATGGCGCAATATAGGTGTTTGAATTGCGGTTATAGCGGGGACAAGTTGATATACCAATTCAATGACTATTCCTATTGCGTTGCCTCAAATGAGGAAGAACCTGAGTTTATTGATGATTGTCCTGCTTGGGTCAAGGACAAGGGGCTTGGCGACGCAGAGATTGGTGAACCAGTTGGGTGCCCTGGGTGTCGTGCTTGGGGAGTCGATAATTTCGAAGAAATTTAGTGGCAAGCTCTGTGGCCCATGAACAACAAACAAATCGCCAAGGTCTTTGAGGACATTGCCGACCTCCTGGAGCTAAAGGGGGAAAACCCATTCAAGATTCGGGCTTACCAGAAGGTCGTGCGCTCTATTGAGCACCTGCCCGTGGAACTGGAGCAGCTGGTCAAAGAGGACAGGCTGAGGGAGGTCCCCGGGGTGGGGGAGGCAATCGCCAAGAAGATTACCGAGTTGGTAACTACCGGCAGGCTTGACTACTACGAGAAGCTAAAGGCTGACTTCCCCGAGGGAATCAGCACCCTGCTCAGTGTCCCTGGCGTCGGTCCTAAAACGGCAATGCTCCTCTCTACTGAACTTGACATAAAGACAATAGATGAGCTTGAGGCAGCGATTGTTGGCGGGGAGGTGGCGCGGCTTTACCGCATGGGGGACAAGACGGCAGAGAACATATTGCACCAGATTCAAGCCCTGAGGAGAAAGGACCAGCGCATCCCCATCGGTGAGGCAATGCCAATAGTTGACGAGATTCTGTCCACTTTGGGGAAGGTTAAGGGGGTAAAAAACTTGGTTCCCGCCGGAAGCCTGCGCCGTTTCCTGGAGACGGTGGGCGATATTGACCTCATGGGGACTGCCGATGACCCCACCGCGGTTATGCATACCTTTACCACCCTGCCCATGGTCAAGGAGGTTCTGGTCAGCGGCACTACGAAATCAAGCGTGGTCGTTGCCGGCGGGCTTCAGGTTGACCTGAGAATCGTGGAGCACGATTCCTTCGGCTCTCTGCTCCAGTATTTCACCGGAAGCAAGCAGCACAATATTAACCTCAGGGAGAGGGCGCACCGGAGGGGGCTGAAACTATCTGAGTACGGCATCACCGACATTGCTACCGGCAAGCTGGAGAAGTTTGCCACCGAGGAAGCCTTCTATCGGCGGCAGGGGCTGGAATTGATGCCCCCTGAGATACGGGAGGGTGGGGAGGAGATAGCGCGGGCGGAGAAAGGCATCTTACCTACGCTGGTGGAGCTATCCGATATAAAGGGAGACTTCCATGTCCATAGTGATTGGAGCGATGGGCGTGACAGCATTGAGGCAATGGCTAAAGCGGCTAAAGCCCTCGGCTACAAGTATCTGGGAATTGCTGAGCATTCTGCCGGTCGTGGCATTGCCCACGGGCTTGATGCCAAGAGGCTGAGGCAACAAATAGTTGAGATTAAACGGCTAAACCAAAAGATCAAGGGCATTCATCTCTTCTCTGGTCTGGAGGTGGACATCCGCGCCGATGGCACCCTGGATACCCCTGACGAGCTTCTTGCCGAGCTTGATATTGTTACCGCCGCCGTGCACTCGGCGATGAACCAGAGCCAGCAGCAGATGACAAAGCGGCTTATACGGGCAATGGAAAACCCCAATGTAGATGTGGTGGCACACCCCACCTCACGACTACTACCGGGGAGGGAGCCGGCGGCGGTGGATATGGAGGCTATCTTCCGGGCGGCGGTTAAAACCAAGACTATGCTGGAAATCAACGCCATGCCCAGCCGCCTTGACCTCAGGGACATCCATACCTATCGGGCGCGGGAGCTGGGGGTAAAGCTAATAATTAACACCGATGCCCACTGTGCCGAGCACCTGGGATTTATGCGCTTCGGGGTTGGTATAGCCAGGCGGGGGTGGTGCCAGCCCCAGGATATAATAAATACCAGACCACTGAAAGAGGTTATTGCTTATTTACGGAAGTAGGGAGATGACAACTCAGAGCCTGAAGGTGGTACGCAGTAATATCGGGGCAATAAGACACCTGGAGCAGGCAATCATAAGTGGCAAGCACTGGTATATTGCCCTGCTTGAGGCTATCCGGCTATGGCCTGACGGTGAGGAGACCTATAACGGCCGCCATTACCGCTACCTTATTGATGGTGAAGCCTTTGACTGGCTGCTTCTGGCAGAACGGCTCTGCGAAGCGGTCGACGATCTCCTACCCGAGGAGGAAAAGTTTTCTCTCCTCTTTCAGGGCAGACCGCCGCTTAGACTGACCAAGGAGAAGTTCAAGAGGTTAATCGGCGTGACTAAATACCGTCAATACCTCAGCTACTTTTATGGCGTAACCGTGGAAGAGGCGCTGTTTCTGGCGGTGGAGGGGGAGGTGCGTAAGGAATGGCGCATCTCCGGCTATAATGAGCATAATCTGGTTAATGAGGTCTATCAGCGAATATACGGTGCCACCGAGCCAATATTGCTTAAGCGCTTCCGAAGGGAGAAGGGCTACCCACAACTCAGGTCTATCAGCTTAACCGAGCTAAAGGAGTTTACCTACTGGCTATTTAAGTATCGGCTCAAGCATTGCGATAAAGCAAGGGTTGCCAGCGATACCAAAAAGGCGCTGGAGCAACTGGCTTTAGCCAAGCTTATCTAAGCCTTGTTTTAGCCTCCCCAGTTTATCTTTACCTGTTGCCAGCTTCTGGCGCTCTCTTTCCACCACCGCTGTTGGTGCCTTGCTCAGAAAGGCTTTGTCCTTGAGCCTGGCTTCAAGACGAGCTATCTCATTCTGGGTTTCTTCTATCTCTTTCTCCAGCCGTTTCCGCTCCGCCTCAAGGTCAACCATACTTGCCATCGGTATGATTACCTCGGACTCTTTGAGCACCAGGGCCACGATATTTTTGCTCCTTGGGATTTTCTCCCGGCTATCCAGGAAAATAACCGGTCTTGCCCGAGCCAGGGTCTGGATTACCTCGGAATAGGCAGTTATAGCCGGCTTTAGCTCGCCGGCATAGACCTGCGCCTCAATCCATCGGGTGCTCTCCACCTTATATTGAGCCCGGACGTTGCGGATAGAGTGTATTATCTCAATTATTGATTCTATGACCCGCTCCGCCTGCGGGTCAATAGCCTTTTCCTCTGCCTCGGGGCAGGCAGCGACCATTATTGACTCACTTTTTTGCCAGCCTGAGGGCAGGCGCTGTTTAAGGTTTTGCCATAGCTCCTCGGTGACGAAGGGCATATAGGGGTGTAGCAGTCGGAGCGACGTTTCCAGGACACGGACCAGAACTGGGAGGGGGGAGGGCGCTTCCCCGGAGCGGAGGCGAATCTTAGCCAGCTCAACATACCAGTCGCAGTATTCGCCCCAGAGGAAGTCATGGAGCTGTCTCTGGGCTTCGCCAAACTGGAAGTCCGCCATCAGCTTGGTTACGGTGGAGGTGGTGCGGCTCAAACGGCTCAAAATCCAGCGGTCTTCGAGAAAGAGCTCGTCTTGCTGAATTCTGATGTCGGCGCCTTCTAGGCTTCTTATTACAAAGCGGGTGGCGTTCCACAGCTTATTGGCAAAGTTTCGACCGGCTTCCAGCCTTGGTGTCGTCATCTTGATATCATTCCCCGGCGATATGTCACTGGTCAGGGCAAAGCGCAGGGCATCGGTGCCATACACCTTGAGGGTATCAAGGGGATTAAGCACATTGCCCCTGAGCTTGCTCATCTTCTCCCCCTTCTCATCCCGCACCAGCCCATGAAGATAGACGGTATGAAATGGGATGTCGCCAGTATCCTCCAGACCCATCATAATCATTCTGGCGACCCAGAAAAATAGAATGTCATAGCCGGTTTCCATTACTGTGGTCGGGTAGAAGTAACGCAGCTCCTCGCTGTCATCGGGCCAGCCCAGGGTGGAGTGAGTCCATAGCGCCGAGGAAAACCAGGTATCAAGAACATCTGGGTCTTGCTCTATATTGGCTGAGCTGCAGTGACCACAGGACTTAGGCTCATCAACGGTAACGGTTAATTCGCCGCAGTCTTGGCAATACCAGACCGGGATTTGGTGTCCCCACCATAGCTGGCGGCTGATGCACCAGTCGCGGATATTCTCCAGCCAGTTGAGATAGACCTTGGTAAAGCGCTCGGGGATAATAGTGATGCGCCCGCTAGTTACAGCATCAATTGCTGATTTAGCTAGAGGCTGCATCTTGATAAACCACTGCTTGCTGGCGAGAGGCTCAATAATTACCTGACAGCGGTCGCAGTGTCCCACGGAGTGGGTATAGGGCTCAACCTTTACCAGAAGCCCTTCTTTTTCTAGGTCAGCTAGTATCGCCTTACGGCAATCAAAGCGGTCAAGTCCGGCATATTTGCCGGCATTTTCATTCATGGTTACATCTAGATTTAAGATATTTACCATCGGCAGTCCCTGGCGCTGGGCGATTTCAAAGTCCACCGGGTCGTGGGCGGGGGTGACCTTTACCGCCCCAGTGCCAAAGTCAGGGTCAACCACTTCATCAGCGATAATTGGTATTATCCTATTTACTGCGGGGAGGATAACCTTCTTGCTGAGCATAGCCTTAAACCGCTTATCCTTAGGGTTGACGGCGACTGCGGTATCGCCAAGTATGGTCTCGGGGCGGGTGGTGGCTACGGTGATAAAGCCCTTATCTTCGGCTAGGGGATATTTGACATAATATAGATGCCCCTGTATATCTTTATGTTCTACCTCAAGGTCGGAGAGGGCGGTAGCGCAGCGGGGGCACCAGTTAATAATCCGCTCCCCACGGTAGATTAAGCCTTTGTTATATAGATTGACGAAGGCGGTGCGTACCGCCCGGCTCGGTCCCTCATCAAGGGTAAATCTCTCACGGCCCCAGTCGCAGGAAGCACCAAGTCTCTGGTGCTGTTCGGCGATAGTCCGCCGGCACTGTTCTGCCCACTGTCTCATTCTCTCCAGGAATTTTTGCCTGCCTAGCTTATGTCGGTCTAGCCCTTCCTCAGCCAGTTGTTGCTCCACCACCACCTGCGCGGCGATACCGGCATGGTCAACGCCGGGGAGCCATAGTGTTGGCTCGCCCCTCATCCGGTGCCAGCGAATCATGATGTCCTCCAGGGTGGCAGTCAGGGCATGCCCAATGTGAAGCTCACCGGTAACGTTAGGCGGTGGCATAATAATGACGAAGGGCTTCTTTTTTGGGTCTATCTTTGGGGTAAAATAGCCCTTCTCCAGCCAGAACTTATACCATTTCTGCTCTACTTTGGCTGGTTCATAGGCTTTGGGCATTTCATATTTTGGTGCTTCTGGCATAGTTTTTAGAACCCCATCCCCTTTATCCCCTTCCCCTTGTCAAGGGGAAGGGGAATTTTTAATTAAGAGGGGCGAAGCCCCTCTTTGACTCCCTTTCCCTTCGTTCTCCTTCGCCCTTGCCAAGTGGGTGTTGACAAATTCTATAAAATCTGCTATTCTTTATCCAGAATCACGACGAAAAGCACCCTGTGAGGTTCCGTCCTTATAGGGGGTTTTTCTTTTTATACTCTAATTTGCCACGCAGATTATCTAAATACGCTACTCGCCCTTTAGACGCTATATCTAGCAAATGCGAACACCCCACCTTACAGGGTGCTAACACGCATTCCAGCTTGCTTTTTTCGCGCAGGTAGTTCACTAGGCAGTAAAAATCCCCATCACTACTTACGATTACCGCCTTTTCGTAACTGTCCAAATCTATCATAGCTTGTAGCACTAATTTAGCATCACAGTTGCCTTTAACCTTGCCATCTGGCGTTTTTAGAATAGGCTTAAATATTACCACATAACCCGCAGACTGCAAGGAAGTATAAAGAGGCGTATTCTCCGGCATATAGCCGATGAAGTAGTATGCCTTGCCAATGCCGTAATGCTCACTCAAATACACCCTGAAGCGGCGGTAGTCTAAATCCCAACCTACCGCTTGCATAGTTCGATGAAGGTTAATTCCATCAATAAAAGCATAGTTAGTTTGGGGCTTTTTCATTCTGTTTTACTTTTTGCTTAGCATCCCCGCCACCCTGTCCAGTATCCTGTCCGCTACCTCTCTCTTGCTCATCAGGGGGAGTTTTTCTACTTTGCCGTCCCGGCTAATTAAAATTACTTTGTTGGTGTCAGCGCCGAAGCCGCTTTCTTTGTCGGTAATATCGTTGGCGACAATCAGGTCAAGCTGCTTATTTTGCAGTTTCTTCTTAGCATTGGCAACTATGTCCTCGCTCTCAGCGGCAAAGCCAACCCTGAGAAAATTGCCTTTTACTTTGGCTAAAATATCCGGCGTTCTGATTAGCTCTAGGGTCAGGCTTGGCGTAGTCTTCTTAATCTTAGTCTTAGCTACAGTCTTTGGCTGGTAGTCGGCGACCGCCGCCGCCATGAGCAGGGCATCAGCCTTGGCTACCGCCTTAGCCACCGCCGTTTTCATCTCGGCGGCGGTTCTGACGTGGATAACCTCCATGCCTGCTGGCTTGGGAAGGGAGGTGGGGGCAGTAACCAGTGTTACCTTTGCCCCTCTATCCCTGGCGGCTTCAGCTAGAGCATAGCCCATCTTGCCCGAGGAGAGGTTGCCGATATGGCGCACCGGGTCAATGGGCTCCTGCGTGCCACCGGCAGTAACCACCATTCGCTTGCCTTTTAAGTCACCGCTTTTGCTCAAGACCTGCTTGATAGTGCCGATGATTTTGTCAGCATCAGCCAGACGCCCCCAGCCGATTTTGCCCGATGCCATACGACCATAACCAGGGTCAACGATAATAAATCCTCTGGCTTTAAGTTTATTTAGGTTCTCCTGGGTGATAGGATTACTAAACATATTAGCGTCCATTGCCGGCGCCAGGATAACCGGGGCTTTAGTTGCCAGCACGGTTAGGCTAACCATATCATTAGCCATGCCGACTGCCAGTTCGGCAATAATGGAGGCGGTGGCTGGGGCAATAACCACCACATCAGCCACCTCCCCCAGGGTGACGTGCTCCACAGCATGTTGAGAGGCGAGGTCAAACATATCGGTTACCACCGCCCCGTGGGTGATGCTGCGAAGGGTGAGAGGGGTGATAAACTTGGTCGCTGGTTCAGTCATAACCACCTCAACCTTAGCCCCAGCTTGAGTCAACTTACTAGCAAGGTCGGCGGCCTTATAAGCAGCTATGCTTCCAGTTATGCCTAAGATGACAGTTTTGTTGGCTAGTGCTGTTGTTTCCTTATTAGAATTCAACAACCTCACCCCCTGTATCCCCCTCTCCTTTCCAAGGAGAGGGGGAAGGATTATTTTTGAAGGGGCGAAGCCCCTTCAAACTGCCCCTAACTTATCAGGCTAGGCTTTATTCATCTGGTAGATGAGCCTCAGCCCAATCAGGGTTAGGGCAGGGTTCACTTCATCAAAGATGGTAGTTTCCTTAGCAATAAGGCTAGCGTAACCGCCAGTAGCCACCACCTTAGCCTTTTCTTCTAGCTCCTTCTGGATACGAGCCACTATGCCCTCAATAAGTCCGACATAGCCGAAGATAATCCCTGACTGCATGGCAGCAATGGTATTGGTGCCAATAGCCCGTTTGGGATGAGTTAGCTCCACTCTTGACAGCATTGACGTTCGGGTAAATAAAGCCTCAGCCGCAGTCATTATGCCTGGGGCGATTGCTCCCCCCAGATAGTCGCCCTCTTTGGATACAGTGTCAAAGGTAGTGGCTGTGCCCAGGTCAGCGACAATTACTGGACCACCGTAGAGGTGGTGCGCCGCCGCCGCATTTACAATGCGGTCAGCACCCACCTCCCTGGGATTATCCATCCGGATGCGTACCCCCGTTCTTACTCCTGCCCCAACCACCAGTGGCGTGATATGAAAGTAGCGTTGAAATAGCTCGTCAAAGGTAGATATTAATGGCGGGACAACACTGCATAAGGCTATCGCCTTAATATTGGGTATGTCTAGACCCTGCTGGCGCATCAGGTTAAGTAGTAGAGCTGCATATTCATCTGCCATACGGTGAATGGCAGTAGCCATATGCCAGGTGGCACGAAGCTTCTCATCATCAAAGACGCCAAAGGTGGTGTCAGTATTCCCAATATCAATGGCTAATAACATTTTCCTTTACTCCCTTAATAACCTGAGGCAGTTCCGGCAAAAGGTCGGTGGCAATCATACCGCTGTCACCAAGCCTAGCCCTGACCATCTCACCAGCCTCGGCATGAAGGTAAACCCCACAGGCGGCAGCGTCAAAAAGGGATAGCCCCTGTGCCACCAGCCCGGCTATAGCTCCAGTTAAGACATCACCAGTACCGGCTGATGCCAGCCCCGGATTGGCGATAAGGCTAATCTTGACCTTACCTTCCGGTGAGGCAATAACGGTATAGGCTCCTTTCAGAACGATTGTTTTGTTCCATTTTGCCGCCAAATTCTTGGCAACTCCTTCCCGGTCTACCTGCACCTCCCCCACCGTTACTCCAGCTAGCCTTGCCATTTCCCCAGGGTGAGGGGTAAGTATAGCATCGGTGGTTAGCTTCGTCCACCACCTTGGGGTATTGGCTAGGATGTTGAGGGCATCAGCGTCAATAACCAGTGATGGCAATGCCTGCCTATGCCCACCAATAAGAATAGACCTGACGAATCTTACTGCTGATGGGCTCTGCCCTAGTCCACAGCCAATAAGCAGGACATTAAACTTGTCTAATTGCTGGCGTATCAGCCTGGCGGCTTCAGACGAGATGATGCCGGGGCGAAACTCAGGTAAGGGGAGATAGGTTACCTCAGTTAACTTTGAGGCTAGGATAGGTTGCAGGCTGGTAGCCGTAGCCAGTGTTACCAACCCTGCCCCAACCCTTATGGCACCACTGCAAGCTAAATAGGCGGCACCGATATAATTTATCGAGCCCGCCACCACCAGAACCCAGCCAAAGCTCCCTTTATTAGATTGAAGTGGGCGCTCGGGAAGAACCGATTTAACCCACTCACCAGTAGTACATTCTGTAGTTGCCTCCTCCGTCAGATGTGCCGGCATGCCAATATCAACCACCCTTATTCTGCCCACCCTTTCCGTCCCCGGGGGTTTAAATAAGCCTGGCTTGGGGAAACCAAGGGTTATAGTGTAGTCAGCGTAGAGACAGCCAGGGTCTACCTCTCCGGTATCAGCGTTAAGCCCCGAGGGCAAGTCCAGGGCAATGATACTCCAACGCTTGTACTCCTTTTTCAGCCTATTTATCCTGCCCAGTAGCGTGGCGATGGGACCACCAAAGCGCCGGGTAAGACCAGTGCCAAATATGGCATCAATAACGCCGTTAGCTGATGCCAGAAGCTTATCAAGCTTTTCCAGACTTTCGTCTTCAGCGGCGTCAACGCAAGTAATGGCGCGTTCTTGGACTAGCCTAAGTTTTGGGTCATCCTCAGGTCTTTGCCCAAGGAGGTAGACGGTGACCATTGCCCCCCAGTCATGAAGATGGCGGGCGGCGACTAGCCCATCCCCGCCGTTGTTACCCGGTCCGATTAGAAATAGAATGTGTTGCTGGTCAATATTGCCCAGGATATGCCTGACCTCTTCCGCCACGGCTTTGCCGGCATTCTCCATAAGCACATCTGTGGTTAAACCAATCCCGGCACAGCTTTCTTCCAACTGGCGCATCTGGCTTGTGGTTAGAATTTTCACTTAATCCTCCCCAAAGGCTATCTTATCCAGATCGGTTTTCTCTTCTCCAGGAAGGCTTTCAGCCCCTCAACGCTGTTCTCTCCACTCATCACCTGGGTAGCATCAACACTGGTTACTTCCATAGCCTGATGAAACTCAAGGTCAAAGTTGCGATAGAGGGCTCGCCTTGCCTGGGTCAAGGCTAGCCCGCTATTAGCGGTAAACCGCTTGATAAATTCCTCAGTTGCCTTGTCAAACTCCTCTTCGGGGACGGCTTTATTTATCAGCCCAATCCTCTCCGCTTCCTTGGCACTAATACTATCACCAGATAGAATAAGCTCAAACGCCTTTCGTCTGCCCAAAAGCCTGGGGAAAAGTACTGAGGCTGGGGGAGGATAGACACCAAGCTTAATCTCAGGCTGTCCCAGTTGTGCCTTTTCTGAGGCGATAGCCATATCACAGCCAGCCACTATCTCGCAACCCCCGCCCAGGGCAAGACCATTGACCACGGCAATAGTTGGCTTATCTACCTCTACTAGTAGTATAAATAACCTATTGAATACCTCCACCATTTTCGGTAGCCTCTCGCCGATATGGTCGCCAACAGCTACCCCGGCAGAGAAGGCTTTGTCACCAGCGGCGGTAATAACTACCACCTTTACCTCATCATCTGTCCTTAGCTCGGTTAGGGCTTGGTTCATCTCCTCTAAGGTGTCAATATCTAGGATGTTTAACGGTGGTCTATTAATGATGAGCTTTGCCACCCCGTCCTTCTTCTCCAGCAGTATATTCTTAAAATTCATCGCTCCCCCCTCTAATATTATCAGATTGAAGTGTAACAGTATCCTTGGCTATGGTCAAGGGGAGGAGGTTCCTATAGGGTGACTTGACAAGAATGGGGGGTGGGTTATATCATTTTGGCACCATTGAATCTAAAAAGTCTATGAAAGGAGGGGAAAATGCCTTGGTGGGTTATCCTTCTTCTGGCACTCATTGCGGCAATACTTCTTGGGTTACTGATAAAGTGTATAGATGGTAAGTTAGGCGGTCCTACTTATAGAAAAATGAAAAGACATTTGAAAAAAGAACAGGGGTTACTTGAGAATCTAAGCGATCCCCCTACGGCGGATCAATGTCAAAAACTGAGAGATAGTCTAGATAAGATTCAAAAATGGCTAAGGGAACCTCCAGATACAGCCTTACCCCGCGTACTTTATCCTGAACTTATGAAACTTGAATCTGCATTGGGAAAGGCGATAGCAGAAAAGTGTCGGTAAGAACGTAATTTTGAAAATAAATGTTTGAACTCACCTGTTTGCTTACAAAACGGTGATTAATGTCTATAAAAATGCCGTACGACTTTTCGCAATCTGAGTTAGTAACCTATCCCCCTGACCCCCTTCCCTTAGCAAGGGAAGGGGGGATATTTGATTAAGAGAGGCTTCGCCTCTCTTTAACTCTCTTAGTTTTGGGGCGTCTAAGAGGGGCGTCAGCCCCTCTTTTATATTCTTCCCCCTCTCCTTTCAAGGAGAGGGGGATAAAGGGGGTGAGGTTCATGTGACAAATTTCTTTAGCCTCTTGGTCATTGCCTGCCAGTGGGTTCCCCGCCAGTAGATGCGGTGGCAGGCAGGGCACTGCATAAACTGGCTCTGAGTTTGGTAGACATAGGGCGGTACCAGGTCTTTCGTCTCCCCTTTATCCCTCTCCACCAGGACTTGATTGCACTCCAGACAGAGCGTGAATGGCCGGAACTTAGGGTCCAGGTTTAAGTCGCTTACTACCTGGTGCATCTGTAGCTCAGGTTCATCACTTTGAATAAGGATAGCCTTGAGCCTTCCGCTGGTTATCACCCGCCGTTTCATAATCTGAGTGTCCCGGCTAAGTATCACCCTGTCTTCGGCTAAGGCAGTAGCTACCAATTGGGAATCGCTACTACCGTTAAAGAAGTGGGTATCATACCCCATGAGCCGTAGCCACTTAGTCAGCTTTCCCACATTGTTGTCAACTATGAACCTTGGGGTGTCTCTCAACTCACCCCCCATCACAACTTGAGCTCCATCCCTTCGTAGGCAAGGGTGATTGAACCACCTAAGTCTCTCTCCACTGCCGCTATTTCCGCCGCTATCTCCTTCTCCTGAGCCGGTTCCATGTGAACTATCACTACCTTGGGGAGGTAGCCTTTAATTTCTCGGAAACTGGTTAGCTCCTCCCTTAACAGGCTCGGGGTGAGATGTCCTGATTTAGCCATCTCTTCCTTATATCTATCTGAGGCAGTAACCTCAATAATAAGTAATTGGGGCGAAACATGCCGCCAGCAGCTAGCCAGACCGGGACCGGTATCGCCGGTATAGAATACTACCTTACCGTCAGCAGAGGTGATCTGGTAGCCAACAGCCGAGATGCTGTGATTTACCGGCACAGCCAGGACACTATAGCCCTCAATCAGCTCATCCTTGTGTGGCTCTATTATGCTGAACCTGAGTGTTGGGTTATGCCGAGGTCGTTGGTGGAAGTCGGGGTAGAGCTTATCGTCCAGGAGATGGGTGATGACGGCATCATATGCCATTGAGGTAGAATAGATAGTGATTCTGGCACCACGAAGGAAAAGGTTCATCGCTATAGTCGGGATGTCCCGAACATGGTCATAATGGTGGTGGGTGAGCAAGACCCCCTTAATTTTTTGCTGTGCCTCAAATGACAGGCTAGAAGTAATCCCACCGGCATCTATAGCTAAGACGTCATCAATCAACAGGCTGATGAGTTTTGAGCTTTCCGATTCACAGTTGTGCGCTCCTAAGATTTTGATTTCCATGGTTTTAATCCAAGACAGCAAAGGGGTTAAAATTCGTCCGGTAGTCGTAGGTGTCTATGGCCTCTTTCTTCTTTAAGTAGTTGACCGCAACATAAGTAAATGGGGTGGCAATGGCTTCAAAAAGGACCTTCGCCAGCCAGTGATACAAAATCATTATTATTACAAAGGAAGGGGTGCCGATGAAGGCAAGTGTAATAAATACCAAAGTGTCCAGCCCTTGCCCGACTATAGTTGAGCCAATAGTCCTTGTCCATAACCAGCGTCCTCTGGTCAAAACCTTCATCTTGGCCAGGACAAAGGAATTGGCGAATTCACCGACAAGATAGCCGCAGAAGGAGGCAGCAAGTAGCCTTGGTGTGTAGCCTAAAATGCTCTCATAAGCCTCTTGCCCTTTCCAGAAAGGAGCTGGTGGCAGAACTTGTCCCACCCAGGCAAGGATGACGAAGATAAGGTTGCAAGCAAATCCAAGCCAGATAACCCTTCTTGCCCAGTGATAGCCATAGACCTCAGTGAGAATGTCGCCAAAGATATAGCTTATGGGGAAGATAATTATGGCTGCCGGCAGAATGGCGGGACCAACACTTATCACCTTTACGGCAATGATATTAGCAGTAGTGAGGCAGGTGACAAAGATTGTGGCAATAACCACAAAGCGGTATGAGACGTTCATAACTAAATCCAGCGCTTACGGCGGAAGAAATAAAGCATACCCCCGGCAATCAGAGCCATGAACAACAAAAGTAAGCCGAGAGATTCATAGGTGCCACTGGTTAGCCCACCGGGTAAATGTATATTCATCCCATAAAGGCTGGAGACTACCATGAAGGGTAACATAATGGTAGCTAAAACGGTCAGGATACGCACGATACGGTTGATATATTCAGTGCTTAAAATGAAATCAGAATCCTTGTATACCTCAATGACCTCTTTGCACTCATCCAGGGTATCCCAGATTTTGTTGAGATGGTCTAGCATATCACCAAAAAGGGGGCTCATATCCCTGGTAGTAAACTTCTGTAGCTTGGTCTCTAGCTCGCTGACGACGGTGCGTAGCGGCCAGATGATGCGCCTCTGGGCAATAATATCCCGTCTTAGCACGGCGACGTCCACTGCAGCCTCAGCAATCTCATCAAAGACCTTGTCTTCCACATCCTCCATCTGGCCCAAGATTTTGTCCATCATAGGAAAGCAGTAGTCGACCAGGAGGTCAATGATGCGGTAGGCAAGGAAGACAGAACCTTTATTCATATTCCTCTTACGTACTGCGTCATTGTCTCGGCACGCCTCAAAAAGCCTGACCAGGGGGGTGAGTTCACCGGCATGAACCGTGACCACATATTTTCTACCAATGAACATGCCGATTTGGCTCGGTCTGACTATCTGGACATCCTTGTGCCACTTTGGGAAGTGGAGAACCACAAAGAGATAATCCTCATACTCATCAATCTTGGGACGCTGCCTTCGGCTGAGGCAGTCTTCCAGATCAAGCTGGTTAAAGGAGTAATTTTGAGCTAGATACTCCGTCTCCCCTTTTGTTGGCTGCTCAATATTGACCCAGGTCAGTTCCCCCGAGGTAATCGTCTCAATATTTAGCTCCTCTTCCTTCCCCACCTCTTGAACCGCCACTATTGTTTCTTTTTTCGTCTTTGGCATAGCCATAGACTCTCCCCCGGGATTTGTTACCAAGCCTTACCCTATTTTACCACAATCATGGCTAAATAGCCCTATTTTCTCTCCAGGATAATAGCCATCCCCTGACCGCCACCGATGCACAGCGTTGCCAGACCGAGGTTATAGTTTTGGCGCATCATCTCATAGATAAGGGTAACTATAATCCTGGCTCCAGTGCAGCCTATGGGATGTCCCAGTGAGATTCCGCTACCATGAGCGTTCGCCTTCTCGTAATCAAAACCAAGCTCTCTCATTACCCCTATTGCCTGAGAGGCAAAGGCTTCATTTAGCTCAATATAGTCTATATCCTTGAGGGTAAGCCCAACCAGCTTTAGTGCCTTCTTTGTTGCCGGGACTGCCCCCAGACCCATATACGCCGGGTCAACGCCACCGGAGGCGTATGACCTGATAGTTGCCATTGGCTTTAGTCCCAGCCCCCTTGCCTTTTCCGATGACATTATCACTAAGGCGGCAGCACCATCAGTTATCCCCGAGGCATTGCCGGCGGTTACCCCTCCAGCCTTTTTAAATACCGGGGGTAGCTTGGCTAAAGCCTCCATAGAGGTCTCCCTGGGGTGTTCATCGGTGTCAAAAAGCATGGTTTCTTTTTTCCCCCTGACCTCAACCGGGACTATCTCCTGCCTAAATACACCATCCTTTATTGCTGCCAGTGCCCTTTGGTTGCTCATCAGGGCAAGCCTGTCTTGCTCCTCTCTGGTTATGCCCAACCTTTCGGCTATATTTTCTGACGTTACCCCCATATGATAACCGTAGAATATCTCCCACAAGCCATCGTAGACCATACCATCAATCAGCTCGGTGTTGAACATCCTGGCTCCCCATCTGGCGGTAGGTGAATAGTAAGGGACGAGGCTCATATTTTCCATGCCACCGGCAATAATAATCTCAGCATCACCAGCCCTTATCGCTTGGGTAGCTAGGGCTACCGCCTTCATCCCCGAGGCACAAATCTTGTTTATAGTATAGGCATTGGTCTCTTTGGGAATACCAGCGTAGATGGCTGCCTGACGGGCAGTATTTTGCCCCTGCCCTGCCTGGAGAACATTACCCATTATAACCTCATCTATCCTCACCGCTTTCAGGGAGTCTTCCCAGTTGAAGTTCTTCTTCTCCAGCTCGGTCAAGCCTTCGCCTTTGAATGCCTCAGGGGCATACTCCTCCGCGTCTGTTTTAGGTCTCAGTCCAGCCCTCTTTAACGCCTCCTTAATAGCAATGCTGCCCAGTTTTACCACGGGGGTGTCCCGTAATGCCCCTCCATAATTACCTATAGCCGTTCTTACCCCGCTGACGATTACCACATCAGTCATAGAATGTCCTCCCTTTTTTAAACAGGCTAATTTATTCGGGATTTCACTTATAGTCGTAGAACCCCTTGCCTGTCTTGCGCCCCAGCCAGCCGGCGGCGACCATCTTATTCACCAATGTTGGCACAATATACCTTGGGTCCTTAAGCTGTTCATATAGCGCATCGGCGACAAACTTGACGACATCCAGCCCGGTCAGGTCAACCAGGGCGAGCGGACCCATAGGGTAATTTAAACCCAGGCTTATGGCATTATCAATATCCTCTCTGCTAGCAACACCCTCCTCATAGAGGCGAATAGCATGAAGTATATAGGGTATCCAGACCCGATTGACAATAAAGCCCGGCTTGTCCTGGGCAATAACCGTGGTCTTTCCTAGAGATTGGCCAAATTTCTGGCATATCTCAACCACCTCATCGCTGGTGGTAATAGTCTTTACGATTTCAAGCAGTCTCATAACCGGGGCTGGATTAAAGAAGTGCAGTCCCAACACCTTGTCTGGCCTTTTGGTTGCTACCGCCATATCAATAATAGATAGACAAGAGGTGTTAGTTCCCAGGATGGCATGTTTGGGACAGACTGCGTCCAGCTCAGCAAATAGCTTCTTCTTCAAGTCCAGATTCTCAATGGCGGCCTCTATCATCAGGTCACAGTCAGAGAAGTCCTTAGTTTTGGTTGTGCCCTTAATGTGGCTTAGTGTGGCGTCCTTATCCTGCTGGGAAATCTTGCCCTTCTCTACCAGTCTGGCTAACGTTTTTTCAATTGATTGAAGCCCCTTACTGAGAAGCTCCTCGTTTATCTCCGATACCACCACCTGATAACCTGACTGAGCGCAAAGCTGGGCAATGCCCGAACCCATGGCTCCACACCCAACTACACCGACCTTCTTAATTTCCATAGCGCCCCTTTCTTCTTATTTTGCCTTGTAGACCGGCTTTCTCTTTTCGACAAAGGCGGTAGTCCCTTCGGTGAAATCCTCAGTGCCCATGAGATAGGCTACCAGCGCGTTCTCCAGCCTTAAGCCATCTTCTAAGCTCAGGCTATAACCCCTGACCATAGCCTCTTTAGCCGCCCTAACCGCTAGAGGTCCCGCCTGGCAGATAACCCCAGCCCATTCTTTGGCCGTGGGCATAAGCTCAGCTTGAGGCACAACCTTATTTACCAGGCCAATACGGTATGCCTCCTGGGCGTCTATCAATCTTCCCATAAGTAGTATCTCGGCGGCTTTACACCAGGGAATCATTCGAGGCAGCCTCTGGGTCCCTCCCCACCCTGGTATCAGACCTAGATTTACCTCAGGTGTGCCCAGGCGAGCCGTCTCCGAGGCTATTCTTATATCGCAAGCCGTGGCTATTTCCAACCCCCCGCCCAATGCCAGGCCATTGATAGCAGCAATGAGTGGCTTCCACAGCTCAAACCCGCGCATTATGCTTGGTGGAAATGCCCACTGGTCCCGGCGATGCTCCTTCATGAAGGGCAGGGTGTCTTTTATATCGGCGCCACCGCAGAAAGCCCGCTCCCCAGCCCCGGTGATAATACCAACCCAGAGTTCGGGGTCATCTCTGAAGTACACCATTGCCTCATTAAGTTCTCGCATTGCCTCCATATTCATGGCATTCATTGCCTGGGGGCGATTGATGGTAAAGATGGCGATTCTACCTTCCTTCGTATAGTCAATAGCCATAATAAACCTCCCAAAAAGTTTTGCGGATCAACGGTCAATTAAAAAGAAGGGTAACCGTGTGAATTTTAACAGAGGACTTATATTAGCGTCAAGACAAGGGGTTAAAAGATTATTTAGCAACCCATCCCCCTGTCCCCCTTCCCTTACTAGGGAAGGGGGAGTGAAAGCAAGAGAGGGGTTTTACCCCTCTCTAAAATCTCTTCCCCCTCTCCTTCTAAAGGAGAGGCCTGCTTGCGCTAAAGCTTTAGCGAAGGCAAGGGGATAAAGGGGGTGAGGTTAATAGATAATCTCGTAGGGTTGCTTATTATACCGTAGGTGTGATAATATAAGGCAAACTAAAAACTAGATATCCTCTCCGAGCCTGTTCTCCTGAAGGTAAATTATGGAGACTGGCCGATAGGGTATCGCTGGAAACGGCGCTGCCTCCCGTGTTTGGAAAGGAGAGTTGACTCAGGCTATGATTAATAGCCTGTAGAGCACCTTCTTTTGAGGTGCTTTTTAATTGTGCTTTATAAATGACGCTAAAGGAGTGTTATGAAAAGGAATATTGCCATACTAGCTGCGCTGGTAGTCGTTGGTCTGTTAGCCAGCGTTATCGGCTGTGCTGCCACGGGGGCAGGACCGCTGCCGCCCCAGCCGAGATTAAGGGTGGCGACCACCACCAGCCTTTACGATACCGGGCTCTGGGGCTATCTGGAGCCAATGTTTGAGGGGAAGTATAACGTCGAGGTGGACGTCTTATCCCTTGGCAGCGGCGCTGCCTTTGAATATGCCAAGAGGGGTGATGTTGATGTTCTTACCATTCATGACAAACCCAACGAGCTCAAGTTCATTGCCGATGGCTATGGCGTACAGCGGGTCCCCTTTGCCTATAACTACTTCCTCATCGTTGGTCCAGCCGCTGACCCGGCAGGCATTAAGGGCTTAAGCCCAGAGGATGCTTTTAGGAAGCTCTTTGAGACAAAGGGTGGCAGCTTTATCTCCCGTGGAGACAACTCTGGGACTCACTCCAAGGAGAAGGCAATCTGGCAGGCCGCTGGCTATGATTATACAAGCGTCGAAGAAGGCGGTGGCTGGTACATAGAGAGTGGGCAGGGCATGGGCCAAACCCTGCAGATGGCAAGCCAGAAGCTGGCTTACACCCTGACCGATATGGGCACTTATCTCTCCTATAAGAGCAAGCTGGAGCTAGTGCCAATAGTGAGCAAGGGTAGCGTACTGCTTAACGTCTACTCCGTTATTGCCGTAAATCCAGAAAAGGTTAAGGGAGTTAGGATTGATTTGGCTAATAACCTGGTAAGTTTCCTCACTTCACCGGAAATACAGAAACTTATTGGCAATTACAGTGTTAAGGATGGTTTGCCGCTGTTTATTCCTTGTGCCGGTGCTGAACCAAAGTAGACGGGGTTGAAGTTAATTGACTGAGATATGGCAGGGTCTGATTAAGGCTATAGAACTCATCGTCAACCTTGACCCTGAGGTTATGGAGATTGCCGGGCGGTCGCTGGGAATCTCAGTGACCGCTACCCTCCTTGCCGCAGTCATTTGCCTCCCCCTGGGGAGTCTCATCCACTTCAACCGCTTCATTGGTAAAAGGACCCTAGTAAATCTTATTCAGACCTTCTATAGCATACCCACTGTTGTCGTTGGTCTCTTTGTCTTTCTGCTCTTCTCCCGAGCCGGACCACTGGGTGGGTTAAATTTGCTTTTCACCCCTACGGTGATGATTATCGGGCAGATGATACTGATTACACCGGTGCTCCTTGGTCTGACCGTTTCGGCTCTCAGCGGAGTGGATGAGGTGATATCCGACACCGCGCGTTCCCTTGGCGCCAGTGACCTCCAGACAGTGGTGGTTGTCCTCAAAGAAGCCAGATTTGCGATTATGGCAGCGATTCTTCTAGCCTTTGGTCGGGCTATCTCTGAGGTAGGGTTAGCCCTTATGGTTGGTGGCAATATCAGGGGGTTCACCAGGGTCTTTACTACCGCCATCTCGCTGGAGACATCTAAGGGTGATATAGAATTGGCTATAGCCCTGGGCATAATCCTTATCCTTATTGCTCTAATCATTAATATAGTCTTAAATAGACTTCAGCAGAGGTAACAATGCCTTTAATAGAAACCGTAGAGCTGTGCCAGAAATATGGTGGGCGAGATATTCTAAAGAATATCAACCTGAAGGTTGAGCGGGGTGAAGTTTTAGCTCTTATCGGTCCTACCGGTGCCGGGAAGACAACCCTTTTGCGCTTGGTAGACCTTCTGGAGATGCCCTCGTCAGGCAAAATATATTTTGAGGGCAGGGATGCCACCGAATCCAAGAAGGTTAGATTCCAGATGCGTAGAAGGATGGCTTTCGTCATCCAGAAGCCGATAGTATTTAACCTTAGTATCTATGATAACATCGCCTGCGGTCTGAGATGGAGGGGAGAAAAGAAGGCTGGTATTCAGCAGAAGGTAAACGGTATCCTGGAGATGATTGGCCTCTCCGCCTACCAAGATAGAAACGCTAGAACATTATCTGGTGGAGAGGCACAGCGGGTGGCAATAGCCAGGGCGATAGTCACCAAACCAGAGGTACTGCTACTGGATGAACCGATGGCTAACCTTGACCCGCTTTCGGCAGCAAAAATCGAGGAATTAATCACCAGCATTATTCATCAGTATAATACCACGATAATAATGGCAACACACGATATGTCTCAAGGTCAGCGTCTAGCTAACCGGATGGGTGTGCTCATAAATGGCGAAATCCTTCAAACTGGAGACACAAGGGAGGTATTCACCTCGCCCCAGAGTAGAGAGGTTGCCGAGTTTGTCGGCGTTGACAATATTATAGATGGGATAATAGTATCGCAAGAAGAGGGGATGGTTGTCGTAGACATTGGTGATAACAAAACAATAGAGGCAATTTCTAATTACCCTGTTGGCGAGGCGGTATGTGCCTGTATTAGACCGGAGAATATTACCCTGACCTTATCAAGAACCACCAGTAGTGCCAGGAACTCGTTCATTGGGCGGATAACTGGGGTAGTATTACTGGGTCCGCTCAGTCGCATTGAGATAGATTGCGGCTTTCGGCTGGTAGCTCTGGTTACCAAAAGGTCAGCTGAGGAATTAGCTCTAGAAAAGGGAAAGCAGGTTTATGCTACCTTTAAGGCTACCGGCGTCCATGTACTTAGGAGAAATTGACAGCATAATTTAGCCATGATATATTCTACCTGCGGCAGCGTAGCTCAGTGGTAGAGCAGGGGACTCATAAGCCCTTGGTCGGCGGTTCAAATCCACCCGCTGCCACTTTAACCTATCCCCACCCCACTGTTAACCAAGCCTCTCTCAACATACAAATGGGGTGAAGCCGTTTCTTCCCAAACCGCACTCACTCAGCACCATCAAACTTTTTGAGTAAATGTGCCACACCAACTGGTCTCCGTTGCACAGAACAAACTTCTGTTGAGCATTTTTCGAGGAGGAGCGAATTATACTTGACAAGCGTGACCTTGCTCGGCTATTATGGAAAACGGTTGCCTATAATCACAACACCGGGGTATTCTCGTGGGCTTCGAAACACAGGATGTAGAAAGAAAGACAATCGCCATAATGAAAATTCTAAGAGACTCGCCAGAGCCTCTTGGAGCCAGGGTTATCGCCCAGCGCCTGAAGGACTATGGGATTGAGCTAGGCGAAAGGGCAGTGCGATACCATCTTAAGTTGATGGACGAGCGCGGTTTTACTCACCTTCTAGGGCGACGAGACGGTCGGGTGCTCACTGAGCGGGGCGTTGAGGAAATGGGCAGCGCCTTAGTGAAAGACAAGGTAGGTTTTGCCATATCAAGAATCGAGCTACTGGCGTTTCGCACCACATTTGACTCAGATAAGCTCTCCGGCCTAATTCCAGTAAATGTCTCCTTCTTCTCAAGAGACATGTTTGACCGGGCGATTGATGTGATGAAACCTGCCTTTGAAGCTGGCATTTGTGTGAGTAACTTGGTGGCTATAGCCTCTGAGGGAGAAGCTCTAGGAGACTTAACCGTCCCCAAAGGTAAAATTGGTCTGGCTACGGTTTGCAGCATCGCAATCAATGGCGCCTTGCTTAAGGCTGGTGTCCCAATGGCCTCAAGATTTTCTGGCATCCTTCAGATTAGAAACAATAAGCCTCTCCGCTTTGTTGAGCTCATTGAGTATGCCGGTTGCTCTCTGGACCCTTCAGAGGTGTTCATCAGAGCAAGAATGACCTCTGTCAGAGAAGTAGCCAGCACTGGTCACGGCAGAGTATTGGCTACATATCGGGAGATACCAGCGCTTTCCCGACCGATAGCAGAAAATGTGATGGCTAAACTTAAGAGTGCTGGAGTGGAAGGGTTGCTGGTTATGGGAGGCACCAGCGAGCCGGTGTGCGAAATCGGAGTGGAGCTTAATAGAATTGGCATTATTATTTACAATGGTTTGAATCCTATAGCTGCCGCCGTGGAAGCTGGGATAGAGGCAGAAAATCGTGGGATGAGCACTGTTATGGAATATCAGCGCTTAATGAAATTCAAGGAGCTATAACATGCAAGAGATAAGGGTTATACCCTGTCTAGATGTGAAAGATGGACGGGTAGTAAAGGGGGTAAAGTTCGTTAACTTGAGAGACGCACGTGACCCGGTGGAGGCGGCACGGGCCTACTGCCGAGAGGGGGCAGACGAGCTTGTGTTCCTTGACATCTTTGCTACTGTAGAGAATAGAAAGACACGCTTTGACTGGGTTAAGAAGGTATGTGAGGTAGTCACTGTCCCCTTTGCTGTAGGTGGTGGCATTGGCAGCATCGAGGATATGAAGACACTACTCGACCTCGGCGTGGACAAGGTCTCGATAAACACTGCTGCTGTCAGAAACCCACAGCTCATAAAAGAAGCCTCGCTGCGGTTTGGTAAGAAAAGGCTCGTGGTAGCTATTGACGGCAAGAAGAATCCACGGGGCAGCGGCCTGCCCCGGCTGGAGGTAGTAGTCAAGAGTGGTACTGAGTCTACGGGAATGGATATTGTGGAATGGGCAAAACGCGTCGAAGAGCTGGGTGCCGGAGAGATCTTGCTTACCAGCAAAGATGCCGATGGCACCAAAGAGGGTTATGACCTGGAGATGACGAAGGCGGTAGCCGAGGCAGTAAGCATACCGGTTACAGCCTCGGGTGGTGCTGGCAGCTTAGAGCATCTTTACGAAGCCGTAACCATTGGAAAAGCAGCCGCAGTATTGGCGGCTTCTATCTTTCACTTTGGCGAGATATCTATTTCTGAAGCTAAAAAATACCTGAAAGAAAAGGGAATACCCGTAAAAATTTAAGGAGGCAGATTATGTCATTAAGCAAACCAAACGCTAGCCCAGCAACAGCAACAACGACAAGGGTGGTACCGTCACCCATATCGGGGTTGTGTGTCACCTGCGTCGATGGCTGCCCCGGCTACTGTGAAGTCGGAAGGTCAGCCCTGAGGGGGAGGGAAGTACTCTATCCGCAGCCCTTTGGCAAGGTCATAGCGGGGTCAGAGAAGGACTACCCGGTCGACTTCTCCCACTTTAACATCCAGGGAAGCTGTGTCGGGGCAGTAGGTATTGAAGCGGATCCGGATAAAGCCGTTTTCGCCGCCGTTGACCTGTCAACCGAGATTGGCACCGAAGGCCGAAAGATTAAGATGAAGGTTCCTTTCTTCACTGGAGCGCTGGGTTCAACGGAAATAGCCAGGGTGAACTGGGAGGGGGCGGCTATCGCCATCGCCATATGTGGTGCCGTCCTCATTTGCGGTGAGAATGTCTGTGGCATGGACCCGGCTGCGGAGTTCAAGAATGGGAAGGTTATGAGGTCTCCGGAGCTGGAAAGAAGGGCTAAACTTTACCAGGCCTGGTATAACGGCTACGGGGCGCTACTGGTTCAGGCAAATGTCGAGGATACCCGTCTCGGCGTTCCCGAGTATGCAGTGGAGAAGCTCGGAGTTGAGGGTATTGAGATAAAGTGGGGACAAGGAGCGAAGGATATCGGTGGCGAGGTTAAGCTGCCGACTCTGGAGCGAGCGCAGCAACTCAAGAGCCGAGGGTACATCGTTCACCCTGACCCGGACAACCCTTACGTCAAAGAGGCACACAAATTGGGTGGGATAACGGAGTTTGAAAGGCACTCCCGTCTGGGCATGGTGGATGAGGACACATTCTTGAAAGAGGTGGAGCGACTCAGAAAGATAGGTGCCAAGTACGTTACGTTGAAAACTGGCGCTTATAAGGCTTCAGACTTGGCGCGGGCAGTGAAATTTGGTTCGGAGGCGAAAATAGACCTACTTACTGTGGATGGTGCTGGCGGCGGTACCGGCATGAGTCCGTGGCGAATGATGAATGAGTGGGGTATACCCACCGTATATATCGAGAGCCTTCTCTACAAGTTCCTCAAGCGACTCGATGAGAAAAGGGAGTTTATTCCCAGTTGTGCCATCGCTGGTGGCATTGCCCTTGAAGATCACGTCTTTAAGGCGATAGCCCTGTGTGCTCCTTATATAGATGCAGTATGCATGGGTAGAGCCACCCTTACCGCGGCTATGGTTGGCAAGACCCAAGGGCAGCTTATGGAGGAGACCTACGGTAAGGGTAGCCGAGAGTATCGCGAAGCCGTGCTTCGCACCTTCGTTGGTGCACAGCAGCTTGAGGAGAAACTCGGAGATGACTTTGCCAAGATACCGTCGGCGGCAATAGGTATCTACACTTACTATGACCGGCTGGCTACTGGACTACGACAGCTTATGGCCGGCGAACGGAAATTTGCCCTCAAGTACCTGGATAGAAGCGACCTCATGACTTTGACTCGGGAAGCGGCTGAGGTGTCAGGCATCCCGTATGTCATGGAAGCCGATATGGAAGAAGCCGAAAGGATACTAGGCTAAGAAGGAGAAAAAGATGCTCAAGACAATATGTCCTCATTACTGTCCAGCACCTTTCTGTCTTGTTGCTTGTCCCCCGAGTGCGATTATGGTTGCCGTCAAAGGACAGAACAAAAACATTCGCATTGACGTGGACAAATGCAATAGATGCGGGATCTGTCGTGTTATGTGCGTTACCTACAGTCGCGATAAAACACTGCAAAGGAAATTGCCTTGGCTTTCCTCAGCAGGCGATTAGAGTCGGGTTTGCTAAACAGGAGACAGGCAACATTTCAAAGGTGTTGTTAAGAGCCTGATGCTTAGGAGATTCTTTGATCAAAAGGAACGTCAGGATTTTGGTCTTTCCACCTTTTTATCAAACCTACAATCGTCCCCAGAATTAAACCGCGAAGTGCAGAGCAAAAATATTTGGGAGGGGCAGATACCAACCCCCACTCCTGTATGGCAGGTCCGTAACAACCGCAACACAGATTTTTTGCCCAGCAATTTTGACAATTGATATACTTTTCTTTTTGATTCCCACAAAATAATGCCTTTCCACGTTCAACCAAATCTGGCACTTCTAAAGAATTATTCATATCCAAACACATGTTGTCCTTCGAGAGGAAGTAGCAGGGGAAGATACTGCCATCAGGCATGATAGTAAAAGAGTTAATGCCAGCATCACACATTCGTGATCGTAACATTCGTCCACCTAGTTCAGATATGATTGAACGAGGGTAGATATGTTGAAGTTGCGCGTTATTGCTAAAAGCAGTAGAACTTATAGCAGCTTCCTTGAATAACTCAAAGAGTACTTTCCCATCCTCATCAGAAAAGCCAATTGATTTATCCCTATGTACCACAGGCATTATATATATACTCTCGGGTCTAAGTTGAGAGAGTGTCTCATAAATATCCTGTACCGAGAATCCCATTGATAGATGTTGTCTTGTATAGGTAGCTTCAATAGCAAATGGTATTCCCGTTTCTCGGACCAGTTGGATGTTTTTCCAAACAATGTCATGTGTGCCAGTTCCGTCAGGGAAAACGCGGTTTAAATCATGAACCTCAGGAAGGCCATCGTTGCTTATAATCAATTCCATTTTATGGTCGACTATGAAGTCGAGAAAGCCCCTATTAATAAGAATCGCATTAGTAACAATAGGAAATTTGGGCACTTTGAACCCAAGAGAAGGACATCGGTCAAGCACATACTCAACAGTATTTTTGATAAGATCCCAAGCAAGACTGGGTTCGCCTCCAGTAAAAATAACTGATGTGAGACGTCCGGTCGGAATGAACAGGTCAATTGTCCGCTTTGCGATATCTGGTGACATCTTTCCACTAAACCGCTCCATGAATATTTCTCGGGCGAAGCAATATCTACACCGTAAATTGCAGTCATTAGATACCATCATATTAATTTCGAGGTACTCTGGCTCTTCATAGGTGGCACCTACTGTGTCAATTTTCCCTTTGCAAAGCTCCGCGAGGAGATACTGTATGTCCTTTTCAAGATGCTGCTCATAAGGATCAAGCGTCACACCAGATAGACCAAGATATTTTCTGATGGCAACGCTGATTTCCTGTAATGCGACGATAATTGATGAGGAGTTTCGCTCGAAAATAAAAGCCTCATCATCAGTCTCGAAAAAGTAATATTCTTCACTCATGCTTAATATCTCTTTTTAGAGACGATCCAATTGACTTAATAATATGAAAGGGCCAAGGAGTTAGTCACGTAGCTACTGATCCGACATCAGCTCTGCTAACCACTATTTGGTGGTAGCTCGCCCG
>Ga0315312_1000656_pt1 | contig 35743 bp, 33 predicted proteins | sample TDP7_MG_FD_203629 | JGI IMG/M metagenome (GOLD analysis project Ga0315312, IMG submission 203629) | Freshwater sediment microbial communities from Lake Towuti, South Sulawesi, Indonesia - TDP7 | ecosystem: Environmental > Aquatic > Freshwater > Lake > Sediment | place: Indonesia: South Sulawesi... | reverse complement strand
ACAAACCTTTCTTAAAGAAGAAGAATTATAAAGTCCTCATCCATGTTAATGGATATCCGTCAGACCAAGAGCAAAATGAAAAACTGGAGAAAGAACGATGAAAAAACTAGTTGGAACACTTCTTCTGCTCATCCTACTCGTCACACTTGCTACGCCAGTTCACGCCTCAGTAACGATACAAGCCACGATTAACCAAAACATCCACGTTGTCTTCATTCTTGAAAACATCAACTCAACAATCTACAACGAAACTAAACAAACATTCAACGTCACAACCATCCCAAACGCCATCATAAAGAATCTTAAGCAACAAAACCTAACCCGCGTAAGATGGGGCTACGTACAAGACGTCACATTCGACGACACGGCACGTTCAATACGCTCAGAGTTCTACCTAGCCGGCTCAGACATCATAAACTTCAAATTCAACAAAACAACGACAGCCAGAATATACCACGTTCAAACCAAGTGGAGAAAGTTTTCCGTCAACCTCACAGACAATTTCTCACTAGACTTCGCTGAATACTTTGATACTCCTTTAACCTGGTGGAACTACAGTGATTCTGAGAAAGCCTACTACTATGAACCTACAGAACCTGACTTGATTGATTCATCGTGTAAATTTGTGCTACCCCCAACAGCGACCAACGTTCAGCGTACAGAAGACACGATAATCTTCGAGGTACCGCCGCTCCTCGGAGACGTCCTACTAAATAGTCCATTCTTAATTTTGGGTGCACTCATAGCTGTGATCATGTTTGCTTTTATCTATCGAAGGTTAAGAAAATAAAGTCCAGATACTTTTCGTCTGCTCTTCTGTGCCTCTAGCTTTCAGCTCCCAGAAGAAGATCCACTAGGACGTTTTGATCCACCTCGGCACGAGTCCTCCAGTCCAGATACAACTGTTTATTCTCGTCCTCCGCCAAATATCCAGATCGAATGTAACGGTTCATGTTTATGTCCACCCTCCACCCAGGAAGCTTATCCCGCAGGAGGTCCTCCACCTCCTCGCGAGGAGCTTTTCCCTTCTTAGAGATTATGTAAGAGATGGATATGGCTAAACCCGCGATGTCGTCGATGCGCCAACCGCAAAGCTTGGTTTCCTTGGGTGTAAGCCCGCCCCTGAGAGTTATGTAGAACCGAGCCTTGTTCAACTCATCCAAAGTAGGCTTCTCAGCAGGTTTTTCCCCTTCAAAAACAGTCTTTATGGTAAGATCCAGTTTTTCCAAGTAATCGTCCAAGATATTGACCACCTTAGGATAGTCTGATCCAAGCCTCTTTTTCAGCTCCCACCCCTTCACCCCAGGTTTCTTGTGACGTCTATAAAACAAAAGGTGGGCTGCCCTCTTAATTTTTCTCGCGTAGTAAGACTTCCTCTTCAATCCCGCTTACCCTCCTTCCATCTCCTCCATTCTTCAAAACTTACAGAAATCGGGACAGAGACCAACTGTTCCTTCCCAACCATGGACTTCGGCTTCTCAAAGGGCTTGAGAAACATCTCCTCCTCCAACCTATGCACCTCCAAGGTTGCGTACCCGTAGGTCACGAGAAAGCTCACCATGTACGCCCGCCTCAACGTTTCAGGATACGTCTCTGCGCCAACGAAGTCCCAATACAGAATCTCGCCCTCTTCACCAACCCTCTGCTTCAATTCTTCCCAAAACAATTCCAACTCCTCAGAAAAGACCGTTTCTGCAAGTATCCTCTGACGAATCAGCTCTTCACGCCCTGCAGTTCCAGCTTCCATTTTCAATGAGCCAGTCTTAAGCCACCTTTCACTTAAGGGAAGAAGAGCTTGCCAGTACTTGATAGCCTCAGCGAGACTGTGAGGAGATATCTGCTCCAACTCTACTATTGGTCGCCAAGCCTTAAGGAAAATGTTAGCGAGTTCCTCTCTACCAGCCCTCCGTATCTTCTCCTCCAAGAGGAAGGGATCAGTATAAAGCGAAGTTGACCGATGTCTCACCCAGTCGCTCTGAAGCTTAATAACCGAGGCGAGCTGATGAATAGCCTCAGCATCCAAACAAAACTCTTCCGGCAACTCCCACTCAGGAAAATACTCCCGCACAACCGCGATGACATCATCAACATCCACGATGAAGGGATCGAGATTTCTCTCCTCAACAGACTTACACAAGTCTATGATGTGCTGAAGACGCTCCCCTCCGAGCTTTTTCCTCTTCTTCCTCGAAGACAATTCATCTTACCCCTTTAAAGATGGGTGTCAAAACCCAAAAATAAAAAGGTAGTGTTCTCCTGCATCACTCTATCGGAAGGTTAATATGTACAATGAACAATGCTGCATTCTAAGCTTCTGTTCTTAAGGCAAATCTTATATTTCTAGACAGAAAACATAGAAGTCCGTTCTGGGACCCCCGCGCGCCTTGGTGATAACAAAATGAAGGTTAGGATGGCGATTAGGAAGGTGTGGACACTAATGACTGGCCGAGCTCGAATCCCGCTTACAAGGGGTGAACTGGCTAAGATAAGGTCTAAAGCCATTCGGCGAGGCATCTGGTTTAGTGCGTTAAATGGGGCGGAGCGAGCATACATGGGCTTGGCCATAAGGGTCGTTGAAAGAGTCCGCAGCCTTCTTCTAGCCAAAGTGTTGACTTCCATCCTAAGAAAGCTACTTTGTGTCATGGATAGCAGGATTGCGCGCATAATGAGGGAAGTCGGTCGCCCTCTCGCCCAGAAATTGAGTCGAATCGCCCAGAAATGGGGGAACAAACCCGCCATTGAATGGGCAGATGACCACGACTTCATACAATATTTAGCCGTGACCCACACTAACACGCTAACGGTGTTCAAAGTATAATGTATACTCTGCCTGTTGAACCTGACGTCATCAGGGAGTTTGCGTAGTCAGCATGAATCTAATATATGTGATATTAACTTGCATCCTCTCCTTTCTCTACGTATTCACCCTATACAACATACCTGTCATAGTGGCTGGTGTCAGACATCTACGCAGGTCCAGTCAAAGCAGGAGGAAGACGCTACAAGTAAGTGATGAAGAATTACCGGCTATATCGGTTGTTGTTCCGGTGAAAAACGAGGAAAGAGTTGTAGGTAGGCTCCTAGAGGCGTTGCTAAGATTAGACTATCCTCAGCAGAAGAAAGAAATAATCATTGTCGAAGACGGATCGCTGGACAAAACTGTGGAGATATGCAACAAATACGTCAAACAGCACCCTAATCACATAAAACTTCTTCAAAAATCAAAATCCAACGGAAAGGCAGCTGCCCTAAACTACGCTATTAAGCACGCGAAAGGAGATGTCATCGCTATGTTCGATGCCGATAATGTTCCAGAACAAGACATTCTGCTAAAAGTGGTCCACTATTTTGAGGACCAGTCGGTGGCTGCAGTGCAGGGCACCACATGCTCCATAAACGCTGACGAGAACATGTTAACCAAATTCGTCTCATATGAGGAAGCCGTACGGTTTGAAGTCTTGTTAAGGGGGAAGGACGTTCTCAACCTCTTCGTTCCCCTAACTGGTAGTTGTCAATTCATCAGACGAAACGCCATTGAAGAGGTTGGCAAGTGGGATGAAACATCCCTGTCTGAAGACACGGACATGTCTGTTAGACTGATGGAAAAAGGTTACAGCATAAGATACGCCCCGGACGTGCAATCGTGGCAGGAAAATCCATCGAATCTAACTCAGCTAGTGAAGCAGCGAACAAGATGGTTCAGGGGATGCATGGAAGTCGCGGTGAGATACGGAAGTCTCATCACAAGACTGGATAGAAAAAGCATTGATGCTGAATTCACATTGGCGGGACCTTACATGTTAGCTTTATGTCTCATAGGCTATTTCATGGCCATACTCACCTTCTTCGTCCCAATTCGACCTGACCCTATTTTTACGATCATGGCACAATTCCTATCACTACTCACTGCCATCACTTTATTAATTACAGGAATAGGCCTAATCTATTTGGCAAAACCACGAAAAATGGCGAATCTGCTATGTCTACCCTTCATTTACGTATACTGGAGCGCACAAACTTTCATGGCATCATATGCGCTAATCCAGATCATTCTGAAGAGACCTAGAAAATGGACGAAGACGGTGAGAACAGGAGCCACAGACGCTCTAAAAATTATAGATAGACAAAAAACTTCAAAGTAAAATTTTTAGTCTTCATACAGAGCATCTAGAAACTTTTTGTCTCATGAACATGAAGCATACTATTATCGGTCTAAACATTAAATGCGCGGAAAGGGTTCGGAGCTACTTACGAGTTTCACATGCACGCCAAATATTTAGCGTCTCCATGAAGTATTTACGTATAGATTTTAGAAAAGGTCTTTTTCTTTCTTTCTGTTTGGGTTTCATTGTTAGGTCGATACCTGAAATTCTGTCGTTTCGGTATCCAATAGGTTTTGATACGGTGCATTATGCGGCGAGAATCAAGAGTGGAGTGGTGTGGTATCACTGGACGTCGATGTTTTCGACTTGGTTGCTGTACGCGATTTCGATACCAGTATATCAGATTACACGGGTTGATCCGTTTCTTTTGCTGAAGTTTATGGCACCTACGTTGTATGCGTTGAACGTGTGCGGTGTTTACTACTTCTCTAGGAAAGCTTTGAATTGGAATACGAGGAAGGCGTCAATTGCGGCTTTCTTCTTTGCTTTTCAGCTAGCTTCGTTGAGAATATCTTGGGACCTGTATAGGAACACACTTGGATTAGGGATTCTTCTGTTTGCATTGCCATTTATTAAGGATTTGAAAACGAAGAAGGATTTTGCGTTGTTTATTTCGCTTTCCACTTTGGTTGTTCTAAGTCATGAGCTTGTTTCAGTGGTCATGTTTGTGGTGGTCTTAGGAGTGATTGTGAGTGATTTCCTCAAAGGCGAGAGGGCGAGGGTTATTAGGACTTTGGCGGCTGTATCAGTTGCCTCAGCTATCTTTTTGACGGACATTTTTCTACGTTTGTTAGTGCCCATTAATACCGCAACTGAGACTAATGTTATCAGCACCTATCAAGCTCCTGCACATCCAGGTGGACTTTTCTTCTTGGTTGATCATCTAAGTGTTTCAGACTGGGTCTACTATTCCACCTATTTGGATGGGGTTTTACACGTTTTCTCTCTTTTCGCCCTACTCTTTTTGGCGTGTCTTCCTCTCGTTTTAGTCGGCTTCTTTAGGGATAAGGTTCTCGACGGATGGGCATCATGGCTTCTCGTTGGATCCTTCAGCTATTTGATAATGCCCCTTTCAGCGTTGGCTTATTGGCATAGGTGGATGTTTATGCTGGTTTACCCGTTCACCTTCTACGCGGTGAATGGAATCGGGAAAGTCTGGGAATCAAAAGATAAGATTGTTCGTCCAAACTTGAGGTGGATACATTGGATGAAAGTTTCAAAAGAAACCGCGCGTGGAATTTTGGTGTTAACGGTTTTCCTAGGACTACTCTTTATGACCATAAGAATTGGTGACTATGGAGTTTTCTCCATCCCTACTACGCGTTTATACTTCCCTTCAACCATGTTACGCAACGCCGTTCTTCTACAGGATACAGAAGACACCGTTAAAGTCATGGAATGGTTAAATGAGCATATGCTTGACGGTTCATGCGTGCTTGTACATCACCCCTTCTTGTCGTGGACAGATCTGTATCTGGACAAGAAACACATGATCATCGATTATGTGAATGACGTGGAAAGGGCTCTGAACGTAGCGTCAGAACATGGCTTTGATCCTGTATACCTTATATGGTGGAACAAAAACACTGAGTGGTATGGCCTTGCTGTTCCTGAACATTTCACTTATGCCTTTAGCGTTGAAAGAATGTCCATTTTCAAGCTGGACAATCTATAAAAAATAACGAGGTGAAACAGTGATAAAAGGGATACAGGTCCTTGGAATATTAGTGAGCATCTACCTGATGGCTAAAACAGTTGTTCAGTATAAAAAGAGAAACTATAGTCCAAAAAGGACAGCCTTTTGGCTAAGCCTGTGGGTGGTAATGGCAATTCTTTTTGCGTTTCCCTCATTGACACTCTTAGCATTACCAATCTTAACAACGCAAGACGCTATGTTAACGGTTGTGGTGGTGGGATTAATGGTAACATTTATACTGATATACCAAACATACCAGCAAGTAACGTCATTGGAACGAAAACTTACAGAACTTGTCCAAAACATAGCAATAGATAACCACTTGAAAAAGGCGATGAGCGACCCTGAAAAAGAAGATGAATGAGAAACCGATATTCGTGTTCATACCCGCATACAATGAAGAGGAAAGTATAGAGCGAGTAATAAACGGACTAAAAAAACTGAAGCTAAACTTGAAAATATACGTTATAGATGACGGATCAACGGATAGAACAGCAGGAAAAGCAAGGAAAGCTGGAGCAACTGTAATAAGACACCCGATAAACATTGGAGGAGGAGCAGCAATCAGAACGGCTTTCACACTAGCGATTTTGAATAATGCGGAATACATTGTAACGTTAGATGGAGATGGACAACACGATCCAAAGGACCTATTAAAAATCATAGAAGCAGCAAAAGATGGAGTCGACCTAGTGATAGGATCAAGATTTCTCAAAAAACAAAAACAAGAAATGCCGCGGTATCGGCTAATGGGAATTAGACTCTTCAGCAGATTACTAACAAAAAAAGTGAAAACGAAGATCACGGACGCAACAAGTTGCTATAGAGTGTATAAAACAAAAATGCTAAGGAGAACACTGCCCAAGCTGAGGGAAAACCAATACTACGGACTGGAAACAATAGTCAGAATGGCTGAAAATAGAGCCAAAATAAAAGAAGTATCGATAACGAGCATACCAAGGATATGTGGAAAAAGCAAAAAGGGCGTCCTGAAGTATGGATATAACTTAATGAGAACGCTACTGAGAACCTTGACATGAAGAGACGTTTGGGCTAGCCTCATTATGGAAAATGGAAAATGGAAAATGGAAAAAGTATTCTGTTCCTATGGCACAACCTTGTAAACCATCTCTATGGAGAAACTTTGTTTGTTAGTTGAACTACTACTTTTATTGCCGATCATCTTGCTGATGTGGATGTATGTTGGGTACCCCCTCACTCTCATGCTGATAAATAAAATCAAAAAAGACCGTATTACAACAAGACCAATAGAACCCAAGGTATCAGTTGTATTATGTACCTACAACGAATCAGCAGTGATTAACAGAAGAATTGAAAATATTCTCAAACAAGATTATCCAAAAGAAAAACTGGAAATCATAATAGTAGATTCATCAACGGACCGAACAGCGGACGTAATCAAAGAGAAATGGATAAACAGTGTAGTGTTGCTTAAGCAAAATGAAAGACAAGGAAAAGCAAGCGCCATCAATCTGGCACTGAAAAACGTTTCGGGCGAGATAGTTATACTGTCTGATGCGCCAACTTTGTACAGTGAGGACACCATCCGAATGATTGTTAGAAACTTTGCTGATCCGAGAGTGGGAGGGGTCACTGGAACGTACAATCCGATCGGAGGAAAAAAAAGAGTAGAAAGCGAGGAAAAGTTGTTTTGGAAATTCAAAAACATGCTTAGAAGTCTGGAGGGACAAGTGGATTCAACCACCTTCCTTTCAGGAGAGCTCTGTGCATTTAGAAAAGAATTGATCAGTAAAGTTGATGATAATTCAATTGCAGACGACGTGAACATAGCGATAAAAATACGAAAACGGGGGTATAGAACAATTTGTGATCCTAATGCTAAATTTATAGAAAAGGTACCGGCTTCATACGAGGATTTCTTTACTCAAAAGGTGCGCAGGGCAATTGGAGGAATACGAGAAACTATAAGATTTAGAAAGATGATTTTTAACCCTCGCTTTGGCTTGTATGGGATGTTGATCTTGCCAACCAGGTTCATGTACACTCTACTTAGCCCTTTCGTCCTTTTTTCTTGTTTAATATCTCTCATGTATTTCTTTCTTCGGACCAACGCTTTTTGTCTTCTTCTCAACCCTTACGTAGCTTTCTCCTTCTTGTTTGGAAGTATGCTTATGGTTATTTTCAGGAAAAGTTTTCTGGTTAAAGCTCTAACGATGTTTCTGATTACAGAATTCGTTTTGCTTCAAGCATTTGTCAAGCATTCATTTACAAATTTTGATTTGAAATGGGAAAAAGTTGAGAGCACAAGAAAATGACAAAAATCGCTTGTGATCTCGGTTTGAATGAAAGGTCAAAAAGTACCGTTTTTATTAAAAAAGTAAAAGATTCCTTTAGTTTAGATGGGCGTGTCAAAGAGATTTTGAATCAATTGAATTGGAAGAAATACGTAAAAAAGGATTCCATCGTCGTTATAAAGCCTAATTTATCTACAGTCAAACCAGAATACGTGTCGAGCGCAAATACTTCTCCAAGTCTCATTCGTGCGGTGTGTTCTGTGCTCATTTCTAGAGCGGATAAAGTAGTCATAGGCGAATCCCCCGGGCTAAATTATCCAATGGAACAAGCAGCTGCGTTGACAAAAATATATGATATAGCAAAGGATATTGGTCTTGAAGTTCTGAATTTTTCTAAGGATAAGCAGATATTAATTAAATCTGGAATCCTAGCAGGATGGGCTCTACCAAAAACTCTAATGGAAGCCAATTGTTTCATTACGTTGCCTAAATTAAAAACTCATGGACTAACAGTTTTTACAGGGTCGATCAAAAACCAGTTTGGATGCATACCTAAGAGAGACAGAATCCTTTTACACAATAAACTTGGCCCAGTCTTAATGGAGCTGAACAGAATTCTCAATCCTTCCTTTTCTATAATGGATGGAATAATTGCGATGGAGGGAAGGGGTCCTGTGAGCGGGAATCCATTGGACCTTGGACTTTTGCTTGCGAGCAGTGACATAGTAGCGTTAGACTCCACTGCTGCGAGAATGATAGGGATAGACCCTTACAGTGTTGAACATATTAAATTGTGTAGTGAACATGGCCTAGGTCAAATGGACCGTGATGAAATATCAATCGTCAGTGACATCAATATTTCTAAGATTCAGCGTTTCAAGCTGCCGAATGACGACCTAGTAAACAGAACGATTAAATTCATATTCAAATCTGCTACCTTAACAAGAGTGACAATGACCACACCATTGTTCAGTTACTTAAAACGAGCCGGCCTTTTTATCAGGAATTTTGAAGAACACGTAGAAAACTTCCGTTAAGGAGAGGTGGTATGCATAAAATAAGGATACCTGTTTGTGCCCCCAAAGTTGGAGAAAATGAGGTTCGGCACGTAGTGGAATGCGTGAGATCCACATGGATAAGTGGAATTAGCGAATATGTAGAAAAATTTGAGGAGAAATTTGCAGAGTACTGCGGTTGTAAGTATGGTGTTGCCACCAATAGCGGCACTACTGCACTACACCTTGCTTTAGCGACATTAAATATCGGGAAAAAAGATGAGGTTATCATACCTGCGTTTACAATGATCGCAACCGCAAACGTCGTAGCCTACACGGGTGCAAAACTGGTCCTAGTTGACGCGGAACCCGACACTTGGAACGTTGATGTATCAAAAATTGAAGAAAAACTCACTAGGCATGCAAAAGCGATTATGCCTGTTCACACATATGGGCACCCCGTAGATATGGATCCCGTGTTAGAGCTCGCGGAAAAACACGGTCTCTACGTGGTTGAAGATGCGGCAGAGGCTCATGGAGCCGCGTACAAGGGCAGGAGAACGGGAAGCATCGGAAATATGGGATGCTTCAGCTTCTATGCCAATAAGATAATCACTACGGGCGAAGGGGGAATGATTGTTACCAACAATGAAGAGCTGGCTGAAAAAGCAAAGTGGCTACGTGGTCATGCTTTCGGTCGATGTGGCAAACATTTCTATCATGAAACTTTAGGTTTTGGTTATCGCATGTCGGCACTCCAAGCAGCCGTTGGTTTGGCTCAGCTTGAACACATCGACGATTTTGTATCAATGCGTAGAAACAACGCTAAACTCTATAGCTCCCTCCTCTCTGAGCTTGGAGACAAGATTACTCTTCCTCCAGAGGCGCGCTGGGCAAAAAACGTCTACTGGATGTATTCGATTCTAATTGAGGATGACTTTGGCATGTCTCGAGACGACCTTATGAAAAATTTAGAAATTGAAGGTATTGAAACCAGAACTTTTTTTTATCCAATTCACGTTCAGCCTATTTATGCGAGGCAGTTTCAAGGAGAGAAGTTTCCAGTGGCTGATCAACTTTCAGCAAAGGGCATAAACTTACCGTCAGGAAACACTCTAACTAGCAATGAAATAAGGTACGTATGCGAACGCATAAAAAAATATGCGATGTAATAAAGGAGTATAGGCGTTGACAAAATGAAGGAAGAAAACGTTCTAGTCACGGGAGGTGCAGGTTTCATTGGTTCAGCACTGGTAAGAGAATTGTTAAAAAGAAACGCAAATGTGATTGTCTATGACAATTTCCTATATGGCGATCATTCCAACTTAAGGGGAATAGAAAACCGTATACAAATGGTGAACGGCGATGTACTCAGTTGGAAACTCTACCATACAATAAAGAAGTACAAGGTGAAGTATGTCTTCCACTTAGCTGCCGAACCATACATCCCACGTTGTTATGACAACCCCGAAAAGTTCTTTGATGTGAATGTAAAAGGAACAATAAATACACTTATGGCATGCAAAACGTTGGACGTCAACTTGGTTGTCCATTTCTCCAGTTCTGAAGTTTATGGCACCGCTCAATACGTTCCGATGGATGAAAAGCACCCAACCCTTCCGCTATCGACCTACGCGGTTAGTAAGTTAGCCGCTGACAGAATATGTTTCGTTTTTTCTCGCGAGCACAACATTCCAGTTGTGATTGTTCGCCCCTTTAATTGCTATGGTCCGAGAGAGACACAGCCTTATGTTATACCAGAAATCATCACTCAGCTATCCAGAGGAAACACTTTAAAATTGGGGAATATTGAAGCGAAGAGAGACTTCACGTATGTTGAAGACATAGCGAGAGGAGCGGTTTCCGTGATGAAATCAGACATTCAAAGCGGTGAGGTAGTTAATTTGGGTTCTAACAAAGCCTACTCGATTAAAAAACTGGCTCACCTAGTGGGCGAAATAATGGATCACGATGACATTGAAATAGAAATCGAGGAATCAAGATTGAGACCATTAGATGTCGATATACTCCAGTGCGATTACTCCAAGGCTAAGAAGTATCTTAGCTGGGAGCCTGAAGTTAGTATTGAAGAAGGTCTCAAAAATACTGTGAAGTGGTATGTAGAAAATGGTAATCGCTGGAGTTGGGAAAGGTGGCTCTAACATAGAACTTGAAGGAGGCTAAAATAAGAGCAGGGAATAGCAAGAGCTCAGATTTGTTTTCTGTTTCTAACGTTCACGCTTTAACACGGGCGTTCACTTTTGCAAGATGGCTTCCAAGATGTCGCGCGCGCAAACTAGAAATGCAGAAATATTTTTTTAACCCGTTAGCTCGATAGAGTGGCGTGTAAATACAGGTGGCACGTACTTGTATGCGTAATATTTCTTTCAGGCCTCACGTCTGCGTTATTTGCTATCCAAACTACCCAAGCAACAAAACTGGAAGAGGACAAGACAGATACTCTTACGAGTTGTTAAAACAACTCAGACTCCTTGGAATGGACACTATAGCATTAGTGCAAGGAACGGTGAACAACTTCTTGGAGTATGTCGTAAAGGATTTTTGGGTTTTTCTGAGAACAATTAACATCAAAGCGGATTTATTTCATGCGGCGTCTGAATACGGCGCCAAATATCTTTGGTTAACGAAAAAGTTCCCTTTAGTAACCACTATACATGATATGCTTCCCTACTTTTTCTTTTCAAAGGCTCCAACGTTATATTCAAACCAACTCGTATGTTTTAAACTAGCCAGCAAAAGTGATAGGATTATTTTGTCGTCTAATTTTTATGTGGGACTTGTTAGACGAATACTTAGAGTGCCGCCAGAGAGAATAAGTGTTGTTCATCATGGTGTCGATCATGAGTTATTTAGACCTGTGCCCAAAAATCATCTAGAACAGAAAGATCGCAAAATCGTACTATACGTGGGGGGGCTTAATCGGTTGAAAGGAGTAGACACGCTGCTTAGGGCGTTCAGCATTGTCGCAAAGGAGATGAACGATGTTGATTTATTTATAGTGGGCAAAGGCAGAGATTTCACGCTACTTCAGGCAATTGTCAATGCGCTTGGAATTAGAAATAGAGTCAGATTTCTTGGATTCGTAAAGGAACAGAATCTCCCTAAATATTACAACCTAGCCGATGTTTTCGTTTGGCCTTCTCATTTCGGAGTTGGACTCCAGGTTCTTGAAACAATGGCTTGCGGGACACCAGCCATTGCAGGCGATACACTTGACACGCCAGAGTATGTAGGCAACGGTGGGGTATTATTTAGAGTAGGTGATGCTAATCATCTGGCAAGCATTATGTTAGAAATATTAATGGATGATGGTTTAAGAGAGGAACTTGGCCGAAAGGCACTGCAGTGGGCAAATTCTTTTTCTTGGGAAAGAACGGCGAGAGAAACAGTAAATGTGTACCGTGAAGTGCTGAGAGCGAAATGACGTTGACAACCTCCACGACTTTACGGAGTATTAATAACATATACACGGTATAGAAAGATAGAAAGAGATGTGCAGAATGGGGACGGTCTTCAATTCTTATGGAAAATACTACGATATGCTTTACGCAGATAAGGATTATGAACGTGAGGTAGATTTCTTGGAGGAAATTTTTCAAAGGTATTCACGGTATACGCTGAGAACTATACTTGATGTTGGGTGTGGCACTGGAGGACATGCTGTTCCGTTAGCAAAACGAGGTTATGAAGTGACGGGAATTGATGTCTCAAGGGTAATGATTGATAAAGCTAGAGAAAACGCAAGAAATAACAAGGTTGAGATAAGTTTTGATGTAATGGATATAAGAAAATTGCAATTGGATCGGAGGTTTGATGTGTGTATTTGTATGTTTTCGGTTATTGATTATTTAGTCAAGAACAGAGATGTTCAATATGGATTGTGCAACATTAGGAAACACCTTAAAAAAGAGGCTTTGTTCATTTTTGATTTCTGGTATGGTCCTGCTGTCTTAACGATCCTTCCTTCCGTTAAGATGAAAGTGGTAGAAAAGGAGGGCGTGAGGGTGATTAGATTTGCTAATCCACATCTAGATATCCTACGTCACAGATGCGAGGTGGACTATTACCTAATGGTTACTAAAGGAAATTTCATTGTGGACGAAGTGAAGGAAAAACATGTTGTTAGGTTCTTTTTCCCCGAAGAAATTAAGCATTTTCTGGAAGAGAGTCGCTTCAGACTTCTGAAGCTATGCGCATTCCTCGATTTGAATGCAGATCCAAGCGAAAAAATTTGGGATGCAATTGCAGTTTCTCAAGCCATGTAGTCATAATCGCATAATTACCATTCTTAAATTTAGCTGCCAAAGCCGCGAAGTTGATGAAAAATCTTATTTGGCGGCTTATAAAAAAAGCTCCGTTGACGAAAGGACGTAAGGCAACTAGAGTTGATAGCTGGGATCTTAACGGTTGATGGAAAAATTTAGAATAAATATGAAGAATAAGTTGCTTCGCTTTTTTTCTTCTGTTAAAACGGGTGATGCGTTGTATCTGTTATTCCTGTATGTTTTCTCATTTCTGATGACTACTACTCAATACTTCTTTGCAGGCAACCCGTATCCAATTGGGTATGACACAGTTAATCACCTTTTGGAAATGACTAAGGTTGATAGGTATGGAATTGCAAAAACTATCTTTCCCTTTTCCCCGAAAATAGAGAGGCTATTGATTCATCCCGGCTATATTCTTATAGCGAATGGTATTCACGCACTTTTTGGGTTCAGCTACTTCACAATAGAGAAGTTCCTTCCATCCCTCCTATCGGCTTTTCTGCCAATAGTATTTTACATAATTGTCTTCGTATACACTGGTAACCGCCGTAGCGCAGTTATCTGTGGCTTCGTTGGCACTATCTACTACGGTCGGTTAAGGTTTACACAGGACCTTCGTCCATTCTTGATCGCTTTTCTTCTATTTTCTCTAGTTATTCTTTTTATGATTAATCGATTCAAGGATGAAGGATTTTGGAAAGACCTATCTTCAAAGCATAGAAAAGAAAAAATGTTGGATTTTCTTCGTCTTCTCAAGTCGAAATCTTCGCTTTCAATCTTGTTTCTTCTTTTTTGCATGGCTTACATGCATATTGAACTATTTATTGTCGGCGTAATTATTCTCTTGACAGCGGTGATAATACACATATTCAGAGTCGTTTTCTCAACTCACAAGAGTGTACACATTCATATCTTATGGTTGATAACTCTACCAGCTATAGTAATACTTTCTCCTATACTCCTCCTAAGAAACACCGCATTTATTTACATTAAATGGTTTTTTCATCAGGTTACTGCTCTTTCACCAGAAGCGCACGTACCGCTCACAATTAGCAATTTGCTGTTTAACTTTACGTTTGGAGCAATTGAATTTGTAGCACCAGTTATCGTTTCAGCCTACGAATTTGTAGTGCCTACTCTTTTTTCATTTCCATTTGACATTTTAGTAATCTGTTTCTCCGTATATGCAGGTCTTATAGTAATTTTTCGTCTCATTTTAAGCTCTAAAAACTCATTTGAAGCAGACACATCGTCTATACTATTTTCATGGCTTCTTGTGCCATTTCTCATGAGCTTTGCTATTTACTTCGGATTACGTATCGATCATCTACGTTCCATTGTAATTATGCCTACTCCAATAGCTGCGTCTATTGGCTTGAATTATATCATAGAGCGTGTTTATGCCACATCGCATGCACTAACGCGTTTGGATGCCAGAACTAGAGTTTTCAATTTTAACTTGGTTAAAGTGTTAGGAATACTAGTGATTCTGCTGCTACTACTGAACTCCTCTTTGTACAGCCTTAACTACTCCGCCACGCGTCCCTCATATATAGACTCTAAAGTGGCTAGCGAATTAGAGTGGTTAATAAGGAATTACCCTACAGATAAAGTTCCAGTTTTCATCGTAGATCTGAAGACCGGCTATTTGGTTAACACAGTGGTGATAGAGGTGTTTATGGGCGATTTCTATAAGGATCTCTATGATGTTGATGAACATCCCAAAGGAGTGTATTTTGGCAAGATAGCCTACTTCATTGAGGAAGAGTACACTCCATATGAAGGAAGAATTTTAGATGGAGATATATGGGGAGAAGGATATGTTTCCCGTCCGTTGTACTCTAATTATTCTCTCAACTTGCTTAAAGAAAAACTTGGTCCAAATTTAGCCAGTTACGATGTTTTCTTGTTAACCTCCACTGCCCCCGACAGATCCTATATTTTTAATGATTATGAAAGAAGCATGGTGAATGAAATCCATGATGGAATATTTATGCTGAGAAAGGACCTTTTTGAATTAAAGCATACAATAAGCACATGTGATTCAGCTTCAGGATGGAGCATCACTTCTGGCAACGGCTCCATAACCCTTGACACAACTGAAAAAAAGGAAGGAGAGGCGTCCATTAATTTAAATTTCAATGACGGGTACAATCTCTCGTCCAACTACGTGTATAGTGTTCGATATGAAGTGCCTGAAACATCGAGAGGTCTATTCTCAGAAGCTGAGTTCCTTCAATTAAGCATAAAGTTAGAGAGCATAACACATTTTAACAAAACAAGAATAAGTCTAGTTGACACGGATTCAAATTACAAGTGCTGGAATTCCGCTTCGATATTATCGACATCATGGAACTATCTTTTCATACCGCTAAAGAGTGAACCAGCCTACGCCACGCAAACACCGCTAAATATGTCAGATATCAACTACATTAATATCGAAGTTTGGTATCCTGCCAATGGTGCTCAAACATTTTGGTTAGACAATGTCTTAATCATCGGTCCGCATAATTGACCTTGCATTAGATGGATGAAGAACTTAGAATGAAAACACCTAAAAAAAGACAAAATGCAACGCTGTTCTTGAATGTGGTTCTTGTCTTAGGGATTTTCCTTCCTCTGGTTTCAGGTAACCTGTCGACTATGTTTATTCCTTTCATCTCAACGTCTTCTGATGTTACTTCGGACCCAGTACAGCCCTTGGTAATCACAGATGACGCTCAAAGTGAGTTTTGGACGATAACGCTTTTAGGAACTGGAGATATCGGCGTAAACTTAACGGATAACCCTTTTAATAAAAAAACTGGCGAAAACAGTTTAAAGATAGTTAGTGGAAACGGAACATGTAAGTACTTCGACATTTGTCATCAATTTGAACAAAGCCAAAATTTCTACATGAGAGACGTACTTGTCCTTTGGTGGTGCGGCAATAACACGAACGCCGAATTTAGACTTAACCTCTATACACCTAATGAAACGAACAAAATCTATTACGATTTTTTAGATAACTTTTCAGGATGGAAACAATTTATACTCTATTTTGATAAAAATTTCACAGCTGTAGGAAATGTGAATCTAAGTTTTCTAAAAGAAATCAGCATTAGTCTCAGAACCGCGAATACGAAAGGCACTTGGTATCTAGATAGCGTAATTGTTGACATTATTTCCCCTATCACCCCTAATGAGTATCTCGAACATTACGTGTGGGCATTGAATAGACTTTTAGATCATAGGCATAACACATTGAAAATGATAGATGCCAATTGGGACGCTCAAACGAATTCTAATTCGAGTGATGATGTTAAATTTGATTTGACTTTGCCAACGTTCTTGGAGGCGTACCGAATTACTGGAAATGAAACGTATTTAACCTATGCAAAAGAATGTTTTGACAAAGGGGTACAATACTGCTACAATTCTGAGACTAAACTTTTTGCTACGGGGTGGAATAAGACAACTGTAGACTATGTGAATAGGTTAAATCTTTTGTGGGCTGGTGTGCTCTTAAATTCTATGTTCGATTTGTGCGGCGTAACCAAAAATTCTACGCATGAACTCTACGCTAACAATTATGCTGAAGGGCTACACACTTACGGTATCAGTTCATCCAATTTGGTCCATCATGAAATCAGAGTTTCCGATGGAAGTGTCATAACGCACGACTCTAGCGTTTCTATGCAATATGGAAGAATAATAGGCGCATACATTAAAGGCCACGAAGTTACCGGCATAGAAGAATACAAAACATGGGCAAAAGATATAACAGAAGCATTCTGGTCGTATAGAGACACCGAAACGAATTTGTATCCAGAGTCCATTGACTCTAGGGGATACGTGCCTATTAATGAAGATTTTAACATGCCAACAATTGACCCAATACAAAACGTATTGTTGTATGCTTATGAAGTTACAAGAGACTCCTACTACAAAACTCTAGCTAAGAACATAACTGACGCACAAATCAAGTACGCATGGGATTCCAATCTTAACAGAATGATTAATAGTGTATGGTTGGACGGTGAACCAAAAAATAAGAACTTAGATATGGTTCACGGTCCCCAGTTATACATAGTGGGTTTACTTCAACTGTATTATTATACGGGCGTAAGTTCTTATGTGGATTATGCCAAAAGATTCTGGGATACAATACACGAAAATGCGTTAGTTAATCATCTTTATGTTAAAAATCTGGATATAAATAACGATCCTGACGACGTAGCATCCCTCTATACACATCATATGATGGCTCAATGTGATGCCTACATGTTTCATTTCACGAAAGATGAAAAGTATCTTGTTGATTTAAAGAATACTGTAAACAACTTTTTGTTACACTTTAAATGTAAATACGGCACATGTAACCAAGTTAACGTCACTAACTACTGCGTTACTGATTCTGGTACTTATGATTGGTTGGATTCAACAAGCTACATTTTGGGTTCGGCGATTTATCTTTATTCTGTCTATTCAACCCAGACAACCACAAATGTTGATGCTGACTTAACATATTACCTACCATATTATCCTATGCTTAAATTAGCAGGCGGACTAAATTACTCTAATAATCGACTAGATTTTAATGCAACTGGCACAGCCCCCAACCTCGACTTGACTTTCACTTTTCCCAAAGGGAAAACGGTAGACACCATAACTGTGAATGGATCTTCGATCTTTCTATATGTCAAAAATACGTCCCACATGTTTATTCATGATGCTGGAACGTACTCTGTAATTGTAACAATGATGGATGGGGCTCCTCAGGACGCCGTCGTTAACACATTTGACTTTGCTAACGAGCGTTTAACCGTGACTCTTGCTACAACAAGTAATTCCAATGTAACCGTCAGACTTCGCATTCCATTCAACGAAACTTCCCAAAAGCCTTTTCCATACGACGCCTGGGATGTAAATTGCACGGAAGCTGAATGGGGAAAATGTTGGTCATCCGCAAGTCGTATTTTAACGGTTTGGGCAATCAGTGATGGCTCGGCTACCATTACGGTTTTTAACCCGCCTCCATCAGGTTCCATAACAATAGCAGAGTGGTCAGGCTATATAAACACAGGTTCAGTAACACTGACATTATCAGCAACTGACGCAACCTCTGGAGTAGCCAAGATGCGTTTCAGCAGCGACGCAACAACATGGACCCAATGGGAACCCTATGCCACATCAAAATCATGGACTCTACCAATCGGAGACGGAACAAAAACCGTATACGTTCAATACATGGACAACGCTGGTTCAATCTCACCAACCTATCAAGACACCATTCTACTAGACACAACAAAACCAACAGCCAACGCTGGCAACGACCAAACTGTTAATGAAGACACGCTAGTAACATTTAACGCTTCCGCCCAAGACGAAAACGGGATAGCAAGCTACACTTGGACGTTCATAGACATAACACTGCAAACCTTGAACGGCAAGAACCAAACATACAACTTCACAACCCCAGGAACATACGAGGTTGCTTTAGGAGTAAGAGATCTTGCTGGTAACTACGCAACTGATATTGTAATAATAAGTGTGCTTGACGTGACAAATCCTATAGCCAATGCGGGTTCAGACCAAACGGTGAATGTGGGAACAACCATGTCTCTTGATGCAGGCGACTCCACAGATAACGTGGACATAATCAGCTATGAATGGAATTTCGGAGATGGAACAACTGGAAATGGCAAAACAACAAGCCATACATACACACGTCTGGGAACCTACACAGTAACGTTGACGGTCAAAGACGCCGCAGGCAACTCCGCAACTGACTCAATAACCATAACAGTCCTTGCAGCAGAAGGACTCCCAACTTGGATAATAGGCACATTATTCCTAGCCATAACCCTAGTAGCAGCCGTTGCAGCAACAATCCTCTGGAGTAAACGAAAATAAGCGCGCGCATTCCATCTGACCACAGATTTGAAAGAGGCAGTGGCAGACGCCGATCTCATAATTGAAGTGGTCCCTGAGAACCTTGAGATCAAAAAACGCGTGTTTGTTGAAATCGAAAAATTCGCTAAGATAGACCACAATGGCTTCGAAAACACTTCTCCCATCGGCATCAACGAATCGCATCGCCTTATGTACGGCCCCTAACCTTCCGCAACTTGCTCAAAATCCTAGAGCCAAAAATAATCACAAAAAGATAGAATAGAATCCAACCTATGAAATAGAGTTCTCCATAGTAGCTGTGAAATACCTTTGCAGCATTTTCTCCCATGTTAATTCCAATTACGCAAATGGAAACTATTCTGAGGACGTTAACGATAAACGTGCCAACCGCTCCAACAACAACAATTATTAACACAGGCGCCACTCTAAGAACATCAACGATAAGCGTCTCGATCGTCACGACGATATCTCTGGTTGTTTTACGTTGCATTAGAAAGGACAATCTACCACCTCTAACCATGAACTTAAGCCTCTTTGGAATGGCAGAGTAAACCACTTCCCGTCGAAGAGAGAAAGAGGTTTCCTTAAGAAAAAGCAGGATGACAAAGGTGTATATGAAGAGGCTATGCACGCCGGCACATGGCCAGTTAATGGCAAACACAAGCTGTGGGTCGTCTCCTCCAATCCAAATGATATTGATAACCTCCTTTAATGTCCTGTTGCCCACCTGCCTTGTAAGCTCGTAGTTGAACAACCGTGCTTCATAGCCCATCCAGTTAAGGATGTTGGCTGCAGAGGAGGCGGTGAGGGGCACAATCCTTTGGAGAAATATGAGGGTTCCGGAAGGGTAGAACGTGTCAATCATGTAGAACGATCCTACCGCTCCGAGAAAGAAAAGGGAGACCGAGAAGCGCTTCAACCCTTTGACTCCGTACGTGAGCAACACGGAGGCGGCAAAGAAAACGGTAAAAACCAAATATTCAAAGGATTGGGACCAATGATATTGCAGGTACCATTCCCCATATGTCCAGTATGGCACTCCAACCAACTTTCCTAACTCCATGATCTCTTGGTTCAGCCCAAAGAGAAACGTGGCTACCGCGTAGGCTGTTGGAACAGCCATAGTCACCACGGCTACCAGAGTCCTCGCCCATTTTGACATGCCAAGCGTGTTCTTAGGAAGCCTTCTCCAAGCTATTGCGAGTTCTAGGAAGAAAAGCCATAGGAAGAAGATGTAGGGAAACCGACCTTTCCAAGCGGACTGAAAAGAGTTTGGATCGAAAATATAAAGCACGACCATCGGTAAGACGAGAGATAAAGGGATGGGAAAACATTCCACGAAAGTCTTAAGGCAAGCTGAGGAGAACCTCATTCTATCTAGCAACGGGAGAACTCCTGTCGATTGTTTAACATAACTAACATCAAGAAAAACGCTACCAGAAGCAGACTTCTCAACTTAATCATTTAAGAAAAAGGTAACATGACTAATTAAAAGTTGCTCGACCAATTGTATATGCGCACGCGCGCGCACATTCGTCACCATGATTTGGTATGTTTCTGGATACAAGGTGTCTCCAACTCTAAGTATAGAAGATGGCGCGCGCCAGACTATTCCTATCGTAAATAATATTTTCTGGTAACCTAACTAAAAGATCGGTGAGTAGGCAATGGAAATAAGGAAGGTTGCTGTTTTGGGCGCTGGGCTGATGGGACACGGGATCGCTCAGGTTGCGGCTCAGGTGGCGAAATACAAGGTTAGTTTAAGAGATGTTAGGCAGGAGTTTCTGGACGGGGGAATGACGATGATACGGGGCAGTTTGAAAAAGTTTGTGGACAAGGATACCATATCAGTGGAGGAGATGAACGAAACCTTGGGTAGAATCCATCCGACAATGGATTTAAGAGAAGCGGTGGCAGACGCTGACCTCATAATCGAGGCGGTTCCAGAGAACGTTGAGATCAAAAAAAGCGTGCTCGTGGAGGTTGAAAAACTCGCTAAGAAAGATGCAATAATAGTTTCTAACACATCGTCCATCAGCATCGACGAAATCGCGTCAGCCACCCGGAGACCTGAAAGGTTTTGCGGAATGCATTTCTTCAATCCTCCTCAGCTGATGAAGTTGGTGGAGGTTGTCAGAGGGGCCAAAACATCTGACGAAACCGTTGACGTAGTGGTTGAGGCGGCTAAGAAGATGGGGAAAGAGCCAGTTGTCGTCAAGAAGGACTCTCCCGGCTTTATTGTGAACAGGATTCTGATTCCAGCGTTAAACGAGGCTCTTTATCTCGTCTGGGAGGGGGTCGCGGATCGAGATGAAATTGACAAGGCGGTAAGGCTCGGGTTAAACTGGCCTATGGGCCCTCTGACGCTGTTGGACTATGTGGGCTTAGACACAGCCCTATCCATCCTAGAGATTTTTCAAAGAGAAGTGGGCGATGTGAAATACCGACCATGCCCGTTGCTCACGCAGATGGTTAGGGCGGGCCTGTTAGGCAAGAAAAGCGGGAAGGGCTTTTACGACTGGGAAAAGAAATAGATCGTTGGTGAAGAAGCAATGGAGTTTAAGAATACCCTTTATGAAAAGAGTGATGGAATAGCAACGATCACCATTAATCGTCCAGAAATACTCAACGCCCTAAACGAAGAGACGCTCTTGGAAATTTTGTCGAGACTTGGGGATGCAAAACGGGACAAGGCCATCAGAGTGGTGGTTGTTACAGGCGCCGGAGACCGAGCCTTTTCCGCAGGCGCTGACATCAAGATGATAAAGGATATGGATTCCTCAAAGGCAAGGGATGTCTCCAAGGTCGGGCAGAGAGTGTGTGACGAAATAGAAAAACTGGAGAAGCCGGTGATCGCTGCTATAAACGGCTACGCCCTGGGAGGAGGGCTTGAGTTAGCTATGGCCTGTGATATCAGGGTAGCGTCAGAAAACGCGAGGCTGGGACAGTCTGAGATAATGCGAGGGTTGATTCCAGGCTGGGGTGGCACCCAGCGTCTTCCAAGATTCGTGGGAAAGGGAGTAGCAAAAGAAATGATCTTTACGGGAAAGATGATCGACGCTAAAACCGCTGAGCGGTTGGGTTTAGTGAACGCTGTTGTGCCGCCTGACCAGCTGAAGTCTGTTGTTGGAGAACTCACCAAGGAGATTGCTGATAAACCTCCCATTTCCATCAAGTTGGCTAAAGAGCTGATTAACAGTAGTTTGGAAACCAGTTTGAGGGTTGGGGAAACCCGCGAAGCCGAGGCTTTCGGCATCGCCGCCTCCACCGAAGACTTTAAAGAGGGAGTAGCCGCCTTCCTCGAAAAGAGAAAACCAAAATTTGAAGGGAAGTAGTTAGATAAGTTTGAAAACAGCGCTTGCGGCGGTAGGCAGGGCTCACGTGTTTGGTTTGAGAAGATACAGATAAACGTTGGTGTGAAGGTTTGGGATAGGCATGTCGGCGTCGTTTATTGACGCGTACATATATAATATGTCGTTTTATGCCTCTGATATGCAAATGTTTATATAAGATATTTAGTTAAAATCAGTATGGATATGTCGAAAAAAAGACATATCGTATGTGTGTAGAACGTGAAAACAGTTAAACAAAAGCCATGTGAGGAGGATAAAATGAGGAAAGTAGCTTCTCAACAGAAGAGGGCAACCATTAAGCATCAATTAAAGAGACTTGTGACAGCGAGGAAAGCCGCCTCCCTAGGCATCGCTGCCCTACTCTTAGTCCTCGTGACCCTCATTTCAGGCATCTTCTTCTACAGCTACGTCGTCAAAAATATCGGAGCCATGCAAAACAACTTTAACGAGCAAATGGAGCTTCTATTCTTGAAATCCTTCAACATCAATAGCACCCACATAATATCCTTCATCGGAAACAAGGGCATCTGGGCTATAAGCATCGTAAGCGCCTACGTAAATAATCAGATTGCAAATATACTAAGAAATGTCCAGATCGAAAAGGATTCCATAGAACCAGTTTACATACTTGGGGCGTTCACTAGAGGACTAACCTATACAGTCAAGTTGGTGACAAACTTCGGCGGTTCTTTTAGCTTCGACATAACCTACATGTAAAAGAAGCCCTCACTCACGAAAAAGCCACCAGCGAAAATGCGGAGTTCCTGAGTAAAGGAAATGGAAGTGCAGCGACGAATTCTAGAAGATTTGTTCCTTTCTTATCCACTTCGGAAACCATTTGTAATATTCCAGTGGTTTCGCCTGTTTCAGTCCCCTGTAGGTGGCTTTTGCCAGCGCTATGTTGCCACGCTTATCCTTGTGCAAAATAGCTAAGCCTTTCGTCTCTAGGGATGTTAGCAGTTTGTCTAGTTGCTCGTCGCTTATGGCTACTAGCCTCTCTTTCAGGTCTTCTCGGCTCATGTAGAGGCTTGGGTTAACTCGATAGTCTTCCGCCAGCATCTCAAGCATTGCTTTTTCACTGATTTCGGTGGTGGTTGGTGGTTTGGTGATGGAGATGGGAACCCCTAGCCTCTCGTGTGTGCGTCGATGCGGCATTTTTAACTCCTCAGCCATGGTTCTCAGTCCCCACCTATAGATGACTGTCCTCATGACTTCGCTGGTTCCAGCCGCCATTTCATTTACCTTCGCGTCTCTTAGATAAGATTCGACTGGATAGAACCTCGTCCATCCGTCTCCACCCATCACCTGAACTGCGTCGGTTACCAGCTCCCTATAAGCTTCGGAAGTGAAAAGCTTAGCTGTGGTTGCCTCTAAAACAGCGTCAGCTCCTGTGTCCAGAAGGTGAGCGGCATGATACACGAGTAGCCGAGCGGTTCGAAGCCGCGCGATCATGTCAGCAATCTTGAACTGGTTAACCTGAAGCTCGATGATGGGTTGGCCGAATTGGATTCGCCGCTGGGCGTGGCCAACCGCATATCTTGTGGCTTCCCGCATTGGGCCTAGCATGCCTGCTGCGAAGAGGTTTCTCTCCAAGTTGAGTCCTTCTACGAGGATTTTCCATCCTTCACCCTCAGCTCCTATCCTGTTTTCAACGGGTACTCTTGCCTCGTTGAAGTCTAGGTATCCGTTGGGAAGTCCGAACCATCCAGAGAGCTCGTTTATCCTTTCCACCGTGAAACCTGGTGCACCCTTTTCTATGATGAAGGCGCTAAGGTGGTTGTACTTGGCTTTGTCCTCTGGCCTGTCGCTTGTCTTGGCGTAGAGACAGTACAGATCGGCTACCCCTGCATTGATTATGAACTTTTTCTTGCCGTCAATCACGTATTCGTCGCCCTCACGCCTCGCTGTTGTTTCTATGCCGGCGGCGTCGGAGCCGACGACTGGTTCTGAGATGCAGATGGCTCCCAGCAACTCGCCTCTGGCGATTCGGGGAAGCCACCTTTTTTTCTGCTCGTCGTTTCCAAACTCTAGGAGCTGTTCTGTGCCTCCGATTATGGTTGTGATGTAGGCTCCAGCTAGGGCGAAGCACACTCGGCTGAGTTCTTCTGATATGATGCAGCAGCCGGTGGCGCCCATGTCTGTGCCTCCTTGCTGTTTCGGGATGGGAGCTCTAAACCATCCTCTCTCAGCCACTTTCTTCAAAAGGTCGGACGGAAATTCTCTTGTCCAAGCGATTTCCTCTCCTCTCGGTATGTTCTCGTCCGCGAATTTTCTAACCTCATCCGCGAGTTTCCTGTGTTTTTCACTCCACCAAGGGTATGTTTCCATAATGTTCCACACACGGCGTTAGTTAAACTTATGAAGGCACTTAAAACTTGCTAAGTTTCATTTCAAATGCTAAGCGGTTGTTTTTCATTTAAGTTTTTGAGCAGTTTATAGCTGTGTCTACATCGCGGATGCAGAATGATTATGGGAAAGAATAGTTAGGGTAACCCGCTTCTAAGCTCAGAGTGTTACAGACTAGACTTAAGATTAGCCAATTCTTTCGGCGACAATTTCAGCTATGTCCTTTATCTCAATCTTTAGGTTGTACTTGCGGGCTGAATCTAAGAGATTATGTTTACAAAAGGGACATGCTGAAACTATAACTTCTGCCCCCCTACCAATAGCATCGTCTAATCTCTTTCTCGCAACCGACGTGGCTAAATCTTCGGCTAACGCTTTTAAACCAGCGCCAGCCCCACAACAGAAGGATTTATCCTTAATCCACTCCATCTCAACTAGCTCCAAATTTGGGATTTTTTCCAATATTTTCCTAGGCTCTTCATAAATTCCGCAGTGTCTTCCCAAATGGCATGGGTCGTGGTAAGACGCCTTTATTTTGCTCCCATTTTTGAACTTGAGAGCGCCAGACTCGATTAAGCTTGAGAGAAGCTCAACTGTATGGAGCACTTTAAAATCTGTAGGACTTAGAAGCTTGGGATAGTCGAGTTTGAGCATTCTGTAGCATCCAGCACAGGAGGTTACAACAGTGTCAGCGTCGGTTTTTTTGATGCTTTCTAAATTTGACGAAGCCAATTCCTTTGCAAAGTCTGTAATTCCTGCCCTAAAAAACACCGACCCACAACATACCTCGTCGTTCAACATTGTAAAATTGACTTTGGCTTTTCTCAGGATTTTTAAGGTTGCTTGAGCAATTTCGGTTCGTCTATACGCTGATGTACAGCCGACAAAATATAAGATTGGAGCAGTTTTTGGAAGCCTAAGACTCATGTCTACCACCTCAGCTCTTCATCCAGTCAAACCTTTTCTCTCTAGGTTCGCCATATGGATTGAAAGTTCTGCGGGCATTTGACGCTATTCTCTCATGTGGTGCAGCTATTCCTTTTTCAACTATCCTCTGGCGAAGTTTCCTAATCATCTCTGGCACATCTATACCCATTGGACATAGATCCTTGCATTTGCCACAGAGTGTGCATGTGAATGCCTGTGGTGCTGCGGCTTCAAGACTTCTAGTAAACGCGGTTAATATAGCTCCAAACCCACCCATGTAAACGTGTTCTCCAAAATATCCTGCAACAACATTCCACAATGGACATTCCATGAGGCATGCTCCACATTTTAAACATGTAAGGACTTCACGGAAATCTTGGTCTTTCAGTAAAGCTGTCCTACCGTTGTCAAGCAAGATGACGTGAACTTCTTTGGGTCCGCTTGCCGGTGTCACGGATATACGTTCAATATCATTTGATGTGCTTATACCGCCAATGACGCTAAGATAGATTATGGCGTCAGCTCCGGTTGTATAAACTGGCATAACTTTAACATACAAGTCTGCAACGTTTCTGCTTGGCATGACTTTTTCGATTCCAGCCAAGACAATGTGTTTTTGCGGAACACTTGTTACAAGCCTACCGTTGCCTTCGTTTGTGAGCAAGTAGATGCTCCCAGTGTCGGCAGTGATGGCATTTGCACCAGTAAATCCAACATCAGCTTCCAACACTTTTTTCCTCACAAATTCACGTACAAACGCAACCAGTGTTGGCGGGTCTGGTGGCAGCCCTTTTCCCGCGAGCTTGCTGAAATACTCGGCTGCAGTTTCCCTTGGTACTGCTATGGACACTCCGGTAGGATGCATAGCCTTGCCTTTCATAATCTGGAGTAGGAGCGCTCCAACATCTGTTTCCCAGACTTCTATTCCATGTTCCTCGAGATGCTCGTTCATCTCTATTTCTTCGCTGGCAATACTTTTGCCTTTAACCATAATTTTTGCATTCCAACTTTCGCACAGTTCTGAGATTATTTTGTTTGCTTCGTTTCCATCCCTAGCCAAATAGACATGCATGCCGTGGTCTTCCATGGCTTGTTTTGCTTGTTTAACGAGTTCCGGGAGGTTGTCTAAAGTTGCGCGTCTTACATCTTTAAGTTCTTCAGCCCAGTCTTGAATGCCTTTGAGTTTTTGAAGGTTTTTCTCTTTTCTGGTAAGATAATGGGTTCTTGAACGGACAATAGCTGTCTGCAGGAACTCTTCGTGGGATTTTTCAACCAAATCCTTAAAATATGCTTCAAGTTTAACCATTTCTACCACTAGTTACGTTTTTGCTATGATATTTTCCTAAGGACTACGTTACTGTAACTTATAAAACTATACGTGCGCATGGTTGAAACCAGCTAAGGGAAACATATACCAGTTGAAAACAGAAATGTTGAAGTCGTTTGGGGGTGTAAGTCTGAGCGTGGCAAATTACCCGACGAAGTAGAAGCCTTGGGCATATAAATATCGAAAGGTCTATTAATTGAAACTGGGTTGAGCATTTTGGCTGAAGGGCTTTAACATGAGCAAGATTGAGAAGATTAGGAAGCGGGACGGCAGAATTGTCGATTTTGACTCCAATAAGATTGCAGAGGCTGTATGGAAGGCGGCGAAAGCCATAGGGGGTAAGGACCGAGCGCTTTCTGTTAAGCTGGCTGAGCAGGTTGTTGAGACGCTGGAAAAACAGCTCAAGCCGGGTGAAATACCGACCGTCGAGCAGGTTCAAGACATTGTGGAGAAGACTCTGATAGAAAATGGACATGCAAGAACAGCAAAAGCCTACATTCTTTATAGGCAGAAGCGAGCGGAAATACGAAAGGCAAAGGCTCTGTTGGGCGTGACAGACGAGCTTAAGTTGCCCTTGAACGCAATTCTCGTGTTGGAAAGACGGTACCTTCGTAAAGACGAGAAAGGTAGGGCTGTAGAGTCGACCAGTCAGATGTTTAGTCGTGTCGCCAAGAGTTTGGCTGAAGTTGAAAAACAATGTGGTAAAAGCAGCGCTGAGGTGTCCAGATACCAAAATGAGTTCTACCGTTTAATGACCAGCCTCGAGTTCCTTCCAAACTCACCTACACTCATGAACGCAGGCACAATGTTCAGGCAACTCAGCGCCTGCTTTGTCCTGCCTGTAGACGACTCTATAGAAGGCATATTCGACACGTTGAAGGCAGCCGCCATAATTCACAAGACTGGTGGAGGGACCGGATTCTCCTTTTCACGGCTTAGGCCAAGAGGAGATGTTGTCAGAACCACGGGTGGCATAGCCTCAGGAGCTATATCCTTTGCCAAGATCTATGACGTTGCGACGGAGGTTATGAAGCAGGGTGGTCGTCGTAGAGGGGCTAACATGGGCATATTGCGTGTGGATCACCCCGAGATTATGGATTTTATCGTTGCAAAGGAGAAGGAAGGTGTGTTCAGAAACTTCAATATTTCAGTGGCTATCACTGACAAGTTTATGGAGGCTGTTGAGAAGGACGGCGACTTTGAGCTGGTAAATCCTCGAAATGGTGAGGTTGTTAAGACGCTGAAGGCTAGAGCGATATGGAACCTAATAGTAATGATGGCTTGGAAGAACGGTGAGCCTGGAGTTGTTTTTCTTGATACGATTAACCGTCACAATCCAACGCCTCAATTCGGACAAATAGAGTCTACAAACCCTTGTGGAGAACAGCCTCTCCTACCCTATGAATCCTGTAACCTCGGAAGCATCGATGTCAGCAAATTTGTGACTGACGATGGCAAGATGGACTGGGATAGACTGAGGAAAACTGTGAGGTTGGCGGTTAGATTTCTTGACAATGTTGTGGACGCCAACGTGTACACTTTACCTGAGATAAAGAAGATAACCAAAGGCAACCGAAAGATCGGCTTGGGAGTCATGGGCTTCGCCGACATGCTCATCAAAATGGGCATAAAATACGACACAGAAGAAGGCTTGCGCACTGCGGAAAAACTCATGAGATTCATAAACGATGAAGGAAAGAAGATGAGCGTGGAGTTGGGTGAGGAGAGGGGAAGCTTTCCAAACTTTAAGGGAACCATTTGGGCGGGAAAGTTCGAGACCATGAGGAATGCTACGGTAACAACCATTGCGCCTACGGGAACCATAAGCATAATCGCTGGGTGCTCTCAGGGAATCGAACCGCTCTTTGCCATCGCTTATGTTCGTGAGGTTGCTGAAAGCCTTGGAAGAAGTCTTGTTGAGGTTAATTCGTTGTTTGAGAACATGGCTTTAAAGGAGGGCTTCTACAGCGAAGAACTGATAAAAAAGATATCAAAAAGGACGTCTGTTCAGGATGTGGAGGAGATTCCGGAGCACATAAGGAAACTCTTTGTGACTGCTCACGACATAAGTGCAGAATGGCACGTCAGGATGCAAGCGGCGTTTCAGAAATACACAGACAACGCGGTTTCAAAAACCATTAATTTTCCCAACTGGGCGACTCCTAGCGACATTGAGAAGGCATATTTGCTTGCGTACAAGTTGGGATGTAAGGGAATCACGGTCTACAGACATGGGAGCAGAGAAGCAGAGGTTTTGAGACCCATTGAAAGCGAAGGAACTGTTGCAGACTTCAGCCAAGTGTGTCCAGTCTGCGTTTAGAATGGAGATAGAAAGCGATGGCTAAGAAGCGAGGAACCGTTTACTTGTACACTGGTGAGGGAGGAGGAAAAACCACCAACGCTCTGGGCTTAGCTTTACGATGTTTAGGTCATGGCTACAAGGTTGTGGTAATTCAGTTCCTAAAATGGTGGAAAAACACTGGTGAATACAAGTTTCGAAAGAAGTTTTATCCCGAGTACCAGATTTACCAGTTTGGGAGAAAGGGTTGGATTGGACTCGGCAACTTGGACGAGAGAGATAAAGAACTGGCGAAGAAAGGTTTGGAGCTTGCTAAGAAAGTTGTGAAGGAGAAGCCTCGTCTCCTTGTTTTGGATGAGATCAATCTAGCCTTATATTGCAAGCTTCTAGACTTGGATGAAGTCATTGAGTTTCTGAAAACGGTGCCGAAGCAAACCAACGTGGTGTTGACTGGGAGGTATGCTCCTAGAGAACTTGTGATATTTGCTGATTTTGTTAATGAGATTGTGGATGTGAAGCATCCAGAGGAAATTCCAACCGTAAGGGGAATCCAATACTAAGGGGTAGAGAGGGGGCTTCCCTACTCTCCTGATGAGATTCTGTCCTTATAGAAGGTTATTAAGAGGCAGAGTAGGCCTGTGGATGTTAGGGCTACCTCTCCGACTAGGATGAGTTTGTTGGTTTCGCCGACTAGGATGTATCCGTTGAAGAAGAAGATGATTAGGTGGGCTAGGACCCAGCTTATGCAGGCTAGGGCTATGCCTATTCCCATGGCTTCTCTGAATATTCGGAGGATGAGCTCTCTGTTGAGCTTGCCCATATTTTATTGTTGAGGGTAACGGTTCTTTTAGGGGTTATGAAATGTGTATACGTACTCAGGAGATGTAGTTGTCCTTGCGATTTTATGTAAAAACCTCTCCTATAGTCCCCCTGAGCTATCTTCATTTTAGCGCAAGCAGTTTTTCCGAGAAAATACTGTTTTCAACATTCTGCTGTTATTAGAACCCAAATATGTGGAGAGTTGGCATGCTATGTTGGCAAAGAAGCGAGTCCGAGCTGTACTTGGCTGTGGTAGGAAGGTAAACGCCCCAAGCTAAGCCTTAAGTAGTAAGATGTTTCTTAGGAAGCTTTGAATTTCGTCGTTTGCCTTCATGAGGGCCTTTATGTTTTGTTCTCCCTTTTCGGTTAGTACGTAGACTCTTTTTCGCGTGTTCCAACGGGCTTCTATCAGACCGTTTCTTTCCATGGAGTACATTAGGGAATATACGGTGCCTGAACTCATTAGTATGCCATATTTTCTGTGTATGTGGGAGATGGCGTCGTAGCCGCTCATGGGGGTGTTCTTCAACTCTGCTAGGATGAGTATGTCCATGAAACTCTGGATCACTCTTCTATGTAACTTCTCCACTATTTTCGTGGACAAAGGGTTGGACTCCAAATCAGATTCTGTTAATGTGATATATCGCTAAATGATATTTTGTTATATAAAAAGTTTCTATTTGTTCGAATTCTGAATCCGATGTTGAGGCAAGGTATATTAGGATGGATTGATGTCGGAATCGGAGGTCAAGATTGATTGCTTTGGCTTTGCTAGAGAAAGGGGAGTGAGCTGAGAAAATGGAAGGGTTTGGCGAGTTGATGTTTGAGGCTATGGATGATACGATAAGGCAAGTGTTGGGGGAAGCTGCTTCCGAGTTGATTTATAGACTTATGGAGAGGCAGGTGTTGATGAAGCGGGAAGAGGTTGGCGAGAAGATCGAGGCTTTCTATGCCTACCTAGAGAAGCTTCTTGGGTCGGAAGGAGCGCAGATCATACAAGCTGTCAGTTTCAAGCGTTTATGCCTTAAGTTGCGGCAAGAATACGAGGAGGTGGAGAAGTATTTTTCCTTTCTTGACCGGCTCTATGAAACTAAGTTCAAGCTTTTGACATCGCTGTTGGAAGAGAAACGTTCGGTGTGTAACTGATGGCTTTTAGAGCCGACCAGCCAGCTTTTATGGACACTTTTGATTCAGATTCCGAAAATGAACATTTACTTTTGATACAGACTTCATTTCCATATAACTTAAATCCAACAATTCCGAGGACCTTTACTAGGCAAAATGGCGTGGTGGCGGAAGTTATTGGGATGAGTAAAGGGCTTTACGCGGTGGAAAAGCTGGACGATCTGCTGCTCAAGGTGATAGATGAAACTATGAAGCATGTTTTCAGGGAAGAAGGAGCCAAAGCCGTCTGCAAATATTTAGGGAATAATTGTCATTTGAAGCTGGAGGAAATTGCTGAGAAACCTGAGGTCTTTTCTGCTGGTTTAGAGAGGTTGTTGGGTTCAGGGGCGCCGGTGATAGAGAATTTGATTCTCAAGAATTTGTACCGTAAGCTTGGGTTAGAATTTGAGGAGAAGAAAGGCTACGAGTTTTCTGATCACATAAAGGAGTTAAGGAGAAGATGCGGTTGTTAAAACATGAGGTGGAAGAAGAAACTAGGAAAACGGGAATCGATGTTATAGGTGATGCCCGTTGGGGCACGCATTTCTGTCAATTTTATGAGACCAAAGAAGATTTGATTGATGTTTTGGTACCTTACTTCAAAGCAGGACTAGAAAATAATGAATTCTGCATGTGGGTTACTTCAGACCCTCTTAGTGAGGAAGAAGCCGAAGAAGCAATGAAAAAAGCCGTGCCAAATTTTGATCAATATTTAAGGAGAAGGCAAATAGAGATAGTTCCACATACCGAATGGTACCTCAAAAATGGCGCTTTCAACCTAAAAAGAGTTCTTGATGCCTGGATTGATAAACTCGATCAAGCCTTGGCTAAGGGGTATGATGGCATAAGAGCAACAGGTAATACAGCCTGGCTTGAAAAAAGAGATTGGAAAAATTTCGTTGATTATGAAGAAGAGGTAAACAATGTTATCAGCAAATACCGGATGATGGCAATTTGCACCTATCCCCTTGACAAATGCGGAGCATCCGAAGTGATTGATGTAGTCCGCAACCATCAATTCGCTCTTGTTAGAAGGATGGGTAAGTGGGAACTTATCGAAGGTTCTGAGCTGAACCGGGCGGGGGAGGCGCTCAGGCAGAGCGAGGAGAAATATCGTTCGCTTGTTGAAAACATCCCAGATGTCACATGGACACTCGATAGTGAGGACAACACCACCTTCCTCAGTCACAATGTTGAAAAAGTGTTAGGGTTCACTCCAGAAGAAATTTACCAAGCAGACAAAAATTTCTGGCATGAAAGAACCCATCCCGACGACCGTCAACACGTGAAAGAAGCATATAATCTGCTCTTCACAAGAAACAAAATGTTTGATATCGAGTACCGAATCCGAAGGAAAGATGGACGTTGGATATGGGTACACGACAGAGCAGTGGCAACCTACAAAAAAGATGGGGTAACGTATGCAGACGGCGTGTTCTCCGACATCACCGAACGCAAGAAAGCACAAGAGGCATTAAGAGAATCAGAAGAAAAATTCAGGAACATCTTTGAGAGTGCCAATGACGCTATGATATATCTGGACAGGTCTGGAAGAATTCTTGATGTTAATAGAAAGGCTGTGGAAGTGTTTGGAGGGTCAAAGGAAGAAGTGTTGGGAAAGCATTTCACGAGGGTGGGCATATTTTCTCTCAGAGATATGCCAACGCTTATGAGTAATTTTGCAAACATTCTTGCCAGCAAAAAAGTCACTCTTAACCTATGCATCAAGAACAAGAAAGGCCGAGAGATACCTTTAGAATGTTCAGCTTCTCTTATGAAAACGGATGGTAAACTCGCTGGTATAATGGTTATTGCGAGGGACGTTACAGACAGAAAGAAAGGTGAAGAGAGAATTAGGGCATCGGAAGAAAGGTATAGAAGTTTGGTTGAACTTGCTCCTGACAGCATAATGACTTTCGACCTTAAGGGTGTGGTTACATCATGCAACACCGCTTCAACGAGAATGTCAGGTCATCCTAGAGATGAACTCGTTGGCAAACACTTTGCAAAAGTAGGAGTACTCCGAGCGAGAGACATTCCAAAGTACCTAAAAATGCTCCCTTCCACTGTAAGAGGAAAAGTGCCTGAACCATTTGAGGTTATCTATCAACGTAAGGACGGGGCCCTCCGTGTTGGAGAAGTCCGTTTGAGTTTGATGAGAGAAGGAGGCAAGACGATAGGTGTTCAGGCAATAATGAGAGACATCACTGAACGCAAACAGATGGAAGAGGCACTTAGAGAATCTGAAGAAAAGTGGCGTTCGCTGGTAAAGAATGCTCCCAACGTCATTTTAATCGTGGATCGTGACGGTAAAATCCAATTCATCAATCGCACTGTGATAGATGCCAGTCCGGAAGAGGTGATTGGGAGGAGCGTTTACGATTTTATAGATCCTAGATATCACGATGTGGTAAGGAAAACTATTAAACAGGTTTTTCAGACCGGAGAGGGTAGCAGTTACGAGGTTAGTGGAACTGGTCCTGGCGGCGGTACTTCATGGTATGCGACCCAAGTAGGACCTATCAAGCGTGATGGGCAGATTGTTTCTCTGACATTAATTACCGTAGATATCACCGAACGCAAACAGATGGAAGAAAAGCTAAGACAATATTCAGAACATTTAGAAGAGCTTGTTCAAAAAAGAACCAAAGAATTGTTAGAATCGGAAAAAAGGTACTCTGTTCTAGTAGAAGAAGCAAGCGACGGAGTTATGATAATTCAAGATGGAAAAATAGTCTTCGCAAACAGAAAAGCCGCAGAAATTGTCGGCTATTCAAGAGACGAACTACTCGGGCTTCCTTATGAAAAACTAGTGGATGAAAATTATCGCCAGCAAGCAAAGGAAATGTATGTGCTGAGAGTTCGAGGAGAAAAAGCTCCGACAACACATGAAATTAAAGTGATAACTAAAACTCGCGAACGAATTCCAGTTGAGCTTAGTGGCACGCTTGTAAACTATCAAGGTCGCCCTGCAGACCTCGTTCTTGAGCGAGATATAAGCGAGAGAAAAAGAATGGAAGAAGAGCGTTTAATGTTAGAAAAACTAGTAGCCATAGGCGAACTAGCAACAATGGTGGGACATGACCTCAGAAACCCCTTACAATCAATAGAAAACGCAACATTCGTCCTCACCAATGACATGTCACAATGTGCAAGTACACACCCCCTTTCGATTCCCCAAAAAGCCATGGAAATGCTCCAAATCATCAACAACTCAGTCAACTACGCCGACAAGGTAATAAGAGATCTGCAAGATTTCTCGACAACAAGAAAACCCATACTAGAAGAAACCAACATCAACACAATAGTAAAGGAAACCCTATCACAGGTCCAAACACCAGAAAACGTGGAACTCATCACAGAACTAAGTCACCTTCCATGGATAAAAGCTGATGAAGACATGATAAAACGAGTTTTTATGAACCTAGCAACAAACGGAATACAAGCGATGAAGAACAGAGGAAACCTGAAAGTCTCAACTAAAAAAACACGGGACTTTATTGAGGTCAGTTTCGAAGACACAGGCGTAGGCATCCCGAAAGAAAACATGGAAAAAATCTTCACTCCCTTCTTCACCACGAAAGCCAAAGGCATGGGTATGGGCTTACCAATCTGCAAAAAATTCGTCGAAGCCCATGGAGGCAAAATCGAGGTAGAAAGCAAGGAAGGAAGAGGATCAACTTTCACGGTTAAACTGCCCATCTAACAAGAAAACGGAGGTGAAAAAACTTGACAGAGAAGAAAGCCAGCATCCTCATAGTGGAAGACGACACAAACATACGCGAAACCCTAAACACCATACTTCAGCAAAAAGGATACAACACAGACACCGCAAAAAACGGACAAGAAGCCATACAAAAATCAAAAGCCAAATTCTTCAACCTAGCGCTACTAGACATCAAGCTACCAGACATGGAAGGAACAAAACTCCTCACAACAATGCACGGAAGCCTACCAAAAATGATGAAAATAATGATCACCGGCTACCCATCACTAGAAAACGCCATGGAAGCCCTAAACCAAGGCGCAGACGCCTACATCATAAAACCAGTCAAACCCGAGAAACTGTTGGAGCTCATAGAAGAAAAACTGGAGAAACAACGAAAAGCTGAGAAGATGACCGAGGGGAAGGTAACAGAATGGATCAAAACAAGAGCACGCAAACTAGAAGGCGACATCCAAAACTAACTTGAC
>Ga0315312_1000655_pt1 | contig 35850 bp, 32 predicted proteins | sample TDP7_MG_FD_203629 | JGI IMG/M metagenome (GOLD analysis project Ga0315312, IMG submission 203629) | Freshwater sediment microbial communities from Lake Towuti, South Sulawesi, Indonesia - TDP7 | ecosystem: Environmental > Aquatic > Freshwater > Lake > Sediment | place: Indonesia: South Sulawesi... | reverse complement strand
CAAGTTTTCAAGATCTTTCGCGGCCGACCACTTGATCTGCTGCGCAACGTACCAAGTCGATCCGCATGGCGCACTTCTCAAGACTCGTGCTTCAGAGATCAGGTTGCGCTGGAGCGACACTTCAATGACCGGTCTGCCAATCCGGTACCTTCGGACAAAGGCTTCCACTAGACCACCTCCCGTGGCGTCCAAGTCGCAAAATGGTTTTGGAAAGGCGCATTCGATTTCGAGGCTGCCGAGTGATCTTTGTAGCTCGCTCCGCAGGCTAGGCGGGCACCACGTGGGGTCTTCAATGGGCACTATCGCTGCTCTTGCGCCGGCTAGCCGGGCCAGGGCGGGCAAAGCAGCCAGCAAGTCTGGATGCAGCCCGATTGCAAGCAACACGTCCACGTCCGGAAGGATTTTCGGAAAGTATGGCTCTGGGTCGTCGATTACGTCAGGAAGCTGTTCGGACACTCTGAACGCCCCGCAGACATCGGGTGCAAAGCAACTGTACTTGACCCTACAGCTCGCGCAGGCAAGGTCGCATGCCTTGCAGAAATCTGGGAGGTTGACCATGTTTCCTATGACTTTCTCGCCAAAATCGTGTCCGTAGAAGACGAAGAGTCTCAAGATCGAACCCGGACTGGCTATAGTCTATAGGCAGAACGCTGATATTTCATCATGTGGGTTACAGTAACCTCATGGTAATTACCAATTCCCCATCAATCCTCGCCAGCCAAGGGTCAGATTTTGAGCTCCTAGCACACTTGTACAAGGCCCTCGGAAACCCGACAAGACTGAAGATACTCTCCATCTTAGAGTCCGGTTCACTGAGTTTCACGGAACTAATGAAAAGGTTGGGGCTGAATCCGAAAACCCTCAGCAGCGCTCTAAACTTGATGGGAAAGTGCGGTCTAATCCGGAAGTCCTACCCTCACCAAGTCTATGTTATCACGCCTTTCGGGCGCAGAATTGTCCGCGAACAAGTTCTTGCACTTCAGGAGTCGCTTCAGCCAATGCTTGGGGCTGAGCGGGGGCCTAGCTAGTGGCAGGGGTTCCGGCAAGGATCTCAATAAAGGAACTGGAAACAAGCGTGGCTTCACTGAGGGGCCTGGAAGTTGTCCTCGGGAAGGTCGTTCACGATGATTGGGACGAGAAGATGGGCCCAACTCCCTACCCGTCCGTGACAACATTGAGGTCTTGGGACCATCGCCTCCTCGAGAGGTATGAGCCGTTCTATTCGCCGCTCTGCGACATGTGTTGTCTGTGCACCTATGGCAAGTGTGACCTGACTGCCGGAAAAAAGGGCGCATGTGGAATCGACATTCGCACACAACAGGGCAAGATCGTCCTGCTGGCCTGTCTTATGGGCGCCGCGGCGCACGCAACGCATTCGAGGCACGTCCTTGACTACCTCATCAAGAAACGAGGCAGAGACCATCCGATCGACCTCGGTGAGGAAGTCATCCTTGAAGCTCCAATAATCAGAACAGTCGCGGGCATTCGCCCGAAGACATTGGGCGACTTAGAGGAGGTAGTGGATTACGTGACTTCCCAGATAGCTCAGCTTCTGTCGGCCACAGCAACAGGTCAGGAAAGCAACTACCTCGACTATGAATCAAAGGCCCTCCACGCCGGAATGCTGGACAACGTCGCATTAGAGATCTCTGACATCGCTCAGATTTCCGGACTTGACTTTCCCAAAGGAGATCCAAACGCCGCCCTCATCGACATCGGCATGGGCGTCGTAGACAAGTCGAAGCCGGTAATCCTATGCGTCGGGCACAACGTGGCCCCCGGCGCGGAGACGATCGACTATCTCGAGAAGGAGGGCTTCTACGGCCAAGTCGAGGTCGCAGGCATATGTTGTACGGCCCACGATCTCGCTCGATACAGATCTCGCACCAAGATCATCGGTCCGCTTTCAAAGCAGCTGACATTTGTGAAGTCTGGCGTTGCAGACGTGATGATCGTCGATCAGGAGTGTGTTCGAGCAGACATCGTCCAAGAAGCCGAGAAGGTTGGGACACGGGTCATCACGACGATAGACCAGATCTGCGCTGGTCTCCCTGACATGACTTCCCTTCCGCCTGAATCCGTGGTTGAGCGACTCACGAGCGGAAAAGAGCGTGGCGTTCTCGTTCGCGACCCAGCGAAGGTCGCTCAGATCGCCGTCAAGACTGCCATTTCGATTGCTCCTGCAAGACGCAGACAGGCCGTTTCGAAGGACCAGGAGGTTCTTACTGCGGCAGCCAAGTGCACGCTGTGCCATGAGTGCAGAAGGGCCTGCCCGAACGATCTCGAGATCGATACAGCAGTGAACGAGGTGCGCAACGGATCCATGCAGAAACTTGCACTGCTGTACGATTTTTGTATGAACTGCGGGAGATGTGTGAGCGCCTGTGCTAGGCAGATCCCAATTCTGGATCTACTCGAGCTTGCCAATCGCGAGAGGATCAAGGGTGAGCGATTCAAAGTCAGAGCTGGCCGAGGGCCGATCCTTGATACAGAGATCCGAAATGTCGGACGCCCGATCGTGATGGGCGAGATTCCGGGCGTCGTGGCCTTTGTGGGATGCTCCAACTACCCCAACGGAGGAAAGGAGCTCGTGGAGATGGCAGACGAATTTGCGAGGCGGAGATTCATCGTTGTTGCCTCCGGCTGCTCCGCAATGGACATGGCTCGATACAATGACGAGAACGGGCAGTCACTCTACGAGAAGTATCCGGGAGACTTTGACGCGGGATGCATAGCGAATGTTGGCTCATGTGTTGCCAACGCGCACATCATCGGGGCAGCAGTCAAGATTGCCAATATCTTCGCGAAGAGGCCGCTGAGGGCTAACTTCGAGGAGATCGCCGACTACATTCTCAACAGGGTCGGGGCCGTCGCGATTGCTTGGGGTGCTCAACACCAGAAGGCGGCCTCCATCGGGACAGGCGTCAACAGGCTCGGAATTCCAGTCATACTGGGCCCGCACGGGGCCAAGTACCGCCGCGCGTATCTAGGACGCTCAGACATGGACGAACGATGGAACGCGTACGATGTCAGAACCGGCCGATCTGTATACGTGGGGCCGGCACCGGAGCACTTGGTGTATGTCGCTGAAACCAAGGAAGAAGCAATGATAATGACCGCTAGGCTCGTAATGCGTCCAAGCGACACGAGCAAGGGCAGGCTCATCAAACTCTCAAACTACATAGACCTCCATCGGAAACTCTTCGGAAAGATACCGGATGACTTTCACCTGTTCGTGAGAACTGAAACGGATCTCCCTCTCGGAATGAAGGACGAGCTTCTCGCCATCATGAAAGAGAAGGAATGGAAGCCCAAAGACATACCTGAGCTCGGATCTACGATCGTAGACCGTCTGGTGCCAAAAAGGGTGTAGTGTCCAATGAGTATGGGAGTGCCTTGGCAGACTGGAAACATCGTAGGCCCAAAGAACGCGTTACTCCTGAATCCTGAGCATTGTGCGCGGCTTTTGAAGGCTGCAAAGAGGCCCCTAATCGTGGTAGGTGCGAATGCAACCAAGCCGTCTGTCGGGCTACCGGATCTCAGCGAATATGTCCTTCGTCTCGCGAAATCAATGAAAGCCCAGGTTGTGGCCTCTCCGACCGTGCAGTCGCAGTTTCACGCCACCCGTGATACGCAAGTGTTTAGCATGGGTCTTGAGGATCTCACAAATCGTCTAAAGGACAAGCAGTGGAAAGGCTTCGACGGCAAAGGGCCATATGACTACGTCCTCCTGATCGGTGGAGTCTACTATTTTGAATCTCAGATGTTGGCAACGTTGAAACACTTTGCCCCACACGTGAGGACCGTGTCTCTGGACCGATTCTACCAGCCGAATGCGAGCTTCTCCTTCCCAAGCATGGATGTGGACAAGTGGAGAGACGGGTTGAACATGATTACTCAGGAGCTAGGAGGGAAACGATAGCTTGGCAGAGAAGAAGTGCGATCCAGCAGAACTTCGATCCGAGACACAAATCCCCTTGGATCAGACCAAGTTCCCGATGGAAATTGGAGAGATGTATGAAGGCGAACGGATTCGCAAGCCGGAGCTCTACGCCGAATTCGGGGGTCTCGATGTCCCTAGAAAATTCGAGCTGGTTCTCGTCAAACCAATGGAAGAAGTGCAGCATGGAAAAGTCGAAGTTGTGGGGCCCGACCTTTCGCAACTTCAGGTCGGAGGAGCGTACCCGCTCGGTATTCTCATCGAGGTTGCTGGCAGCAAGCTCGACAGGGACATCGAAGGTGTCCTGGAGAGGCGTGTTCACTACTTCACCAACTACATTGAAGGAGTGATGCATGTCAACCAGAGGTCAGACGTCTGGGTACGAATCTCCAAGAAATCCTACGACAAGGGAATGAAGTCCCTTAGTTGGGTGGGCCGAGCGCTCATGCTGCTGTTCAAACGCAGCCTGCCAATCGTCGAAAAGATACAGATCACATTCTTCACGGATCCTGCAAAGGTTGACGAGCATCTGAGAGAGGCTGTGAAGGTATACAACGCTCGGGACGAGAGAGCCCGAGGGCTCACCGAGGAAGAGGTTGAGGATTTCTACAGCTGCGTTCTCTGCCAATCGTTTGCCCCCTCGCACGTGTGCATTATCACACCGAATCGAATGGGCGGCTGCGGGTCAATCAGCTGGTTCGACGCGCGTGCGTCATCGAATGTGGATCCGAAGGGCCCCAACTTCCCCGTGAAGAAGGGAGAATGCCTCGACCCCGTGAAGGGCATCTATACAGGCGTGAACAAGGTCGTTCAGGACAGGTCGCTCGGTGCTATCCAGCAGATCTCGCTTCACACCCTTTTCGATCACCCGCACACTTCCTGCGGGTGTTTCGAGTCAATCGCGTTCTATGTTCCCGAGGTAGACGGCGTAGCGATCGTTCACAGGGACTTCAAGGGTCCAACAGTGAACGGGCTCACATTCTCGACGATGGCAGGTCACACGAGCGGCGGAACTCAGAACGAGGGGTTCCTAGGGATGGCGATCGAGTACTTGCGATCTACGAAGTTCATTCAAGCCGACGGCGGTTGGAAACGAGTCGTGTGGATGCCTCAGCAGATCAAGGACCGCGTCAAAGAGTCGATCCCGAACGAGATGCGTGAGCTCATCGCGACCGAGAACGAGGTGAAAACAGCTGGCGAACTGAGAGAATTCCTAAGGTCAAAGAACCATCCCGTCGTCGAAAAGTGGAAAGAGCTCGAGAAGGCCAAGGAAGCCCAGACAGCTAGAGAGATTCCGCCTGAAACTCTGCCCGCGTTCGTTCCAGCCGGACTCGAAATCCCGGCGATTGGCGGCGGCTTCAAGATCATTCTGAAGAACGCCAAGATCACAGCTGAGCGAGTCATCATAAAGCGAGAGGACTCCAAGAAGTGACGCCAATGTCTGAGCCCGAGCGCAGCGACCTAACAAAGAGACTCCTTGAGCTGGCTGAGAAGTTCGGCCAGATCGAACTCGAAAACGTACAAGTAGCGGTCGAGGAGCTGATCCTCCAGCTCCAGCCCACTTTAGCTACGGCCACCCGAGGCGTTGCTGCACTTCAGCCCCCCGCCGCCAAACCTGTGGATAGGTTACTTGAAACAGAATTTGTGAAACCAGTGGAGGTCTATCCGGGTCAAGTCGTCGAGGTCCAGCTGGGTGCGACAAGAGCCGAAGGGGGGACTCGTTCGGTCGCGGTCAGGATTGGAGGTGCAAGGGTGCCGCCGTTCTACAGTTTCGAAGGAGCGAACCCAAACAAGCCGGCGTTCGCGATGGACGTCTTCGACATGCCGCTGACGCTTCCCAAAGCAGTCCGGCAACACTACGAAGGTGTAATGGACGATCCTGCAGCGTGGGCAAAGAAGTGTGTCCGAGAGTTCAATGCGGACATAGTCTCATTCAATCTGATCAGCACGGATCCCGGTCTGAAGAACACTTCCGTGGAGGATGCTGCCCAAACAGTCCGTGACGTGCTCAAGGCGGTCGACGTGCCCGTAATAGTCGGGGGTTCAGGGAACAAGCAAAAGGATCCTGTTGTCCTTGAGAAGGCCGCGGAGGCAACGCACGGCGAGCGTTGTCTGCTCAACTCTGTCTCGACTGACACCGACTACAAGAGAGTTGTCAACGCCGCGCTCCAACATGGGCATTCGGTTGTCGCCTTCACTCCGATGGATATCAACAACCAGAAGAAACTGAACCGGCTGCTCCTCGATGCTGGCTTGCCCAAAGATAGGCTCGTCATCGATCCGACAACCGGTGCCCTCGGCTACGGGATCGAGTACTCAATCAGTCTCCTCGAGCGCATGAGACTCGCCGCCCTCAAGGGAGATCCCGAACTTCAGATGCCCATTCTTTCAGCAGCGAGCAACGCTTGGGGAGCCAGGGAAGCTTGGATGAAAACTGAGGCGTTGGGACCAAGAGAGTACCGCGGCCCCCTGTGGGAAACCGTCACTGGCCTAGCCACGCTGATGTCAGGAGCCGACTTGTTCATGGTCAGCCACCCAGCCACCGTCAAGGTTCTCAAGGGACTAGTAGACGGCCTCCTCGGAGCCGGCGAGACCGATCAGAAGATCGAGGACTGGATAACCGCCATTGAGTGAGTAGCAAGATGACCGAGAAAGCAACTCTGCTGACCGTCTACAAGCTCCTGCCTCAAACCAACTGCGGCGATTGCGGCGAGGTCAACTGCATGACCTTCGCCTCGGACCTCCTGGAAAGGAAGAAGACAGTCAAAGACTGCCCGCCACTGGTCAAGGACGCGAAGTACAAGGTACAGGCAGTGAAGCTCGCGGAACTAGTCGCACCCCCGGTCAGGGAGATAACTCTCGGGGTTGGCGAGAGGGCGGTCAAGATCGGAGGGAAGCAGGTCATGTACCGCCACGATCTTACCTATCACAATCCCACGGCAATCGCAATAGACATCAGCGACAAGCTCGGCGACACTGAGATTATCGACCGAGTCAATCGAGCTGAGAAGTTTCAATTCACGCACATAGGGGAGAACCTCAGACTTGATGCTATCGCTGTCAGAGCAGCCTCAGGAGACGCGCAGAGATTCGCCCAGGCAGTCGCCCTAGTCGCCAAGACCTCGCCTCTCCCGCTAATACTCTGCTCGTTCGATCCCGCAGCCCTTAGGCTGGCCGTGGAACAAAAGGGGGTCTACGAGAGGAAGCCGCTACTGTACACGGCGACAAAAGACAACTGGAAGGATGCTGGCGCGCTTGCTAAGCAGTATTCGTGCCCGATAGCTGTCTTTTCGCCGGGTGATCTGTCGGTTCTGAAGGCGCTCGCAAAGACACTTCGCGCGCTCGGCAACGATGAGATTGTGCTCGACCCTGGATTTTGGACGCGCGGCGGTCTTCTGAAGAGTTCCGTTGAGAACCTTGAGATGTTGAGGAGATCGGCGATTCAGAAGGAGGACAAAGACCTAGCCTATCCGATCATGGCGGTGCCGGCTGTGGCTTGGATCGGTGAATCGCCGGACCCCAAGGCGGCAGCGTACAGAGAATCATACATGGCCAGTTTGTTACTCACCCGCTTCGCGGACATTCTCATAATGCACTCGCTTGATGTCTGGGCCCTCCTTCCTGTTGTAACCCTGAGACAGGGAGTGTACACGGATCCGAGAAGGCCTGTTGCTGTTGAGGCCGGCCTCAAGGCGGTCGGTAGTCCCAACGAAGTGTCGCCGGTCCTGTTGACGTCGAATTTCGCACTGACCTACTACACTGTCGCGAATGACCTCGAAGCCATGGGTGTCACGTGTCATCTACTCGTCCTGAATACGGAGGGCTTGGCCGTGGAGGCGTCTGTCGCTGGGGGGCAGTTCAACGCGGCAGGGGTGAGAGAGCTTGTGACCTCCAGCAATGTGGAAACCAAGGCGAAGCATCGAAAACTGGTTATCCCCGGCTTGGCCGCCCGTTTGAGCGGAGAGATAGAAGAGCTCACGAAATGGGAGGTCATGGTGGGCCCGAAGGACTCGTCGCAGATCAAAGAGTACCTCGACAAGTTCTGGAATGCGTCAAAGACACAATAGCTTCTGCGGATATGATCTGAAGGCAGCCTAGATGCGGTTCCACATAGAGGTAGAGCGTCCGGAACGGTGTATCGGATGCTACAGCTGTGTCTACGCATGCTCACGACACTTGTACGGCACACTTGACCCGACACGAGTCGCAGTGTTTGTGAGAGTCAACAAGTCACTCGAGAATCCATTCAGTGTTATCGCGTGCCGGTTCTGCACACGGCCGGAGTGTGTACTTGCTTGTCCCCAGGGTGCGCTCGAAGTTCTGCCCGAGGGCGGAGTTACTCTCACACCATCAAAATGTGCGGGATGTAAGAACTTCGACTGCATAGCGGCTTGCAAGCTTGGTGCGCTGACTCTTGATAGACGAACGAAGGTTCCAGTAATCTGTGACCGTTGCGGCGACTGTGCAAAGTTCTGCCCACACGACGTTTTCAGGTACGAGGAGATGAAGGCTTGAACTTTAGACTCAGTCAGGTTCTGCACATCAACCTCACAGAAAAGGTGAGCCACATCGACGAACGACCAGAACTGTTCGATACTTACTTGGGAGGCGCAGGAGTCGCCTCGAAGCTCCTCGAAGATGAATGCCCATCGAGAGTCGACCCGTTCTCGCCAGAGGCCCCGGTCATATTTGCCATCGGACCATTTACTGGCCTCTTATCGTCAATGGTCAAGACTGTCGCAATGTTCAAGTCACCGTTGACAGGAAACCTCGGCGAATCTCACTGTGGCGGACACTTCGCGACCGCGCTCCGATTTGCCGGATTCGGAGCCGTCATTCTGAAAGGAGCGGCCGATGTCCCGTCTTTGGTGCTGATCGAAGATTCGGACGTGCGTGTCGAGGCGGCCTCTTCGCTGTGGGGCTTATCACCGCTGCAGGTCGAGAAGTCCATTCGCAGCCCCAATCAGCAGGGCATGGAGAGCGTTGCGAGCATTGGAATTGCTGGCGAGAACGGGGTGTACTACAGCGGACTGATCACGGACCGCTACCACCACTTTGGTCGCCTCGGCCTAGGGGCCATCATGGGAGGCAAGAAGCTCAAGGCCCTCAAAGTTCACGGAACAGGGGAAGTACCACTGGAACGACCGACAGAGTTCAAGGATTTCTATGAGGAAATCCATCGACGCGTCGTCCAAACTGAAGAGATGCGAAAATACCACGATCTTGGCACTCCTGTCAACGTGATGTTGCTCAACGAGATGGGCGCTCTCCCGACGAAGAACTTCACTCGATCGAGATTCGAAAAGGCTGAAGGCATCTCGGGGGAACGATTCTTAGAAGCTCTCCTAGAACGAAAGATATCGTGCCCCGGTTGTCCGGTCGGGTGCATACACCTCGGCGGCCTGAGGACGGGTTTCAACCCGCAGCATGAGCTGGGCCGGAGGGAAGCGTTCGAGGAACTTGAGTTGATACCATACAACTACGAGCCAATATTCGCGCTTGGAAGCAATCTCGAGATTGGAGACGCTTCATCGGTTCTTCGCCTGATCAGTCAATGTGAACGTCTAGGTATGGACGCGATCATGACAGGATCAGTCCTCGCATGGCTGACTGAGGCCGTCGAGAAGGATATGATTCCGCGCCAAGATATCGGGGACTTGGAACCGAGGTGGGGAGACGCCCATACCTACTCTCAAATCATTGAGAACATTGCGCTCGTGAAGAATCAATTCTACAAGAGACTCGCCCTCGGCACATCCACAGCCGCTGAGAAGTACGGAGGAAAAGACTTCGCCGTCTCCATCGGAAAGAACAGTCCAGCGGGATACGCGACAGGATACGGTTTCGTCGTAGGAACCCTCGTCGGTGCCAGACACTCTCATCTCAGCAACATGGGGTACAGCTTCGACCAGGAGGCAGTCAAATCCAACCTATCGCTCCAGCAGATAGTGGAGAAGATAGCTGACGAAGAAGACTGGCTCTACATGTACTACTCGTTGGTTGGCTGCTACTTTGCAAGAGGTGTATATGACGAGGAAACGATCATCAAAGCGCTCGATCTGATCGGGCTCCCAAAGACCGGCAAGGAGTTGAGGAATCTTGGAAACGAGATATTCCAAAGGCTCTACAGGTTCAAGGTCAGAGAAGGCTTTAACCTTGCTAAGGAGGAAATCCCGAAGCGCATGACCGAGACTGAGACACTTCATGGTAAACTGAATCCGAGAAGACTTCGTGAAATGGTTCAGCACTACATCAGGCTTCGTGAGCGTCAGGGCCTTCACCTCAGACGAGAAGATGAAGCTCTGACCGAGTTGCTCTCAACGACCGTAGAGACATAGACGCGGAACACTTTCGAGCCGAGAAGTTCGAGAAAACGAGATCGTTCAGACCGAAACTACAGGCAGGGTTGTAGTTGGGCGACAGAGAATATGGACCAAACGCAAGTGAAGATGTCTACTGGAGAATGCTCTTGCGTCGGGATCCAACTTCGTTGTGTAGAAGCACTTTGGCGACTTTTGATTACGAGAAAGCAGCCTACATGTTGAGAGTTGTGGATCTGAACTACACGATTTATCCGAGAACCCGGGCGATTGTCACTGAAGTCGCTGCTGATCGCGATTCCGGCAAGGCCGGTTGGGATGTTCGCTTGCTTGTCTTGGCATACATGGCGGGGGCGACCGAAACCTCGCTGGTAGGCAGATGGGTCAGCCCAATAGGACTCAGCGGAGGGGATCTGTTCTTCTCTTCGGATGCGCATAACCTGGCCTTCGCTGACCTACTGTCTGCGTTCAAGTCGCCTGAACATTTCCTCAGAGCAGGGCAGAAGGTCGGAGGGAGGAGAGATTCGATAGGAGACTCGTCGTTTGTCATTCAGACTCTGCCGAGGATACCCATCTTGTTCATCTATTGGGTAGGGGACGACGAGTTGCCGTCAAAGATCTCCGTCCTTGTTGATGAGAGTGCAGTCAGTCATCTCGCGATAGACGGGTTGTGGCTTGCAATCAGGGTCTCTGAGAAGCGGCTCTACGCTGTTGCTGACTTTCAACAGTGATTCAAGCGTTCTTGGCTACTTCTTTGCTTCTTCGACTACGAATGCTGCTATCTCATCAGCTATCCTCACATCTGTGGTGGTCTGCAATCCTCTCCAACCTGGCTGAGAATTCACCTCGTGGACAAGCAGGCCCCGCCTGCTCTCCATGATGTCGACGCCTGCTATCTTGCAGCCTAGAACTTCCGCTGCCTTCACCGCCAAGGTTTCTACCTCTGGGTCAACTTGAAAGTGCTTTGGCATTGCGCCTCTACTCACGTTCGTCTTCCACGAGTCTGAGATCCTGAACATCCCTGCTGCAACTCTCCCTCCAATAATGAATGTTCGAATATCGCGTGTTCCATGCCCAACGAATTCCTGGACGTACAGGATGTGTCTGTAGAATCTGAGCGTTCTCATGACCCGTTCAGCAATATCTTCATCGCGGATCCTTGCGACTCCAATACCTCTTGAGCCAAAGACAGGCTTGATCACCGCTTCACCTCCGAAACTGCGGAACGCCTCCATCGCCTCGCGGATGTTCTCGGTGACGACAGTTCGGGGAACGGGGAGGCCATGCTCGCTGAGCAAGGCGAGAGTGTAGTACTTGTCAACCGCTTTCTCAATCGCTGCAGGCGGATTGATGATGGGCATCCCGCGCCTCGCCAGTTTGTGGAGACCATCCATTTGGAAGATGATCTCGTCGAGAGACCCGCGTCCGATCGGCCTCACCAGAATCGCTGACAAGTCCCTCAGGATATCAATTCCGCCGAGTGAGAACTCAGGCATCAGCGCGACCCGAGCGGCTACGTCAGCGAACCGAAACGCCACAGGCTCCACGTTCTTCCTGATAAGAGCCTCCCTCAGCCTTGAGGAGCACCACGCATCACGGTCACGAGTCATAATGCCGACTTTCAAGCGAGAAATACTCCTAGAGGCATACATGTTGGCTCGGAATAAATAGGTCACAGCCCCGTGTCGGCGAACCCAATTGAAGATCGTCAGCCGAGCAATCAGAACAAAGTACTGGAGACCCGGTGACGACTACCGCAAGATCCTCTTGAACGCAATCTCTGCGGAACTAGAGAATGGCGACATAGTGGCCGTTTCAGAGAAAGCCCTCTCGGTCGCTCAGGGAAGACTCGTCGACGAGTCCAAGGCTAGGCCGGGCGTCTTGGCACGTGTTCTCACGACCTTCTGGATGAGGATGGTGTGGGGTCACTTCCTCGGCAGACTGTGCCATCTGAAGAAAGTCAACATCGAACGTCTAACATCGTATCCACTCTCTGAGGGTGCTCGGCATAAGCAAGCTTGTTTGCAGCATGCCGGTTTTCTTCAAGCCCTGCGACCTTTCTCCGAAGGCGGAATAGACACAACGAACTTGCCATATTCGCTTGCGAGCTTGCCAATTGAATCTCCTAGGCATCTTGCAGAGGAGATTCGGAGAATCATTGCCAACGAACTCGGCAAGGCAGTTGCCGTGGTGATCGTGGACAGCGACAAGACATATTCATGCTGTGGCGTTCATTTCTCTTCACGGGCTACAAACATTCCTGGAATAGTCGAACTTGGCTTCTTTGGATACCTGATAGGTCGGGCTCTTAGATGGAAAGCAAGATCCACGCCTCTCGCATGGGCGGGCTCTAGGGTCTCTCCGGGACACGCGTTGCGGGTGGCGGGTCTAGCGAACAAGGCTCGAGGCTACGGGGCCGGAAGAACCGCCTGGGAGATGGCCGCTCGTTTCGGCGTTGGGCTGACTGAGGTTGATTGGACGATGCTAGAACAGGTGGAGCACAAGCCAATCGTAGTCCTAAGGCCCACGTGAGACGTGCGAATGGGAAGGATGCCTTAAGGTCTGTACCCTTCGAGTATCAGCACCGACAAGGCCGAGGCCGTAAGATCGGCTGTCGTCCCCGGATTAGAAGCATGATCTGAACTCTGTAGCGCTTCGTCCATTTGCTGGACCGCTCTTCGTCCACTTATGGTCTTCATTCCGCCCATCCTGAGGACTCTTCTTGCCCTACGCGAGATCTCCTTCGCGGTCATCATACCCAGTTTCCGAGCGATTAGAGTATCAGCAATTCGGGAGAGTATCTCAAGATATGTGTCGACGACTGCAATGTTGATGTCTCCTGTCGTTTGTAGCTCTTGAATCAGGAACGGTAGGCCGATATCGAACGTCACAGAGAAGTCGTTGGCCCATTCCCAGGATATCGTGTCATACTCGGCAGATCTGCGAAAGATGTCAAGCAGAGTAAGATTGCGCTTGCGTATTTCCGCAATTGAGTCCTGGTCATTGACATCAAGTTCGGCCACTCTCCCTAGGCCTCCCGGAGACACGTGGCATATTGCCCTGTAGGCATTCACGGCATCAGCTGACGTTGTTCGCCTCACAACTTCTCTCAGGTTCTTCCTGATCTCTCGAGCTTTCAAGGTCGAGCTTGGTGGGATCATCCCGGCCGCGTAAGCAATCGGAGTCAAGAGGAAGATCGCCCCGAGACTCGTATTCCCGCCATGCTGCCATTTGGAACATGTCTCTACCGCCCGCCTGATGCGCTCACCAATCCCAAGTTCTCTGCTCTGCGCCAACCTGTCCACAGTTCTGCGCCCACGCAGGGCCGCAAGCCGAAAGTGTTGCCCTACCGCGGCAGCGGAGGAAAGAAAATGTTCAAACCTTGTGCGCCCAAAATCCCGTGTTCTGTGTACGTTTCCAGGCTTGGGATATGCGCTAACTTCCAGCAAAAGAGCGAGTTGCAACGCTGCAGCGATTTCATCATGCCTGCTACGCATTGTTCTCACTCTGAAACTTGGTCTGGGGATTGGACCTCCTTCCACCATTCATATGGAACCATGAGGCGGCTTTGAGGGTCTTAACCACCGCGAAGGTGACTGTTGTTGCAGCCAAGACAATTATCGATCTCTCGACTGGGTAGACATAGAACACCGCCACCCACGTAGACTCGAGGGCTTGCGGCGTCATGCCCATTAGAGGGACAGCCATGGTTGCGAAGAGAAGGGTTCCGGTGAGATGCTGAGCCGTTGTGCCAATCAGCGTCAGAAGGCAGGCTGCAAACACTGCTCTCGAAACAGGCCCGTCGGATATCCACTCAACTGATTTCTTGCTCAGCGGCGACAGCAAGAGCAACCACGCGACTATATGGAGCCACACGAACGGCAATTCCATTCTACCAGTCGGCAACGGAACCGATACGAAGTGTAACGTCGACGGATCAGCAAAGAACAGGACCAGCAGGGCTGAGTAGATCAGGACCGAAAGGAACCGCCTTCTCTGCGTCAGGAAGCCCAAAACGAGCGCATTCACCATAACGGGCAGGAAGTCCAAGCCGAAGAAATTCATTCGACCGGTCAAGGCTATGCCAAGAAAAGTCCCAACGACGGAGGCCACGGAGCCGGCGTAGGGCCCCAACATGATTCCTAAGAGTGGAGCAACGAATTCGGTGGCGGTGAAGACGCGCCCAGATAGGCCGAGCCACGCAGAGATCGGCACCAGCCTCAGAGTTCCATAGACGGCGGCGAAGGTTGCCGCCAACGGAACAAGTCGGTTCCTCGGGATTTCTCCGGCGATCATGATTCAACCCCGCTATTCTGATAGTCATCATTTCGAAAGTCATGACATCAATGGATACGATGCGAACTCACACGGTATATCCGCCCAAACCGTTGAATATTAGAATAGCAGGTGACGGTAGGCCGCAGATATCACTAGCTGTCAAGAAGAGCACTTGTGCGCCTCGCTTAAGCCCATGAAGCATCAGCCACTCTTTTCTGTTGGAATACTCTAAGGTTCAGGCATCAACGTAGCGAGGGAGGCTACTGGTGTTTTGAGAAACCCACGTACTTTGGCAAAGGGATTCTGGCCCTACGTCATTCCGCTTCCTACAAGCACAGCCCAACAGTCAAGGCTGCTGTTCTCCATGTTCAAGTCAGAGGCCTCAATGAACCTCGTCAAACACGTGCCTCTCGACAAGGAAGCGTATCAGAAAGAGCTCATCAGGACTCTTGGATACTCAAACAAGACTGTGATCAAGTGGCTTAGGTCGCTCGTGAGGGCCGGGATTCTGAACGAGGGAATGAAGGAGACCACAGTCAAAGACAGGAGAGTCTGGGTCAAATCGTATAGACTGACACCTCTGGGAAAGTGGATCAGGTTACTCTTGGTGGCTCCTAGAGACCTACCAGCCGAGAAGATTAGGGAACTCATCAGAGATCTCTTCCGGTTATATGTCACGTCAGTCGCTGCCCTCTGCAGGAAATATGGAATCAGTCTCAGCATGCTGAGGACTGACTTCCAAGATGCTTTGACTAACAAGTGAAGCGCCCCCACCTGAACGAAGAATAGATATACATCCTAGAGGAAGGACTGGAAAGGCTGTGTACAAGAGTACACAGCATCCCACACCTAGACAAAGGTTGAACTCAGGAATGAAGTCATCTAGGTCCTCCACGATTCGCTCTGGAGAGGTATCAAACCTCGGCGTGTTGGCCGCGAGAACCGAAGAATTCTCTCAACGAATCGCATTGTCAGGTAGAAAGTCTGCGTCGACAAAGCTGATTACACTCGTGAGTGCCTTCGCGGCATTGGACATTGTTCTCGCAACGATACCTCTTATTCCCTATGGTCCTTCTGCAGGTGCCTTGGTAAAACCTTCAGAGGGAATCTTCTTGGGCCCATGGGGAGGTATGTTCGCCGCGTTCGTAGGAGGAATCGTCTCAAGTGTAATCTGGCCCTCGACGGCGGTATTGGGCCTAGCAACTTGGATTCCTGGGGTCATAGGTGCTTTCGGCGCGGGTATGCTGCTGAAAGGGAAGTGGAAACCGGTCGCGGTGTTACTCTTCATGATGCTTCTTGGTTTCTTTGTTCACCCTTTCGGACCGGCGGTCTTCCTGTATGCGAATTGGGACAAGGCGATCGCACTGGTTCTCATATATCCGGTTTTCAGACTTGTGAAACGGGCCATGCAACAGCGCGGAAGCGTGAAAGCACTGATGCCGGCGGTAGGACTGGTTTCGCTTGTTGCAACGGAGATGGACGGAGCCACAGGGAACCTCGTTTTTCTGCTAGAAGCCGGGCCTATCTTCGGGTTGACGGGAGAAATGCTTCCGCCTCTATTCATCCCCTATACTTTCCTTGACCCTGCGGTTCGCATTCTTGTGGGGGTCGTATGCGCGCTAGTGCTTACCCCGGTTCTCGTCGGTGCGGAAAAGGCAAACCTCCTCAAGTGGCCCCTCACATAGTCGCTGCACTCACCTTATGTTCCCAGGAACAGAGCACTCGCTTTCCCGATGCCTGCTCGCACTGAGCCAAAGACACAATTCCCTCTCGGGCGAGAGTTCTCTAGGGGCCGCCAAAGACGAGGGCAAGAGAAGGCGACTTTGTAGAAACTCCAGATCACCTGTTCTTTGACGTGAAGGGTCTGCTGCACCCTCCCGACACGATAGTTGCATACCTTCGATACTACCCCGACAACAGGGGGGCGAGGTTGCGCAGTGGACGTCGATACTTGAAGGTCTACGAGCTGTCGCAGAGGCATCGCCTTCTCGCACACAAATGGCCTCAGTACCTGTACTATGACGAGGTCCAAGGTCGCGAGCTACAAGGAGTGCCCAGAGACGAGGTACTGAAGCTGCACAAGCCAGAGCACCGCCTGACGGCCATTCTGCACTCAAGGCACAGAGATACCCTCGAAACGGGTGCAGCTAGTCTGATCGAGGTCTTGGCTCGGAGATCGGGACTGCCCCTAGCGAGCTTCGGTATTTCAGGTTCTCTCCTAGTGGGTCTGCATCGACGAGACTCCGACATCGACGTCATCGCCTACGGCGCGGAGGCAGCGAGGTGTGTCCACAGAACCCTGAATGCCCTCCTTGAAGAGGACGAGTATTTTCACAGGTACGGGGAACATGATCTAAGGAGACTGTATGCGAGAAGAGGCTTGCAACACGCTATTGGGTTCAAGGATTTCGCAATGCAGGAGAGCCGGAAAGTCCTTCAGGGCAGATTCATGGATCACGACTATTTCATTCGATGTGTGAAGGGATGGCGTGAGGTCACTGAGGTCTACGGAGATGCATGGTATCGGCCGAAAGGCCGAAGCACGATATCCGCTCGAGTCCTGGACGACGCGGAGAGCCTGCTGACTCCCTGTAGATATTTGCTCGAGCACGTACGCGTTCTTGCCGGGGCTACCTCTCGCACGCCCCGCGAGGTAGTCTCGTTTCGAGGCCGTTTTGCGGAGCAGGTACGGGGCGGGGAGAGGATTGTCGCACGGGGCCGGCTTGAAAGCGTGCATTCTGAAGAGTCGCACCACTTCAGACTAGTTGTGGGAGAAAGCCGGACTGACGTGCTGCGAACGGTTGGATAGTCTGTCTACGTAGCGTAACCTTCGATCAGTGTTTGCTTCAGATCCTCTATGACTTTGACTGAGGGCGTGTCAGGGGCAAATTCTAGAAGAGCAGTGTGCGCCATCTCAGCTCTAATAATGTTCGCGTCATACGGAATGGCGGCGACCAGCTCGTGTCCAGATGCTTCGATCTCGTGTCTGAGGAACTCTTCCTCCGTGGCGTCCATGATCTTGTTGCCTACAGGCATGATCGTTCGGATTCCCAGCTGACCCGCAAGGGCAGCAATATTTCGATGAACCTGAACCGAGGAGGGCCTGGGCTCAAGAATCGTCAGAACAACATCCACGCCGCGGATCACTCCGCGTCCCAAGTGTTCGAGGCCAGCCTCCATGTCCATCACAACTGCTTCGCCTTTCTGCAGGAACACATGACGGAGCAGCGCACGTAGCAAGGCATTTGCCGGACACATGCAGCCTGAGCCAGCTGATTTCACCGTTCCCAGAACAAGCAGTTTGGTGTTGTCTGGAGCGGTGACGCCGAATTTTGAGACCAAGTCTTCCACCCGGGGAGTGAGGTTGAAGACCGCGCCGCTTGTTTCGCCGGGCCGCGCACCAGTGCGCTCCTCAACAAGATTTGGATTGTCAGAGATCGGCACGATCGTCCCGGCGAGTGCGGACGGCACTCCAAGGGCGGCTGCAAGGTTCATCGCAGGGTCCGCATCGATCGCCAAGACGTCGAAACCAGCCCGTCCAAGCAGTCTCGCCAGTGTAGCCGCAACTGTAGTCTTGCCTACTCCGCCTTTCCCTGCGATTGCAATTTTCAAATCAGACGGCGCTCCTGTGCTACGGAATCTGGAGTTTGTCGACCATCTCGTCGACTGATTTGAGTGCCTTTGACACACTCGGCAAGTTGTAGATGGGCCTCCCTTCAACTTCGAATTCTCGCACCAATTCGTCCTCGGGAACAATTGCAAGACACTCAAGGCCAGAGTTCTGTAGGTCTCGGCGGATCCGTTCCTCCAAGGACTCGGGAACCCGATTGGCAATCGCATAAATGCGTCCGACCTTGGTGTCAAGCTCCATGACAAGTTCCACGATCCGCTTCGCTGTCGCAACTCCGCGAGCAGTAGGATCCGTGGTTATCGTCAAGACATCGAGATCTCTCGTTGTCCGTCTGCTGAAATGCTCTAGCCCAGCTTCGGTATCCATCACTACGTACGGGTAGCTGGAAGTGATCGAGTCCACGATCTTTCTGAGGACGTTATTCGCATAGCAATAGCATCCTGGGCCCTCCGGGCGTCCCATTGCGAGCAGGTCAAACGCGTCAGATTCTGTCAGAGAGCTCTGAATCGTGTAGTCAAGGTAGCTTTCCTTGGATTGTTCGGGCGGTAAGCTCTTCTGTCTTTCGAGGAGGCTTTCCCGTATTTCGCCAACGGTCCCCTTCAGCGAGACCCCCAAGGATTCATTCAGATTCGAGTTCGGGTCAGCGTCGACTGCAAGGATCGGCTTCTTCCCTCTTTCGACTAAGGCCCTAACTAGCAGTGCGGAGATGGTGGTCTTGCCAGTTCCGCCCTTTCCGGTGACTGCAACAGAGAACGTCACTTCAGGGTGACCTTCCATGCTTTCTCCAAAGCGAACGGACGATCTCGTCTCCGTTCGCCTTTAGGTCGTTCCAACTCTCCTCCGCTTCGGTGTAGTTGCGAGTGGTCTCCATGTTCTGGCACGCCTCGAGAAACCGCAGGAACGGCGCTATGATCGATGACTGCCTTAGGAACAATGACTCCTTTCCGATATCAATTGTCGAGATCAGCGCATCAGAGATCTCGTGCGTCGCTCCCAACACGTCCCTGAGCAGGACATGATCCGCCTCGACGCGTGCGTAGACAACATCCTCCGCGACCCGTTCGTCTCCTCTAGGAGAATTGACATGAACCTTGAGTTCGCACACTAGAAAGGCCTGCCTTCCGAAAGGGAACCGGGTATGTACGCGGCCTGTCGCCCTATTAAGGGTGAGATCTAGCCGGGGAGGATGTTTCTTGCTCAGGCTGCGCTTTTCCAGTGACCTAACCATGCAGCCGGGGAATGAGTTGCTGTCCGAATGTGCGAATTGATCCCCTGACCTTAGGACCTATAGGGGACCCCGCAACGAACTGTGTCATGCCAAGTTTTCCGAGCTCCTCAATCCTTTCCAAGCAGGTGTCAGGGGTTCCGCAGATCGAGAATGCTTCCATCATCTCCGAAGTTACTTGCCCGAAAGCCTCCTTCCACTTTGCCTTTGCGATGTCGTTCTTGATCGCTTCAGCAGCATGTGTTGATATCCCGTGGCTCTCAAGCAGCAGGGCAGGCGCACCTGCGACTATGTAGGCCACAACCGGCGTGGCTGCTTTCACCGCCTTGGTCGGGTCCTCAGCCATAGAAAAGGAGCTGTAGACGACGACATCCACCTTGTCCATGGTTCTGCCTGCTCTAGTGACACCTTCCTTGACGAACTTGAGCGCGTTCTCGACGTCTTGCTTGTGAGATGCGTTGATGAGTACTCCATCAGCGATCTCGCCCGCAAGTGCCAGCATCTTTGGACCTTGAGCGCCTACGTAGACTGGAATTGGGTTGCCCACTTTGAAGAAGAATCTCGCACCAGATACCTTGAAGGCTTTACCTTCAAGCTGGCTTGCCTTTCCTGATGTCATGTCTCGGATGATCTGTACCGAGTCGCGGATTGCGGCCAGTGGGGCCTGTGGCTCTACGCCCACGGTTGCGAGAGTGGTTTTGTCTCCAACACCTATCCCACACACCACGCGTCCCGGCGCAACTTCGTTCAGTGAGGCAACCGCCTGAGCCGTCATGACTGGATGAATCATGTAGGGGTTGGTGACGCCTGGCCCTAGTTTGATCTTCTCAGTGTACATCGCTGCCAGCGTCAACGAAACATACACGTTTCGATTGTTGTAGTGATCCGTTATCCAAACGTGGTCGAATCCTGATTTCTCGGATTCCATCGTCAATAGCGATGTCTTCCAATACGGATTCATTGGAACAAACTCAACGCCAAACTTCAACTCGGCCTTCCCCCATCATTTTCCGATGGACTTCTTCAGTTCGCTTGCCAGTTCGGGAAATCCTTGCGCCTCGAGAGTTGCAGGGGTCTTCTCAGGCTCGAGGAGGGCGCTGGCGTCTAGTAGTGTCTCGAGGCCGGTGCCCTTCGAGAGTGCTTTTCCCAGAGCCGCGTCCATCAAGGACCGCGCCAATTCAGGCGTCAATTTATCCGCGTTTCCGGATTCCAATATCAGATCGAGAAGACTATTGGATAGGTTTTCTCTCTTCGATGCCTCTATCCTTTGCGTCATATCAGCATATCTCAACATTGATTCACCTATCGACTATTCCTCAGCTATCCCCATAGTCTCTCTCAGTACTTTTGTGTTTATGTGGCCGGACCTGAATGTCTGTCCTGTCCTGATGTTGTTCACCGCGAGCACGGCGGGCGCGAAAAGGTTAGCGTCGATCTTGTAGAAATCGAACCCCGCGGCCTTGAAGATCTCGTAGAACGGCTTCCCGTACTCACTTGCAGTTGAGGACGGGGCCTTGGAGACGATCTCTTTCAGCTTCTCGTCGTCTTCGAAGTCCACGATGTAGAAGGTTTCTCCGCCGTAGCAAAGTGCGTCGTTGGTTCGACCCATCGCTTTCGCTGACTTGGGATGAATAGGAGATATTGGAGCGTAGCCGAAGCCGTGGAGGATCTTCTTTGGATCGAGCCCGACTTTCTCTAGTTTGTGGACGCCCGTTTCCACGATCCTACCAGATATCTGGGTAGAGCCGGCAAGCGAGTTCGTGGGGGTCACGATCGCATAGACCTTCGATGGTCTGACCCTACATTCCGAGGCGATGTAGGTGATCGCTTCATCTGGTGGTAGCTTGTCCGACTCGAGGACTATGACAGCACACTCTGCTTCGTCCTTGTAGTCGATCTCCGCGTACAGTTCCTTGGGCTTGAGAGCGAGAGCTCTAGCGGGTCCTGAGCCCATCGCAAAATAATCTCCGATCTTGATCTGCCACCCGGCAAACTGTGAGCCTAGGGTGCTGATCGCCGGATAATCAGTTGCCACGTCTATCGTAGGAAGAGCGAAGTCACCGAAGGTTCGAGAGGAAATGGACACCTCGCACAGGCCGCCCATGCAGATCCTCGTGACCATGAGGCCTGCCGCATATCCTCCCGCAGTGGTAACGCCGGCATCAATGATCGTGGCTCCTTTCGGCCTCTTCTCAACTCTGACCTGAAGCTCGTCTCTGTGGTCAATGACTTCCTTCACGACCTGCCTCGCATGTTCATTCACGCTAATCGTCATACACGTTCACCTCTCTAGGTATCTCTCGTTCCATTTCAAGTCGGAGTTGTCAGAGACTCTTGCAAACAACCTGCCTCCTCCCTCTTCATTTACATCTCCGCCGAGGACGTAGAATGGGCCGGCAATCTTCTCGTCGCCGGCCTTTGCCGTCTGGCGTATCTCCTCGAACTGGAAGCTAGGTAGGACTCCTCCCATGTTTCCGAGCACAATGATCTTTCCGTTGGTCATGTATGCGCCGACCCGACCCGCACAGTTACCCTCGACAAGGATAGTTCCATTCTTCATGTGTATGCCTGTGTAGACGTCGGAGTTTCCCTTGATTCTAACGGCCCCGTTCCGCATCCAGGCACCGACCTCCGTTCCGCAATCGCCGTGAATGGTTATTGTGCCGCCGCGCATGCCTTTGGTTCCACCGCGCACGGACCCGCCGACTGAATCGCCTGCGTTCCCTTTCACCTCGATCCGGCCATTGCGTATCTGGGTCCCGAGCCATGATCCCGCGTTGCCCGTCACGACGATCGACCCTCCTCGCATTCGCTCACCCAAGTACATCCCAGCGTCCCCATCGATCTGAATTGATCCTTCAGTCATCTCGTAGCCGATTCTCCTGACTGAGCTCACATTCCCCACGATCCTGATAGTGCAATCCTTAGGGGTGCTTCCCGTCTCTCCTTGGACCTTGAACAAAGAACCGAGTTTAACCCTACGGTTGCCCTCCCAGACCTCGGTCAGCTCAATCTCCCTTAGCGACTTTCCTGCAACAAGATCTGGGCTGATGCATTCAGCTGTAACCGGGATCTTGAACTCCCGAACGGGCGTGATGATGAGATTGGCCAGCCTCCTAGACCTCCGTGCTCGTGGTTATTGCCTCTGATGCGGTGAGGTACTCCTCTTCGATCGGATAGTTGGCCATGCGCACGGTGTAGTAGTCGTCAAACTTCGATCCCAACTCGTTCACCACTGTGTTCATGGCTCCTTGGGAGACTTTCGGTCTTGTCCAGAAGGTTCTGCCCTGAACGTTCCGAAGGACTTCACCCTCCTTGACGACGATGCGTCCGTCCTTGATGGTGAAGGCGGCGCGGGCGAAGGCTTTCCTCACCACATTGTACTCTTTTGGTAGGTCAACCTTGGTAGGTTCGATGTTGTAGATCGCAATGTCTGCGTCTGCACCCGCTCCAAGATGTCCCTTGGATCGGAGGCCGAGCGACTTGGCGGTCGCGGCTCTGGTGATGGTTGCGATCTCATGAAGCGAGTATTCTCGGTCGATTCCTGGCAGGTCGAGTCGTCTCCTGGCGGTCTTGTTGATCTTGTCGATGACCTTTTGCCGCGCTTCCTTGCTCACAAGCCACGAGATCACTCGCGGATAGGCCGTGAAGGGCCCTCCGTTCGGGTGGTCCGTCGTCAGAAAGATCTTCCACGGATCCTTCACGAGGAGCGCGAGTTCGAGGCCGATCCCCCACTGGATCGCGTTCACATAGTTGCTTTTCCTGTAGGTTGCTGCCACGACCCCTGCGCCTGTCTCTGACTCCACGTCTGCGTTGAACCACTTCGTCTTTGTCAGCTTGAACAAGGCGAACATTGCTGGACCGTCCGCCGTCATCCAGGTCACATTGGTGAAGATTAGCTGGCCGGGATCGATAGAGACATGATCGTGCGTGTTCACGTAGTCCGCAATTTCTGGTGCACCTGACCGTACGTCAGGCCAAGACCACCCCTTCCTGCCCGTGAACTGGACGTGAGTTACGTGCATGATCGGGTGTCCTCTCGTCGGAATGTCTCTGACACATTCCATCGTGTCGATCGTGGTCTGATAGTTGCCTGGCTCGGCCAGACCGTTCGGGTGAATGTGGACTGCATGCGGTAGGTTGAGGAGGCCGTTCACTTGGCACAGAGCTCGCACAATCTCCCTCGGTGTCACGTCAAAGTTTGGAACGTTGTCGTCTAGTCCTCTGACGTTCCGTCCCCACCGCCACGCCTCGATTCCGCCCGGGTTCACGATCTTGATCGCGTAGCCTCTTGTCGCCTCGAGCATCCACGCAACGTACGCTGCAAGCTCTTCGATTCTTCCCTGCTTGACGTACTCCATGACGAACCAATTGTTGCCGAACAGTGGAAAGCATCCTTTGTCTATGATGGGGATGTCGTTCAGTTCCTCGTGAGTATGCCTTGTCTTGAGGGGTGGAGTCGCCGGCTCGAAGACGGTCGTGTACCCCATCCTCGCATATCGGTAACCAGTCGTGAATACGGACGGTATGGTGTGACCGACGCCGGAGCGCGTGTACCTCGTCTTCGGTTCGGGGTCCTTGGAATGATCTTCCGGCCGCATCATTCTCGCACAATTCGCCTTGGAGCCTGCAATATGCGAGTGGATGTCGACGCCGCCTGGCATCACGGTCATGCCTGACGCATCTAGCAGACGTGCTTTCCGGCTGACCTTCTCTACTACCTTGCCATTCCTAAGAGCGATATCCATCCTCTCTCCTTCAATCCCATTCAGGGGATCGAAGACGTACCCGTTCCGAACCAGAAGCTCCGACATCAGCGTCTCACTCCCAGGCTCTTGACGCGTTTGATGATTGCGTCGAGGATCTCGACATCAGGTCTCACGCCCGAAGGGGGGTCAATCACCTTCCTAGCTTCGAGTGGAACCCCGTCGATTCGATAGATCGTCCCTGTCGCTTCGATCCCAATAATCGCCGAAGGAATGACGACCTCGGATACTTCAGAGGTCGGAGTCCTCTTCGGCTCGACGGTGACTATCGGAATCTCTAGAAGGTGTTTCACCGCAGCCTTGGGAAAATGGGAGATCGGATCCGACGCCACGATAAGTGCAGCGTCTACTTCTCCACGAGCCACCGCATCGATGGCCGAGGTGTCACCAGGGTTGAACCTTGGGTATCCCTGTGTGAGGTCAACCGCGTACGGGTATCCCGTCTGCCAGGTAGAGACTTCGTTGGCGCCGGTGACGTTAAACCATCCTCGCATGGGAATAATCACGAACTTCGTCGCGTAGTTTAGGTCCCTCACGAGAGCGAGCGCCGCTTCTGTGTTCCGATGCTTTCCCGTAGTCATCGTGAGGCCGAGACCGAAGAATAGGGCTCCAAACTCACAGTCAACCATCATGTCCGCAACCTCTTCCACCGTCTCAGTCGATACTCCACCGATCAAATCCTGCTCGATCTCTTCGCCCTTGATCGCAGCCCTCAGCGCCGTTAGAAGCTCATAGTCCCCGTTCGGCTGGACTTGGATGAATCGATCAGCGAGCTTGGCGGTATCTGTTCGCCTGACATCTACAACAATCAGTTTACGGTCCTTCCGCGTCTTCCGGAACCTTCCCTTGCTGAAGACGGTGAACCGGTTGGTGTGGTGCGGATGAGAGTGGATCGGGTTGCATCCCCAGTAAATGATCAGATCAGCTGAATGTCGGACTTCACCGAGAGTGCAAGTTGCCTCGCCCACGTCTTGTAGCCCTAGTATTGTGGGCCCATGGCATGAAGTCGTAGTGTTATCGATGAGACCGCCGACAATTTCGGCAAGCTCGACGCCTCTAGATATCGTCTCACATGATGTCTGACTCCACCCGTAGAGCATCGGGTATCTGGCGTTCTTCAAGATCCGCGCGGCTCGATCTACGGCCTTAGCGAACGTCGTCGGACGGAGCGTTCCCTTCGTCCTAACAAGCGGCCTTAGTATGCGGCTCTCTTTGGTGCTCGTGAATCTGCTCAGCGATATTGCGCAGCCGTTCCGGGCCGAGTCGATGTTGCGACCGTCGTGCGTGATCTGGAGATCGTCGCAGCCAGATGCGCAGAATGTACAGATTACGTTCTCCGTGACTCTCTTCGACATTCCTCTCACTCAGCCTTCATGTGAGTAATCTCTTCGAGTGTCGCAACCTTCGCCTCCGGTGCCCTCTCAATCGTCGCCTTGACCCCCTTCAGTGTCGGCATACCAGAGGTGTGTGTCGAGGGGTCAAACAGCATACTCGCCCAAGCGCCATATGGAATGAAAGCAACTCGCCTGTGTGGAGCCTGCTTGGACAGCGCGGCCCTCAGGATCACATGTCCGAATCTCGTCGTGACCCGAACGCTCTCGCCTTCTGTTGCACCAAGTTCTCGCATGTCTTCCGGATCGAGTTCGCAGATCGCAACCGATCGAGTGTACTCGTCGGAGAACTTTCCGCGCTCGCGGCTTCGCGCCTGCGACAGGCTTCTCCCGGAGATAACTGTAACCTCGATTCCTGACATCCCCGTGTGACCGGAGAGTAAGATAGCGCCCGCAGCCGTTATATTACATGCGCTTGCAGCATTCGGCAGGCGGTACATCCGCACGCCCGGTGGGAATAGTCCTGAGAGGGCAAAGAAGCTTGTACGTAGCTGTCGTCGCGACGTTGGCAGCGCTTCATATTGTTCTGTCATACGCGCCGCCGCTTGTTGGGTTTCGGAGAATGAGCATAGTGATGGAACCGCTCGAGGGCATCATTGCAGGGCCCTATCTTGGGTTCCTTGCGGCAACGATAGGTTGGACCGGAGGTCGGTTCATCAGGCCTGATAGCTTCTGGATCGAAAACCTCTTCGGAATTGCCGAGGCTGTCGGGGCGCTGGGCGCAGGCTTCCTGATGATACGGAAGTGGTATCTGACGGCTGGAATCTACGGAGTCCTGTTGCTGGCGTTTGTCTTGCATCCACTTGCCGGGCGTATTCCCTTGTGGACACTTTGGGACACCTATATCGGGTTCTTGGCTATCTTTCCTGCGGCCTTGGTCATACGTAGGATTCATAACGCCAAGTTGAGTCCATCTCTTTTGGTTCCAGTCGTTGCTCTGATCGCTCTTGTCTCCGTGGAGTTGGACGTAATGGTCAGAGTATTCATGCTCATAGTCGGAGGGCTGTACCAAGTCTACCCGATTCCGATAGAAGCGCTTCCTGCAATATTCGTCGCAGGCGCGATTCAGACTCCTATCGAAGCACTGTATAGCGTTGCAGCTAGCACTGTCATTGGTGTCCCGGTTCTCATCGCGCTTGAGAGGAGCAGAATTCTGACTTGGCCTCTCTCATAGAAGGCCTAGGCGGTCGCAGTCTATCATGGGCGAAACCGTTGTTGAATGCCGTCTTGCGCGGCAAGTGCTCTCACGAGTGGCGCGGGTGTCCACTTCCTGCTTCTGAGCCATATTCTTGAGCAGGCGCATAAGCAATCATGCGAATCCCATGTATCTGACTATGCTCAACTACTTCACACCCTGTGAGGCTTCTTGATCTCAAGCAACTCTCTGTGAGCAACGATCTCAACTCTGACGTTTCAACAAACAGGAACCTCTGTTCAACGAGCGGTGCGGTTGCTACGCGTGACAAGTCTTAAAACAAATCCCAAATGTAATCCATGGCTCGGGGTCAAGGTGGAGAAATGTCTGAGCCAACCAAGAAGCCGGTCATAATCTTTGTGGACACGGACAAGCATGCGAGCCCCTTTGACATATTGACCGCGGTCGACCTCTTTCCAGAGGTCCATATCCTAACCTACAGCAACGTTGCCCCGGAGGACTCGAAGCGTATTATTCAAGACGCCATGTTTCCCCGTGGGCCGGACGGAGCCAAGCGCACAAAGCTGTTCATTGGGGGACAAGACTTTGAGAAGGCAACTCAGATCGTCGAGATAGCCAAGAAAAGTATGTTTCCACCCTTCGAGCTAGCCATCATAGTCGACCCTCGGGGAGCCTACACCACGGCTTCTGCAGCCGTGGCTAGGATGCTGCTGACATCTATCGAGAGCGGTCTTGGTGACTTCAAAGGAAAGACTATCACTGTATTAGCGGGCACAGGGCCGGTGGGGCAGGTGTCCTCTCACCTCTACGCCGTGGAAGGCGCCAACGTGGTCGTGACTTCGCGGGACCTCGCAAGGTCAACGTCTGTCGCGACGAGAATCAACGAGGAGGCAGGCGGCAAACTTGCGTGTGGAGTCAAGGCCTCTACGCCAGATGAAGTGGGCGAAGCGATAAGAGGTTCAGATATGATTCTGGCGGCAGGGGCTGCAGGGGTAGCACTGCTCCCTCTAAACGTGCTGAAAGAGTATGGCAAACATTGCAGGGTCGTCGCCGACATCAATGCTGTACCACCCCTCGGTGTTGAGGGCTTGAAGTCAACAGACGATAAGGTTGAATTCTTGCCTGGGGTCTGGGGAATCGGTGCACTGTCGATCGGTACCTTCAAGAACAAGGTTGAGGCGCAACTGCTCAAGAGAGCTGTTGAGGCCCCGAAAGGAATATTCGATTACAGAACCGCATACGAGATCGCCAAGTCAATAGTCCTAGCCAAACTGGAAAAGAGCGGAAAACCTGGAACATGAGTTAAGGCTGTCGTGACGCCGCTCGTTTTCGGATGAACTCCCAGTCCGGCGTTGTGTTTCAATTTTGTTGCCTTATTGTGTACCTTCTGATGGCCGAAACCTTTGCCTGAGCGACACTCTGTCACGGAAGATCCTCCTGTCGCTCCGGAATTGCCAGCCGGCCCGGACTGCGAGCGAGCTGGTTCTCCAAGTTGTGATTCATTGGAGACATCATGAATGCTGACGGGTTCCACACAGGATGCGTCTGAGGTAGGTCTGGAAGTGTGACGCTTTCCCAAAGCTTCGACGAGAAACAATTAAATTGCCTGAGGGTAGATGACCTGTCAATCCGGGCAATCTGCCTGTTATCGGTGATTGGTTGTGCAATTCAACGGAGTGGAAATAGAGGAGACTTTTGCCGAAGCATTCCCGATGGTAGCGGGAAGGCTGCTGGTGACTGCAGCTAATGAAAAGTGGGCAACCGTCGCGGGGAAGACCGCCACGGGTTTTGCCTCCTCCATAATCATGTCACCTGCGGAAGCCGGCGTCGAGGGTAGCGTGGTTCCTCCGGAGAAGACTCCTGATGGGCGTCCTGGAGTTTTCATTCAAGTCTGGCATCGGTCGAGGAGAGAACTGAAGCTTCAGATGATCACACGAATCGGGCAATGCATCCTGACATGTCCAACAACGGCAGCCTTTGATGGGATGCCCGACGCAAAGCGCACCCTCAAGATTGGACGAGCGCTTCGAAAGTTTGGCGACGGTTTTCAGAAGAGGGACAGACTCGGTGATCGGACGGTGTGGCGAATACCCGTCATGGAAGGAGAGTTCGTGATTGAGGACAAGTTCGGTGTCAGACGGGGGGTGGCAGGAGGGAATTTCATCATCATGGCTGATTCGCAAGTTTCAGGGTTGGAGGCGGCAGAGAAGGCCGTTCAGGCGATGGGTACGGTTAACGGCGTTGTGCTCACATTTCCTGGAGGAATCTGCCGGTCGGGGTCCAAGGTGGGTTCGATGAAATACAAGCTGCCAGCGTCAACGAATCACTTGTTCTGCCCCGCGCTCAGAGACGTTCTGTCAGACTCGAAGGTCCCGCAAACAGTGCACAGCGTGTACGAACTTGTCTTCAACGGAATCGACGCCGACGTTGTGAAGAAAGCGACGGGCGCAGGAATCTCGGCTGCTACAACTGTTCCCGGCGTGGTCAGGATAACTGCCGTCAACTTCGGTGGCAAACTCGGCCCATACCAGATCCAGCTCGCCGACGCTCTCAAGTCCGTCGCCTAGCCCGTCTTCGGCGCGACAGACCTGTTTCCCCTCGTCAATCCGGCGGTTCGATAGGGTTTCTTTAGAGAGATTAATATCTGCTAGTATCGTTACCTTGCGCGATAGGGATCTTCTATGATGATGATAGTACGCGTGTTTCCAAAGAGCGACCTGAATGACAGCTGGGATAGGGTGCTGCACAACTTGGAAAAGATATCGAACGAACACTGCACGCCACTGTACCTCTCCCAGCAGGAAGAAAAGGATTTCATGAGCATAATGTATGATGTGAAGGACGTCGATGCTCTCGCTGATCTTCTTGTGAAGAGCATTCCATCCGCGGCGAACTCAGAGAAGACAAGAACCATCACCCTCCTGAAACCTGTCTTCTTCCCTGCCCCGAAGGACAGACCCACGCAGCTTGAAAGATACCAGGTTGCCTTGAAGGTGACTTCCGATGAGCTTGTGAGTGTTTTCAGCCATACAGTTCACCTTGATTATGCAAGCGACTTGTTTCCGACCTATGCCGCGTACTCGTTTGGAGAGGATGATATCCTTCTGTCGATGCTTTCCGTTAGCAGGGACAGGATCAAGGCATTTGTCAAGGAGAACATAGAATCCCAGAAAGGGGTGCTGGGCGTCGATGTCGCCCGCATAAACACGTCAAACAGGGTTGCCCCAGCAGAGATGTGGAAGAAATACAGGGAGAGCAAGTATCTGTTTAAACCGTACGACGGTTATGAGGAGTACGATTTCACAGAACTCGCCTTCTTGGAAGGCGCGTTTGTGAAAGAACTCGGCTAGCTCTGAGTTCTCGGAGCTCAACGTCAACACCGCATCCTTCTTCGGCGTGCTAGCAAAGAACCCGCCGCCGGTTCTTTGGTTCTTGCTAGTACACTATCTCAACTATCAGTCCCAACATCAAGCTTTGCAGGCGTTCATGACAACCTGACAACTAGTTGCCTTATTATGACTGAAGACCGATCGTCTACGAATCGCGTGTGTTCCTTGCCTTTCAGAGAGATCGTCAACGGTGTCTTCTTAATCGACACTCTCGCAGCCGGAACAGCTGGTCTTGTGGCTGGCTACCTAGTCAAGGGAGAAGAATCCGCCCTGATTGACGTTGGATACCCGACCAGCGCCAAAGCTGTCCTCTCCCAATTGCGAGAACTGGACAGTAGGCACCGCAACGTGGACTACTTGATTCCGACGCACGTGCACTTAGATCATGCCGGCGCTGTCGGTCATCTCGCAAGAGCCATGTCCAATGCACGAGTACTAGTAAGCGAGCACGGAGCCAAGCACATGATCGATCCTTCCAAACTCATTGAAAGCGCGACGAGAGCCTTCGGACATGAAGCCATGTCTGTACTTGGCACGCCTATTCCCGTGGCTGAAGAGCGGGTTGAGCCAGTCGGAGATGGATATAATCTAGACCTGGGCGCCGGGAAAAAACTGAGGATCTTCTCGACGCCTGGCCACGCGCCGCACCACATCTCCGTCCTCCTAGAGGATGGACAACTCTTAGTCACGGGCGACGCCGTCGGATTGTTCTACCCGGGTTTTGACTTCCTTATACCGACGACTCCGCCTCCGAGCTTCGACGAAGAGCAATACACGAAAACCCTTACCGGAATAATGAGCATGAGACCTGTGGGTCTTCTATTGCCTCACTTCGGACCAATACTCAATGACGCGGATAAATTCCTTCGAACCAACTTTGAGGTCATCAGCCGCTGGGGATCAAAGGCCTCCCAAGCAGTGAAGATCGGGAAATCTGCCAACCAGATTTTCGAGTACTTCATCACCGACGTTGCGAAACACGCTGGCAAACCAGTAGATGAGGTCCCGGATCATTTCCGCCGGATTCTAATGCTCAGCGCGATAGGCTACCACTCATACGTGCAAAAGAGAATGGCGAAACAGTGAGTTTTCACCGCGAAGTATGCTGCTTTGATCCTGAAGAGGCCCGCCGCGGAGACCGATTTCGGTGCAATTTTCTCACGAACGCTTAAGCTTGTGCCCAGAGGAAGTATGAGAGTGATCCTTGGACCTTCGAGATCGGCCCTCAGTTCGTGAATCCGTGCTCCATGTGAAAGTCGGGCGCAACAGGGTGCAGTGCATCCTATGCGAGCGGAGATGTATCATCGATGTGGGTGAGGTCGGTACCTGCAAGACTCGGAAGAACATTGACGGAAGACTGTACACGCTCGTATACGGAGACCTAAGCGGAGTAGAGAGTCGCCCAATCGAGATCAAACCGTTCTTCCACTATTGGCCTGGGTCGACTGCCTTGACGTTCTCCACGTGGTCGTGCAACTTTGACTGCCCCTGGTGTCAAAACCACAACCTCTCCAAATCGAAGCCCAGACCAGAAAGATCCAACTCAATGCCGCCAGCGAGGATCGTGGAGACTGCCATAGACTCAGGTGACGAAGGACTCTGTGCCAGCTTTCAGGAGCCTACACTTCTCACTGACTGGGCAATAGACACGTTCCCAATTGCGAGAGAACGAGGACTCTACTGTTGCTATGTCTCAAACGGTTACATGACACTCGAGGCGCTCGACCTGCTCAGACGATCACGCCTGGATGCTGTGAAGATTGACGTGAAAGGAGACGAGAACACGTATCGAAAGTTCTGTGGTTCACTGGATGCAAATGTGCCTTGGCGGAACGCAGAGGCCGCAAGGAACATGGGAATACATGTTGAGATTGTCAACCTGGTCATTTCAGGAGTAAATGATGACGACTCGACCCTCGTCTCAGTCATCGACAAGCACCTGAAACACCTCGGTCCAGAGACGCCCATACATTTCACCAGGTACTTTCCTGCCTACAAGTTCCACGCGCCCCCGACCGATGTTGGAAGATTGGAGCATGCACGAGAAACCGCAAGGAAGGCTGGAGTGAAGTACGCCTACATAGGAAATGTTCGAGGCCACACGTACGAGAACACATTCTGTCCCGAGTGTGGTGAGCGCCTCATAGCCAGAAACGGATACGATGTTGTTTCCTACAAGGTGACCAAAGAAAAGAGATGCCCAAAGTGTACGGCAAGGATTCCTATCACCGGAATGTACATCCAGAAGAGACGCGAGCCTACTTGGGTTAGCATCTGGCTATGACACGCCTACGCAACCAGGTACTCACGATGCTAGACTTTGGCTTTGAACCAATTACGCCGCCGGAAGCATAGGCCAGGGCCATATGAGCAGAGTGAGAGACGGCTGGAGTCTCAGGAATGAACAAACTGATGAAACTGATGAATGCTCATAAGGACGTGGGCGTGTGAAGCTCAGTCAACAAAGCGCCGTCTGCCTTCTGTCCTCCATCCATAGGAAGTACTGGTATCCGTCAACGAGGGCTGTGAGGCTTGCGTCAAGGATGTTGGTTGAGACAGCAGCCGTTGTCCAGTCTCCCTTGCCGTTAGTGTAGTCAATATGAACAGCAACCTTCGCTGCGGTCGCGCTTTCTGGGTCAAGCTCTCTCACTCGATACGACGTCAACTTCATCTTGGAGATCTGCTTGCACCTAGAGGACAGCGCCTTTCTGAGCGCAAGATCGAAAGCGTTGACGGGGCCATTCCCTACGGCTGATCTCGAGACCGTTTGGTCTCGCACCTTGACCTTGATCGTGCATCGAGCAGTTGATGCTTTGCCGCGTTTCGCCACACTAGCTTTCCACGAAACAACTTTGAAAGAATTCCTATGTTCACCAAATGTCCGTGCAATAATCAAGGCCTGAGTTGCATTTGCTATTTCGAGTCCAACGCCTTGAGCTTCCAGCCTCTTTACTGTAGCAAGGATCTCAGAAACCTTGCGGTCATTTCTGCGCAGGTCGAAGCCCAATTTTTTCGCGGTTTGTACAACATTGGCCCTTCCTGCCTGAGCTGAGAGGGTTATGTCTCGCTGATTTCCAAAGATAGCCGGGTCCACGTGCTCATAGGCTTCTGACGCTTTTGCCACTGCGTCGCCATGAATTCCGCCTTTGTGGGTGAAAGCATAGGCACCGACGAAAGGTTTCTGAGGATTCTCTGGAGTGTCTGTGACTTCACGCACGAAGCGGGATAGCCCTCTCAGCCCTGCTGTGCTGATTCCTGTCCGGATGCCCAGCAATTCGAGATTCCCGACAACCTCGATCAGGTCTGCGTTACCGCATCGTTCCCCGATTCCGTTGACCGTCACCTGAACTTGCGAGGCCCCTGCCATTACAGCCGCTAAGGTGTTAGCGGTTGCCAAACCGCGGTCATTGTGGGCGTGAACGCCGATTGGTTTGTTGATCCGTTTCTCTGCGACGAGAGTCACCTGAAAGACTTCCTGCGGGTACGCAGATCCCCTTGTGTCGCAAAGGACAACTTCCTCGGCTCCGGCGTTTGCAGCGACCTCAATCGTGGAGTAAGCGTAATCCACATCTTCCTTCACGCCATCGAAGAAGTGCTCAGCATCATAGATGACCCTGCGGTCATGTTTCCTAAGAAGACTGATCGAATCGCGGATCATGTCCAGATTTTCGCTCAGAGACGTTTGCAGAACTTTCTTTACGTGAAAGACCGAAGACTTGCCGACAAGTGTCACCATCGGTGTCCCACAATCTATCAGGCTCCTGAGATTGGCGTCGTTGCTCGCTTCAAGCGCGGGTCGCCGCGTCATGCCAAACGCGATGATGCTTGTCTGTAATCTCTCCTTCATCACCTTGCGAAAGAACTCGTTTTCAGCCGAGTTTCGCGGATTAGGCCACCCTCCCTCTAAATACTGAACGCCCAACGTACTTAGGTATCTTGCGATCCTCAGCTTCTGAGAAACTGTGAGGTTTACCGCTGCAGACTGGTTACCGTCCCTGAGTGTCGTATCGTAGACCCTGACGAAAGGGGGAGGTCTAGCCTGGCTGCCATGCTGTAAGAAGGAAGCAAGGTCTGAGGATAAAGCGATCCCTCAATTGTCTCGGCTCAGGGTCCAGTTGTGACATGAAGTCAATTAAAGCCTTGCCAAGCAACTTGACTTATGACGCCATTCGAGTAACTAGACCACTACCAGTTCGGCCAAGAATCAGGGTTCGCGTCATGCACTGCCGAAGATACGTCGGGTTCTTGGGTTAGTCTTATATGAAAGTTCGGAGCAGCCGTTGGGTTCCAAGGACCTTGCGACACCACGATCTACCCATTCTCTTCAAGTCCGACAGACGACCGGTTACGTTATCGGCCGTCATCGGTGTCGTACTGCTAGTCCTTATTGTCGTTCAGTAGACCTCGCGATCATCTAGGTTTTCGCGAGGTCAGGAAAAAGAATGGAAGTGACTATAGTCGATGGAGATGTCTGGGGCGAGCGCTCTCGTCGAGGCGCTGAGACGAGAGAAGGTGCAGACAGTCTTCGGGCTTCCCGGAGGTGCCATAATGCCAGTCTACGATGCGTTCTACAAAATGCGAGACTTGCCATCCGAGCTGAAGATAAGACACATCCTGGTCCGACACGAACAAACGGCAGCCCACATGGCGGACGGGTACGCCCGCGCGAGCGGACGAGTCGGCGTGTGCATGTCAACTTCTGGTCCGGGGGCCACCAACCTCGTCACAGGAATCGCGACGGCTTTCATGGACTCATCGCCCGTGGTTGCGATCACAGGTCAGGTCCCGAGACCCTTCATCGGGAAAGACGCCTTTCAAGAAGTCGACATCATCGGAGTGGTTACGTCCGTTACAAAATACGCCTTCCAACCTAGAAGCGCCGCCGATATTCCGCAAATCGTCAAGGCCGCTTTCCACATCGCCTCCACCAGAAGGCCTGGGCCGGTTCTCATCGATATCCCCAGAGATGTTCAGCAGGAGGTGGGCGCCATGGACCTCGCAGATCAGACCACTCCGCGCAGGTATCGCCCACTTCCCGATCCTGACCCGATGACCATCTCGAGGATGGTGGAAGTTCTCTCCAAAGCGAAAACCCCGTTGATTATTGCAGGGGGCGGAGTCAAAATCTCGGAAGCATCACCTGAGCTTGTCGCCCTAGCAGAGTTGCTGATGGCCCCTACTGCGACTTCACTCATGGGGAAGGGGTGCATACCAGAGGATCATCCGCTGTCAATCGGAGTCATGGGAATGCATGGAGCGTCTGAAACAAACCACGTTGTATCGAACGCGGACGTTCTACTAATCGTGGGATCCCGACTCTCCGACCGGACGACAGGAAATGTTGGCAAATTCTGTCCGAATAGTCAGATCCTGCATATCGACACAGACAAAGCTGAAATCGGGAAGAACAAGACACCGGCGATTTCCCTTGTCAGTGACGCAAAGAAGGCGCTGAGCGCCATCCACGAAGGGCTCCTTCGCGAATTTGTTCAGAAACGTGAGTCTCACTGGTTCCACAGGGCTAGCAACTACATCGACGCTGATCAACTGGAAAAGGACGGGCCTTACCTCTCAGCGGTACGGGTCGTGAGACTACTAAGGAAGCTGCTTCCTCGCGAGGCGATTGTTACCACGGAAGTCGGACAGAATCAGATGTGGTGCGCTGTCCACTTCCAAGCCTACCGTCCTAGGCGTTTCATCACCTCCGGGGGGCTAGGTACAATGGGTTTCGGATTTCCGGCAGCGCTGGGCGCA
>Ga0315312_1000654_pt1 | contig 35912 bp, 53 predicted proteins | sample TDP7_MG_FD_203629 | JGI IMG/M metagenome (GOLD analysis project Ga0315312, IMG submission 203629) | Freshwater sediment microbial communities from Lake Towuti, South Sulawesi, Indonesia - TDP7 | ecosystem: Environmental > Aquatic > Freshwater > Lake > Sediment | place: Indonesia: South Sulawesi... | reverse complement strand
ATCACAGTTCTCGAAAATACAGGAAGGCCAAGGGGACAGTCGCTTCGAACATTTGAGCCACGGCAAAGGCGTCACATTCTACGGAATTGATTACGGCTAACTTGATGACGAGTGGGCCGGATCGTATTCAATTAAATAATTAAGTGAATCCTGCCACTTTGAGGCTATCTTGGGCTGTGAGACTTCCCTTCTTCTATGGGTAATGTAGTGGTCCGAGGGTTTTTGAACCTAAATGGGTGCAAATGCCGCTCCTTGAAGACGCTGGTCAGTACTACGTGAAGACACTATTCTAATCTCGACACTGCTTCCACTAGCAGTTCCCATTGACCAAGATATGGCTTGGCTTTTTCTAGCGGTCTTTTCTCGACAGGCGATTCGAAAAGCATGATGGGCAGACATACGGGCTGAAGTATGCTTTTGGTTAGGCCGTGGTAGTCGACTGCGGTTTTCTTCTTCGGGCTGCGCTCTTGGAGGGTGACATATGTGCAACATCTAAGATTCGAACCGCAGATGTTTCTAGCCATTTGAAAGTTGTCTCCAATTCGCTGTAAGCTTTTCTTGCAGACCTTCTCTCCGCCATATACTCCTCGTGCCTTGACTTCGAAAAGGGCAACGACCTCGTGAGGCTTGAAGAGTGGAAGGCTATTGTCAGCGAGCGACCTAGTTGCGATCGCGCCGTCCCATTCAACCCACTCAAGCCCTTCAATCCACAATCCTTCCTGAACCAGGGTATATTCCTTGGGGACATATTTCGCTATTCTTCTGAAGAGCAGATTCGCGAAGAGCTTCCCCACAAACCTATTGTTACTCCTTCTTTCGGGAGGTTTACTCAAATTCCTCTGCAGTTTAAGGAATTCAGACAATATTCCGTAAGGATCCGTGCGTCCAATCTTCGTCTTCATATTCATAAACCGTCTTGGTCGCAATCTTGGGATCAGCATAGATCAGAACTGTCGGTAGCCTAATAACATATGAGGGATCTTTGTGTTGTTAGCGGTCCTGGTAGAATGACCCTTCTAAGCGAGATCAAGAACGATGTGGCAACCTTCAACAGACACTTGTCCTACGTTGCAGGAGATTCGGCGATTCGCTATGTATTTGACAGAGAGCCTCGAAGAGAAAGAGAACGGCCAGCGATTCTGTCAATGCGCCTTGAGACCATTATCTCCCTCTTTCAAGGCATGAGGTACAAGATGCCGCCACCTGAAATCAGAGGCAAACTTTCGGAGAGCGAGTTCGGTGAATACTACTGGAAACTCGTTGAGCGCAACACGAAGAAACCATATGAGCTTCGCCGAGACCAGAGCGCAGACATAGCGGAAAGTTTCACCGAAGCTCTCTCAAAACTGGAAAGCTCGCTGGAAGGAGAAGGCTTCGAGAGGGCGAAACGATTTCCAGCCTTTATGTCAAAACTTCTTCACTGGAGTTTTCCTCGGGGCTTCCCTATTCGAGATCAGCAGTCGCTGAAAACGATGGCATGCGCAGCTAGAGAGAACACACTCGGTCTCAAGAAATGTAGTCAACACTACTTGAGCCGAAATTACATCGGAGTGGTGGATTTCTTTCTTCTACTACGACAGCAGTTGGAGCGATCGGCCGGGTTGGACGTCTTGGCGAGACTGGAGGAGTTTGACTATACATCGCAAGCCGTACCTGGCAGGTTGAGGGAGCGCAATACTTGGCTTCGTGTTGTAGACAAGTGGCTTTGGCTTAGAGGTCGTCAAAAGAGGTGAGTCCTTCCGTAGCTTCCAATCCACTGTCCAAGATTGGAACTGAAGATTGCCCTTTGTACCTTTTTCCCTTTGTCTAGATCCCATAGGGTTCATGACTGATCCGATCAATCTTCTCTTTGAGTTCTCTGAGTGTTTTGTGGTGTGCGAAGAGAATTGTGAGGGACATTGCTTCGCTCTTGACGGGGAAGCATGCGGCTCCTGCTGCTGATGCGTGTCGTCGGCATTCGTCCATCAGGTCTTCGAAGATTGCGCGTTCGTCGATGCGAAGCGCATCTCGGAAGCTTTCCCAACGTCTCAGCTCTTCTTCTAGTATGATGCGGTATGAGGGGATTGTTCTACCCATCTTTGGCTCCTTCTAGGGCTAGTCTTAGGGCTATGTAGGCTTGGAGGAGCGGGAACATGGTCTCGTTCGGAAGAAGTGGAGGTGACCTGGAAGGTTTGGAGCCCATGTTCTTCGCCCCTGATTCAACGAGAAGCCTCAGGATGGATATACGTGAGAGAGGGCTTTTCGAGGGCCCGGAGAGGAGCCCGGAAGTGAGGCTTGTGACTCGTAGATCCTTGCCATCCTTGTTGGCGAAGTGATGATTGGTAGCGGCAGTTGAGTTCTGGGGTGCCGTGGCGGCTACGTGTGATACGTTTGGAGTTTGAGCAGGCCAGATGGCCTGATCGGCCACGGCCGAGAAGACTTGGCATTTGTCGTTTATTAGGAACGCGATTTCCACTGGAAGTCTGCTGCGCTGTTCGATGTCGATGAACATTTTCGCTGACCTGACCCGGTGCGCTGAAGGACTCTTGCTGTTCTTATGGCGTACCGGTTGGAGATGCTTGGGCTGTGTAGTCTATGAAGAGGAACGAATCGCATACATCCAGAGGACCAGACGTGTCTTTTGGGCTTGTCAAGTTGAGGTTACGGAAGGTTCGCGCTAAGTGGAAGCGTAAGCTGCCCGACGGGCCGGTTCTGGTTCGGAGGGAGTATCCTCACCCGACGCTTTCTGTTCCATCGTCGCTTGATGTGTCGGATCTGGTTGGCAAGCATTTTCGTGTCAAGAGGAACGGTCAGAGGATTATCTTCGAACTCGTCGAGTAGGCCTCGGCAATCTCTTATTGTGGCACAGGAGGATCCTCTTTTCGTGGTGGAAATTCCGAAGCTTTGCCAAACGGTCTGATACATAGGCGGTTGGAGAATTCAGAGGATGAATCTTCTAGAGCATGACAGAAAGCTTGCCGGCCAGCTGTTGCATAGACTTGTGATGGCCGACCTTCCTCACGAAATGGTATCCGAGTTGATCCCTTAGTTCTTTTGCCAGATCCCAGTGCTTCCTGTCGTAGTACTGAACCTGAGTTTCCAATACCAATCCACCAGCCTGTTCCAGCTGCTTGGCACTTTGAGAAAAGATCCTTGACACCAAGTAGACAGGAGACATGTCGAGTTTCTCACAGTTAGATATGTGCTTCTTCATTTGCTTCCGTTTCAAGTATACCTTGTCGATTATGGGGGCTACGTTCTTTGCTTCTATTCCGTAGATCTTCCCCTTTTTCAAGGATATGAGGACGATGTCGATTGCCCCTTCCTTTTCTGACAGCTTTTTGCCGTTCCAGTCCCTAACCTCGGTTAGCTTTGGTGAATAGGTTAGGCCCAACTGTCGCGAGGCAAGAAAGACCATTTGTACAAGTGCGTTTCCCATTTGAATACCGCTACGTTTGTGATGCAAAGCGATCTTCCGTCTGATTACGCCCTCATGCGCCTTCGTGTCGAACTCATATTCGCGAGGCACAACCCAAAAAGTCAGTTTTTCAGGTTCCCCAGTCCCTGCTTTCTTGACATATCTGTCAATTCGTCTGAAAGTTCCCCTTGGTTCAAATCGTCTTGCAACGACCTCGACAACATCTATAGGCGGGTATCCTTTTGCCTCCATTGCATATTGGAATTCTCTGTCTAGAACAGCTTTCTCCTGCTTGATACGCTTCCAGATCGCACGATAAAGAGTGGACCAGTACCTGAATGTATCTGAGGCCCGCTGCTGCTCCATCCGAAAGTCCATCAGGATTGCGCTCGGGACGATTGTTACGTGAATTCTGTAGAATATTTAGAACTTTGCCCGTTCCCGTGTTTGGGGGGAGAAGTATTTCCCTTTGTATCGTTTTCGCGTGATTTGGGGCTTGGGAGGGTTTTTTTATTTAACACTGCCGGGTTTGGTTATCTGATGCACCCCAGATACCTGGGCAGCCCAAGGCATGTTTCTGTCTATGTGCCTCAAATCTGATGCACGCTTGGGTTTTCTCTCAGGAGCTTCTTGTGCCAAGAGGTGTTTCTCGCCGTGGTCTCTTTGTCTCCCAAGAGCGCACAGGCTCCTTTCAAGCGATAGTAGACTGAGAGGGCTTATGATAGGTCAGCGTTCGATGGGGGCGTCCTGTCCATCAGCAGTGAGGTTCGGAAGCTTGCAGAGGGAATCCTATCAGCCGTCAAGGAGCTTGAGGAGAGATATCGGACCTTGTGCCTTAAGGCTGGGAACGCCAACATGAAGGTCTATCAGATCCTGAGGGACGAGGGGCCTCTGCACTTCTACGAGTTGATCATGCGAAGCGGCCTGTCAAGAAGCACAGTTCACGTAACCTTGACGGTGCTTAGAGGGCTTGGGCTCGTCGAGAAGGATGAGAGGACGGATGAGTGGAGGGCGCTCTAGTTCGGAAAGTCGAGTTCCTATGTGGTGGATCGATATCCTCTGGCGAAGTCGGTCTTCCAGAGCAACTTGGTGGAGTGGTTCACGATTTGACAATGAGCAGTATCTATGCGTGTGGACTAAGGGCCCCACCAGATAGTGACATCGTCATAGTCTTCCGCTAGCTTCTTCATCTCGCGATCAGTTCTGCTTCCGATACCGTGCTCGGCTTTTCTGAAGAAGAAGACGATTCGAGGGGTCTTCACGCGAACTCTTGCGTCTAGCTCTCTTTTGAACCGCCTGAGTTTGCGGATGTCATGTTGGATCTTCTTCTTGACATCTTCGCGTGACAGGTGGCGCTTGGATGTCTCCTTTATCTCGATGAGAAGTCGTGGTTTGAAGACATCCCTCACTTTCTTTCCAAGAGCAAGGTCGATTCTCCCAGAAATGGGGGCATGGTGGTACTCTGACAAGACAACATGATTGCGAGTCAGAGTCCTAGCCTTTGTCTTCACGAGTGCATGGTACAGGTGACACCTTACGTCGCTCTCGTTCTCAGGTCTGAAATCGCCCTTGAAGAAATCCTCCCTCAATCTCTCTAGACCGGAGTCCAGCCATTTGTTGTACTTGTCCGTAACCACACGCATCGCCATTCAGTTCGGAAAATCGAACTCGGGATTTGAGGTTTTCCAGTAAGCTAGATATATCGAGTTCGGTTGCGCCGCGGCCTTTCTGGTGCACAGATTTGCGTGAGGATTCGAAGGTCGATAGGGCTGAGGCTGACTTGATTCTCGAGGCTGAGATGAGAATGGGCAGGCCGCCGGACCTGAGTGGCTGTAAGGGTTGTCCGCGTGCGGCTGCGTTGCGGTCTTGGTTGCGGTGGCTGGAGGCGCAGCTTGAGGAGGTGAGAACGTAGATGCCTCTGAAGCTGAAATCTTTCGAGGACTTTAAGCAGCTGACTGAGGGGAGCACGGTTTTCCTTTACCGGATCCAAGAGTCAGGCGAGGGTGGGCATAGGGCTGTTCTGACGACGAGCCAGTACGTTGTGGAACTGGATCTGCAGGAGAGGCAGCTTCCAGAGTTGAAGCGTTGGCTGGCCTCGAAGAGCGCGGTTGAGACCGAAGGGTTCGTGGAGCTCTCTGAGATCCTGAGAAGATGATGAAGCCACGATCCTCGCCCAAGGCATCGAGAAGCGTGCACAATTCCGCGAAGGGCCCTGCTACTTTGGCACGTGACCCCTGAGGAAGCCCAAGATGCCTAGTCGTGGCTTCCGGCTGAGTCATCTTCAGATGGAGCATATCTACGATGTTGCCTCGGAGCTCCATGCGAATCCTAACCAGGTTGTGAAGGCTTTGGTTCATCTTGGGCTGGAGATCTGGGGACGGCTGACGGAGCATCAGCGGAGACGGGTCTTGGCGGCTACAGGCTTACGGTACGGTGACGTAAGGGTCCTGCGGAGATATTCGCGCATCCAACAGAAGATCGAATCACTTCGAAACGATGAGGAGCTCGGCGCCCGACTTGGATTCACATTGCCCACACGGACCAAGGAGTCGATTCGACGACTAGCGAAGCGCACAGGAACCACGATGAGCGAAGTCGCCAGAGAGAAGCTGAGAGCATGAAGTTCCAGATATCGAAGGATCTGGCGCTACCACGTGAAGCCGTTACTTGGGTATTCGCATTTCTAGCCAAGCGTGGAGCTGGTAAAACATACTGCGCCGCGGACCTTGCGGAAGAGATGCTGAAGGCAAAGATTCCTATCGTTGTCGTCGACGGGATGGGAATTTGGTGGGGGCTCAGAGTCGGCAAGAACGGCGAGGGACCTGGGCTGCCAATCGTTGTGTTTGGCGGAGAGCACGGGGATCTTCCCTTGGTCCCTGAGAAGGCGAAGAGCATAGCCAAAGCTATTGTTGAAGCAAACATTTCGGCGGTTCTGGATCTCGGCGCATTGTCGAAGAGGCAGAGTCGCCTAATCGTCACCGACTTCCTGGATGAGCTCTACCGGCTGAATCGAGTGGAACGCCATGTCTTCATCGAGGAGACGGACATGTACGCTCCTCAACGAACGATTGGCCCCGAGATGGCCACGTGCCTTAGCAGCGTTGACAACTTTGTTCGGCGTGGAGGCAATCATAATCTTGGTTGCACAATGATAACGCAGCGAAGCGCAGTCCTGAACAAAGATATTCTCACGCAAAGCGACTGCCTTGTGGTCCTGAGAACGCTTGCTCCTCAAGACAAGAAGGCGATTCAAGCGTGGGTTGAAGAACAGACTGACGAGGACCGGAGAAGGCTTGCTGAATGGTATGATTCACTAAAAGAGCTGAAGAACGGCGAGGCATGGGTGTGGCATCCGGAGAAGCCTACAATCTACAAGAAGATGATGTTCCGGGAACGCGAAACGTTCCATGCCACTAGAACCTTCCTGCTGTCTCCGAAGGCTGCGACTATCAAGCTGATGGATGTCAACGAGTTCATCGAGAAGTTCCGAAATGTCTTCGAGCCGAAGCTAAAGCCTGCACCAATCGCTGAGAAACCTAAGCCAGCTCCGCCACCAGTACGGATCGTCACCAGGGATATCCCTACGTCTATACCTAGAGATAGCATACCAAAGATCACACCGCAAGAATCAGATACCGTTAGGACCCAGCAGGTCCTACCCAACGTGATCCTTGAGAAGTTGCGGCCAACAGCCCAGCTTCCCACCGACCTTCTCGAGAATCCTCCAACACCCTTAGCCCGAGTCCTCGTGGTCCTGACAAATTACGAAGGCAGAGAAGACCGGTGGACAGCAAGCAAAATCAAGAGAGCCACCCGAGACCACGCTTGGGCAGATGATGGTGTCGACGAAGCCATAGATGAGCTGACTCGATGGGAGATCCTTCGCCGCCAGTCAAACAACTACCTGCGCTTCTACCGCGATCGAGTGCAGGTCGTTGAACGCAGCTATCAGCTGGAGGCGACGTGAAGCCTCTGTTTCCACTGGAGCTAGGGAACCCTTACCCTTACGCCTCCAAGAAGATGGCAACTAGATGGCATGCCATCTAGTAGATGGCAGGTCTGAAACGTGATCAAGAAGAAGATCTTCAGGATTCCGTTGGCTTTGGCGGCGGAGTTCGAGAAGGCCTGCACCCTCATGGGTTTGAAGGAGCGAGAAGCCGCCGAGGAAGCCATCAAAGATTGGCTTAGAAAGAATCAGGGACAGGCTTCGCTTGAAAGCTACCTGAAACAGGGGCCACCGAAGCCAATCATCTTCCAGAACATCACTCTGCAGAAGGTCCAGATTACGATCGTGAAGAGCGAACTGGAACGCCTCATCAAAGTCTACGGCACCTGCCAGCCCGAACTGAAAACAGACATCCTCAAGGAGCTCCAGAAGATCCTCTCACCAGCCATCCACCTCTACAACGAAACACAGGACCATGAGCTCGGAGAACTCCTCGCCAAAGCAGAGAAATACCTAACATAGACAGGGAGGAGAGAATAGTCTCTTCTCATGCTCAGACATCTATATACTTAGATCAAATAGTCTTCGGGTGGAACCTCGCAGAGCACCATGGCGGCGCACAATGAAGGGCTCATATCTTAGAGTGCGATCTTGTAGCAAGAGGAGGGGGACCCTGTGCCGGATCTTGTCCACAAGGAATACCAATAATAGAACCCTTCAACTGGTTAAGTTTAACCTGCCAAAGATGACTCGCAAGCGAAGAAACAAGATCCTCGGAGCTATCTTGGTTGAGACTGGAGCAGTAGCGCTGATAGAGTTCATCAGCCCAAGGGGCATAATTAGAACACCAAAGAGGGACTTCTACAGTATCCTGGTCTTCGATGCCAAGCAGTTCTAGAAGAGGAATTTACCGCATCTAGACTGGAAGTTAGGCCTCTAATCTTTGTGGAGAGTTGTAGAGCAAGACGAGAGAATAAAGCTGTGGAAACGACCTACTTGGGGCTAATAACGCCTCGTATCAAGAAGGAAATGAAAGACTGTCAGCTTGTAACTAGGGAGTATGAGATCCGCGACATCTTTGCCAACCAAGCTGGGCGAAAAGACTTGAGCGAATACTGTGGCTCAGTTCCCTTGTATGAGTTTGGTCCACCTGGAAAACTCAAATATGCGTTACCCAACAAGAGTGCATATGAGCAAGTACGAAAGCGCCAAGTTCCTTGTCAAGAGGACAGCAATGAAGAGCCATATCTGCAAGATGTGCGGAAAGCAGATCGCTCCGAAAGAGGAATACTACGCTGAGACGCTCAATCTCATACGCAAAGGCCCAAACATACAGTTCCACTCATATTGCCTCGATTGCGGCCCCAAGTCGGGCCTCCGAATGCATTAGGGTATGGAGACAAAGCGCTTCGCAGGGCCCGAAGGTTAACACTCAGATTCAGGGCGCACAGAAGCAACAGAACTCCACCTCATGCCTTTCATGGGAATTCGACTACGGCCGGCTGGCTGTTGTCTACATCAACATTAAGTAAGGCGCAGTTCATCTCCTACGCCAGACAAGGCGTGGGGGGCAGAGGACGTGATTAGGGAGCTGCTTCTGATATGGTTCGGGTGGACTCTTGGCCGTCACAGATCCGTGTATGGTGCCTTGGGGAGCTTGTTCATTCTGGGATTGGTGATATATACTGGTCTAGCCATACTTGTCGCGATCATGTTCATGGTTGGACTTTTGCTATTCCCCCTTAGAATCATTCTCAGGATTCTGAGTAAGTAGAGGGACAGGCGCTCCCGGTACAGGCATCACAGACCCATATCGCAATGGTGCCTTAGGGGATTCGACAGATGTATCCCCCCGGGCTAGCGCCCCCTAATCCTTTGCGCCCTCAAAACGTGTCCAAGTGAGAACCAGACGGAGTTCTTGCGGGAGTTCGCCAAGCTCGTCTTGAAGGTTGAGGATGCCCAGTTGACTTCACAGGATGAGCGTGCCTGCCAATTCGCACAAGGTCCCGAGTCGTTCTTCGAAAAGAATCAAACAAGCCCACATGCAAGAAAGAAATTCTCCCATTCGTTCGTTCGACATTTCAGCTTGCTATACGGAATGAAATACTTGTCGCTTACAATCTCTCCCAAATGCTCGAGTTCCTCTCCCTTCTGGACTATCTTGAAGTCTGATGTGCAAAAGAAACCAACTATGAACGCCTTGGCCGAAAATCCACTTTGGAAAGCTTCGGTCTCTATGTAGGATATCAGCTCTTCTATGGCGGTATCTTCTTGAGCACCAAATCTCCCTTTTATGTATTCTAGCAGTTTCCTCAAGCTACTTATCTGGGCCAGTATTCTCATGAAGAAATCCTTAGGAACGGAGACCTTGACGAAGATTCCGTACTCCGCACTGGGAGGCGCATCAGCCCAGATGCTTTCTAGCGTGTCTGTCGATCTGATGCTCACTTTCTTAGTTGAGTTGAGGATGTCTGACTCAAAAGTCGGCAGTTCTCTACCGATCCTCCAGTCAAGAACCATATTCTTTCGAAATCTCTCTTTGGCGAATTGTTTGAAAGCCACTTCTCCGATTCTTCCTATGAAGTGGTCCGAGAATATCTGCTGAAAGTCCCTTCTCTTAGTTCTGCGCACCAACTCGCTTGTGGTGGCCCTTGTCTGGCCTGCGAACATTTTGTAGGGCATGGCGAGGCAGAAGGTCAGAAGTCTGAAAAGTTCCTCCTGATCGAAGCCTACCATCACTGTATCTGGAACGAGTCTATTCCGAATCCAGCCTTGGGTATCACTAACTTCGAAGACATATCTTCTTGAACGGCCAGCGGGTTCTGGCCGAAGAATCTCAAAATCCTCAGATACTAGCTCCACCCGTATCTTCGAGATGAGATGTCCTAGAATCTCGTCATGGTCATAGGGACCAAAATGGTGTTGAAGATCACTTAAGTAGGGACTAAGTTTCTCGCAAAGGGCCTTTCGAGAACCTAGCTGAGTCCTAGTGAAAACTACCTGCTGACCGATGTTTGATTTCTTGTCCAACTCTCGGACACAACTCAACAGTTGTGGATAAACACTGCCAGGTGTAATTTATCGGTTCCTAATAACCGCTGGGTCCTGCGAACCACGTACTCTCTAATAGGAGGTCTAGTTGCCCTAAATGACCTTCTCGCCCTTATCTCTGTAGTAGGACCTTTTCGGGCCCATTCGCCAACGACCAACACGTCGCCTTGTCATATCAGGTTCTGATATCATCTGTCTTGGTCTTTCTGCTCGTCGATGTTCCTCTGTTACCTCGATATTCCTCTGACTGATACCCACATTTTCCGCACCTCGAAAGCGGTGGAACATAAGACCCACATCTAGGACAGAACATAGTACGAGTCGCAGACTTGACCAACTGCTCCTTCTTGCCACCGTACATAATCTCAGTGTATCTCTCAGTGAGTTCCTTGGCCCTACGAGCCCCTGAAACACTCATAGTTGGTAATCTTCTCCTTCGACGTCAATCACGATGCTTCTTGGTCGGTAGTGTGGCACATCATTTCTTCAGCACCAAGAGGTACTCTGACGAGATGCCGTTTGGCGAAGGGTTCTGTCTGCCTCTGAAGAGTCTTCTTCCTTTGATTCTGTCGACCAAGAGTCTTTCGTAGGTGAATCCTCTAGAGCCGAGGTGTTCACGAAATATCTGGTGAAAGGGAAACTCCACTCCAGAAAAGGTTGCATTGCCAACAAAAATGGCGGCAATCCCACCAGCCTGTAGTTTGCGCATGACTTTCTCAAGAGCAAATAGAACCGATCTGAAGTAGGTATTGCAGTGCTTAGCTACGTGGGATTCTACCTTAGCGAAAGCTGATCTAAATGCCCTTGAGCTTATCTCGATGCTTGGAGGATTTCGATTGTAAGGTATCTCTCTGTTGATGAGCTCAGTTATTTGCCTGTCGGAGTATCCAAGCCAAGCAAGTTCTAGCTTGACGCTCCTGATGTATTCATGAGCGATGCCATACGGAGGCGACGTGACAAGAAGACGATATTGCCTGTCGTCGAATTCATGCGTGAGAAGATCGATGTTCCCTTTTGCTGTCATTTCCCCGCCCCTGTAGTATTTCTGGAAAGATCGCGATGATTCGTAGCTTTCCCGCAGAGCGGCCATGAAGAAATCTCTGATTGCCATCTGGTAATCCGTTGTCAAGACATGTCTTACTGCGAGCGTCTTGTCCCTGGATTTGAAAAGTTTGGGCACTGTGTCATCAGCATACGAGAATTGCTTTGTGGTCCGTAGCAGGGCAATCAAGACAAGTGGATGCGGGTTCTCATAGTACCCACCCCACATTTTGCTTAGGACGGCAAGAAATTCCTTGGGATGCCAATACTGTATTCGGGACCATATAGGAGTGTACGACCTGTGGCTTCCAATAACCCGTTCACTGATTGATCGTATTTCCTCCCAAGAACCATCTCGGAACGTCTTAGCCGCCACTAGGTGTTCGAGCATAGGACTAAGGTCAAGATTCACAGAATGCCTGTTAGTGATTTGGGCTTCTACGCAAACTGTTCCTGACCCAGCGAATGGATCGATGATCCAATCTCCCGGCGAAGTATACTTTTCGATCGACCATCTAACGACTTGGGGAATGAATCTGGCGGGGTAGTAGTACATGCCGTGTGAGGCATAAGTGGTCGAAGGAATTTCAGGAACCAAATTCCTGAAAGACACCAATTCCTCCCTTGGACTCTTGGGGGGTTCTTGGAGATCTTCGAATCTTGTCTGCACCATGACTAGGTGGCCCTGCGAAATTGTTCGGTTATGGACGGGCATTCCTTATGTATCTTGTGGTAGATCATCCTCAACAGAATCAGGTCCCTAATATAGGTAAGCTGGTCTGCAGGTGAACTCACTGGAAGTGTGGCATCAGTCCACCTTGGCAGTAGTTGCAGTGCGTAAGTTACGCTTGTATCAAGGTAGTAACGCAAGTCCCCGCTAGAGAAGACGATATTGTTTGATCGCAATATTTCGTCCAAGAGCTGGAAATTTGACTTGTTTCTTATTGTTAGACGTTCAAGCTCTAACGAGGCAATGGCATAGGATAACCAGAGGTCGTCCCACTCGCCGACAAAACGCACGGTCTCCTCGAACGCCTGTCTTACTTGAGGGTTCTTGGTGAATTGAAGAAGGATCTCTGAGAACTGTTCTGGTCCATAAGCGAGTTGAAGCTCAATCTTGTCATGGATCTTTACTGGTTGCCCGAGGTCTAGCTTTGCCTCAAACTCTATTGGCATACCGTATCCATGTAGCTCTCCAAGCATTTTGCGAATAAGCGACTGCTTTTGATTTTCCTGCAGAGGCTCCCACACATAGACTACGTATCTAATAGGTGAGCGAATATCGGTCGTTTCTCTCAGAATATCTCTAGGTAGTTCGACCAGTGAGCCTTTAGCGGTGGTACCGCCCGTGTCGTCCCTAGATCTTATTTGAACCATAAGGTATTCTGATTCGCTCCGGGCCATGATGTCTAAGTCATGGTTGCTGCTTGTTACTATGCCTAGTCGATTCTTGAGAGCGGATCTGTGATCCCTTTTTCTGTAGACATCGGTCTTCGAGTCGGTGAGTATTGTCCTGATCACGGCTTCCAAAACGTTTCCTTGACGAGCTCTGTACGAACTGTGAAAGAACTGCTGAAAGGCGAATAGATAGATAGCATAATCAGCCACTTTGTAGCCGGATTTCGCCTCCGCGCTTGATAAGCCAGCGGCCATTTTCTTTATGCTATCTAGTTTTCCTTTGGCGCTCAAGAGACCTTGTGACTGGTCCTTACTGAATGAGAGACATACTAGGGCCTTCGCTAGGCCGAGTGGGCTTTCAAGAATGTCCTTGAGTCTACGTACTGATGCGTCAGTGTCGTCTTCGAGCAAGATCAACTTCCTGTCTTGGAGATCGTGGCCCACTTAGTTCTCTCTCCATCTGTAAATGTGCCTACTGCAAGACGACACCGAGTGCCTTCTTTTCATCTTCGCTTAGGAAAGCCAGTTCAGCGAATCTTTTTCTTACGGCTTCTCGGACGAAGTCGCTTGCATCTATTCCCTTCGCCTCGCTGATCCTCCGCAGTAGCTCAGCATCTCTCTTAGAGAGTCGAAAGGTGAATGTTTCCGATAGCTCGTTCGACACTGTCGATACGACGTAACGCATCGTAGCGCATGCACTTATCTATTTCGAACACCGACAGCGACAATGAATCAGGCGGATGCATTCCGGCCTGTAGTCTCCGCCCTTCTGAGGGTCTGGACCTCGATGGCTAATTCTCGACAGCTATGGCATCAGATCAGAACCAACCCTCGACAGAGAACTGAGACTCCGAAGTGGTTTCACGCCTGGATAAGACTTCTCTCGGAACCGAGGCATTCGAGCCCTTCTAGGGATCAGCGGAACGAGATACGTGAAAGAAAGCTGACGACGCGCCAGCTTGAGAGAATCAGAATCATGTCCGGCGCCTTCGACGACCAAGAAGTCGACGAGAAAGTAGCCCTAGCCGGGTCCGAGATCCTTGATGTGGGGCGAGGCGATGTGCTGGTCGGACAGGGAGGTCGCTACCTGCATCCACGCCTGTTTAGAGTGATATGAAATGGAATTGGAGAACAGCGAGTTCGCTAAGGCTTTGGAAGAAGCGGTTGGAAGGTTCTTCGAGCTGGATACGGCATGCGAGAAGGTGAAGGAGAAAGGGATCTGCGACGTGGTCGGCGTCAAATGCGACGCTAGCTGCAAGATCTATGTCCGCAAGGAGAAATGGCTTAACGTTCTCATCAGCCTCATCAAGGCAGAGACATTCCATGAGCCCATGCCGGTCGTCCTTCCTGAAAGGGTGCCTGAGCCGGAGCCTGAGACATCGAAGGAGAAAACCTGCCCGTCCTGCGGTGCAAAGGCGCCGCTGCCAGAATCAAAGTACTGCCATGTTTGCGGTGAGGAGTTTTGAGTAAGAAGCGATGGCGCCCCTTCATGCAGAAGTACCATGTCGCCAGCGAACCACAGCCAGTCAGAAGGGAAGTCACTCTCTACAAGATCGCCCAAGACATCTCACGCATCAGCGATGTGCAAGGAATCCTAGCCCTAGTCTTCGCCTTCACTTTGGCGGCTGCAATCATCTACGCTCTAGTCAAAGCGACAAGCACCGAAGCCATGACCGCAGTCATACAGATCCTAGTGCCAATCGTCTCAGCGATCGTAGGCTTCTACTTCGGCAAACGAACAGCTGAAGCCGCCTAATCCTAAGTCTCGTTGCCTCAAATCAGCGTCAAACCGGCACTATTCCGAGATCCTCATAGATTCAAATACTATGGAGAGAGGGACCCTGTAATGTTTCCTCATCGGAGGATGAACTCTGACTCCCTCTTCTAAGGGCTGAGGCTCCTCAAGTCTAGTCACGATGAATCCGCGACTTGTGAGTGCGTTGAAGTAGTCTGAAAGTGTCCTGTGAAAGCCAGTAGTGACGAAACTAGACGGTAGCCTATCGTGCTTCCACTCGAAAGTGTAACTATGCCTCTGAAGGTAGTTCTCAGCGCGATAGTACAGGTGTTCCTTCGACCCGTCAGCACCCACCTGTGTCACCCAGCCAGCGAGCATCTTCCCATCCATAGAGCGGGTGTTGAAGCAGGGATGCTCCATCACAATGACGAATTTTGCACCTGCCTTCAGAATGCGCGACGCTTCAGATATGGCCCCTTCGTAGTCCTCTATGTCATGCAAGGCCATGTAGCAGAATGCTGCGTCGAAGCTATGAGACTCTAGCATGCGCAGATCTGCTGCATCAGAGACGATGTATCTGATTCCAAGAGGGTATCTCTCCTCTTCCTCGATAGCTGCCCTAATCAGGTTCTCACTAATGTCGACCGCTGTGACCTTCGCGCCTAACCTCGCGAACAACCTTGAGAAGTAGCCCTCGCCACAGCCAATATCAAGGACCTGCTTCCCTTCAACCTTCCCCATCGCCCGCCTCAACGCAGGGCCATTCAAGAATTCAGAATAGTAGTTCTTGCCACTTCTAATGAATTCGACCCAGCTCCGAGCAGCTTCATTCCACTGCTTCCTGACAACTTTCAAGGGCTCCATCTGCTCCATCAATTCCTCTCTTCAAATGCCACATAAGGGTTTGACCTTTGAGCCTAGTCTATCGCGTAGCTAGCCTGGCACGTGAGAAAGTAGATGAGGTCATGGACGCGCACTTAGAGCAGCTCTCCATGATCATATGTACTTTCATCTTCGCATGGACCTACGGCTGGATTGAAGCTAGCGCAATCGCACCGTTCTGGACCTTGTACGAAGGTAAGTATGGGCATCTGCCTTGGTGGGTCCGCCTCGTCTGGTGGAAACAGTTCAGCTACTATCAGCTTGTCTTTGCCATCATGACTCTCGCGGTCACATTCTCCTTCGGGCTGATCAAGATTCATCGCATGTTCAGACAGAAGAAGCGCTACCTTGTCTTCACGGCACTCGGCAACTTCGCTATGGCATGCTTGATCCTTGACATGGCTTACTTTGTCTACCATGAGTTTGAGACTTTGAAGCCTGGAATCTGGACCACATGGCCCTTTGGCGGAATCTGGGTCGGCAAGATCTACGTGCCCTGGTGGTGGTTCGCAACCATCCTCTGGTCCAGTGCCATGTTCTTCCTCGCCTACCGGTCAGCCCTCTACAACCTGATTATCGAGAGAGAGGTCGAAGAGAAGCTCGAAGCCCAGCAGGTCAAAGAAGAGTTGGCTCCTGAACCAGAACCAGCCCTGCAGGAGCCAGCTCCCCAACCTGAACCCGAGACATCTCCACCAGCGGAAACTGTAGTTACTACAGAGAGGCCCACGACTGAGGAAGAGATCCGCAGACGCCTACTTGTGAAGAAGGCTTTGCAGAATGCCTGACTGCATCTACCGTTTCAGCACAGCCGACAAATCCATCTGTCTTATCGAACCGGCTCATATTGGTCCGTGCCTTGTCAAGGCTTGCTGCATCGCTCTCTCAAATCATCTCTCTCCGCAATTCAAGCCAGCCATGAGAGGCAAACTCAAATTCTTCATCCAGACCAAAGACGCTGAAATTGTGAAGGATTCACGGCTCGAACTTCTGAAGACATACCCACACTTGAACACGGTTCTTGTCAGCGCCTTCGAGGAAGACGTCGTCAAGCTCGTCCAAGAGAGAGGACCACGAATCGAGAACATCTCGAAAGCAATTCCATTCCGAGTGGTCGGGTATGACCTATGGCATCGCTAGACGTCTTGGCGTCACAAGGCTCTGGAATCAGGGCGTCACTGGCAAAGGCGTAGTCGTAGGCGTAGTGGGCACGGGCATAGATCAGACGCATCATGATCTCGAAGGCAAGATCCTGGCAGCAAAAGACTTCAGCACCAAAGGAATTCAAGACGATCTGGGACATGACACTGCGGTCGCCAGCATCATCGCAAGCAAAGGCGCGAAAAACTGGCGGCAGAGAGGAATCGCATACGAAACCTCTCTTGCGATCGCAAAGGTCACTCAGGCAGACGGATCCGCCGAGGAAGACATTCTCATCGACGCACTTGAATGGCTTGCCGAACAAGGAGTTCACGCAGTAAACTTCAGCATCGTCAGCGATGTCGTGACAGATGGAAGGGATCCTGTCAGCCGAGAAGTCGACTACATCGCACAAAAGAAAGGCATCGGTGTGATCTGCGCGGCTGGAAACTATGGACCAGAACACTACAGCATAGGAAGCCCGGGCGCCGCAGAGGAAGCAATCACAGTTGGATGCGTCAACAACCGCGACGTGCTACGCCTAGCAAGCTCTCGAGGTCCAACCCTTGACGGACGAGTGAAGCCAGACTGCGTTGCCCCGGGCGATAGGGTCCTGGCAGCAAGAGCTCAGGGCACCCATTCCTGCGATATCCATGGGGACCACTACGGCTTCTTTGACCTCACCAGCTTTGCCACGCCCCACGTGACAGGAATCTACGCCTTGCTGAAGCAGGCCTTCCCACAAGCCTCACCGGCCCAAATCAAACGCGCAATCTTGGAATCTTGTGACGAAGCCTACATGCCTGTGATCTCGAAGATCGCAGCTCTCCCGAGCGGCTTCCTCTATCGACTGAAAGCCTCCCTCGCACGATTCTTCTCGAGAAGAAAGTTTGACGAGAAGTACTCGTTCGGTCATGGGCGGGTGAACGCCTATCGAGCCTATCTCAAGCTCAACGAGTTGATGAAGGGTGAAAGAAAAGAAGAGAGGGCTTAGGTTCCGCATAGCTAGCCTCAGACCTGACATAGTGCGCGTCGACTTCATCAGGAAATATGCGACTTTGCTTTTCATCGGCTCATTGGTTGGCGCATTGATACTCATCGCCCTCCTCCAGGAACCCATGGCAAACGTCATTGAGATAATGCTTCACTCGAAGCCGGTCCTCGTAAGAGCAGCAGTCCTCTTCCTGCTACTGCTAATCTGCATCTTCAACATCGCCGTCTCGCTCTTCACTTTCGGCGCCCTCTTCCTGCTGAAAGACGTGCTACGCGAAGTCGGAGAAAGACTCCCAACACGCAGAAAATCAAAAGACGAGGACGAGTAGCATGTCATTTCTACTCTACCTCGCCGCGATCACCCTCCTAGCAATCCTCGCAGGCATAGTCTTCGGAATCGTCTTGAGCTTTGCCATCCGCCTAGTTCTCAAGGCCTTTATCCTGCTAGTGATCCTAGCGGCCTGTCTGTGGCTAGCAAGATGGCTTGTGAACTTCTTTGCCGGGTAAAGGCAGACCGTTTCTACATCTTCGTATAGATGAAGAGTTTCTCACCCTCTTGAGGATCGAGGCACGCAGGAACAGATTGAACCTGTCCGACTTCGTCCGAACGATCGTGGAGGCATACCTGAGGGGGGTAGGGGGTGTGTCACACCCCCCTAGGGGGTTCAGTGAATCAACCATGAGGAAAGCAGTCATGGCGAAACTGAAAGGGCTTCTAGGTCAACTACGCTTTGAGATAGCCACAATAGATGTGGTCCAGATCAGAGAGAAGCGAGTCAACGATCTATCAAACGCAATAGATGATCTCTACTCGGCTGCGCAAAAGCTTCCCTCAGAGGACCGCCTTAGATTCTACCAACTTCTCGGTTTCCTCTGCATGGTCCTTGATGGCATGTTGAACAATGTGACGAAAGGCGAAATGCTGAAGCGGTTGGCGGCAGTCGAGGAAAGACTCAATGTCGGAATGGAAAGCCCTCGAGAAACGCCTCGGAAGCGCAGAGGAAAAGACAGCGCCAGCAAGCAATGACACGCTTGCACGCATCAAGAAAGCATATGATAGTCCTGTCTACTTTGCCAAGCATTACCTAAAGTTCACACCGTATCAGTATCAGATCAATGTTCTAACCGACAAATCGAAAAGAATCACGGTCCGCATGAGCCGACAAGCAGGCAAGACAACAACAATCGCAGTCCGCGCAATCTGGTATGCAGCCACGCACCCCCGAACCCTCTCATTGATCGTGGCCCCATCTCTCCGGCAATCGATGATCATGATGGATAGGATTCAAGCGTTCATCTATGGCATGACCCCTGAAGACCGCAAGCATCTTATCGCCAAAGTCCAGCGAACAGTGATCTGGTTCCGCAACGGCAGCCAAATGGTCGCCCTACCATGTTCACCGAACCTCTTGCGAGGATACACAGCGCATCAAGTCCTCATAGACGAGGCGGCGTTCTTCCGCGACGACGAAGTGATCTTCTACAACGTGCTCTATCCAATGATGGCGACAACAAACGGAACCTTAATTGCATCAAGCACACCCTGGGGGAAAGACTCAGTCTTCTACAAGATCAACACACATCCAGAGATCAGCAAAGGCTGGAGCAAACACTACGTGCCATGGCAGGCATGCGTCAAACCCCACGGACCCATCGAGCCCAACTTCATCGAGGAAGTCAAGCGAGTCACACCGATCGAACGATTCCGACGAGAATACGATGCGGAATTCGTCGAGGATGAGGACAGCTACTTCCCACAGGATCTAATCACACGGTGCATCGACCCAGATTTGGCGTTGATCTCGGAGAGCGATATCCTTGCCACTCCACTTCGTAGGAGTTGACCTCGGAAAGAAGGTTGACTACTCAACCGTCGCAGTCGCGGCGAAACAAGACAAGATCGCGAAGCTAATCTTCGTGAAACGGTTCCCTCTCGACACACCTTATGCCAGCGTCATCGGATTCATCAAGATCCTCTCCGTCCGATTCAAACCCGAAAAGATCCTTGTCGACCAAACAGGCGTCGGCGAATACGTCGTTGAGGACATGAAATCAGCAGGGCTGACGAACGTTGAAGGCATCATGCTCACGATGCAGTCGAAGCAAGAAGTCCTTGGCTACATGAAGCAGCAGATGCAGAACTGTGTCGAAGCCTGCGGAAACCCGAAATGCAATCATCTCCGTCTCCTCCGAATCCCTTACGACCCTGAAGTCATCGCCGAGGTCAACCTAGAGAAGTTCGAGCTGACGAAAGACGGGCAGATCAAGTTCTCGCATCCAGAAGGAACTCACGACGACCGTCTATGGGCAATCGCTCTGGCTGTCTACGCTTCTCGAGAGAGTGAAACCCCAGTTCTGATTCCAATTCGGAAGAGATAGCCTGTGCCGAAAGTCAGACAAGAGGAGTTCATCCAGTGCGTCATGTGCAAGCGCCTAGTCTCCCGCAGCGAGATCTCGTTTCTCAGAGTGAGAGTCAGCGCGAAACAGGTCGCAAGAGTCCCTGTCTGCCATCTCTGCCAAGTCGACCCGAACAAGATCCGCTACTACATCGCACAGCAGAGGAAGAAGCCATGAAGAAGAAAGGCGGATGGCTTCGCAGGTCGCTCCGCAGGGCTTGCGCATGCTGCGGAGACAGCATCTCTGAAGGCTACTCGATAACACTCACACTCTGTCATGACTGCATGGTCGACCTCGAGGAATGGCTTGAAGAGAGGAAGCGCCACGGTTGAAGTTCTGGATAGCCTCACGGTTCTTTCCATACCTGGGCGGAAAGCACTTCCTAGTGAAGAAGCTGCTACCGCTTATTCCACCTCACGAGGTTTATGTAGAGGTATTCGGAGGCGCAGCTGCCTTACTGTTCGCCAAGGAACGCAGCCCAGTCGAGGTCTACAATGATTGCGACAAGGAACTCGTCAACCTCTTCACCGTGGTTCGAGATCGCAAGGACGAATTCCTGAAGCGGCTCGAGTGGCTTCCCTACAGCCGCGAACTCTACTACAAGTATATGGCTCAAATCGACTCGGGCAAGATCCCAGATCCCGTCGAGAGGGCAGTAGCCTTCTACTACTGTATGCGATCATCGTTTTCTGGCAGGTGGCATGCTGGATGGGCCTTCGGTAGAGCACGCCAACGCAAAGCTACTGCATGGGCTAATTGCGCCCAAACAATCAACGTCGTCGCTGAACGCCTGCACAGCGTCTACGTTGACTGCTTGGACTTCAGAAGATGCATTAGAAACTGGGACAGCGACAAGACATTCTTCTTCCTTGATCCACCCTACCCGGAAACAGAGCAGGCACGCCCCTCACCGTTCAGCGAACAGGACCATAGAGATCTTGCCGCTTTGCTGCGCCAGGTCAAAGGCAAGTGGCTTCTCACTTATGGCAATCATCCTCTGATTCGTCAGCTCTACAATGGTCGAGGCTTGATCATTAGGAGGATTCGATGTCCGATGGCTTCACGCAAATGGGGCCAAGGACCACGCCGAGGCGCACTAGCGAACCTCGTCATCCGCAACTACTCCTTGAAAGGCGAGAAGACTTGAGTGAAAGAGGCAAAGGATTCTTTCAAGCCATAACTCGAAAGATATCTATCCCCGCGTTTCAAAGGTTCCAGCGGCTTCCAGGAAAGATAACAGAAGCGCTTAGAGAGGCAACATCTGAAAAGGGGCTTTTCATTCCTGCCATGAAAGCTAGGCTAGGGGAGCAGCCTCCGGTCAGCCTTGCAACGCTTGTCGACTACTACCTGAAAGACCCGGCGGTAATGGCGGCCGTTGACTACATAGGCGAACAGGTCGCAGGCGCAGGATTCTATACCGTCTGCGAACCCGGCTTCGAAGAGGCCAAGAAGATAATTGACGACTTCTGTGACGAGGTGAACATGGACGGCCTGCTCATGCAAACCTCGAAGGAGGTTGTCTTGTCAGGCAACTGCTTCTGGGAGAGGGTCTTCGCCAACAAGAAGCTTGTCTCCTTGAAGATTCTGCCCCTCTCATCGATCAAATTCATCTTACGAAGCAAGATTGGCGGACGCGCTCAAAACTACATTCAACAGATAGGCACAGACAAGGTCGAGTTCACTGCTGAAGAGATCATTCATTTCCGGTTGAATCCTGTGGACGGGTCCGCATGGGGCATGGGGATCCTGCACAGCCTCGCAACAAGCAAGCAGATCGACGAGACCAGCGTTCGACCGGCGTTCCTAGACATCAAAGCTCGACTCGAGGATGACATACAGAAGATCGTTCACCGCTACGCGGCACCGAAACGGCTTTGGAAGTTTGAAGGCGTGGGCGACGAGAAGCTGGAGAAGGAGTATGCCCCGACAATTCAGTCAGCACCAACAGACGCAGACTTCGTCACGAACAAGCCTGTCGAAGTTGACTCCTTGGACATTAATCCTTCTGCCCGATTCGACGGCATGATCGAGCACATCAACTCACAGGTGGTGCAAGGCCTCCAAACTCCTATGACGCGCCTATTCACGACACCAGGCTTCACAGAGGCAAGCGCAACCGAAGCCACAAAGATGGCTGACCGAAAGATCACAAAACTGCAACGGGACCTAGCACGGACCGTTGAGAGAGAAGTCTTCAAGATCCTTCTCCAGCAAAATGACATCGATCCGAAAGCAGCAGGGGTTCGAATCCGCTGGGGCATGCAGGAACGCCCCGAAGTTGAGGTGGAGCACATCGTTCAACTAGCTCAGATCAGCGCCTCAAGCGGCGTCGAATACCTCACCAGAGACGAAGTACGCAACATGCTGGCGAAGTACGCAGGCTTCGAACTTCAGGAAGGCGAGGCGAAACGATCGCCTGCAGAAAAGGCGAACCAGCAATGAATCTGGTGAGAAAGCTTAGATTCCGAATCGCAAGCCTAGCCGAATCGTTCCGCTGGGCGCCGCCGATTGAGTTCTACAAGATGGTGGAAGGCGAGGAAGGGCGCTTCTACAAGGTCCACGCGATCCACGTCACCACAACTGGGAACCGCGCCAAGTACACAGAGGAAGAGTTAATGTCCTCAGCCCGCTCTCTGGCTGATAAACCTCTAGGCCTCAACCATCAAAGGCAACTTCCATTTCCACGAAACAAGGTTGTAGACTCAGAGTTCGAAGACATGAAGGCCGAAGCCATCATCAGGGTTGTGGATGAGGAAGTCAACAGGCTCTATGACGCTGGCAAAATAAGGAATGTCAGCATAGAAGCGAAGTATAGAAGCCGCGATGCCGAAGAAACAAGAGTCCTTGTTCCACGAGGAATAGTCTTCACACGCCTTGACCTACTCACCGAAGATGTTGCCCCCGGCGATCCTTTTACAAGCATCATGCTCTGGAAGCGCAAGCTAAGCGAGTCTCTCAATCCCCAACAGCGAGAACAATACTTGGCTGCGGTTGTGGCTGAGCTCAGAAGACGAGGCGTGAAGGCCTAGACTTCATTCATTCATCATAGTTACTGAGACCGCGCAAGCGGATCGATGAGTAACAGGAAAATTCTCGAAAGGAGTTGATTGTATGAACGAGACTCCTTCCTCGAATGCTTCTACTGGCCTAGAGCATGTTCCTACAGAGGATCTTCTGCGGCTGAAGGAGCAGCTCGAGGAGAAGAAGGAGGTTGAACCGAAAGTGAGTAAGGAAGAAGCAGGGAAAGGGATCGTAGCCCCACCCGTACTCGAAGAAGCCATAGGGCCCTGGCAGATCAAGGTCGTCAACAAACTACGCGAATCTTTGACTACAACGGACGCGGTGAAAGCCATACCGATCGTCTGGTCGCCGCAGGTTGAACTCGGCGCCCAACCGAAGCGAGTGATGAGGGCGCTAGGTATCGTTGACACGACGCTGCGGGGCCAGCCCGGCAACAAGTTCTACTTCCCCAAGGTCCCCACGGTCCTTGAGGCGATTGATGCGACTGAAGGCACCAAGCCAGATGACCTTGCAGTGACTGTTGATCGTCTGGAAATCACGGTAAAGGAGATTATCGCAGCGATCTCGGTTACAAGACAAGTCATCGAACAAGTCACCTTCAATGTGGTCGATGTGCTGACAGATCTTCTCTCGGAAGCTGTCGCCAACAAAGAGGACAAAGATATCTTGGCAGCGCTCGAAGCAGCATCAGGAATTGCAGGAACCCTCTACGGTGGAGATGCCACCTCGGAGGCCACAGTTGACTCAAGCGATGTGTTCTCCACTGACCTCCTGGCGAATGCGATAACCACGATGCGGAAGGAGAAGCGTGAGCCTCGCGTGGTGGTCATCCATCCGGCACAGGAAGGCCCGTTGCTGAAGAGCGACAAGTTCATCAACGCCGCCCAGTACGGCGGACGAGAAGTCATATTGAACGGCGAGATCGGACAATGGCTTGGAATCAAGGTGCTGAAGACCACACAGGTTCCGACCGGCACGGGCGCCGGAGGAATCACAACCTACCACGCTTTCCTGATCAGCGAGAGAGTGTGGGTCGAGGAAGTCAAGCGGGACCCTGAAGTGGAACCGAAGTACGAGCCTGGCGAAAGGAAGACCTACCTGTATGGCACGATGGAGTACGGATTAGGCGTCCTGAACACGAAGGGCATCGTGAAGCTGATCACAGCCTAAGCCCTGAAGATCCCCTTTTTCCCACAATTTTCCCGTGTTTGAGAAGTTTCCCCATTTTTGAGGAATTCGACTGAAACATTAGAGTTGACTGTGTTTGCCATACACGACGAAAGCTGAGGTTAGAAACCTCTCTGGGCTGACAGCTACAGAGATCAGCGATGCAATAGTCGACGAGATGATTGGTTGGGCAGACCGCGACATAGAACAGATTACAGAGAAGGTCTGGACGGGACAGCAGATCAAGGAACTCCTGGGCATACAAAAGTCCTCGGCGAACAAAACCTTCCGAACTACCTACAAGCCTGTCGTTGATGACCAGGGCAACACAACCGACGACGAAACGAAAGTCACAGTCTACGTAGATACCGTCCAGCAAGCATCAGACAAGTTCGAGCTTCGAGGGGCTGAAGGCAAGATCATCTTCACAACCGCGCCATCGATAGGTGTAGAGGTCGAGATGACATACCGCTACAGCATGAAGCCTATCCAGGAGGCCTCCACATTTCTCGCGGCATCGTACTGTTTCCACCGCCTGGCCAAGAGCGAGGAGAAGGAGAAACTGTTCAAGGCGAGGGCTATGGAGATTCTTCGCCAGATAACAAGCCACACATTTGCAGCGACAAGGTGAGAGCCATGTGGTCTGAACTTGTCTTCGTGAACCTGCTTTGGGTAATGTGGGCGCTGAACATCTTTGACCTCTTGATCACCGAGCTTGGTATCCGCCATCATGGTCTCCGAGAGGACAACCTGTTCCTATTTTCGCTGATCGGAAAGGTCGGCTGGGGATGGTTCGCAGTCCTCAAAGTAGCAGCGGTCAGCTGGCTACATGTCTACCTTATGATCATCTTTCTTGATATTCCCCGCTTCCGTCCTTTTGCCTGGCTAGCAGTGATCCTTGCAACGGTTTTGCTTGGCTTTGGATGCGCATGGAACGTTCGCCTGCTCTTGACTGCTTCACGGCTACATATCCAAAAGGCAGATCGATGAGGACGCATGTCGACTCCTATCCAAACCATTGAGAATGCGATCGCTGGGAAGCTTCGTGAGATCGAGGGCTTGACGGTCTATGAGGTTAGGCCTCCACGCGGGTTCCCGTTGCCATCAGCCACTCTGCAGTTGATCTTTACGCGGATTCGAGGCGGCTTCCCTGACAAGATGCAGTACCTGGATGTGAGCTTCCAAGTTGATATCTGGGCTCGAGTGGAGAGTCAGATGCGTGAATTCGCCGACAAGGTCCTCACGAAGCTGTTTGAGGCAAGGACTGCGATGGGCTTCGTCGACATTGTTCCTTGGGGAGGACGCGACCTACCCGAGGAGGACGTCTGGCGTCGATCCTTCGACTTCCGTATCACGATCCTAATCACGAAATCATAGTCATCTCTTTTGACCGGCTGGCCCACGTGACGGGCCAAACTTTCAAGGAGGTTTTAGAGAAAATTGTCTAGTCCATTCAAGCCTCTAGTGGCATCCATCAAGATCGGAACCCAGACAATCGGCTCAGGCCTGACAACCGCGTCCAGCATTTCTTTCGCCCGCGATGTCGAAGAGTTCTACGGGCACGGCAGCGATGGCAAACCAACATTGATCAAGGGCAACAAACACTTTGGTTTTACCCTTGAAAAAGCATACATCGACAAGACCTACGGAGAGCTGGTCCTGGCAGGCACCCCTGCTGAGGTAATATTCTACCCTGAGGGCGCTGGAACAGGCAAGCAGACGATCACGGTGAAGAACGCGATCCTCAATGTCTGGGACTTTACGATGGACGAGGATGCCATTGTGGCTGAAGGCGTCGAAGGAATAGGCGACGGCTTAGAGTTCGGAACGCAGGCATAAATTGGCCTGCTTTCTTGGAGTTGGGGAGTTTTGACCGTAGAGAAGAGAGATTTGGAGGTCAAAGTCTCGATAGGCTTCGTCTGTCATGGCCCCTTGGAAGACTATGCGGCCATTCGAGACTTCATACGCAGCTTGCCGAGGACCCGGCTGATCTATCACACCGGATCCACGAGCGAGCTGTTCATAGTTCGAAGGAGGAGAGAAAATGGGAGAAGAGGAGAAGAAGAGCAAGTTCGAGAAGCGGTTGGAAGAGGAATCAAAGCGACTAGCCAAAGCTGAAGAGGCCAAACTCAAGACCTTAGCCGAACTTCTCAGCGAAGATGAGGGACCACGCGAAGCGTTCGTACCGGACCTTGGCTGCAAGATCAAGTACCACGATCTGCGTTTCGGCGACTATCCAACAATCGCAGAAGAGAAGGATCCGTTCAAGATAGCCTTGAAGGTTCTCTTGGCGACCTGGGGACGTGCTGATTCTACGGTCACCGACGAGAACCTGATGAAGCTAGGCTTGACGAAATGCGTCTCTATCATCAACGCACTAGGCTTAGGGAAACCTCTGGCCCCTTTACAAGTGCGGACCCCGTCGCCCACCTAGCGCGGTCCCCGGAAGGACAGGCGCTCTACGCGCTCTGCTCTTTACTGCATCGTACACCATCAGAAGTCGCTAGGATCCCGCTATGTCAAGCCCTGTTCCTGCTTCATGCGATGGGGCATCAACTCAAGCAAGCCACAAGATCCGTGAAAGGTCGAAGAAGATGAGCTTCTCAATCCGCATCACCAAGGACACTGCTACCCCAATGCTGGAACGAATAGCTGCTCGCCTCAAGGAATCTTTCTCACAGCAGCTGCAGACGGTCGGAGGACTAATGCGTAATTATGCATACGACATCTGCCCGGTTCGTACGGGCTACCTTCGGTCAACTATTTTCTTCAAACCGGTTGGGCTCTTGGACTTTGAGTTTGGAGCTTCCGCTGACTATGCGCTCTTCGTCGAGATGGGAATCCTGCGGATGGCTGCTCGACCTTTCATTCGTCCAGCTCTCGAGGCCTACAGAGACGAATTGATTCAGGCCGGTTGGAAAGCCGTGAAGGAGGCAATTAGATGAGCGTTTCAGGCGAAGTTGTTGTTGCAATCAAAGGTGTAGACGAAGCATCCAGCGCCATGGATAAGGTCCGCGCTAGCCTCGGTGTTTTCTCAGGGGTGATCGGGGATCTTGGAGGGGGCTTCACGAGTCTTGGCAATGTGATCTCTGGCTTCGCAGGCGCAGGCGTAATGGGAGCAGCCTCAGCCGCAGTCGGCGAAGTCACGAAAGGTCTGCAGGATTGTTTCAAGTCTGCGAAGGCAAGTGAAGAAGTCTGGATGAGGCTTGCAGCAACGGTCGAGAGGTCGGGCGTATCCTGGGAGAGTGCGAGAACAAGCATTGAGAGCTTCGCTTCCAGCGCTGAGAAGATGACTCGTTTCAGTGACGAACAGATCGCAGCGGCCATGAAGACGCTCATCGACCACGGCATGAGTGTTGAGCAAGCGATGAAAGCCATGACGCAGACGATGGATCTTGCAGCTGCCAAACAGGTGAGTCTCGGAGAGGCTGCCAATGCGGTCGGAAAAGCGTTCATTGGTATGGAGCGGCCGCTACGGAGCATGGGTGTCGTACTTGATGAAAGCGTTCCGAAAGGAAAAGAGTTCGCCACTGCAATGGAGCTGATCTCTCAGAAGTTTGGCGGGGCAGCTCAGAAAGACGTTGAGAGCTACGCGGGGAAGCAACAACAAGTCGCCAACGCAATGGACAACTTGAAGGAGAAAATCGGTAGCGCTCTCATTCCTGTCATGACTACCTTTCAGAACATGATGGGGGAGGTTGTCAAAGGCGCAGATTCACTCGTGACGGGAATAGGTCAGGCGTGGAAAGCCTTCGCTGAGATGCCTGAAGTCCAGAAGATGGCTGAGGGACTCGGCAAAGTCTGGAATGATCTTACGAAGGGATTTGCGACCATTGGCGACGAGTTAGGCAAAGCAGTGCTTCCAGTCTTCAAGGAGTTATGGTCCGCCCTGAAAGATGTTTGGACCGCACTGCAACCTGTCTTCGAGGCGTTCGGCAAGATCTGGGAAGCACTTACCGGCGTGAGCACGGAAGGCAAGAACGCCTACACCATCTTCAATCTCATTGCAGATATCTTGAAGGTCACTGTGGTCCCAGCTCTGCAAGGACTCGTCGAAGTCATCAAACTGGTCACACCTGTGATTCAATTGCTTGCGGAAGGATTCAGGGCTACAGTGGAGGTTGTGGCCCCGTTCATCAAACAGTTGATCGAATCGATTGGAGGCTTCATCGCTTGGCTCAAGGAGACGTTCGAGGGATTCTACAAGTGGCTTGTCGGCGGCTCGTTTGTGCAGGAGCTGATGGATGCGGTTTTCGGAGTTTTCAAGGCAGGCTTTGATAACCTAATTAAAGGGATCACTGGCTGGCTTGGCAGCATCGTCGACACAATCACCGCCTGGGGCAAGACGATCACAGATATCTTCACGAATCTCTGGAATGGCATCGTCAGTTTCCTCGGCGGCATATGGAAGCAGATCACAGACATGGTGTCGAGTGGAGCCCAGCAAACGCAGAACACCCTTCAAAACCTCTCGAACGAGGTTGCACAAGAGTCGATTTGGCCTGACATGTGGAACCTGATGGTCAGGCAGACGAAAGAAGGCATCCAAGGGATCCTCTCTGAGACACAGAGAGGATTGGGTGGAATCGAGAGCACTTTCAGAAGCGCAGCTTTCTCACTATCGCCTTCGATGGGTGGGTTTGCAGCATCCAGGAGGGGGGGAACAGGTCCATCCGGTCCTGCACACATGACAGTGAACATTCCTATCACGATTCAGTCGATGACTGGCGAAGTCAAGGACCTTGGCAATTTGACAAGGATGATCAGCCGCGAGCTCGGCAACGCAGTGAAGTGGAGACGATAGCGGTTGCCCACACTGGTGCGACAGGTCGAGGGGAAAATCTACGATTCAAGGTTCGATGATCTCAATGGCTGGGTTGAGGAGAAGAATCTCGGCTACGGCTGGAACGATGCAAGTTATACAGCTCTCGCAGGCAGCCCCTGCTATTCCTCGCCTTACAGTCTTCTTGCGCTAACGAAATCACCCGCCAACGCCGAAAACCCCATACCTGCTGGAAGATACCTGCGTCGCAAGCGAACGGTCACGATCCCGTCCGGCCCGACTTCTGTCCGTATGCAGGTTCGCCACCGCTGGCAGGCTGCGCCCTCAACTATGGGTTTTGCGAGGCGCGTGAGGCTTGGCGATTCACTGTTCCTCGATCAGCCAGCGTCAGGCGACCAAAACACTTGGATTTGGAAGAACGACACAGTAACCACAAGCGCTGGAGATAAGGATCTACGAGTCGGCGTTGAATCATATGTACCAGTGTATGAGCTACAAAACAACACGCAGTATCACTGGTTCGATGATATCGTTGTCTGCAGAAGCGGATCAATCAAAGTCACAAACCTTGCGAGTGGCTACAAAGCCAAGCTTTTCGACGCTTCCGATGCTCTGATCGCAGAGGCAACCGAGTCCGGCGGAATAGCAACGCTCAACGTGTCAACCCTCTCTTATCCTATCACAGGTCGTTACAAAATCTATGATGCAGGAAACAACCTCGTCTACACTTCGGAACTATTCACCAATATCTTCGGTGGCGATGAACTCCTTTACGGAGAATCCTACTCAATCGCAGTCGAAACAGACAACTACATCATCAATAGGCAAGGCACATCTTTACCCACCAGCGCGACAATCACCTTCACTTTGAAAGACGAGGCAGGAAACCCGGCGGTAGGAAAAGCCGTCAGTTTCACAACGTCGCATGGAACCGTGAATCCCACCAGTGGCGTCACGGGGAGCGATGGCAAGGCTTCGACATCCCTCTCGGCGTCGACCATTGGAGTCGCAGTTGTGTTTGGGGAGTGGCCGGGCAGTGATGTGTATCCTCCCGTCTTTACAACGATTGAAGTCAGCGTTCACGATGACGACGACTGCCCTGACGGCTCAAAAGAGTACGATGTATGGATTCAAGGCAAACGCGTGTCGGACTGTGACAATATTCGCATAACATCAAACCCCCCTGAAAACGTTGCGTCAATGGATCTGCCGGCAATAGAGACGTGGATAAAGGGACTGTTCGACTTCGCCATCTACCGTCGCGGAAGAAGGATCTTTTTCGGGCGAATCGAGGTTCTCGCAAAGACAGTTGCTCCGACGCCGTCGATGCGTATTGAGGGACGCAGCATGATCCAAGCCTTGATGCGCATACCTATCGCAAGCGTCACATTTACATCTCAAACCTTGAAGGCGATTATCGAGTCGATTCACTCCACCTACATCGCGTCCATGAAGCAGGTTCTCCTCGGCGAGATAGCTCTGGGTTTGGAGAACATCACGGTGACGGTCGACGCTTCTAACACAACTGCCTACGATTTACTGTTACAGGCCGCAAACCTAGGCGATGCCTCGCTCATGGTTGATGCGGAACGAAAGATGAATGTGGAGTAGCATGCGAATTAAGTCGAGGGCGAAGTGGAAAGCAACGATCCGCGCACGGGTGTGGCGTGCGGAGACAGGGAAGTGGGAGGATCTGGGCGTCATAGCAGCCACACGGTCAACGAGAGTTGACAAGATCAAACAACTCTTGCTGGAGGTGAGAAAATGGCTACGGTTCTAACTCAGGTCGGCGAAGAATGGATCGTAGATAAACTGGATGAGTTGGTGCAGACGGAGCCGGACTGGATTCACTGGGGAACTGGCGCAGGCACGGCCAGCAAATCGGCCACGGGTCTTTTCACCCCCGGCAGCGAAAGCAGAGTTCAAGGAACGATAACTCAGCCAGTAGCAGACAAGATACGTGTCGTCGGCACCTTGATTGCTGACGCTGCGAAGACCATTACGAACGCGGGAAACTTCACTGCGTCCACCGGAGGCACTTTGATCCTGCACGGAGACTTCCCAGGCATGCCTCTGAACCAAGGTGACAAGATCGAGTTCACATTCGATTTGGAGATAACGTAGGCGCGTTGATTTGCCCACTGAGACGCGTTACTTCAAAAACGCTACGATAGAGAACAATGGTTTGTCCTGCAAGGAGCTCGGCACCAGTCAATCAACAACTTACGCTCAATACTACACGTATACAATTGATTCCGGCGTAGCTGTATATTTCGGGATTCGGGTGTGGAAAAGATCCTCGGCCGGCGTTGAAACGGAGATCACGGCCGGAACACCGGTCGCCCAAGTCAGCCGAAGCGTGAATGGGGAAGGCATACAATCAAACATGTGGTCCTGCCCTCAAACAGCGCTCGCTTCGGGCGACAGCATCGTAGTTAGAGCCTACCGCAAACATGGGTCAGGCTCTTGGACTCAGCTGGACTCTTGGCAGACAGAGGACATTGATGGCAGTCAGCTTGACGCCGCAAATTGGACCGTCTACTATTGGACAAAGAGGAACTATGTGGCTGGCGATCCGTCTTACACTGAGTCTTGGTTCCGATTCGGCAGCAGCACCTACAACTCGCGCATAGAGGGATTCGCATATACAGGCGCTCCGACATATTACAAGACGCTTGCTGTAACCGAGGTTTCTGTTGCATCGTTAGCGAAAACAGCGGCATACTACAGGACGCTTGCTGTTATTGAGCTTAGTGTTGTAGCACTAGCGAAAGCAGCGTCATATTATCGTACGCTTGCCGCGACCTGTACCTCTGTTGTCTCGCTTCTCAAAGTTGCTACACGATATGTTGCTCTTGCAGTCACTTCGCTGACTAAACCAGTCCTTAAGGCTGCTGTAATTGAGCCGCTACGTCCATTTGTTGAAGGTGAAAACTGCTTCGTCATGGAGCACATAGAGGACTGGCGTGGAATCGTGACGATGGTCACGTTGAAGGGCGGAAAGGATGGTTCAGGCAATGATATTGTTGTGACGGTTCAAGACAAGGATGCGATAAAGAAGTATGGTACGCGATTGATGATTGTAAGTGAAACGCAGTGGACAAGCAATCTGCTCTGTCAGCTTCGCGCCCTTCAAATCCTCTCAAACTTCTCGAAGCCTACCGTCACTGTGAAGCTTGACTGCGGACCGAACATAGTGAAGATTAATGAGGCAGTCAGTTTCAAGAGCACAAACCTGGGAGTCGATGACACATTCAACGTGCAATCAGTCACCCATGAGTATGGGGAGGGCGAGAAGATGGTGCTTGAACTAGGCAATAGGCCCCTTGCTCTCACCGACCTGTTTTCCACACTTGAACGGCTGATACAACGAAGGTGATGGCTAATGGTGAAGTTTGGAACCACAACTCTACCGTTGGTTTTAGAGGTTGAGGAACACAAAAGAAAAATCTATGTTGAAAGAGCAATCCCGGGGAAAAGCGTGGCGAAGCGAACTACTCACGGTGACTTCGGAGCCGAGTTCGTCATCAGAGGAATCATCACGAGCGATGTGGTCAATCAAAAGACGACATTGAAAGGACTTGCGGATGGAGTTGCACGGGTCCTCGACTTGGAAGACGGCTCGGCTACAGTGACATGTTTGATGGTTGACCCTGTTTTTCGGCAGACAGGCAAGCCGGACCAAGCCCTCTACGAGGCATTGTTCGTCCAATCCTCGTAAGCCGCTATTTTCTCGCATCTCTATCGCGCTTAGCGGAGGCTCTCAAGAAGTGGTTTGGTTCGGAAAATCGAACTGAGTATATCTTGTTTTCGCCGAAAGGTAGATATGAGGAGTTCGATTGCGATGCGCCCCTTCCGGAGCAGGCGTTCACGCGATGGCTACAGAGGCCAGGCTTCGGGAAGAGCTGAGGAGGCTTCAGGCGTTGCTGGGCTGCGGATACGATCTGAAGCTTGTCTGGGCTCCGGGCCACGACTCCAGTCTCGACGGTGAGGTGAAAGGTCGCATCCTATACATCTACTCTCGGAACCAACGCCAAGCTCTGAAGACTTTGCGCCACGAATTCTTTGACTACTCTATCAGCCAGCTGATTGAGCCCTACAGAGATGTCACGAACGCCCTCATAGGGCTCATCAACAGGCAAGCCTACGCGCGTAAGGAGAGGTTGGTCGAGTCTCTGGCCCGCTTATTCACGGCTCAAACCTTGACTGAGGACTAGGACAGGAAGAAACATCCACACACTGAGAGTCTTCGAAAGAATCCATAGAAGGTTGTGTGGGTCCTTGGCCGTCAGTCCACTGAGGTAAAGCCGCATTTCTTCGAAGAATCCTACCTCATTAAGCGAGGTCATGATGGCTATGAGGCCGACAAGGCATAGGACATGCAGAAGGATCCTTTTCCTATCGTTGGTGAGGAAGTGGAATCGGCGACTGAGAAACAGTACTAAGGCGATTCCGCCTAGTGAGAGTGGGAGAGTGACTGTGAGAGATTTCCAGTGCATGAAGATTCCGTAGATCAACTCGTAGACCGCATTGGAAAGGAAGAGCAGTGAGCAGGAAATTGCGAAGTTCCTCAACGGTTTGTGAGGTCTGACGGCAAGAAAGACAGCGACGTAGAAGAGACTGATGTTCAAGACGGAGACTGTGTGAAATTTCACTGGCAAAGGAAACAGAAAGCTATAGCTGTACAAGCCATTCTCTGCCAGAGCCCTTATCCCGTTGACCAACCATGCCAGGCCCGGAAGAAGCAACATCACGCTCGCTACTCTGTCCAGTTCCACGGCTACCTATTCCTAGCCTGATTTTCTTACCAGCATTTCTCAGAGGGGCGCACCAATCTATCTCTCTGCTACATTTCTTCTATTTCGCCAACGACTGCTTGGAACCATTTCGTGGCTTCCTCTCCTCGGGGAGAAATCCTGATTGTATCATCGATAGTGACAATGCGGACCATATCGTATTTTACGTCCTGAACCTCTGCCTCCACAATGGCATAGTTCCTGTCTGCGTTCATTTGTTCCCTGACTACTTTGGCAACTCCCCGGATGCTCACTGCGATGTTCGGCGGAGCAAGAAAAGTCACCATCACACGTCCATCATGACAAAGATTCTTGTAGGTGTCGTGACCTCGCCAAGAAACAAATCGAAGTAGTCTAGGTGTGATCGCACGTAGGCTTCCGAAGGGTGCGGTGTGGGGAGTTCCATTTGAATCCACCGTCGCCACGATTGCTGCAGGACTAATTGCCCTATTGGGCTTACTTAGAACCTTAAACACCTCTTTCGGGAGCTCAGACTTTCTCTTTGAATAGCACTCTCGGCAGTATGCAGGCATCATTTCGTCGGGTTTGTATGGAACCTCGCATTCTTTTCCACACTCGGCACAAACTGCCTTATGCATCTTCACTTCAGACATCTTCCTCAACCCAGCCAATTGGAAATAGTCAGGAAAGGTGCCATTTCTCTTGTTATCGGGTTATTTGATCTAAGAGCTTTCAGCAATGCAATTCTTTCTTATCAGTATCTTCTGGCTTGGCAGGATGCTTACGAACTGCCATCCATCGGCCAGATGCCTCTCCAGCTCGTTCTCGCTGATCATGATTTGGGGGTCACGTTCTCCGTTCCGCATCTTCCTGATCTCCGATTCGAAGAGCGCTATCTCCTCGTCCTTCGTCAGGTCCCGCTTCAACTCCTTCTCCTTCGCGACCTTCACCTCCATCAGATCTATGCCTAGGAGGCTCTTCGCCATGCTCTTCAAGGCTTCAACCTTGGCTTCCTTGACTATGCTCGTCTGCTCTATTGGCTGCGACCCGGTGCTTAGGAACGGCTCACATGCTTTGTAGGCGCTGCGCATACCCTCAATCATGTCTGGAGGCAGGATGCCTTTGTTCGTTGAGTATCGGGCTTCCATGTCGCCCTTATGCCCGATCATGAACTGCAGGTATGGGTGGCTGATTTTCCCCTTCGACTCCGCTATGATCATGTTCGTGTCGAAGTAGGCTCTGAGCACGTAGGGACGCCAGCTGAACCCAGCCTTCAAGATAGCCTCCTTGACATCTCGGGTCACCAAGGTGGTCCTGAGGAATTTGTTCTTCCTCACCCCTCGCGGATCAAAACCCAGAAGCGGAGAATCCCTGCTGAGCCTCTCCCCAAGCTTGACTCTTTCACCCAAGTATTCGTTCAAGAACGTAAGCGTCTGTCCGAAAGCAAAAGTGAAGTACTGGTGTCTAGCCTTGCTGAGCCCCTTCCTCACCAAAACCATGGTCGGCGACGAACGGAAGGACACGCTATCGGGCTTGATCTCAGCTTCAGCAAAGTCTCCCAACCTAAGCCCATCGGAACCCGTGTAGTTCCCCAGGCTTTCAGGCCTAAGCCCGGAAAAAGCCATCAAGGCTGCGGAAACCCGCGCCCTAGGTGTAGCCATCCTGAGGATCCTGTCAAGCTCCTCCCGGTTCGGGATCCTCTCGCTCTCAATCGTAGGCGTATCATACTCGCCAGCAATATTCACCTTCAACCTGACAGCAATGCCATTGTACGCCAGCCACGAATGCAGAACCTTCTTGAACCTCGCAATGTAGGAACCAGCCTTGCCCTCCCTCTCAAGCCTCCGCACAAAATCCGTGAACCCATCCCTGAACGCCTTACTTCTGGCTACTCTGAGTATCTCCTTCGGAGTCGTCTCATTCAACTCGCAGTAGTAGCCTAACCCGCGCAAGTACACCGTAGCCGTAAGCGCAGACTTCGCCCTAAGATTCTCAAACCAACGCCTAACATCGTCATCCTTCAACAGATCGAGATACTTAGCCTTCATCAGTGCCCCGACAACACAGTTCAAGGCTCAATTATATAAGGATTCACTTAAAAAATTAAGTGGGCCGGATCGGATTCGAACCGATGACCTTCGGCGTGTAAGGCCGACGTTCTTGCTAAGTTTCGACTTTCTAGCCAGCTGAACTACCGGCCCAGTGAA
>Ga0315312_1000653_pt1 | contig 35919 bp, 36 predicted proteins | sample TDP7_MG_FD_203629 | JGI IMG/M metagenome (GOLD analysis project Ga0315312, IMG submission 203629) | Freshwater sediment microbial communities from Lake Towuti, South Sulawesi, Indonesia - TDP7 | ecosystem: Environmental > Aquatic > Freshwater > Lake > Sediment | place: Indonesia: South Sulawesi... | reverse complement strand
TGTAAAATTCTCAGACCTTTTGGCATCGGGCACAATGTTCCTTTTTAAGGAATGTTCTGCCGGAGGGGTTTTGTCAAGATTATATAGCGTCTCCATAAGGATTTAAAGTCTAATTTGTGTTTGGGATCGTAAGGAAAATATCACTTTCATGCTTTTTTCAGGTCATATGTTTGAGGCCATTTCTCTCAACCTTGATTACCTGTAATTCCTCTTAGATATATTGAGAATATCATCATTGACAATTCACCTCACCTTGATTAAGAATGGAATGTAGGAGAGAGTGAAGATGCCAAGTCATATCTCCTTTGAAAAACTCAAAGATGTTTTTAATGATTGCCCCTATATTGCTTCTGCCTATCTTTTTGGCTCCCATGTTTCGGGCAAAGCAACTTCGAAGAGTGACGTCGATATTGCTATATTGGTAAAAAAGAATGCTCCCAAAGGAAGAGAACTTCTTCACGAAGAAGATTATTTAGCTTACAGAGTAGCCAAAATACTGGGATTTAAGGAGGTGGACCTGATTGACCTTAACAGCAAAGGGATCATCTTCCAGCACAATGTCTTAAGAACCAGTGTTCTCATTTATGATGGTGATCCAGCGTTCAGGATAAAGTTTGAAACAGAAGTGATCATTCGTTTCTGTGGCTTTGAACCTACTCTCAGATATATAGAAAATTTCCAATTGAGAGGCAGGATAGAAAGGTATACAAGACCATGAACCAGAGAGATATCCAGACAAATGCTTAAAGGGCCTATCCCTCGTTTGAGGGGCAGGCCCTTTTTATTAGAAGTTGGGGATGAAAAAGAGGAAGGCGAGGGAGGTAATGATAAAGTAAAGAAAGAAGACCATGAGGAGCCAGCCCATGATATCCCTGAAGTTTAACTTCACCACAGCCAGCATGGCTATGGCCCAGAAGGGTTGGATCATGTCGGTCATCATATCAGACCAGGCAAAAGTGACGACCGTCGTCCCCATTCCAACCCCTAACTGTTTTGCTGCAGGAATGATATAAGGTGAAACCACTGCCCACTCCCCACCTCCGGAGGGAATCAGATAATTCAGAAGACCTCCATACCAGTAGATGAAGAGTGGAAAGGTCATTGGAGTCGAGATCGCCACAAAGGCATTTGTAAATGCCTGAGAAAGCATGGTGAATCTGAAGAGACCGAAGATTCCTGCATAGAAGGGGAACTGTATGACGATCCCCCAGACCGCCTTTCCTGCATCCTCCGTGGCTTTTAAAAAGGACCAGGGTCTCCAATGGAAGAGGATGCCCAGCATGAGCATGGCAAAATTGACGACATTGAGCGTCAGTTCAAGGCCTCTTGTGGAGAAGTGCCAGATCAACCAGATTATTCCGCCGATGAAGACGATGATATTGAACCCTGGCCACCAGTTCATCCAGTCTGAAGGGCTTTCCCATTTGGTAGGCTTTGGAGGGGCCACGTAAAGTTTGAGTTGCTCCATCAATTCGGGCTTCACAACAAATGCCTTCTCCGGTCTCGGATGCATCAATGCCATCAGGATGGTGACGATCACGACGATGATGATGCTGAGAATGAGGTTGAAAGGGTGGAAGATTGTGTTGCTCACAGGGATAATGGCATCCAATAGTTTCGCTTTAATCAAAAAGTTATCCGGAGTTGCCACGAGCAATGTAGCCGAACCGGATAGACCGGAGTGCCAGGTGCAACCTAAACCCAAATATGCCGCTGCAATGAGTAACCGGTAGTCGATCTTTGGATTTCTTCTCACAATGAAGAGGGCAAGCATTGCACTACCAATCAGACTCAATCCCCAATTGAGCCAGGCTACAATCATTGAGAAAAGGGACATGGTGACAATGGCCTGCCAAGGTTTTTCAGGATTGGACCATCCGGAGACCCCATCCAGTAGTCTTCGAACAGGAGGGGAACAGGCCAGGATGTAACCGGTCATCATGATTAGGCACATCTGCATGGCGAATTCGAGCAAGACCCAGAATCCTTTTCCCCATGCCTGAATCGATTGAAACGCTCGGGAGCCAACACCCACTTCTGGTTTGAATCCCCAAATGAGCGCAAAGATGTAAGCAACAATGCTCAGAACCATGACGATGACCAGAGCGTCGGGGATCCAACGCTCAGTCCAACGGGTGAGTGCATCACCCCAGTCCTTTAGGAACTCAAAAGTTCCTCGGGCTTCTACCGCCTTTTTCTCGTTCATAGTAAGCCACCTCCTTTTAATTTAAGTAAGAGGATTGGAAAAATTGGAACCTTCATCCAATGAATTGAAATGATCGGAGTCGTGAAAAAATATTACCTCCTTTCTAGAGAATTGAAAAAATTTCTTTTAGCGAAGTTAGAATCGGTGAACGAAGAATCAATCCCTTCCTTAGTTTTTCATATTAAAAAAAGGCCTTTTTGTCAAGGAAAATTCCAAGAGGATAAGCACTCCAAGGGGTTTTCTCATTGACTTTTTTTATAGTTATGTTAACATGATGTCAATATTGAAGGGGTTTTTGATTGATCCGATCCTTTCTGGCAATTGAGCTTCCGAAGACGCTTCTGAAGAAGATCGAGGAAATCCAAGGGGACCTGAAGCTATCCCGGGCGGATGTGAAGTGGGTGAATCCAGAAAATATCCACCTCACTCTAAAATTTTTTGGGAATATTGACGAATCAAGGATCGATCCCATCGTCAAATCGATTGAGGGTCCCATCCGGACCACCTCACCCTTTTTCGTCAAGGCCCGAGGGATTGGGGCCTTCCCCCATCTAAAAAACCCGAGGGTGATCTGGATGGGATTGGTAGGGGGGGAGGAATGTCTAGCTGACTTTCAGAAACAATTAAACGAACGATTAGAGGGAATTGGCTTTGAGCCGGAAGAGAGATCGTATCATCCTCATCTGACTTTGGGAAGGGTGAAGTCACCCAAAGGGAGGGACGAACTGATCGGGAGGATGGAGAAATTTAGAGAGGAGGAGTTTGGAGATTTTCAGGTGGAGCGGGTGATCCTCTTCAGAAGCGATTTGAGGCCCTCAGGGCCAATTTACACCCCCTTAAGGGAGATTAAATTGGGAAGCTGAAAAAATAGCATAGAGCAAAGAGCATGGCTGCCCATCTTCTCCCTCCCTCTCGAGGGGGAGGGTTTGGGAGGGGGTAGAGGCCATGCGCTTTGCGACCTGACGAAGTCGGGTTGGGAGGAGAAGATGAAAACGGATTCAAGCAAAGGGAAGGCAGTCGATTTGGCCGTTACCCAGATCGAAAGACAGTATGGAAAAGGCGCGATTATGAAGTTGGGGGCGGAAGCGATGCTTGGGGAGATTCCCGTCCTCTCCACTGGAGCCCTCTCTTTAGATCTCGCCCTTGGCGTAGGAGGATTGCCAAGGGGAAGGGTGGTGGAGATCTACGGCCCTGAAGCATCAGGAAAGACGACCCTGGCTCTCCATGTGATTGCGGAGGCTCAGAAAAGTGGCGGAATTGCCGCCTTCATCGATGCGGAGCACGCCCTGGATGTTCAATATGCAAAGCGATTGGGCGTGAAGATTGATGACCTTCTCATCTCACAACCTGATACCGGAGAACAGGCTTTAGAGATCACAGAGATTCTGATCCGAAGCGGCGCGGTGGATGCGATCGTCATCGACTCCGTGGCCGCCTTGGTTCCCAAGGCGGAGATCGAAGGGGAGATGGGCGATGCCCATATGGGACTTCAGGCGAGGCTAATGTCTCAAGCTTTGAGAAAGTTGACCGCTACCATCAGCAAGTCCCATACGATCTTGGTCTTCGTCAATCAGATCCGGATGAAGATCGGGGTGATGTTTGGAAATCCGGAGACGACCACCGGAGGCAATGCCCTCAAGTTCTACTCCTCAGTTCGATTGGACATCCGGCGGGTGGCTTCCATTAAGCAAGGCCAGGACGTGGTCGGCAGCCGGACCAAGGTTCGCGTGGTGAAGAATAAGGTGGCGCCTCCGTTTAAAGAGGTGGAGTTTGACATCATCCACGGAGAGGGAATTTCGAGGGAAGGAGATATCCTCGATTTAGCTGTGGAGAAGAATATGGTGGAGAAGAGCGGAACATGGTATGCGTTCCAGGGTCAGCGCATCGGCCAGGGCCGGGAGAATGCGAAACAGTTTCTGAAAGAGAATCCCAAGGTGCTGGAGCAGATGGAGAAGGAGATCATCGAAAACTTCCGCACGTCCAAAACGGCAGCGATGAGATGAATTGGAAAAGGACGAAGCGATGGATTTAAACCAGATCTTGGTGGAGGCCCTGTCCCAGGAGGCCTCTGACGTTCACATCAAGGAAGGGTCTCCTCCCATCTTTAGGATCCATGGGGCTTTGAAACCATGGAATAAGTTTAAACCCTTCGAGCATACCGATTTGTCGAAGATGGCCTTCGGTCTGATGAACGATTGGCAGAAGGAGCGGTTCATCAAGAATCGCGAGGTTGATATGGGCTATGAGGTTTACGGCCTGGGCCGGTTCCGGGTCAATGTCTTCCAGCAGAGAGGAAAACTCAGGATCGCCCTCCGAATTGTGCCTTATCAGATCAAGAACCTCAAGGAGCTTCACCTGCCTTCTGTGATCGGAAGTATCGCCATGGAGCAGAGGGGCCTCATCCTCGTGACCGGAACGACCGGAAGTGGCAAGTCTACCACATTGGCATTGATGATCGACATCATCAACAGCAACCGGAACTCTCACATCATCACCATTGAGGATCCCATCGAATTTATCCATGAGGACAAGAAATCGATCATCGACCAGAGGGAGATCGGTTCAGACACGAGCAGTTTTGCCAGTGCCTTGCGGGTCGCCCTCCGTCAGGATCCAGATGTGATCTTAGTGGGTGAGATGAGGGATTTCGAGACGATCGAGACCGCCCTGACGGCTGCGGAGACCGGTCATTTGGTCATGTCCACTCTCCACACCTTGAACGCCACTGAAACGATCACGCGAATCATTTCCGTCTTTCCGCCTTATCACCAAAAACAGGTCCGGCTCCAACTCGCCGGAGTCCTCAAAGGCGTGGTCTCTCAGAGACTGGTGCCGAGGGCGGATGGGACGGGAAGGGTGCCGGCAGTGGAAATTCTGGTCTCCACCGCAAGGGTGAGGGAGTGCATCATCGAAAAGGATAAGACGAACGAGATTAACGATGCGATCAACCGAGGGGTCACCATTTACGGGATGCAGTCCTTCGACCAATCGCTCATGTTCCTTTTGGAAGAAAATCTGATCACCTATGAAGAAGCTCTCAAACATTGTACCAATCCAGATGACTTCGCCCTGAGGGTGAAGGGAGTTCTTGCCACGAGCGACACCACCTGGGAAGACTTTGAACGCTTGGAGAAGGAGAGGGAGGAAAAGAGAGAGGAGGAGAAGTTGAAGTCCGGGAGGCCAATGAACCCGAAAATGCCTGGAGGAGAGGGACGGGTTTGAAACCATGACCTCTGACGAGATCCGAAGGGCGTTTCTCAGTTACTTTGAGGAGAGAGACCACAAGGTGGTTCGCAGCTCCTCCCTGGTCCCCAGGGACGATCCCAGCCTGCTCTTCACCAACGCCGGAATGGTTCAATTCAAAGGGGTCTTTTTAACGGAAGAGACCCGTGACTACCGTCGGGCCGTCTCCTCACAAAAGTGTGTGCGTGCAGGAGGGAAACACAACGACTTGGAGAATGTTGGGAAGACCGCACGGCATCACACCTTCTTTGAAATGTTGGGAAATTTCTCCTTTGGGGACTATTTTAAAAAAGAGGCCATTGAGATGGGATGGGACCTCCTCATCCATCAATGGGGGTTGCCACCGGAGAGAATGTGGATCACCATCTATCATGAAGACGATGAGGCCTTCGGACTCTGGAAGAGGATCGGCATTCGAGAGGACCGAATCGTCCGGATGGGCGAGAAGGACAACTTCTGGGCGATGGGAGAGACAGGCCCTTGTGGCCCGTGTTCGGAGATTGTGATCGATCAAGGAGAAGAGGTAGGGTGCGGCAGGCCGAGTTGTAGTGTGGAGTGTGACTGTGACCGTTTCTTAGAACTATGGAATCTCGTCTTTATGCAATTCAATCGAGATTCGGAGGGAAAAGTTCATCCTCTTGCCAAACCTTGCATCGACACAGGGATGGGTCTTGAACGGATCTCCGCCATCCTGCAGGGAGTTCGAAGCAACTTTGAGACGGACCTCTTTATCCCCATCGTTAAAGAGATCGAAACCATAAGCCCCATTTCTTACCGAAGAAACCCACCATGTGACATCTCTATGCGGGTGATCGCTGACCACAGCCGTGCCGCCACCTTTCTCATCAACGATGGTGTCCTTCCCTCCAATGAGGGCAGGGGATATGTCCTACGTCGAATTATGAGAAGGGCGATGCGGCATGGAAAGATGCTTGGGATCAAGGTCCCCTTTCTCCATCGAACCTCCTCCAAGGTGGTGGAGCTGATGAAGGAGGCCTATCCTGAATTGAGGGAGACGCAAGACTTCGTTTCAAAAGTGATTCAGAATGAGGAGGAGCGTTTCTCTGAAACCCTCGATTCAGGGCTTAAGATTTTACGCGAGGAGATAGAAAGGCTGAAGGCCGAAGGGAGGAAGATCCTTTCTGGGGAAGTGGCCTTCCGTCTTTATGACACCTTTGGATTTCCTCTTGACCTGACCGCCGATATCCTTCAGGAAGAAGGAATGACCTTCGATGAAGAAGGGTTCAGAGCCCAGATGGAAGGGCAGCGGCTGAAGAGCAAGCAGGCGTGGCAAGGGATCGGCGAGGGGAAGACGAAAGAGATTTATCGGCGACTGGTGGCTGAGGGGATTAAAACAGCTTTCACAGGGTATGAAGAGACGCAATCCGATTCGAAGATCTTGAGATTGATCAAGGGTGATGAAGTGGTCCCTTCTGCCATGGAAGGAGACGAAGTCGAGGTCATTACAGAAAAGACCCCATTCTATGGCGAGGCAGGCGGCCAGGTGGGTGACCGGGGTGTCATCTTCCATGAGAAGTTCTCCTTAGAGGTAGAGGATACCCTCAGGCCTATGGAGGAGCTGATCGTCCACAGGGCAAGGGTGAAAAGGGGAGCGGCGAAAGAAGGGATGGAGGCGACCCTCCGAGTGGATGCGGAACGGCGGAGAGCGACTGCCCTCAATCACACAGCCACTCATCTCCTTCAGGCCGTTTTGAGAGAGACGTTGGGCGAGCATGTTCGACAGGCAGGTTCGTTAGTCTCCCCTGACCGACTGAGATTTGACTTCACCCATTTCGCTTCCATTGAAGAGGAAGACCTGGAGAGTATCGAAACTCAGGTCAATCAGAAGATTCGAGGGAATCTAAAGGTTGAGACGAAAATCATGCCACTTGAGGAAGCCCTTCAAACAGGGGCGATGGCCCTCTTTGGAGAAAGGTACGGCGAGAGGGTCAGGGTGGTGAAGGTGGCGGATTTCAGTATCGAACTCTGTGGAGGCACCCACACCTCGAGAACCGGAGATATTGGCCTTTTCAAAATAGTGAATGAGGCAGGAGTGGCCGCTGGGGTGAGAAGGATTGAGGCCCTCACCGGGGAAGGGGCTGATCGATTTGTTAAAGAGGAAGAACGGGAACTTCGAGAGATCGCGTTCTCTCTCAAATCAACTCCTGGGGAAATCTCTTCAAGGGTGGAGCGGTTGCTTCAAAGACAGAGGGAGTTGGAGCGAGAGTTTCAATCCTATCAGGATAAGGCATCGGGTCAAGAAGTTCTCGATCTCCTCCAATTTGTCAGAGAGGTGAAGGGCATAAAACTCTTATCGGCTAAGGTTGACGCAAAGACTCAGAAGCGTTTGAGAGAGTTTGTTGACCAATTGAAAGTTAGAATCGGTTCTGGTATCATCCTTCTGGGAAGTCGAAGCCAAGGCAAGGTCTCTCTGATCATGGGTGTCACTGCTGATCTAACCCATCGGTTCAATGCGAACGACTTGATCAAGAGGATCGCTACCCATGTGGGAGGAACGGGTGGCGGCCGACCTGACTTTGCCCAGGCGGGTGGGACCGGTTCTGAAAAATTAGACGAGGCGCTCAAGGCCATTGACGATCTCATTTAACGCTTTCCCATTACTTTTTCGTCCCATACCAATACAACTCTCTCTCCATCACTTTTCCCGCCTCGATTCAAATGTGAAGCTCGAATCCGACTTACCGATTTCCTCATCGGAGAAGGGCGAGGGGCAGGGGTATGCAAGGAGGTGGGAATAAGGGATGACAGAGGTGAGAACCCGATTCGCGCCCAGCCCGACGGGTGACCTCCATATCGGAGGGGCAAGAACGGCCTTGTTCAACTGGCTCTTGGCCCGCCATTGTCGAGGGAAGTTCATCCTTCGCATTGAGGATACGGATGTCGCCCGATCCACCCAGGAATCGATCCAGGTGATCTTGGATGCCATGACCTGGTTGGGAATGGATTGGGATGAAGGCCCTTTTTACCAGACCCAGCGGATCTCCCTCTACCAGGAGGCAGCGGAGAAGCTCTTGAGAGAGGGAAAGGCCTACCGGTGTTATTGTACTCCAAGCGAGTTGGAGGCAAAGCGGGAGGCCGCCCTCAAAGCCGGGATCAAGCCGAAATACAATCGGACATGTCTTAACCGAAGACCTCCTCACCCAGAAAGACCCTTTGCGATCCGATTCCTCTCGCCCGACAAGGGTACCACGGTGGTGGAGGATCTCATTCAGGGGAGGGTCGAATTTGACAATGCCGAATTGGACGACCTCATCATCCTCAGGAGTGACGGGCTTCCCACTTATAACTTTTCGGTGGTGGTCGATGATCTAACGATGGCCGTCACCCATGTCATACGAGGAAATGACCATCTGAACAACACTCCCCGCCAAATACAGATTTACCAAGCCCTGGGCTACCCATTACCGAAATTTGGTCATGTCTCAATGATCTTAGGTCCGGACAAGAAGAAACTCTCCAAACGGCATGGAGCTCAATCGGTCATGGAATATAAAAAGATGGGCTACCTTCCCGAGGCTGTGGTCAACTATCTTGTCCGTTTAGGATGGTCTTACGGCGATCAAGAGGAATTCACCCAGGAGGAGTTGATTGAGAAGTTTAGCTTAGAAGCTGTAGGGAAGTCCGCAGCCTCCATCAATCCGGGAAAGCTCGATTGGCTCAATGCCCAATATATCAAGAAAATAGAGCTGGAGGATCTGGTTCGGAGGGTTCTGCCTTTTATGGAGGCCAAGGGCTATGCGGTTACTGATCTCAACCTCCTGAGGAAGGTCGTTTCTTCTCTCCGTGAGAGGGTCAAGACCTTAGTGGAGATGGCTGGCCTTGCAGAATTTTACTTCTGTGAAGAGATCGCTTATGACGAGAAGGCCGCCGAGAAATTTCTTAAACCGGAGTCCGTGGCGATTTTCGAGCAGATCATCGACCGTCTCTCGAAAGAGGCGATGATCGATAAGGCGGTGGCCCATCGCCTGATCCAGCAATTGGCGGAGGCGCAAGGGGAGCCTTTGGTGAAGATTGCCCAGCCCCTGCGGGTTGCCCTGACCGGTAAAACCGTCAGCCCTCCCATTGACGAGGTGATGGAAGCACTGGGAAAAGGAGCAGTGATCCAACGACTCCAGAAAGCCATCAAGCATATCGAAAGAAAGAATTAGTCGATATGAAATTCGAAATCCGAAGTTCTAAATTCGAAACAATTTCTAATGACCAAAATTCAAAATCGAAAAAAGAAGATTTGTTTTGGTCATTTGAACATTGGAGATTTGGAATTGTTTCGGATTTCGATATTCGAATTTAGGATTTGGGTTCCGCTGATAGATCTTGTTACGCGGTTATTGATAAAGTGGAGACGAAGGGGATCCTATGAAGTTGAAATCGCTTGAGGTGATCGGATTCAAATCCTTTGTGGATCGGCTCCATCTCTCCTTTCCCGGAGGGATCACGACCATCGTCGGACCCAATGGTTGTGGGAAGTCGAATATCGTGGACGCTGTGCTCTGGGCCATCGGTGAGCGGAGCGCCAAACACCTACGGGGAAGGTTAATGGAGGATGTGATCTTCAGCGGGACAGACGGCAGAAAGCCTTTGGGGATGGCAGAGGTGAACCTGACCTTCTCCAATGAAGATGGATCAGCCCCAAAAGAGTATGAGCAGTATAGCGAGATCACCATCACCCGTAGGCTCTTCAGATCTGGAGAGAGTGAATATCTGATCAACAGAGTGCCTTGCCGGCTGCGGGATATCACCGATCTCCTATTAGATACCGGCATTGGGGTAAATGGTTATGCGATTGTGGAACAGGGCCAGGTGGAACATCTCATCAATGCCAATCCTCAGGATCGGCGCTTCTTAATCGAGGAGGCTGCAGGCATCGCCAAATATAAGGAGAGGAAGAGGCTGGCCCTGATGAAGATGGAGGCGACCCAGCAGAATCTCCTCCGGATTCAAGACATCATCGCCGAAGTCAAACGTCAGATCGTCTCCCTGGAACGACAGGTGAAGCGGGCAGAGGAGTATAAGGCGATACGGAAAGAGATCAAAGAGATCGAAATCCGTTTCGCCCTTCAGGAATATACCGAGCTTTCGGAAAAAGGAGAGGCGACGAAGGGTTATCTCAAAGCCCTTCAGGATCGAGAGACAGAACTCTCTGCTCAAACGGCACAGAAGGAGGCATCGATTGAAGAATTGAGGCTCCGCAGAATGGAGGAAGAGGAGAGACTCCGTTCTCTCCAACAAGGGGTTTACGAGCTGGGCCAAAGGATTCAAAAGATGGAGAGCGAAGGAGAATTCTTCGGGAGGGAGAGAGGGGGCCTTCAAAAACGGGAGCATCAGACCACTGAGGAGGTGAGAGATACGCTCCGTGCCCGGAGAGAGGCTCACCGAGGGCGGAGGAGGATGGAAAAATCTCTAAAGGGCATCGAAGAGGAGCGGAATCGAAATGAAGAGGCGTTGACGGAATTGGAATCCTTTTTCAACGATTTGAAGGAAAGGTATCATTCCCTGCTCAACCAATCGGAAGATGAGAAGGGGAGGCTGATCGATACACTGACCCAACTGACCTCTCTTAAGAATCGCCTCTCCCATCTTGAAGAGAGGAAGGAGGATCTTCAGAAACGGATTCGCTCCCATCAAGAGGAATCGGAAGGGGTGAGGATGAGGCTCTCACAATTGGAAGAGACCGTATCTGAGAAGATAAAAGAGAAAGATCTCAGCCTCTCCGTCCACTCCCTGCTTCGGGAAGAAAAAGTTCGGTTGGAAGGGGAGATTGAGGAATTAAAAGAGATCTTGCGTCAGAGACAAACGGAGCGATTGGAGATAGAGGAGATGTTGAGACAGGATCGCTCGCGATACCTCTCCTTGAAGGAGCTTCAAGAGAATTTTGAGGGTTATGAGAAAGGAGTGAGGTCGATCCTCCTCCGAAAGAAGGAGGAACAGGAGAAGTGGGAAGGGATCTTAGGCACAGTTGCCGATATCTTCGAAACCGAAGCAAAATATGAGGTTCCTTTGGAGGCCGTTTTAGGACAGCGACTACAATATTTGATCGTGGAGGGCGAGAAGGAGGGGCTGGAGGCGATCGGGCTCCTCAAAAGGGAGTCTCTCGGCCGAGGAAGTTTCATTCCAAGAAGAGTTCACGGAAAAGGGGTTGAAGATCGATTCCTACAAGCAGGAGAGGATGGAATGCCGATCCCTCTTATCCGTTTCGTTAATGTGAAGAAGGGGTTTGGTCCGATCGCAGAGTTTCTGATCGGCGATGTTGGTGTCGTCGAGAATTGGGAAGAGGCACTCCGATGGATTAAGAAAGAGGGAGAGTTTGGGACCATCGTGACGTTAGAAGGGGATGTGCTCGAGCGATCTGGGGTGATGTCTGGAGGAAGAGGAGATGAGGGGCTCGGCATCTTGGAGAGGCGAAGGGAGATCCGGGATCTTGAGAGGAAGGTAAGAGAGGGAGAGGAGAGGTGTCGAGCTGCCCTTGAGGAGGAAGAACGCCTCCAGCAAGAGATCATTGAGAAGTCAAGTCAGCTGGAAGAGCGAAGGAAGGAGATTCAAGAAAAGGAGATCGAACTCCTCCATCGAGAAAGGGATTTAGAAGGACTGGGAAAGGAGATCACTCAGTTCCACCAGAGAATGGAAGTTCTTCAGTTTGAATGGAAACAACTGGAAGAAGAGGGTGGGGATTTAGAAAAAGAGAGAGGGGAGACCTCTGCCCAAATGGAGACTCAAGAGGCCATCCGGAAGGAGAGGGAGGAGAAGGTTCAGTCATTGAAGAAGAACGTAGAAGAAGTGAGAGAGGAGAATGAGAAGTTAGGAGCGACGATCACCGAGAAGAAGGTCTCCTCAGCCTCACTCGAGGAGAAACGAAAAGGGATGGAGAGCCAGCTGCTCCATCTTTCTGAGACCCAAAGGACATTGAAGGAGCAGATCCTCAAAAAATTGAAGGGGATCAGGGAGATGAGGGAGGAGGATGCTTCCCTACGAGAGAGAATCCGTCAGTTGGAAGGGGACTTGGAGGCCTGCCTTGAGAAGCATCGTTTAAGAGATGAAGAACTCTCCAGTCAGAGAGAGAAGGTGGAGGCGCTTTTTAACGAATGGAAAGAGGCAGAGGCCTCCTCCAAATACCTTCGCCAGGAGCTGGAGGAGGTCCGAAAGAAGATCCATGAGGAGGAGATGCGAGCCTCAGAGATTCAATTGAAACTCTCTCACCTTCAGGAGTCGATAAGAGAGAGGTATGGTTTGATACTTTCAGCTTCGGTGGGAGCGGGGCCCGCAGTGAATGGGGTGGAATTCCTGGAAGAGGAGATGTCAAAGCGGTTGGAAGAGTTAAGGGCGGCCTTGGAGGGCTTTGGCGAGGTCAACCTGATGGCCCTCGAAGAGTATCAGGAGTTGAAGCAGCGCCACGATTTCTTGACGGAGCAACAGGCAGATCTTCACCAGGCCCTTGATTCCCTGAGAAAGGCAATCCTCCGGATCAATCGGACAACGACGAGACGATTTTTGGAGACCTTCCATCTGGTCAATGAGAAGTTCAAAGAGGTTTTCACGAGGCTCTTCAAAGGTGGCCAGGCGAGTCTTGTGCTCCTCGACGAAGAGGATCCTTCCACCACAGGGATCGACATCATCGCCCAACCTCCGGGAAAGAGGCTTCAAAATATCGACCTCCTCTCCGGCGGGGAGAAGGCCCTGGTGGCCATCGCTCTGCTCTTTGGGCTCTTTATGATCAAGCCCACCCCATTCTGTCTGCTTGATGAGGTGGATGCGCCCTTAGATGATGCAAACATCAATCGATTCACGGAACTCGTCAAAGAGTTTTCAAGAGCTTCCCAGTTTGTCCTCATCACCCACAATAAGAAGACGATGGAGACGGCAAACACCCTCTACGGGATTACCATGGAGACCCCTGGGGTTTCGAAGGTCGTCTCAGTCCGACTCAATTAGAGATGACAGGATCTCCATTCGTTTACGTTTAAGATAAGAAGATGGTTGGTTGAAGTTTCCAGCTTGTCAAACGGATAAAGAAAGGATGAAGCATGAGACTCATTATTGGAATCTCAGGGACTACAGGTTCTATTTATGGCTTACGACTCTTGGAAATTCTTAAGGAGAAGAAGATTGAGACCCATCTGGTCATCACTTCAACCGCGAAAAAGATCATTCTTGAGGAGACTTCATTTTCGATTCGAGCGGTTGAGAATTTAGCCCCCTATGTTTATGAAAATGAAGACCTGAGTGCCTCTATCTCCAGTGGCTCCTTTAAGACAGAAGGGATGGTGGTGATCCCTTGTTCCATGAAGAGCCTCTCTGCCATTGCCAACTCTTATAATGAGAATCTGTTACTCCGTGCCGCAGATGTGACGCTGAAGGAGAGACGTCGATTGGTCTTAGTGGTTAGGGAAACTCCGCTCCATAAGGGCCATCTCAACCTGATGGCGAGGGCGGCCGATTTGGGGGCAACGATTCTTCCCCCTATGCCCGCCTTCTACTTTCATCCCAAAACGATCGATGACCTCATCAACCATACGGTGGGAAAGGTCCTCGACCTCTTTGAGATCAACCACAACCTCTTTGCCCGATGGGGGTCCCCTATTCAAGGGCCTTTTGAGAAAGAAGGGGCTTAGGATTAAGATTCGACGGAAGATTGTCGAAGGGCTTCAGGTCGCTGCCAACTTTACCCAGATTCCCTGGGTCAGAAAACAGTTCTGTTCGAAGCTCTCCATTGACCCCTACCTCGGAACATTGAACTTAGAGATTGTAGGGGTGAAAGACCTCCAAAATTTTGAGACCCTCAAGACCAGAAAGGGGATAGAAATCGTTCCAGAAGAGCCTTCGTTCTGCAGTGCGAAATGTTATCAGGTCCTCATCGGTGGTCAGCTAAGAGGGGTGATCGTCTTGCCAATGGTTGAAAGTTATCCCGAAACGAAGATGGAACTTATCGTCTCCAAAAGTATTAAGGAGGCCCTCTCCTTGAAGACAGGCGACTTTGCAGTTTCCAATTGCCAATTTAAAATTGCAAATTGCAAATCGAAAATGTGAATGTTGTGATCAAATTAAATATCTGGTATAAATTTCTTAAACAGGATTTTGAAAATGAAAAAGATTCCATCCACACTTCAACCTTTTTTATGGTCAAAAAATGTTAAAAAATTGAATAGGGAGAGGGATAAGATTTACATTATCCATCAGATTTTAAGTTACGGTGATCTAAAGGCGTTACGACAGTTATTCAGGATTTATGGTAGAAAAGAGATAAGGGAGACATTTATAAGGTTTCCAAAAAAGATTTATCAAGCATCGGTTTTCTATTTTATTAAGAATTTTATCCTCGGGTTAAAAAGCAGAAGATTGAGTGAAAGGCATTATGTTAAGACTCCATTTTGATATCTTGACCAAAGAACAGAGAGAGACTTTGAGATCCTTAAAGGTTTTTTCAAGGGATGGATATGGAATCTTAGCTGGTGGAACAGCATTAGCCATGCAACTTGTCCATCGGAAGTCTTATGATTTCGATCTCTTCTATTCCGAACCTATTTCTAAAAGATTTATTTTAAAAGTCAAAGATCATTTCAAAAATGTCCAAATTCTCTTTGACACCTCCGATGAATTAACATTTGTCACACCTCTCGGAGTAAAAGTTAGTTTTATCTATTATCCATTTCATCCCCTTTATAAAATCATTCCCACTGCTCTTTTGGGTGTTTATAATTGGAAAGATATTGCCTTGGATAAGGCTTATACGATTGGCAGACGTGGCGAATGGCGTGACTATATCGACCTCTATTTCAGTATGAAGAATGGTTTATCTCTAAAAAAGATTATTAAAGGGGCGAGAAAAAAGTTTGGCGATCTTTTTTCTGAAAAACTCTTCCTCAGTCAACTCTGTTATTTTGGAGATATTAAAGACTTCTCAATTGGCCTGATAATGGGAGAAGTCATGCCATTACAACTTCAGAAATATTTTGAAAGGGAAATAAAAGCCTTAAACTTAATTACCCCTATCCGTTAGGACCAGCCTTCTATCCTTCTGCTTTCTGCCTTCTGTCCCTCAGGAATGTAAGACAAGCACCTACAAAAAAATCAGAATAACTTCGATACCACTCCATTTCGGTTTTTGCTAAAGAGTAAGATAGCCTATTGGATTAGGCGAAAGGGTGTTAGACGAGGAGGAAGCACGAAGGTTCTCATCGTAGAGGATTCGGCCATTCTGCCCTTATCCGCAATACCGTAAGAAATGCATGGACTTGGGAGCGGATTTCTTTCTTGATAAGTCAACCGAGTTTGAAAAAAAGATGATTACCAACTCAAATCAAGCATGCTTTGTTAAAATACTCAGTTGTGGATTACAGGAAGTACTAGATATGGGAACAATCACAAAGTCTTTTAACTGGTTTAGAAAATGATGACCTTAGGCTGGAATAACATATATTATATCCTGGATTATTTTCCACTGTACACTACAATGGGGGCTTCAGGCTATTCCTCTTGCCTAAATGGATCAACCCAGCTTCCTGAAGAAGCAACTACTGGCGGCATGGGCCGAGTGTTGACGGAAAGACGGAAGACATCTGGCCGGGCGTAGTGACCGACTACGTCGAAGTCATATTTACTTCTTGGGATTTCGTCCAAATCCAAGTCCGCAGCCAGAATGCATGGCCCGTCAAAAATGGGTCCAGCCAAGATCTGGCCCAGGGGGCCAACGATGCAACTGCCGCCGCGCATTAGAATGGTCGCCGGATCATTACCCTGGATCGCACCATAATCCTCCGGACAATCAGCCCGGGTGAGATACTGGCAACAGCTGAGGACGAAACAGCGCCCCTCCAGAGCGATGTGGCGCATCGATGGTAGCCAGGTGTCTCGATGGTCGGCCGTGGGGGCGCAATAGAGTTGGATCCCCTGAGCGTACATATGCATTCGAAGCATAGGCATATAGTTTTCCCAGCAGATGACACTTCCAATCTTACCCAGAGGGGTATCAAACACGGGCATGGTCGAACCGTCGCCAAAACCCCAAACCAACCTTTCCATGGCTGTGGGCATTAGTTTTCGATGCTTACCTATCAACCTTCCGTCCGAGGAAAAGAACAGAACGGTGCAATAAAGCGTGCCGCCATCACGCTCGATGACGCCTATAACCAGGAAAACCCCAGCTTCCCGTGCAGCCTTCCCCAAAGTGTCACAAGCCGAACCAGGCACATCTAAGGCACTTTCATAATAGCGTCTGAAATCATCCCTCCCTTTCGGCTGGCGGAGGCCAATCCGTGCCCCAAAGTCCAAACCTGTGGGATAGGCTGATACAAAAGCCTCGGGTATGACGACCAGCTTTGCTCCTTGCCGAGCCGCCTGACTTACAAGGGAGTGGACTTTTTCAATTGTTGCTTCCCGATTAAAAACAATCGGACTATCCTGGACCACTGCAGCACGAAAAATGCTCATATCACTTCTCCTTGAATCTGCCTGATATTTCACTACGGATAAAAATATACTCGGTTGGTTCGATGTTCGTCAAGCTGTTTGATGTTGAATGAGGATTATCACTTGAAATCTTCACAGTCAAGTTAAATTTTTTGAGTGAAACTTTAAGGAAGTAATCTGGACTTGAAAAATCAAAAGTTAGGCACTTAATGTCTATGGTGGGATGGGGGGTAATGGAATTTTTTGATTTACTTTTCTTGTTCTTTTATTCCCCGGGCATAGTTTGAGGAGGTTCAGGATTTGTGTTATTTATTAAACGAAGGATGCGAATGGTGCCGAATTTGGCGAATACTATTGAATTCCATTAGAAATATTCGATTGATTCGCTCGCATTCGTTTTATTAGCTTAGAATATTTATCATCAGGAATACGTGAAAAAAATGGTTTTTGTATTGGGTATCGATATTGGATCAGCCTCATCAAAAGGAATCCTCCTCGGTGATCAACGATCTCTGGGTTCTTTTGAGTGCCCTTCCGGCGGAGATTTTAAGCTAACGGCCGAGAGGATAAGAAAGGAGTTACTTTCCCAAGCTGGGGTATCAGCAGGTGATATTTCCAGGACTGTCGCCACCGGATATGGATCAAGATTGGTGACCTTCGCCGATGAAGTAAAGCCAGATATCGTCTGCCATGCAAAGGGCGCCTCTTCTCTCCTGCCCTCTGTGAGGACCGTCATTGATGTAGGGGATCTTTACACGAAGGTCTTCCGTATCGATGGTAAAGGAAGTGTGCATAATTTTTTATTGAGCGGAAAGTGCGCTGGGGGGAGCGGCAGAATTCTGCAGGTCATTGCCAAGGTTCTCCGTGTCAAGGTCGAAGAGATTGGTGAGTTGTCGTTAAAATGGAAAAAGAGAGTTGATTTTAACACCGGATGTGCTGTTTTTTCGGAGTCGGAAGCGATATCCCGAATCTCTGAAGGGGTCACAAAAGAGGACCTTCTGGCGGGCATACACCGAGCTCTTGCAGCCCAGATCAGTAGTTTGGTGGAAAGAATGGGTGTTGAACAGGATGTGGCCATGGTGGGTGGCGGTGCAAGAGATGCGGGTCTTGTCCAGGCTTTAAAGGAGATCAGAGGTCATGATATCCTTGTACCGCGGGAACCCCATCTGATAGCTGCATTGGGTGCAGCGGTCATCGCTAGGGAGAGGTTAGGATCCCCAAATAGACGTTGAAAAGGATGAATCTAAAAATTCCCCTCCCCTTGCGGGAGGGGATTAAGAGGAGGGGGACAAGGCAGTATGACACCCTCACCCCAACCCTCTCCCGTCAAGGGAGAGGGGGTAGAATAACTGTCAATGACTACTTTGGGTTAGAATAATAAGATTGAAACTTAAAGCCAAATCTTGTACAGTCCGGCTTGATAGGATGTATAAAGGAGAAGGCTAATGAATGAAAGGCAGAATAACGTTTTGAACATGGTGGAAAGGTATTATAAGGATTACGGGTTCAGGGCGAAGGAGCTGAAAGATGAAGGGAAAAAGGTAATCGGCTATGTCTGTTCTTTTGTTCCTCTGGAGATCATTACCGCTGCCGGGTGTATCCCTTTTCGGGTCAGAGGAAATGTCCATGAGCCTATTACGACGGGCGATACACTCCTTGAAACGATCGTATGTCCCTATTACCGCAGTTGCTTCGACCTCTCGGTAAAAGGGAAATATGACTTTCTCTCCGGAGTGGTGATCCCTCACGGTTGTGATAGCATGGTGAGAAGCTATAGCGCTTGGAGTTATTCTCTGCTATTTTCCTATTTTCACTTTCTCAACATTCCTACAGTCTGTGTCGAATCATCCTTCGAATTCTTTAGTGCGGAATTAAACACCTTCAGGAAAAGCCTGGAGAAGTTTACTGGAAAAGCGATCACCGATATGGATCTCAATGAAGCCATTCGAATCCATAATGAAAACAGAGAGAAGGCAAGAGCCCTTTATGAATTCAGAAAGGCAGATCCACCCCTCATCTCCGGAACAGAATTGACCATGATATTAACAGTCGGATCAAGTTTACCCATTCGTGAAGCTAAGACATTGTTTGACCAGGTTTTGGCAGAGATCAAAAGAAGAGAGAAATCTTCTCTTAAGAAAGGGCCTCGAATATTTATTGACGGCGCCTGTCTCGATAACATTGAACTCATCAAACTTGTGGAAGAGATCGGAGGCAATGTGGTGGCCGATACTCTCTGCAACGGAGCCAGGGATTACTTTCCACTTACCGACGTTGGAGGAGATCCCATCGATGCACTCGGCCATCGATATTTAGGTAAGATCAATTGTCCCAAGACCTACCGGGAAAAGAGGGCGGGGAGCTTTGAAAGAGACATTGCCTCTCGATTCGGCGATATCGGAGCCTATGCCAAGGAATTCAAGGTGGATGGTGCCATTCTTTATGTATACAAATATTGCGATCCCTTTGGGTTTGAGATCCCCGCAAGAAAAGCCTACTATAAATCGATCAATGTTCCTCTTCTTCATTTAGAGGATGTCTATTCTGCAGGTACGATTGGTCAACTCAAAACCAGGATCCAGGCCTTTCTGGAGATGATTGGATAATAGGCAATCCCAATTCAAATCCCCCCATCCCCCCTTTTCTAAAGGGGGGTGAGGGGGGATTAGGAGGGTTTCGTTCATGGCTGAGGAACAGAAAGAGGCAAAACCGAAGAAGAGGATGACAGCAACTAAAGCTGCTGCTTCCATTGGTCCAATGGTTAAAGAATTTATTACCGGTACGCTTCAGGCACGGGCAGAGGGGAGACAGAAATTGGCCTATATGTTTATCGTCTGTACCCATGAAGAGATCTTACGGGCCATGGATGTGCTCCCTGTGTGGACTGAGAATTTTGCCGGTATCTGCGGGGCGAAGAGAGATGCGGAAAGATTCCTTCAGAGAGCAGAGTCCCTGGGCCTTTCCCGTTCCTTGTGCACCTATGCCCTTTGTGGAATCGGTTTTGACCAATGGAGAGAGGAATTGGGTGAAATGCCACCCGATTCTCCTTGGGGCGGACAGGCAAGGCCTGATTTCATGATATCCAGCGGACAAATTATTTGTGATCCAAGGTCCAAATGGTACCAGGCCTCTCAGCAATTTATGCCGGATGTTCCGATCTACAATATCGACCTTCCCTATCCCATGTTTCAGAGGGATCGAGATCATCGGGATGTCTGGGACTATTATCACAAATATATTGTCCAGCAATTGCGTGGACTAGTTACCTTTTTAGAAGAGCAGACTAAAAAAAAGATGGATTATGATCGCTTGAGAGAGTTAGTGGATTTAAGCGATCGGACCTGGAACCTGATCGAAGAGACCTACAAACTGCGGCGGGCTATACCTTGCCCCATGGGAACCGGCGACGCCATGAATACAATGGTCCCCATTTGCTTTATGATGGCCACTCAGAAGGCTTACGATTTTTTCGTGGACCTCAAAAAAGAATTGGAGGAGAAGATCGCTAAGGGAGAGGGAGAGGTCCAGGAAGAGAAGTATAGGCTCATGTGGGGAGGCGGATTGCCTGCCTGGTATGCCCTAAACGATTTCAATTACTTCAATAGCAAGGGAGCTTCCTTCCCGGTTGAGACGACCTATCGAATGGTCGCCCCCCTCTATGAGATGGATATCCCTGAAACGAAGGATCCCATCGAGCACCTGGCGTGGAGGTGGCTCGGATACTGGACCTTCTGGTATGATAAGGCCAAGAAGCGGCCTGGATCAGAGCCAGATGTGGAGCGCTTAATCAACTGGATCGAAGAATATAAGATCGATGGGGTTGTCATGCACGAAGCCTTTTCGTGTCGAAGCTGGCATGTGGGCCTCATCTGGCAGTTGCATCAACTGGCAAAGATATACAAACCCATCCCTTTGTTTGTGACAAGGAGAGACGGAAAGAAGGAGAAGGTTTATAGAGACCTTCCTTCTCTCATTCTCGAAAGCGATATCATCGATATCACCTCCTATTCAGAGATGGATACAAGAAATAAGATCGACACCTTCATCGAAACGCTGAAATCGATTCGGGCAAACAAGGCGGCCTGATCCGGGTGACATTGGCAGCATATTTTGCAGGCATTGATGTCGGTTCAACGATGACAAAGGCGGTGATCCTGAATGAAGGGATCATCGCTTCGATCATCGGACCTACAGGTCCGGAGCATCGCCGCTTAGCCAATAAGGTGATGGAAGAGGCGCTCAGCAGAGCGGCTCTCTCTTTCCAAACGATCACGTATATTGTCTCTACAGGCTACGGACGAATTAACGTCCCTTTTGCCGATAAGCAATTCACAGAAATCACCTGCCAAGCTAAAGGCATCACCAGTCTTTTTCCCAAAGCCAAGATCATCATTGATATTGGGGGTCAGGATGTGAAGGCAATAAAGATAGACGCTACTGGCCGAACCATCGATTTTGTTATGAATGACAAGTGTGCCGCCGGTACGGGGAGATTTATCGAAGTGATTGCCGATACCCTGGGGGTACCTTTGGATAAAGTGGGCGACCAGTCTCTGCAAAGCAAGAACCCTGCAAAGATAAGCAACATCTGTACGGTATGGGCCCAGCAGGAGGTAGCAGCCAGTTTGGCAGAAGGTGTACCCATCTCCGATCTCCTTGCGGGGGTCCATTACTCCCTTGCAGACAGGATAAGCAGAATGGTCAACCGGCTAAGAGCTGAAGATGCAGTTGTTGTGACAGGTGGGGGTGGTAAAAATAAAGGCCTCCTTAAAGCCCTTACCCAACAATTGGGCCATGAGATTCTCGTGCCCGAGGAGCCTTTGATCACCGGAGCCCTTGGGGCTGCCTTGCTGGGAAAAGAGATTGTAGAACAGGCAAAACAGACCCATACCCTGCTTGAAACAAAAGAACGAATCTTAGAGGAGATCGAGATCCTATAACGCTGTAATTATCCTTCGGTCTCGTTAATAATCTTGCCATTTTTTTCTTGACAAAAAATGAATATTTGTTAGACTTTCGCCGTCTAAAAAGGTAGAAGAGAGGGGGTGAAAAAGTGATGAGAAAAGGTTTGATCAGCGTGGGTGTGTTGGCAGGATTTCTACTCTCCATCCTGATGGCCACTGGCGTTTTGGCTGCAAAGGATGTGATCGAATTCAATCCTCCTTATGGAAAGGTGAAGTTCAGCCATAAGAATCATACTGAAAAATATAAATTCGATTGCCTGAAATGCCACCACACGTGGAAGAAGGGCGAGACGAGTGGCAAGATGTGCAAAGACTGCCATAAGGCAACTAAAGAAGCTTCAAAAGATGGGAAGGGCATTACAGCAAAGGACGCCTATCATAAGGACTGCAAAGGATGTCATGAGGAGGCAAAAAAGGCCAACAAACCTGCCGGTCCAACAGGATGCCCCCAATGCCACGTGAAGGCGAAGAAATAGTCTAAATGCCCTTTACGGGCAGATTGGCTAAGGGGTAGATTCCAAACGGGATCTACCCCTTTTTATTTGACAGTCCAGGAAGGCTTGTGTTAAGTATTTCAAGTACTTGCCTATTTTTAAGAATCCTATGAAAGAATCGAAAGTCACGGTTAGCCGAAATGAAAAGGGATTCCTTGCCACAGTCTTCGACCTTTTCCGCTCAGTCAAACTCACCATCTTTCTTTTCATCCTCCTTGCCATCCTCTCCATCATCGGCACATTGATTAAACAGAATGCACCGAGTTCAGAGTATATTCAGCGTTATGGGATTGGACTCTATGAGATCCTTAACTTCTTCAACCTTTTCGACATGTACCACTCATGGTGGTTTAGCGCCATTCTTCTGCTCTTGGTGATCAATTTGATCGCCTGTTCCCTCCATCGGCTTCCCAGAATCTGGAGCCAGGTCTTCCGTGAATCAAACTCCGCAGGTTTGGATGATTCGATGCTTAAAACCACTCCCTATGTAGAGAGGGTCCGAATTCCAAGTTCAGCTGAAGGCAAGACAGAAAAAGAGATTCGGTCTGAATTGAAGAAGCGGTTTAGAAACTTGAAGCGGACCGAAACAGAATCAGGCATTACCCTCTACACAGAGAAGGGAAGATTTTCGAGACTCGGAGTGCCCATCACCCATCTGAGCATTCTCATCATCCTGATCGGAGGGCTGATGGGTTCCCTCGTCGGTTTCAAAGGGTTTGTCAATATCCTGGAAGGGGAGACGGTGGATCGGATCTATTTAAGGATGAAGGACGGAGAGGTGCCGATGCCAATTGGTTTCTCGGTGCGATGCGATGATTTCAAAATTACCTACTATGACCTTCAACGTCCTGAGAAACATGTCAAGGAGTATACGAGCATCCTCACCATCCTTGAAAATGGCAAAGAGGTGTTGAGGAAGTCTGTCGAGGTGAACCATCCCCTTCATTATAAAGGCATGGCATTCTATCAATCGAGTTATGGAACGATTCACAACGTCACCTTGGGGGTTCAGTGGAAGAATAAGAAGGAGAAACAACTTCTCAACACCCTGGAGGGAGAGACTGTGTCGATCCCAAACTCCGATACTCGGATCCAATTGTTGAGATATGTCCCGCAAATCCACAATTTCGGAGAAGGGGTTCAATTGGTCTTGTTTAAGCCCGACCAAGAGCCTCGAGCCTTCTGGGTGTTAAAGAACTTCCCGAGATTCGATCCAAGGAATAATAATGACTTCATTGTCACCTTTGAAGGGGTCACTTCGAAAGAGTACACAGGGCTTCAGGTGACCAAAGACCCTGGAGTTTGGATCGTCTGGATTGGAAGCGGTCTGATGATCCTCGGTCTCATTGTCTCCTTTTTCTTTTCCCACCAAAGGGTTTGGGTAAGGATTCCTAAGAGTTCCGGAAAGGAGATCATCCTGGCTGGTTCGACCAACAAAAATAAAGTGGGCTTTGAGAAGAAATTTAGTACTTTGGTAGAAGGAATCCGTTCATTGGGGAAATAATAATTACGAAATTCGAAGCACCTGCCTTCGGCAGGCAGGCAAAATTCGAGTTTGCGGTAGGCATGTTTGAATTGGTTGTCATGCTGAATTCATTTCAGCATCTCCTGAGATCCTGAACCAAGTTCAGGATGACATCTCTAATAGACTTTTTGATGATTTAGGATTTGTTTCGGATTGATCCCTTCGGGAAGCTTCGCCCGATATTCGAATTTCGGATTTTTCAGTATGAAAGAGGTTCGTTCGATTGTTATCACAGGCTATGGCACCAATTGTGAAATGGAGATGGCCCATGCATGCCGTCTCGCAGGGTCGGAACTCGTTGACATCGTCCACATCAACGAGTTGATCGGCGGAGAGAGACAGCTCGATGACTACCATTTTCTGAACTTGCCGGGTGGTTTTTTGGATGGGGACGACCTGGGTGCGGCAAAGGCCGGAGCGAACCGTATCAAATATGCAAGGGTATCAGGGAAGCTGGAAAGGCTTTACGATCAAATGCTTCGTTTTATCGAGTCGGGGAAACTGATCCTGGGAGTCTGTAACGGATTTCAATTGATGGTCAAGTTAGGCCTCATCCCAAATCTTGAAGGGGATCATGGCACCCAGGAGGTGACCCTCGCCTTTAATGACTCGGGAAGGTTCGAGGACCGATGGGTCTATCTTAAGATCAACCCGAACTCTCCCTGCCTTTTCACAAAAGGCATGAAAGGTGTTTATCTCACTGTCCGTCACGGAGAAGGGAAATTCATCCCCAAGGATGAAGCAGTGCGGACAGAGTTGAAGAGGAAGGAGTTGATTGCCCTTCAATATTCGGATGAAGCTTATGTAGAGCCGATCATGGATTACCCTCTCAACCCAAATGGGTCGATCGATGCTGTGGCCGGGATCTGTGACAAGACAGGAAGGCTTCTGGGGATGATGCCTCACCCAGAGGCGTACCTTCATCGAACGAATCATCCCCGCTGGACACGAGAGGAATTGCCGGAGGAGGGAATGGGTGTTGCTTTTTTTAGAAATGCAGTGCAGTATATTCGAAGCCATTTACTTTGACCCCTCACCCTTCCCTCTCCCCCATAGGAGAGGGATGGGGTGAGGGAAACAGAGGGGAGGAAGTATGAATAAGGCCCAACTCATTACAATGGTCTCAGAGAAGACCAATGTGACTCAGAAGGTCGCCAAGGTCATTGTGGACACCCTTTTTGATGGGATGAAGGAGAGCCTGGAAAAGGGGGATCGAATTGAGATCAGAGGATTTGGAAGCTTTGTGGTGAGAAGTTACGGAGGCTATAAGGGACGAAACCCCAAGACAGGAGAGGTCGTGGATGTCCCTCCCAAGAAGCTCCCTTTCTTCAAAGTTGGAAAAGAGCTGAAAGAGATGGTGAACACAGGAGGCGCTTAGAGGCTCTTCCAGTATGGTTTCTGAATCTCCTTCAATTGAAGGACGAATCTTTCGGTTCGGGACGCGTTGGCCTTTTCTTTTTCTAAAAGATCGCTTTTGTCAACGGGTGAGAGCTGAGCAAGCTCTTTCAGAACTGCTTTGACTGACCGTCTCTGTCCATCCACATCATAGCCACCCTCAAGGGTGATTGCCAGCCTTCCTTGAGCGGTGGCTCCTGCGATCTCCATCAGGATCTGCGTCATCCTTGCAAATCCTTTCTCCGTCACCTCCATGCCCCCTAAGGGATCATCATAATGGATATCGAACCCGGCTGAGACCAAGATCAGCTGAGGCTGATATTCTAAGGCGATGGGCTTCAGGATTTCTTGAAAGATATTTCCATAATCGGCATCACCGCATCCGGTGGAAAGAGGAACGTTGACGGTAAATCCCTTTCCACTCCCCTTTCCCACCTCGGTGGCCGCCCCTGTTCCTGGATAAAAGAAGCCATAGCGATGGGTGGAAAAGTAGAGAACCTTTGGATCTTCAAAGAAAGAGTTCTGCGTGCCATTTCCATGATGGACATCCCAGTCCACGATCAGAATCTTCTGGAGAGAGAAGTTCTGGATGGCATATTGGGCACCGATGGCCACATTATTGAAGAGGCAAAAACCCATCGCCCTGTTCCTCTCTGCATGATGGCCGGGGGGCCTGACGAAGGCAAATCCGTTATCGAGCTTTCCCTCTATGACGGCCTTGATCAACTCGAGAAAACCTCCAGCAGCGAAGAGCGCGGCTTCGTACGATTTGGCGCAGGTGGAGGTATCTCCATCAAGTCGGAAGTAGGGCTTGCCCGCTGTTGACGCAATCAGATCAATGTAGCGAGGGGAGTGGATCATCTCCAATTCTTCTCGAGTGGCGGCTCTGGGTTTCACCGCTTCAAACCGACCCTTCATCTCCTCCTCTTCAAGCATTTGATAGATGGCCCTTAATCGGTCTGGGCTCTCCGGATGTCCAGGATCCATCACATGCTCCAGATATCGACCATCCCTGACAATCCCTGTGCGGTTCATCAAACTTCCTCCACCCTAATGATTAAAAATATGCTAAGCGCTTGGCGCTCTGCGCATAGCGAAAAAGTTAGTCGAGCCTATCTTTTTTATCACCCTTTGTCAAGATTAGAAGTGAGACGGTTTTACAAAAATAGTCTTTTTTGGAATTAAATTTCTATGTAACAATTACATATTCCAAATTTCTTAACAATTTTGATAAGAAATCTGGAATGACTTATTAAGGGCCTTTTTGATTCCCATCCTCGTTATCACGCATCCCCATATTCCCGCATTTACGCATTGACGCTTCCATGCATTCACGCCCCAATAACCAATGACCCGATGACTCGATTATCCAATGTCCCAATGAGTAGTCCTGCCCCCGTGCCATAAACGATGGACGGCACACTATGGACAAACCTCCCGATGGGCAACCGCTCATGAAAACAGGCAACTGTCAAAATAATAGGCAATTTTTCCATCTTTTCTCGAAAACCCCGAATTGCAAAAAATTCGAATAATCTTTTGATGTTGAATAGTTACAAAAATCAGCACAAAATTTACGTTTGGCAAGGAATTTGCTTTTATATTCTGTAGCTGATTTTAAGGTTACAAGTTCGCTGTCGGCTGTGTTGGCTATCAGAATCGAAAATTTAGTTTAGTTGACTTTTTAAAAAGAAATGAATAGAATCCAAACGCGCTGATAAAGGCATTAACTCATCAACTCATTAAGACTAATAACCTTCTGGGGTAAACCTCGTTAGAAAGGATGGGGTTTTAAACCCCACCCTTTTTAAGATGAATATTATTTATTTTTATAATCCCCGCCATAAATAGCAGGGCTTTCTAACAGGGTAAATGATGCAAAGGTATTTCCAGAAGATGCCATGGCGTAAGCTCTAAGGGGATTTTCTGTTTCCTTGGAGCGTTCCTCAATCTTATCCTTCACAAATCGAAGAATATCCAAATTCAGCGCGTAACCTAATCTTATGGATTGCGGTTCTTGGGTAAATCGTGGGCACGAAGTCGGGGTAATTTCAGGAAGAGATATGGCCATTTGTCAATGGGAGTGAAGGAAGTAGCTATGGAAAAACTTAATGATAAGTTGCTTCAATTTTTCATAGAGCATTATAAGCCAGGGATCATAGGAATTGTCGGGACGAAAGGGACGATTCGAATGGCTATCAGGGACGCGCAGAAGGCTGTGACAACAGATGGGAAAGCTTCTCTCTGGTCGCATTGCTTCATACTTGGAGATTTAAGGTTCGACCGAAGAGGCACAGGTGGTACGAAGAGTAAAAGTCCTTATATATTCGAATCTGATCTTAAGGTTGATCTTTTTAAATCTCAGCTTCGGAATGGTGCACAGGAGAACTGGATTGGTAAATGGTGCAGGGAGAATGTGGAAAATGCTGCTGTCATCGATTTTGGGCTTTTGGAAGATCAGAAAAATGATATTCTTGCCACGGCATTACAAGTTGTTGATGAGCAGGTGCTCTATCCGATTCATGAGCTTTTAGGGACATGGTGGGCAATCATCACGAAAAAGCAGTGGCTCTCCAATCCCCTTGATGATCCTCATGCCATGTATTGCAGTGCCTTTGTGAGATACTGCTATAAAGAGGCAGGAAGGGACTTCATTGGTCCCGAGATAAGTGTTTCAAACACCACGCCAGAAGATATTGCCCAGGCAGGTATAAAAGCAGGGGCAATAAAGATTTATAAACCATAGGCTGTTTAGTAGAAGTGAAAAGTGTAGATCTGAGACTGTAACTCCTAGCTATTGAAAGGAGGATAAAATGTTTGGATCAGGAATAATCGATGTGGCAATTGGAGTAATAGTCGTCTATCTATTTCTGAGTCTGATCTGTTCGGTCATCACGGAATGGATCTCAAAAAGGCTTGAAATGAGGGCAAAAAATCTTGAAGAGGGAATCCGTAGCCTCCTTAGTGACCCAGCGGGAAACGGATATTCTATGAAGTTTTTTAACCATCCTCTTATCAAGGGACTTACCCAGAACGGAAAGAAAGCATCTTATATTCCCTCCAGCCTCTTTGCTGTTGCTTTGATGGACGTCATTGCTCCTTCCGATCCCACTAAGGGTTCGAGAACAATCGGTGACTTACGCAAAAGCGCCGGTACCCTACCTAAAGAGCTTCGAGAAACTATTTCGAGCCTTCTTGATGATGCCGAAGATAATCTGAAGAAAGCTCGGGAGAACTTCGAGAAATGGTTTGATGAAGGAATGGACAGGGTTTCCGGCTGGTACAAGAGGGAATCCAAGAAAATTATCTTTGCCTGTGCTTTGGTGGTCACTCTTATATTCAATGCGGATACGATTTCAATCACCAAAACCCTTTTCCGGGATCCTACCATGCGTGCCGGACTCGTCGCAGCAGCCCAGGAGATTGCTAAGCAGCCTGCTAATAGCACCTCCGAAGAGGCACAGAAAAAGATAAAGCTCATCAATGAAGAAATGAGCAGATTGCAGTTTCCGATCGGCTGGACAAAGAAATCTCTCGATATGTTCAATAGCTTTTGGCAAATTTTAAGTAAGGCAGTTGGTCTCTTCCTCACAGGTTTAGCTGTATCCCTCGGTGCTCCTTTCTGGTTCGATATGCTCAATAAATTTATAAACATACGTTCTGCGGGTGCAAAGCCGGAGAAGGCAAAGAAGGAGATTGGGGAGTGAGAATACGCCAGTTTAGGAGAAGAATATGATGCCTAACAAACATCTTTTTTTAAGACAGAACTCCGCAATATTTATAGGGGCGAATATCCTTCTATCCATCTTATTTCTCCTCGCCATGGGGTGTCCACCTCGACAGGGGCTTGGTCCCGAACCTCCAAAAGGATTTTCAGAAAAGGTGACTGCTCTGGTGACAACAAGTGTAAGAAGCCATCTTAGGGGAGAAAGCGGAAAGCAGGAGCTTTTTCGAAAACAACTCTCATCCCTTGAGAAGAAGGAGACGATGAGCCAGCTCATCGATGAACTCAAAGGCATTGAACAGCTCAAGGAACTTGCTGAGGTCATTTTCAGAGATGTGATGTTCGAGCTCAGAAAGCTGGAAAATCAAGAGATAAGAGAAAAATTTGACTCGCCTGAAATCCAGGGTGAAGTGGTCTCTGCAATCATTCTTGGGATGAGGCGGGGCCTTCAACAACTTGGAGGAGGTTAACATGGCACACAAACGGGCTTTGGTTTTGAGCGGTGGAGGAGCAAAGGGGGCCTTTTCAGCAGGAGCCCTGAAGTACCTGATGGTTGAACAGGGATTGACCTTCGATCTTGTTGTGGGGACGAGTACCGGTGCACTGATCGCTCCCATGGTGGTGATGGGAGACATGGCAAACCTCCTTAACTTCTACGAGAACGTGGAAGATCAGGACATACTGACCGATCGTCCCGATCTGTTAGCCTTTCTTCTATCCGATGCCCTCAACGACTCTAAGCCTCTGGAGGGGCTGATCAACAGGTTTTTTGGCGACGAGATCCACTATCAGAAGCTGATCAATTCTTCAGCCGAGATGTTCGTAACCGTTGTCAATATGCAGACGGGGAAAATCGAATACGGAAATCAGCATCAGGATAAGAAACCAGATCTCCTTAAGAAAATCCTCGCCTCGGCCAGTGTCCCTGTCATGATGCCGCCTGTCAAGATCGGAGAGTATCAATATGTAGATGGAGGGGTCAAAGAGATTGCCCCGTTCAGCAAGGTCATTGATGAAGGGGCAACCCATATTGTCGCTATTATCCTATCACCTGAAGCAGAGCATCTCGAACCAAAGCGAAAAGAGTTTAAGAGTTCCATGGATATACTTAAGAGGTCGCTGGAGCTTCTTACAGAAGAGATAGTCGATAGCGATGTAAAGATTGCCACAATTTACAGCGAAGGGATTCGCTATCTCGATCTCATCAAGATGAATGCAAAGGAAAAACTGGGTTTGACCGATTCCCAGATACGAAAGCTCTTCTCAGGGTATAAGAATCCCTATGAAGGAAAAAAAATTGTCGGAATCACGTTGATACGGCCTGATGAGGAATTGATGCCCGAATCACTGAGCTTCGATCCCGAAAAGATGAGAGAGATGGTTGATATAGGATACAAAAAAGCAAAAACAGTTGTGGATGAAGAAATCGCTCAAGCCACTGGCTATTTTTCCTGACGCCACCTTGGAGTATTCATTGCCAAGGTAAAAGCACAGGCGAAAAGGAGGCGATCTTATGTCTATTCGATTGGCTACCTTCAATGCTGAAAACCTGTTTGCACGGTATAATTTCAAGAAGAATTATAATCCGATTTCAAAGGATGGTTTTACAATTAATGATCTGGCCTTCGATATTTATGATGAAACAGATAAAAAGATTACCGCTCGAGCGATTCGTGAGGTCAATGCGGATGTCATTGCCTTGCAGGAAATAGAGTCCTTACCCGTGCTCGATGCATTCAATTCTAAGTATCTTGGCAAAATGGAGTACAGACACCGCATCCTTATTGACAGCTTCGATCCCAGAAAGATAGATGTCGCCATACTCAGCAGGTTTCCGATTACAAGCATAAGGTCCCATCGGCAGGAGAGGAATGCCTCCAATTCAGCCTGGCTGTTTTCGCGCGATTGCCTCGTCGTAGCAATTAATATTGAGGGAAAAGAGCTCATTTTATATATAAATCACTTTAAATCTATGATGGAAGGAAGGGCAGAAACCCATAACAGGAGAAAAGAACAAGTAGATAGGGTGGCGACTATCATAGATGATAGGTGGAAGGCAAAGGAATATGAGGGGAATTTCGTGGCATTGGGAGACTTCAATGATTATCCGGAGGGAGATACCGCACTGAATTCCCTCATCGAGCACCCCGGCCTTGAAGATGTTGTTAAGAGAATGCCTCAAGAGGATCGATGGACCCATTTTTATTCCGGTAAAAAAGAATACAAGCAGCTTGATTATATCTTGTTGTCGAAATCCCTGGCCCAAATGAATCCGAACCCACCTGGTATTATGCGGAAGGGACTTCCTTACCGTACCAAGAAATATGATGGTCCACGGTTCCCGAATGTAGGAGAGGACGAACCAAAGGCATCAGACCATGCCCCTGTGTTTATTGATATAGAGCTTGGCTAATATTCTTTGGGTGTGGCATGTAATCCACTTTTCAATAGGGTGGGGAAGGAGAGCGATAAACCTCGTTGCAAAGGATAAAAAGATGGCTTGGGGTCCCCTGAGAGAGCCGAAAGGTTGACTTTACTTTTATAAATTGGTAGACTTTTTCGAAAAAGAGGCCAGGCATCAACATCCCTTAACCCTTTAACCGTTATAGAGGGTGGCCAAATGGTCTGGAAATGAAATCATACCCCATTTCTCATAAAGAGGTTTGGGGTTTTTGTTTTGGGTTTATGCTAAGCAAGTCAACAAGGGTGGGCTGGAAGATGTTAAATTGTCAGAGAAAAAATACTGGGAGGCCTATGAAGAAGAAAACATGTTCAAAAGTTTATGTCATCCTGGTTGTGCTTGCTTTGGGGTTAAGTGCCTGTATTGGACCACAGACAAAAGATTTCGCTGAACTCGCAAATTCAGGGATTCGTTTTACAGAACAAACCCCAAAAGTTTACGATTACGCCTTCAGACAGGAAGTCAATGCTGATTCAGCTAAAATCATCGGAGATAGAGAAATAATAAAGGAGTTAGGGACTTCTGTAGATAGCCTCGCAGCGGCTTTAGAGAATAGGAATAATATCTTTCTAGAGCGTCTTGAACAATTCAATCTTATGAAGAAACACGCAATCCTTATGAGGAGTTATTTCACGGTGCTGGCAAGGCTTGCGTCAGAAGAAAACGTAGAAGAAGCAGGGAAGGCGGCTGCAAACATTGCAAGTCAGATGGAGAGCCTCGTACCGAAGATAAAAACAATTAAGGTCCTCAACACACCTATTTCAGATTTGTTTCAACCCATTACCAAAATCGCTGTGGAAGCTCTAAAGAACGCGTATCTGAAAAAGCATCTGGAACAACATGGCCATACCATTTGGAACGCGATCGAGCTTCAGCGAGAAATGTTCTTGATATTGCGCAAAATAGAGCTTGAACAGGATCAAAAAGCCTGGCGTAAAAGGGAAGATCTTGAATTGGTAAAGCCTTTAAGAAACCTTAAAAGTGATCTGCCAGCCAACTGGGCAGAGCAACGCCTGGCCCTGTTGGGGGTTTCGCCTGCGGAAACACCCCTATCAGCTACTATCCAGGCTACAGAGGAGCTAAAACAGAACCTCAAATCCCTCGCGCTCAATCAAGGGAATACAATAGATAAACTTGAACGTAGCATCATCTGGATAAATGCACTCATTGAGGCGTTTGAGAAAGTGCAAGGAGGAGCGAAAAAATGAATGGAAAGATGCAACCCTCAGATCAAGAATTGAAGGATGCCAGTGATAAACTTGAAAGAGCGAAGAAACAACTCCAGAATGCCGAAAATTGTTGGGATGACAGTGACTTCATTGAGGCCCTAAAAAAGAAGACACCGGAGGAGAAAGAAAAGGCCGTTCAATTGAAATTGGATATTGGGACAAAGCTCCTGATGATAGAGAACGCTCAGATTGCGTTAGTTGTTAGTCGGGTAAAAGAGAATTCTCAACAGCTTGAGTCTGCTATTACAAATTTGGGGAATGCACTTCAGACACTTACTAATGCGACCATAATACTCAATGCCATAGGTTCTTTGCTCTCCATTGTCAGTAAGATCTTAGCTCTCTGATAAAGGCGAAAAAAGTTGAAGGGTACACAAAAAATGGGGTTTGCAAAAATTGCATAGAACTTTGTTGTGGCCAGACGAAAGTAAAAGGTGCCTGAGCTTAAAACATGACAAAAATAATCTTGCAGGACGTGGTGGGCCATCATCACAAAAAAGCAGTGGCTTCCCAATCCTTTGGATGATCCGCATGCCATGTATTGTAGTGCCTTTGTGAGATACTGCTACAGAGAGGCAGGGAGGGACTTCCTCGGTTCTGAGATAAGTGTTTCTAATACTACCCCTGAAGACATCGCCCAGGCAGGAATTAAATCAGGCGCCATAAAAATTTATGGCCCATAGACACTATATAGTGGTATATTGCGAAAGTAGGGGTGGACCTTCTGAAGGAAAGGGTGATAATTGAATTTTGAAGGTTTCACCCCGGAGCCTTTTCTTACTGAAAGGGAAGGGCAATAATTGAAGTTTGAAAGTTTGGATTTAATAATCAATATGATTTTTTTACAATAATAGTCCTGGGTACAGGACTTCTGCCTAGAGAAAAATGGAAGAAATATCTAACTTAACAAGTCATATTTTGTGTATTGGGAGTGCGGATGAAGAATTGTCTGAGATAATAAAGGATTGCAGTATTCAGTTAATAATTACTTCGCCACCATACTGGAACGTTAGAGACTATAAACATCGAAAGCAGATCGGATTTAATGATACTTATGAGGAATATCTTAGAAAAATTAAAAATATATTTAAAGAATGTGTGAGAGTATTACTCCCCGATGGTAAAATTTCACTTAATATTAGCAATATTTACAATTTCGAATTAACTCAAAAAAGGACCTACACGGTAAATTTAATTCTTGATGCCTGGAAAATTTTACAAGGATTCAAGGAATTAAGATTTATGGGGACTATCTATTGGAAAAAAAGTACCTCGAGGAACGGAGCCGTTTTATTTGGTAGCTACCCATACCCTTCAACTTTCATGATATCGACGGCCTTAGAGGCAATACATATATTTAGGAAGGTTGGGAAAAGAAAAGTTCCCAAAGATATAAAAGAAAAGTCCAAGATAGAAAAAAAGGAATTTAGAGAATTTAGAGAACCTATTTGGTACTTAAATGGTTTAAGCAGAAAATACCATCCAGCAGTGTTTCCGAAAGAACTTGTTTATAGATTAATCAAAATGTATTCGTTTTATGGTGATACAGTTTTAGACCCATTTTGCGGGATAGGAACGGTAAATATCGGCGCTTTGGAACTAAATAGAAATTCTATAGGTATAGATGTAAACAAAGAATATATCAAAAAGGCTTTATCGAGTCTCAAAAACGCTGGAAAGGCTGCTAACATAACAATTTCCAATAGGGGAAACTGAGATACCATGAGCGGTAATGAAATAGAAAAAATAAGAATTATGGTGAAAGGATATGAAGAATCCTTGCCAAAACTGAATATATTAATATTTGGACCAGGAGAATTGAATCCTAATGAGTATGCCAAGAAATGCTTCCGCAAGCGCCGCGAAATCAAGGAATTTTTGAAAGGAAAAGAACATAGTGCAGTATTACCGGAAGAAGCATTTGAGGAGGCAAAAAGGCAAGGTAAGGACTACCCCCATATAATTCCCTTTGAGAAATACTTGGTTGAGCAGTGTTGCGATGTTGCAATATTCCTTTATGTTCCAAATTGTCCAGGGGTAAATTATGAACTGAGCATATTTTCTACCCTCCCACATTGTACAAGAAAGATTATGTTTTTATATGGAAATGATTGCGAGTATCACCCTCAATGGGTATTTAACGATAAGGTTGATCTCGTTAAGGGAGGAAATGGACGTGTTGAGACTTTTTGCCAAACCGATATTGAGGAGTGCCATCTAAGAGAAAAGATAATTAAAACTATTGATTCCATCTCTAGATTTCTCAGTATGCATCCCTATAAGAAATATGAGGGAGTGCGATAAATGACAACAAGCAGCATAAAAGAAATATGGCAACTCATAGAAAAATTTAGGGATGAAGTGGAATTATTAATGACCGATGAAGCATTGGTTTTTCTTATATACCTGGATCGACATCAAGGCATTGCATCTAATAAAATAATAAAAAGAGTTGAGAAATATTTTGGCCAACCCAGTGCCTTAATGCATTACTTATTATCTAATGAATTTATAGAAGAAAAAGAAGGATTGATCTACCTTACTAAAAAGGGCCAAGATATTGCAAAAATAATTGAATACTCACAATGCGATGTTAAAAAACTACCCAAAAATATAATAACAGGATACGCGTTACAAGCCGTTTTGGGGGAAGGATCAACTTCTGTAACTTATAAAGCGGAAAGTGAGAAAACAGGTTTTGATGTGGTTCTAAAAATATTTAAACCTGGTATTCTGGATCATGTAAATTTCAAAGAAAAAATAAAAAAGATGGGCAATCTTGTTTCTGTACCAAATTTAGTAATCCCACAGGACTATGGTGAAATAAAGTGGAATAATACAAACCTAAAATATATCGTGATTGAGTACGTAAAAGGGGACTCATTAGGAAAATTTCTGAGAGAAGATAAGAACGTTGACTTAGAAGAAACATTAAAAAATTATATTAAAGAAGTGGGTGGCACATTAAAAATAATACAAGAAAACGGTTTCAATCATGGTGATCTCCATGAAAATAATGTGTTAATGGTAGAAGATGAATTATACAAAGGGAGAAATATATTTCACTTCAAAGTAATAGACTTTATTGGAGTAGATTCAAACAAAGAATTTCGCCAATTTGAATTAAGCGATATGCTTATCGGGTTGATACACCAACCCCTTTAGGTTACAATAAACCCATCTCTAAGTCAAATTTTATGGAGGTGGGATATGGAACAAATTGTAACCTGTCTAAAACCCTGCTTGAAATCCTTATA